>JAABUR0100009207.1_pt1 | contig 11185 bp, 8 predicted proteins | sample 5560091 | NCBI WGS metagenome assembly JAABUR01 (sample SAMN10711879, study PRJNA513375) | rock metagenome | isolation source: Antarctica rocks | place: Antarctica: Victoria Land, University Valley sud
GGACACCTGGACCGAGACGGTCCGCCGATCGTTGTCGAGCCGAGCATCCCCTCTCCCTCTTCCCCTCTCCCCCCGGGAGAGGGTGCCCGCAGGGCGGGTGAGGGGTTTCGGCCCCGACGATGAATCACCCCTGTCTCCCACGGCAGGCGCAACCGTGACCGTCAGGGGCGCCCGCCCCGCCGCGTCGAGCGGGACGTCGAAGGTGACCACCGGCCGCTCCGCGTCGGTGAGGGCGCGGACGCGCCGGCGCATCGGCGCCGCGCCGGGGCGCTCGAGGGTCACGGTGAGCTCACTCCCCGCGTAGCCGTCGAGCTTCAAGGTCGCCTCGACGTGCGCGACGTCCCCCTTGGACACCCCCGCGGGGGCCTTGATCGCCGCGACCGCCGCGTCGCGCGGAGGGGATGTCGCGCCGATGGCGACGGGGTACACGGGGACCCCCCGCGCGGCGAGCCGGTCGACCGTCGCGGAGGGATCGCCCGGGGCGTTGCGCAGGCCGTCGGTCAGCAGGACGATGCCGACGACGGGCCGCTCATCGGGGCCGCCCAGCCCCTTCGCAAGTGCGGGCTCCCAGTCGGTCGTCAGGGCCGAGGGGTCGTCGGCCGGCCCCGGGCGACGGAGCGTCTCGGCCAGGCTCGCGAGGCTCGACGGCACGGCCTCGCGCGCGAAGGCGATGACCTCGACCTCGTGCTCGGCCGCGATCCGGGCCACGGGCGAGCCGGACGTCCCCAGCAGTCGCCGCGCGACCTCGCGCCGCGAGATCGAATCGACCGGCTCGTCGGGGCCCATCCCGAGCGTCCGTGCCAGCCGGAGGCGCTCGTCGGGCGAGCGGCCCGGGTCGGCCGTCTCCATGCTCGCCGACACGTCCACCGCGACGACGACCCGGCCCCGGCCCGGCTCGCGCACCGGCCGCGCCACGGTCGGCTCGAAGAGCGCGGCCGTCAGCACGAGCACCGCCGCGAGCCGGAGCCCGAGCAGCGTCAGGCCCGCGCGTCGCGAGACCAGCCGCCGCTCCTCGCGCGAGAGCGCGAGCGCCAGCAGCAACGCGACCCCCCCGGCCGCGACCCAGAGCCAGCCCCGCCCCCCGCCGGCCAGCACGAGCCGAGCCCCGCCGGCGAGGCCGAACGTCATCGCGCCCGCCCCGGGGGGGGGACCAGTGTCGACTTCCGGAAGATGTGGGGGAGGAACCGGCTCGTGTTCCGGGTGATCAGCCCGTCATCCTCGCGAATCCCGATGCCGCAGGCATGGCCGTCGACCATCCAGCTCCCGATCACCGGGTAACGGCCCTCGAAGCTCGGCAGCGGGTGGAACTCCTGGTAGACGCAAGGCTCCTCCGCGTAGGGCCCCTGCGTCTCCGCGATCGTCTCGCCGTCCCGGACGATCGCGATGTTCGCCCCCTCCCGCGCCAGGACCGGCTTGACCACGTACGTGTCGCCGATCGGCTCGAACCCCGCGCGGAGCAGGTAGGGGCTGTCGGGGAAGAGCTCGTGGAGGATCGGCAGGATGGCCTTGTTGCTCAGGATCATCTTCCAGGGAGGCTCCAGCCACCGCGTCGGCCCGCGCCCGAGCTGCGCGCCGAAGGGCTCGCGGACCATCCATTCCCACGGATAGAGCTTGAAGATCGTCGCGATCGCCCGCTCTTCCCGGTCGGTGAACACCCCCCGATGCGCGTCCCAGCCGATCTCGCCGAGGGCGAGGAACTCGGTCTCCAGGCCCGCCTGGATGGCCGTGTCTCGAAGATAGCTGACGGTCATGAAATCTTCGAGGCTCTCTTCGATCGCCGCGAAGTGGACCCGGCCGCCGATGTCGCGCGCGACGGCCGACCACGCCGCGATCAGCCGCTCGTGGATTCCGTTGAACTGGTCGAACTGCGACCGGTCGAGCGGGCCGACGCCCTCGAGGAGGTCCCGGGACCAGAACCACTGGATCACCCCCGCCTCGAGCAGGGCGGTCGGCGTGTCGGCGTTGTATTCGAGCAGCTTCGGCGGGCCGACGCCGTCGTACGAGAGGTCGAAGCGGCCATAGATCGTGTGCTCGTCCTCCTCCCAGCTCCGCGCGACCTCCCCCGCGAAGCGGTCGGGGATCCCGAAGACGCCGAACAGCTCGTTCGCCACCACGTGCTCGACCGCACGCAGGCACATCTCGTCCAGGCGGTAGGTGGCCGCCTCGATCAGGTCGACCTCCCTGGCGTCGAACAGGTAATAGGCCCCCTCGTCCCAGTAGGGCTCGCCCTCGATCGTGTGGAAGAGCATCCCTTGCGATTCGACGATCGTTTCCCAGCCGGTGCGGGGCGCGGAGAGGATGCGTTGCATGGGGGCGCGTCCGGAGGTGATCCCGAGCCGTTGACCGCTCGCCGGCCGGCGGCGACGGGGAAGCGGATGGCGGGCTCAAGCCCCCGCGGAGAAATGGCCGGTCGAGCCGAACCCGCCCCGCGCCGAGACGCCGGGGCTCGGCGTGCGTGCCGGGCCGCCCTGCGAACCGCCCGCCCGGCCCCGCGAACCGCCGATAAAGAACGGGATGAATCCGACGCGACCGGCACCGCCCTGGCGCCCTTCCTCCTCATCGTCACGGTAGCAGCCGGCGAGGAAGAGGGCCGAACCGACCAGGACGAGGGAGATGGAACTCGTGGACTTTCTCATGATCAAGGTGCCTCGAAGGGGAAGGGGGAGAGAGATCCATCGCCATTGCTCGTATCCGGCGTCCAGTCCCCCGGGGCATTCGGCGGGACGCCGCGGTGATTGGGCGAGAAAGCCGGGGGCAGGCCCCGGATGCGCCGCCGGGTCGGCCGGAGCTCGAAGCAAAGCCCGGCGAGGGTCGCAAGGACGAGGCCGCGCCAGGCACAGGAGAGACGTCCCGCGAGGCGATCGGGATCGGGCTCGAACGTCACGGAGAGATCGCCCGCGCGTGAGGGCGCCCGCAGCAACGCGACCCCGCCGGCCATGCCGAGCATCATCAGCATCCCCCCGGGGGGCACGACCGGCGAGGCATCCCAAGTCCCGGAGGCGACAAATCGGACGATTTGAATAAATCATCATTTTATCATACCCACGCGTTCCCATCGCTGCGAGCGAGACCGTCGGCGATCGCCCCCCGGGGCGGGGGCGGCCTTCAAGGCTCGGCAGGGGGGCTCCCGCTCGACCCGAGGCCCTCCTCAAGTAAGGCGGGCGGGGTCTCGGCATTATACTCGAACGACTTCGGCGCGTGGACGCCATCATCCGAGCGATCGGGGGGCCGTGCACCGGGTGCCCGACCTTTCCTCGTCGCCCTCCGCGAGCCGCCCGGCAATCCCGAGGACGCCAAACATGGCTTTTGAGATGTCGTCCCCGTCCGCCGGGGTACACCTTATTTGATGATGAAATGCATGCCTTCTCAAGTTCCTCTCCGAAGCTCGCGGTCGACGGCGGCGAGGATGGGATGGCCCATCGACAGCCGGCGCGGGGTGCGGTGAGGAGGTCTCGCCGCGACGGCTCCAACGACCGGGGAGGGCGGTTTTTTAAGGCATGTCCGCTTTTTAGAAGGAGGCTTGCGCGAGGGCAGGGGAATTCACATGCCCACGCCGGGGCGATGGAATTCTCGGCGACGCACCGGGCGCGTCGAGGATGAACCCCCTCCCAGTAAAAACTTTTTCGCGCTTCCACCTGATCATGAAGTGACCTTTAACCCTTTGGCGTGTAACAAATGACCGCTTCGCCAAATGAATTCTATCCGTCAAGAAATGTTGAAAAAAAGGTTCATTCAGGGAGTGGCCCGATTGCTTTGGTTCGGGTGTTGCGTTTATTGTACATGCGACCAATCGAGGATGATTCGGCTCGTCATGACCATTCTGCTTCATTGTGAACAGGAGCCTTGAGTATGTCTGATCTCTCCTTCGACCGGCAGGAAGAGTCCGCCCTGGATCTGCGCCACCTGCATGGGATCGATGTACCGGACGTCGATAGGGGCGGGGCCCAACCGCGCCGATCGTTCCTGGGACGATCGCTGGCGGCCGTGGCGGCCGTGCCGGCGCTGGTGATGGCGGGCTCGTCGACGGGCCAGGCCCAGTCCCAGAGCCCGAACTTCCTGCCCGACCTCTACCGGGGCTGGAACTCCAGGAACTTCAAGGCGATCATGAAGCACGAGAACGCCCACGTCGCGGCCTTGGTGGCCGCGCTCGGAAGCCGGGCGCGCCCGAAGCCGAACTTCAGGAACCTGCCCCAACCCAACGTCCGCACCTTCGCGGTGGTCTCGCAGACCCTCGAGAACGCCGGCGTCGGGGCCTACCTGGGCGCCCTCCCGCTGCTCTCGCCCGGTAGCCCCTTCCTCCCTGCTACGGGATCGATCGCCCTGATCGAGGCGCGACACGCCGGGTATCTGAACGTCCTGCTAAACGACCCCATCACCTTGAACGTCAGGAGGGTCGAGCAGGATTTCGAGATGCCGCTGACCGGACAAGAGGTCGTCGACCTGGCCTCTCCCTTCATCCAGGACTTGAACGGCGGCCCCCCCCTGCTGCCGCTGAACAACGACATCGCCATCCTGAACTTCGCCCTGGCGCTCGAGTACCTCGAGGCCGAGTTCTACAACATCAACGTCCCCAGATTCTTCCGCTGAGCGCGCCGGGGGGCGATGTCCCGGGCTCGATCACCGCGAGGGATCGGGGACGCCGGTAGAGGCGAGATCGACCTTTTTGGGATATCGATGGGCGTCCCGGCCGCGTGCCGGGGCGCCGATCGACCTTTCGGGGCTGGGCCGTTCGCCCTCCGTCGAATTAATTTTTTCCGCTGACATCAGCATACAAGCTGACATCAGCCTACAAGCAGAGGGGGATCACGATGATGACAGGTTGCCGAAGACGATTGATAGGTCTCGCGATCGCCGTGGCGGTCAGCACGGCCGGTGGCGGCGTGGCCAAGGCGGTCGTGCTGACCGCCACGGAGCTTGAGGGATTCTTAAGGCTCCCGGATCAAGAGCTGACCGCGTTCGGGAATGGGCCCGCGGTCCAGGGGACCGCCTTGCAGCGGGAGTTCATGGCGGGGGCGGGCTCGGTCCTCTCATTCAACTTCAATTTCCTGACCAATGAGTTGCTGGGCTTGCCCGGGGACATCATCAACGACTTCGCCTTCGTCACGATCACCAGCACCACCGGGGCGATCATCCTGGCGCCAACCCAGCTGGCGGACGTGGCCGGGACGAACTTCCCCCTGGTCTCTTCGCCGACCCGATTCGAGAGCGAGACGGGATTCCGGACGTTTACCTCCCCGACTCTTGCGGCGGGGACGTACCGGTTAGCGATCGGGGTGGTGAACGTGACGGACGAACTGGGCGAGTCGGGCCTGCTGATCGACAACTTGACCCTGACCCCGGGGAGCCTGACCAACGGGGGCTTCGAAGGCGGCAATTTCAGCGGCTTCACCGTCTTCGGCGAGGCCATGATCGTAGGGACGAATTTCGGGAGTAGCGCGCCCGGGGGGGGGACGTCACAGGCGCTCCTGACCACCGTCAACGCGATCCCCGAGCCGAGCAGCCTGGCCCTCGCGGGCATGGGCGTGGTCGGCCTCGCCGGCTTCGGCTGGTGCCGTCGCAAGCGGTCCGCCGCCTGAGGCGACCCGGAACCTCGTGAGATCCACCGCCTCGGATGGGGTCGCATGGCCCCGTCCGAGGCGGTTTCGTTTCACGGCTCGTCCCCTCGCCCGTCGCCCACCCCGACCTGCCCCCGGAGGACTGCGGCTGTGGACCTCGTTGAGACGGCGGTTGCGGGGCTCCTGAGGATCGCCATGGGGGCGGCGCCGGTGTATGCCCGGAGTTTGGCGACCTGCGCTCGGGGCTTTTGCCCGAAGAATTGGAGCGGCTCCACGCCGGAAGAGAGGCATCCGAGGCCGGAGGAGCTCCAAGATAGGGTGGGACGCGATGACCGTTGCGAGCTTTTTTCTTTCAATACGCCGAAGAAACTTGTAACCGCACGGTCTCCGCCGGGCACTAAAGAATAGGCCGGGAATAACCTCCCAGGTTTGATCTTCTTTGTAGGTTGGGTCGTGACCTAGCGAGAACCGCCACCGACGACAAAATTCGCCGGGTCACGACCCAGCCTACGGTTGTGAATCCAAGGCGAATCGGGAAGTTATTCCCGGCCTGTTCCTAATTGCGTAGGAAGTCAATCGCGTCGGCGGCCGTATTGCCGCGATTGTCCCTCATCCCTGCCATCCGACCGAGAATTGCTGGGGCGTTCCCGCCACCTGATTTCCATCGCACGGAGCTCCGCCCGAATGACGGACCGACGACTGCTTGAGTCGACGGATAGCCAGGTCATTGGAACACTTCGCGAACCTGCGCGATGAGGTCGCGTTCCGGGGCCCGGTCGACCGTCATGGGCCGATGGTCGTGGGCGTCTGCGGACCCTCAGCCCGCGCGGCGGGCGTCGTCCCCACGGCGACGGGCCGGGGCGAGATTGCACCCGCCCCGCCTTGTCACTGAGCAGGGAGCCACTTCCGCTCCGCGTATCCGTCACGGTAGTCATGTGGTTTTATGGCAACATGCTGACTTCAGCGTAAGGGTGGATTTTCACGAATGCATAGCGTATCCTGTGTGAGCCCACCGCAGCAGCCAGGCGCACGGGCCCACACACGACGCCGGGCGAAATTGCATCTCATCATGCCGAATTGATTTATTGATTTGCACGAAACCCATGAGGAGCAGCTGATGACAAGACGGAAGATGGGCGCGGCCTGCACCGCGCTGGCATTCCTCGCCGTATCGGGCCTCGCCACGGCACCTGCCGTGGCGAATCATGTCTTCTATACCGTGACCGACCTCGGCACGCTCGGCGGCTCGGAGACATTCGCCCGCGGGATCAATAATTCCGGCCAGGTGGTCGGCGAGTCGCAGCAGAACTCGACCAATGAATCGACCTTCCGCGCCTTCCGCACGACGGCGCCGAATGGCCGCATCAATCCTGCGACCGATGCGACCGACAACCTCCGCACGCTCGGCGGCCCGACGAGCCAGGCCAGCGGCATCAACGCCTCGGGCCAGGTGGTCGGCTCCTCGACGTTCGACCCCGGCCCCGCCCCTCCCCCCTTCCCCCCGCCCACCGGCGCCAACCCGGCGACACGTGCCTTCCGCACGACGGCCGGTGGCGTGATCAACGCGGCCAGCGACCTCGGCACGCTCGGCGGCGAGAACAGCGCGGCCAACGCCATCAACGCCTCCGGCCAGGTGGTCGGCTTCGCGGAGACGGCCGGCGAGCAGCTCCGCGCCTTCCGCACGACGGCCGGCGGCGTGATCAACGCCGCCAGCGACCTCGGTACGCTCGGCGGCGAGGATAGCGTAGCCACCGGCATCAACGCCTCCGGCCAGGTGGTCGGCTCGGCGGAGACGGCCAGCGGCGCCCTCCGCGCCTTCCGCACGACGGCCGGCGGCGTGATCAACGCCGCCAGCGACCTCGGTACGCTCGGCGGAGCCAATAGCGAAGCCTTCGGCATCAACGACTCCGGCCAGGTGGTCGGCTCGTCGAGGAGGGCCGACGGGCAGCTCCGCGCCTTCCGCACGACGGCCGGGGGCATGATCAACGCGGCCAGCGACCTCGGCACGCTCGGCGGTACATTCAGCCAGGCGTTTGCCATCAACTCTTTCGGCTCGGTGGTCGGCACTTCGGGGACGGCCAACCCCTTGGAGGCCCGCGCCTTCCTCGTCGAGGCGGCCGGGATGGTCGATCTCAACAGCCTGATCTTTGGCTCCCGCAACTTCATCCTCACGGATGCGCGGGGTATCAACGATCTCGGGCAGATCATCGCCTTCGGTCGCGACGCGGACGGTTTCACCCGTTCCGTCTTGCTCACGGCCGTCCCGGAGCCCGGCAGCGCCACGCTGGCCGTCTCGGGCGTTCTCATCCTGCTCGGTTACGGTTTGCGGCGCCGCAAGGGGTCCGTGTAAGGCGGACGATCGGCCCACCCGTGCATCAGTTTCGGCGTCAAATCACCCTTCCCGTCGCGCGCACCGGTCGCATTTCAGGGGTGCTTGCGTGCGACGCATCCACGTTTTTTGCAACAAGGACTAGAAATGACTTTATCGAGAATGCGGGCGGGACTCCTGGTGGCCGTCGGGCTGCTGGTCCCTGCCCTGACCACTGCCCAGGCCTGGGGGTCCGACCACGCCGACACGGCGGAAAACGTCAACCGCGCCGGGGCCGACCTGAACGACCTGTACATCTTTCCCAGCCCGGAGAATCCAAATAACGTCGTGCTCGCGATGGACGTGTGGGGCCTGATCCCCGCGGGCCAGACGCGCTCGTTCGATCCCCGCGTGCTGTATCAGTTCAAGATCGATACCACCGGGGATTCCGTGGAAGACCTGGTGATCCAGGCGAAGTTCGAAGGGACAGGTCCTAGGCAGCGGGTGCGAATCGCCGGGCCGATCCGGCCGGACCGGCGGGGGACACAGTCCGTCTTCATGGATCCCCTTCCGATTCTCGGTCGGGTCAACCAACCGTTCGCGCCCTCGCCCACGGCTGGGTTGAGGGTGTTCGCGGGAGTTCGGGAGGATCCCTTCTTCCTCGACCTGGAGCAATTCTATGCCATCCTCCCGGATCGCATGACGCCGCTGACGCTTCGGCAGGTCAACCTGCCCGATCCGAACACGCCGAAGGCACCCGGCTGGCGCCTGCCCGGGGCGGCCCGGGACTTCTTCAACAACCTCAACACGCTGGCGATCGTCGTCGAATTGCCCAGGGCACAGCTCGGCGGCGGGGTCATCCGCGTCTGGATAACGGCCAGCGTCCTGGAGGGCAGTAGTAACAATTACCGGCAGCAGTCGCGCATGGCGCGCCCGCTCACCAGTGAGGTCCTGGGCACGGTCACGAATCGGGACCACGAGAAGAAGAACAAGCAGAACCCGCGCGAAGACATCGGCGGCACCCTGGAGAGGGAGGTCGAGGACTTCCTCGTCTTTCCCGCCGAGCGGTCGGAGGCGATCAGGAACGTCATCAGGTCGGTCCTGATCCCCGACGTCATGATCGTAGACCTGTCCCAAACCGGGGAGGCCGCCTTCCTGGGCTTCGAGACCGGTGGGGCCACCTCGGACACCCGCAGCCGGTTCGGCGGGCGTAAGCTCATCGACGACGTGGTGGACATCGACCTGATGGTCATCTTCGGCGACACGATTCCGAAGCTGGGCCTGGCGCCGGATGACATGAAGGAGAAGCCGCCGTTCATCAGAGACAACGTGGGCCCGCAGAGCAACATCATCGACCCTGCTACCAACCTCCCTCGTCCTCTGCCTTTCCCGTTCCTCCCGCCTCCGGCCTGAACTCCGGGGTCGATGAAGTGATCTTGCCAAGGCCGGCCCGGGGTGGTCCATGCGACCACCCCGGGCCGCAGTTCATATAGGAAAGGGTCATTTTCATGACAACGCCGAGACGATGGTTCCGCCCGGCGGTCGCGCTCGGGCTCGGGCTGGCCTGGGGGGCCGGGCTGAGTCCGAGGGTCTGGAGTGCGATCGCGGACGATCCCCCGCCCGCGCGGACCGAACCGGCGGCCGAGGGCCTGCCGACGTCGGTGGAGCGCGAGCCGTACGACCCGCAGCAGGTCGAGGGGACGGTCGCATTCTGGGAAGGGCGTGCGCGCGACGATCCCCGAGGGGCCTTCGCTCGCCGCGAGCTGGCCGGCGCGTATCTGGCCCGCCAGCGCGAGTCCGGAGACATCCGGGACGCCGTGCGGGCCGAGCAGGCCGCCCGCCAGTCCCTGGAAATCCTGCCCGGCAACGCCGGGGCGCTGAACCGGCTGGCCCGGAGCCTGCTGGCCCAGCACCGTTTCCCGGAGGTGCTGGACCTCGCCAAGCAGGCCGCCGCGATCGACCCCCAGGCCCATCGCCTGATCGCCGACGTCTCCCTGGAGTTGGGCGACTACGACGCGGCCGAGCGTGCCTTGGCCGAGATCCCCGCCCAGCCGGAGGACCTGAACCTCATGGCGCTCCGGGCCCGGATGCTGGAGCTCAACGGCAAACCGGACCGCGCGTTGCAGCTGATGCAGGAGGCGCGGCGCCAGGCGGACACGCGCCCTGACCTGCCGCATGAGACCGTCGCCTGGTATCACACGATGGTCGGCCACGCGCTGATCGATTCGGGGAAGCTCGACGAGGGCGAGCGGGCCTGCCGGCGGGCCCTCGAAGTCTTCCCCCGCGACTACCGGGCGATGACCGGGCTGGCCGAGGCCGCGGCCTGGCGCGGCAACTGGGAGGAGGCCATTGCACGGGGGCGCGAGGCCATCGCGGCCTCTCCCCAGAACCCGGAAGTCCTCCGGCTCCTCGGCGACGCCTATGCCGAGCTGGGGAAGGCGGAGCAGGCCGAGGAGCAGTACCGGCTCCTGAAGGAGCTGGCCCACTCATTCCCCCGGATCTACGACCGCCACTGGGTGCTCTTCTGCGCCGACACCGGCCGCGAACTCGACGAGGCCCTCGCCCTGGCCCGCAAGGACCTGGAATTGCGCCAGGACGTGCACGCCTTCGACACCCTGGCCTGGGTCTGCTTCAAGAAGGGCCTGCAGCCCGAAGCCGAGGCGACGATGCCGAAGGCGCTGGCACGGGGCACGCAGGACGCCTCGCTCTTCCACCACGCCGGCCTGATCGCCCGCGCCGGCGGCGACCGGACCAAGGCCGAGGAATACCTGGCGCGGGCCCGGGCGCTCAATCCCTATTTGATGAAGGCCGAAGACGTCGCCAAGCCTGCTTCGGGCAAGGATTGACGGCCCGCGGCCCTCTTCCTCTTCCTCAAGAGTTACACCATGCGTGTTCACCGACGGTCCGGGTTCACTTTGATCGAGCTGCTGGTCGTCATCGCGATCATCAGCGTTCTGATCGGCCTGCTCTTGCCCGCCGTCCAGGCCGCCCGCGAGGCCGCCCGGCGGGCGCAGTGCCTGAGTCATCTCAAGCAGATCGGCCTGGCGCTGCACAATTACCACGACGTCCACAACGCCCTGCCCTCCGGCTACACCTACACGCCGGGCTACCGCTCGGGCGGCTTCGGCTGGGCGACGATGATCCTGCCCCACCTGGAGCAGGCCCCCTTGTTCCAGGCGACGAACTTCGACCTGCCCCCCTGGAGCATCCAGAATGTCACGGTCTGCCTCACCCGCCTGGGCGGCTACCTCTGCCCATCGGACCACGAATCGCAGCAGGGAGAATTGGACCGCGAGGGCTTTCGCTTCACGATGGGCAGTTA
>JAABUR0100009208.1_pt1 | contig 11184 bp, 5 predicted proteins | sample 5560091 | NCBI WGS metagenome assembly JAABUR01 (sample SAMN10711879, study PRJNA513375) | rock metagenome | isolation source: Antarctica rocks | place: Antarctica: Victoria Land, University Valley sud
GGCCCATGTAGCCCCTCGGACTACGCCCAATTGCCTATGGAAAGCGGTACCCGCCCCGACCTACCGTCCGCGGCATGCCCACCGCACTCATCCGGAGCCTCGCAACCGCCACCCACCGGCCGAACCCGTCAGCCTGCCGGCTGCGGGGAGGATCAGCGGCGCGGACAGCGGGCGACGCGCCCGACGACCCGCCGCCCATCGCGCCGCGCCACCTCGACGCGCACCGTGCGCCGCAGATTCACGGTGACCGCGTTGCGCCGCCACGGACCCGTCCCGACGCGGAAGCCGCGCAGGCGAGTGCGCCAGGCCGCAGCAAGCGCGATGCGCGCGCTGGGCCGCCGGCCGCAGCGACGCCGCACGGCGACGGCTTCGGCGAAGGGCGGCATCGGCGCCAGGAGCGGCGTGCGTGGGTCAATCGGCGGCGGAGCCGGCCGGGGGGCGGGAGACGGAGCCGGCCCGATCGCGGGCGTCGGCGAGTCGTAGGGGCGGCGGGTGACGACCACGCGCCCTTCGTAGTCGGCCGCGATGCGGCGCACCGCCGCCTCGGCCTCCTCGCTCGCAGGGTCGTAGAGGTCGACCTCCAAGCGGACCTCGTCGGACTCCCGGCAGCCCACGCTCCTGCCGACGGCCACCTCGGGCCGCTCGGCCCTGATCCGCTCCCGGAGCGTCTGCCGCAACGCCTCCAGCTCACGGTCGGCGTACGGCTGCTCGACCACGCGCAGCCGGGGCACGATCGCTGCGACGTGCTCGGCCGGCACGGTCTGCTCGACCGCGCGGACGAAGCGCTCGTGCGCGGCGGCGGCGTCGAGCGGTCCCGGGCTCAGGCGCACGTAGAACGTGCCGCGCGCGTTGTCGAGACCGACGCTGCCCGCCTGCTCGCCAAGGTTCGCGCGGACGACCTCGAAGGCGCCGACGCGCGGCGGCGGAGTCGGGCCGCCGCCGACCGGGGTGGCGTACGCCACGGAGGACATCCAGGTCGCGAGGCGCTGGAGTTCCCCGTCCGCCGGGGCGCGCGGGTCCGTCCGGCACGGCTGGGTGATCTCGCCGGCACTCGCGAGAACCGGAGACCCCGCGACGGCGAGGACCGCCAGCACGAGGACGGTCGGCAGGCGACTCCGCGCGGGCAGCATCGGGCAACGGGTACCACCGTGCACCCGTCAGATCCACGTGCAGGAATCGCTCGTCGCGTCACCGCTGAGTGCGGCAGATCTGGGTCGCGCGGGGCCCTATCTGTGTGCTCGACAACGCTCGTTATGTCGTCCCGTGGCTCGTCGCCAGGGTCGTTCGACGGTGTTCACTGCGCGGGCGCACTCGATGACCAGGTGCTCGCTCGGCGGTCCGTGATTGCGAGCACGCGTCTGCGGGGGCCGAATCCGCGGCGCGTAGCCGGGGCGAGTCCGGTGAGGGGAGACCGGGTGGACGGGACGCCGATCATGCGCTTTGCTTTCGGCGTGACTCCTGTGCCCGAGCGGTTTCGTCAAGCGGCATCGCTTGGGACCTTTTCCGGTCCCACGCTCGTCCGTTGCCCGCGGTGCGCGTCTCGCGCGGAGGTCGTGGAGTTCGCTGGCCGCCCACGTCTGAGCTGCCGCGCCTGCTCGCTGTCGCGCGAATGGGACGGGCGATTGCACTGCCTCGGGGAAGACGGGCACGCCCACGTCTACGTCCGTAGCCCGCACACGCGGTCCTGGATCGACGAGAGCGGCCGCAGCGCGTCGCCGACGGGATGGTTCTCAGGTCAGGAGGTGTCCTTCGGCGTCGAGCTGTGGCTCAAGGCGACCTGCTGCGGCGGCCACGTCCTGTGGGCGCTCAACGACCAGCATCTCGACTGGCTTGAGGGCTACGTGTCTGCCGAGCTGCGTGAGCGGTCGCCCAACAGCCCACGGGCGCCTTCAGCATCTCACTCGGTGTTAGCCCGCAAGCTGCCCAGATGGCTCAAGAGCGCGAAGCATCGCGATGAGGTCCTACGCACGATCGGGCGGCTCCGCGCGCTGTGACCCACGCTGACGTCGCAATCGCTGACGGCCGCGCGTCGCATCACACCTTCCCGCGATCCACTGAAGCAAATCGCATGCTTCGCTCGCCGGGGTTTTCCGCTCAGCTCAACAAACCCCAGCCATACCAGGACGAGCGCGAGGTACTCGTCGCGTGGCCGCCGGAGAGGGCGTGGATCTGGGCCCGCGCGGGCCCTATCTTGAGTGCTCGATAATCTAACTTATGTCTCTGTAGTATAAGCACATCGCTCAGCCCTGGTCGCTACCGGCAGGCCCCGAGCGCCAGCAGTAGGCGTTGCTCACGCGGAGGCGGCGTGGGCGAGGTACCGCACAACGGCGAGCACCCGGCGATGGTCGTCCTCGACGCTGGGGATCCCCAGCTGCGCGTAGATCAGCGACGTGTGCCGCGTGACCGCCTTCTCGCCGACCCCGAGCCGCGCGGCGATCCCGGTGTTCGTGCGCCCCTGCGCCATCAACCGCAGCACCTCCAGCTGACGGTCCGTGAGCGCGTTGATCGCCGCGTCTCCCGCATACGCGCGTGCGACCATGGACGTCGCCACCTCCGGGTCGAGCACCGTCCCGCCGTTCACGAGCCGGCGCAGGTCGGCGGCGAAGCTCGTTGTGTCCGCCACCCGCTGCTTGAGCAGGTAGCCCATGCGCGCCGCGCCGTCGGCGAGGAGGTCCTGCGCGTAGCGGCGGCTCGCGTGCTGGGAGAGCACCAGGATTGCCACCTCCGGCATCCGCGCGCGGATCGCCAGCGCCGCGCGCAGCCCCTCGTCGCGGTGGTCGGGCGGCATGCGGATGTCGGTGATCACGAGGTCCGGCCGGTGCGCTGTGGCCTTGCGGACGACGTCCGGCCCGTCCACCGCCATCGCGACGACGTCGAAGCCCTGCTCGGTGAGGACGAGCTCGAGGCCGCGACGCAGCAGCGCCTCGTCCTCGCCGATCAGGACTCGCACGGCACCTCGGCCAGCAGGCGCGTCCCGCCGCCGTCCGGGTTCGATAGCTGCAGGCGCCCGCCCAGCGCGTCCACCCGGTCCTGCAGCCCGGGCAGCCCAAGCCCGTCGCGGCCGAGCACGGCCCCGCCGACCCCATCGTCCTCGACCTCGACACCGACGCACCCGTCGGCGCAGCGCAGGCGCACGCGCAGGCGCGACGCTCCGGCGTGCTTGATCGCGTTCGAGAACGCCTCCGCCACCACGAAGTACAGCGTGCTCTCCACGACGGACGGCAGCGTCGGCAGGTCGGGGCAAGGGATGACGTCAACGGACAGCGGCATGCGGTCGACGAGGTCGTCGATCGCCGCAGCGAGGTCGCGCTCGATCAGCGCGGAGGGCATGACGCCCTGCACGAGCCCGCGCAACTCGTCGATGGCGCCGTCGATGTCCTGGTGGAGCGCGCGCGCCGCGGTGGCCTGGCCGGCGTCATCGACGACCAGCGTGCGCGCCTGGATGGCGAGGAGCACGAGCCGTGCCTGTAGCCCGTCGTGGAGGTCCTGGGCGATCCGCCGCCGCTCCCGGTCGGCGGCCTCGACCACCCGCTCACGCGAGCGGCGCACCTGATCGTTCGAGATCCGCAGCTGCGCGGTCAGCCGCTCCTGCTCGAGCGCGAGCGCGATGACCTCCGCGGCGGCGTGCACCATCGCCGGGTCCTCGCCGAGCGCCTGGTCGTAGTCGATCGCCCCGACGAGCTCGCCCGCCCTGCGGACCTCGACGACGCCGCGGGCGACGCCAGTCCCGGGCCGCACGAGCTCGCCGGCCGGGGAGACGTGCCCGCCCGCCTCCGGGCTCCACATGGAGATGCGCACGGACGGGTCACCGAGCGCGGCACCGAGGCGCGCCTCCGTGGCGGCGAGGTCAGTCCGGCCGGGACCCAGCGCCCGGGCGAGACCCTCGACGCCCCCAACCTGCGAGAAGCCGCCGCGACGCAGCGCGAGCAGAAGCGCCAGTGGCGGGAGCGCCAGGAAGACGAGCTGCAGCAGCCCGACAGTGGTTTCGCTCCAGTCCAGTAGGCGCTTGCCGACGTTCGGTACCAGCGGCAGGGCGGTCACGGCCAGCGCCCCCGTGACGTACAGCGGTCCGAGCGTCCGGAGCTGCGGGACGGTGAACCTCGCGCGCCGGCGCAGCAGCCGCCAGGCGGCGACGAAGGAGAACGCGGTGTAGGTCAAACCCACGATCCAGCGCCATGTCTCCGCAAGCTCAGGTGAGGCGACGAAGGCGCGCAGCACCGCCGCCTGCCCCTCGAGTCCCGGCGCGAACAGCCAGCTGTCGGCGGTGCCGACGATGACGAGGACGTACGTCAGGATCATGAAGCGCCGGTCGAACGTCGTCTCCAGCCGCCCGCCCGGCAGCGCGAGCAGCACGTGGATGAATAGGCCGAGGGGGAGCGTCTGCAGGACGAGGCCGATCGCCGTCAGCACCGGCACCTCGAAGGCTGCGAACTGCGTGATGAACAGCGTCAGGCCGGTCACCAGCATCAGGCCGCTGATCCGGTTCGCCGGCCGCCGGGCGCCGATGATGACCCCTGACACCCACCAGTGGACCGCGACGAGCGGGAACAGCGCCGACAGCCAGGACGCCTCGCCGCCGGTGTCGATGATGGCGGCGGCCAACACCGCGCCGCCGAGCATCCCCGCGAGGCAGAGGATGACGACGATGCGCAGGGATGCCAGCGTGGTGGCGGGAACGGGGGCCGACATCCGGTGGGAGCCTGACACCGCGCGCAGTCGCTGGGAAGGGGACCTAGGTCCATGCCGGACGTGATGCAGGTCCATTGTGGCGCCGCGCGGCTCGCTGGAGACTCCCGGCACCGGCGGCCCACACCCCCGCCGGTCCAACTCACCGATCACTCCCGAGGTTCCCCCGTGCCCGTGTCCCGCAGGTCTTTGCTGCTCCTCGTCGCCCTCGCCGGCTGCCTCCCGCTCGCCCCGGCGGCGGCGCAGGCCGACACCCCCGACTTCGGGGGCGCGCAGGCCGCGGCGGGCAAGCGGATCGACCGCTTCGCAGACCGTCGCCAGCTGCACGCCGCGACGGTGGACCTGCTCCTGGCGAACACGAGCACGGTCAACGGCGGCGGCCCGGCCGGCTCGCAGGTCGCCTCGACGATCGGCAGCCGGCTGCAGCAGGTCAACGCCACGCAGGTCGTGCGCGCGGCGTCGGGCACCCCGCAGACGCTGACGCTCGACAACCGCGTGCGCCCGGCGCTGGTGGCCACGAGCTTCTCGACCGACGACGTCGGCACGGCCGCCGACCGGACGCTGGTCGCCTACGGCTGCCCGGCCCTCACCGGCGGCGGCGTCAACCTGTGCCTGAGCTTCGGGGACGGGTCGACCTCCCTGCGGATGAGGGCCGACGTCAAGCCCGGGACGGAGGTGTCGGTCGCCACGGGGCGCGTCGGCACGAACGGCGCGCCGGGCATCGTCGTGGGCTGGGTCGACCCGGGCGGCAACGTCCTCGCCCGGCTCGTCGGCGTCTCGTTCGCCGCCGGGCGCTACGCGCTCGCCGAGAAGTCCACCAGCGTCGTCCTGCTCGCGACCGGCGACAAGGTGTCCGGGCGCGACGTCGAGGGCGACGGCGTCCGCGTCGTCGTCGGCGACTTCCTCGGCACGGGCCACGACCAGGTGGCCGCCGTGAGCGGCCAGTCCGCGCCGGCCGACGGCGGCGCCGGCCTCTGGCGCTACAGCCTCGTCAGCAGCGACGGCGACGACCTGCGGGCCCTCGCCGCGCAGGCGACCACCGCGCGCCGCTTCGACCCGGCGCCGCTGCTGCAGACCTCTGCGATCACCGCCTACCCGGTCGGCCAGGGCCGCCCCGCCTACGACGCGCTGCTGACGCTCTCCCAAGGCCCTGCCCAGCAGAACGCCGACGTCCGCCAGGTTCTCCCCGATGCCACCGGCCGCGCCCTCGCCTTCCAGCAGCCCGCGAGCCTCCCGAACCAGACCGGCGACAGCCTGCAGGCCGTACCCGCCGACGACGTCTCCGGCGACACCGCCCGCGACCTGTACGTCGCCTCGCAGGTCCCGAGCGCCACGGGCAAGCTCGGCATCGTGCGGGTCTCCCCCGGCGCGAACCCGACCACGCGCAACGTCGTGCTCACCGCGACGCCCTCCGTCGACCTGCCGGTCACCGCTGCCAAGTTCGCGCTCGGCGCCGGCGACGTCCGCAACCTCCCCCGCGCGTCCTCGAACGGCTCGCTCGGCTGCGGCTACGCCTGCCAGGCGCTGATCCCGAAGGCCGGCAACCGCGCGGCGGGGACCCAGCACGCGATCCTCGCCCTCACCCGCACCACTGCCGGCGGGACGACCACGACGATGATCGCGGTGCCCGTCGACACCGACACGAGCAAGGGCTTCTCGGCGACCCGGCTGCAGGTCCGCGCGGCGCCCGACCGCCAGGACGACTACGTGGTGGCGGGGCCCGGGACCCCGCTGCTCGCATCCGGGGCCTACGAGGGCACGCTGCGCATCGGCGACCCCACGCGCCACGTGCTCGCCCGCCAGGAGCCGCTCGTCGTGCTCAACGCGCCACCGACCCACCTCGACGTGCTGCGCGGCAACACCTTCGACGTCAACACCTGCCACTTCGTCAACTTCGTCTCCGGCGATTGTGAGTTCTTCAGCCAGTACGCCAAGAAGGACGCGCAGTCCGACGAGGTCTCCACCACGGTGACGGAGGACTGGGGCGTGTCGGTGACCGCGGCCGCCAAGGTGAAGCTCTACGGCGGCTTCGTCGAGGGCGAGGTGACGGGGTCGGTCGGCGCGCAGGGCATCGCCACGAACGGCACGGTGCAGACGACGCAAGTCGACTTCCAGACCAAGGCCCAGGACGACGACCAGGTCTACATGGTCGACAAGCGCTACGAGATCTCCGAGTACCCGATCATCCTGCCGGGCGAGACGGAGCCGGTGACCTACCTGGCGAACTTCACGCCGTCCATCGTCTCCAAGCGCTGGGTCAGCGCCAACGGCGCCTTCGCGCGGTCGTTCGTCCCCCAGCACGAGACGGGGAACCTCCTCTCCTACCCCGCCGCGCCGACCGCCGACTACGTGCCGGGCGTCGCCAGGCGTGTCGGCAACGGGACGTTCGGCACGGACCAGTTCGAGATGACCAGGACGAGCGACTTCAACTACGCGCTCACCCAGGGCAGGGTGCAGACGGAGGGTGGCTCGAACGAGTTCAAGTGGGGCGTCGACGCCCGCATCAAGGCGGGTGTCGAGCTCGAGAGCGAGGCCACGATGTCCGAGGTCAACGCGTCGCTCGAGGTCAGCGGCAGCTACGCGCAGTCGGACCTGCAGACGTCATCGGTCGAGGTCGGCTCGGACCTCGCGCTGACGTCGCGCCTGGGCCGCATCACCTCGTCCATCGGGCGCGCGGGCTTCCTCGCCCAGCCGTTCGCCTACTTCACCGATCCGTCCGCCGGCGCCCCGAGCGGGGCACTCGTGCTCGACTACGCCGTGACCCCCGACGTCGCGACGGACGGGACGGACACGTTCTGGCAGGCCAACTACGGCCGCCGGCCCAACCTGACGTTCAACCTGCCGCACCGGCTCGACCCTGCGAAGGGCATCGTCCCCGCCACGCAGGCCGAGCGCACGCAGACGAAGTCGGTCTCCTTCCTCCCCGGCGCCTGCGGCTCGGGCGCGGACAACGACGACCCGGCCTACCCGCGCCCAGGCGACACGATCTGCCTCCAAGCCCAGGTGGAGAACTACTCGCTGCGCGACCGTCCGGATCCCACGCCCGTGGACTTCTACCTCGGGGACCCGGCCGCAGGCGGGACGAAGATCGCCTCGTCGAGCGTCGGCGCGGTCAAGGCGCGCGGAACGCTGGCGCAGCGCGTCGGCCAGGTCGCGTCCGCGACGTTCACGGTGCCCGGCGCGCTCTCGGGCTCCACGGCGCGCGTCTACGCCGTCGTCGATCCCGGCAACGCCGTCCCGGAGGTCCACGACGACGACAACAAGGGCTGGTTCCCGCTGCGGGTCTTCGCGGGTGGCCCGGGCGCGGCCCGGGGGCTGACGACCGTCAACGCCGAGATCGACGACGACGACCCCACGCAGGCCGTCGTCAGCTTCAACGTCCCGGCCGACCAGGTCGCCGGCGCCACCTACGACGTCGTCGCCTACCCGGAGAACACGGTGGGCCGCGGCAACGCGACGGACGTCCAGTCCGGCCAGGTCGTCTCCACGATCGGCCCGTTCGCGACGCAGGGCGTGAACCGCGAGACGACCGTCGACCTCCGGGGCCTCGACCAGGCGAACACCTACGTCCTGGCGGTCGTGCCCCACGCCGGCGGGCAGGCGCAGCCCGTGTCCTACCCGTCCGAGCCCGTGGGGGTGACGTCCGGTGCTCCGACGCCGCCGACCGCCCTCACGGCGCTGGCCGGCGACACCCGCGCCTTCCTTGACTGGGAGAGCCCCCTCGCGGACGGCAACAACGCGGTCAGCGCCTACACGGTGTCCGTGCTCGATGCCGCGGGCGCCACCGTCCGCAAGGTCCCGCTGGGCAACGTGACGAGCACGAGCATCGAGGGGCTCACGAACGGGACGACGTACGGCTTCACGGTCACGGCCACGAACGCCATCGGCGAGAGCCGGCCGTCCAACCGCGCGAGCGCCACGCCGCTCGGGCGCCCAGCTGCGCCCAGCCGTCCGGCCGTGAAGGCCGTCGCCGGCGGCAGGGCGACGGTGACGTGGAACCCACCGTCCTCAGACGGTGGGTCGCCCGTGACCGGCTACGACCTCGTTGCCTCCCCAGGCGGGGTGGTCCGCACGGGCCTGACCGGCAGGAGCGTGGACCTCGACGGCCTCACGCCGGGCACCACGTACACGTTCGCGGTGCGGGCGACGACGGCCACGGGGTCGTCGGACCTCTCACCGGACTCCGACGAGCTCGTCGCCTTCGACGTGCCGGGCGCGCCGCGCGGCGTCACCGCCGAGGGCGGGCCCGGCGCGGTCACCGTCAGCTGGTCCTCGGCGCGCGACAACGGCAGGGCGGTCGAGGCCTACCGGCTCGTCCTGCAGCCGGGCGGTGTCACGCGCGTCATCAGCGCGGCGGCGCGGTCGATCACCGTCGACGGGCTGGCGCCCGGCACGGGCTACACCGCGTCGCTCACGGCCGAGAACCTCGCCGGCACGGGACCGGCGGCGACCGCCGGTCCGGTGACGCCGACGGCGCTGCCCCCGACGGGCGGCGGGAACACCGGTGGCGGGAGCACTGCGGGCGCAGCCGGGGGGAACGGCGCCGCCGGAGGGGCGGGCGGTAGCGGCGCCCCCGGAGGCACGGGCGGCAGCGGCGCGAGCGGCGGCGCCGGCGGCACCGGGCAGGTTATCGTCGTCCCGGGTGCCGGCGGGCAGGGTGACGCGACCAACGTGTTCCAGGACGGCAACCAGACGACCTACATCAGGTCGGGCGCGACGATCACGCTCGTGACCATCGACGCTTCCCAGCGCTGCGCGGTCGACGGCGGCCTGGCCGCGCCGTGCCGGTCCTCCTTCCCGACGACCGGGCTGGCGCCGGGCGACCACACGCTCACCGTCACCGCCGCCGGGCAGACGGCACGCACGCAGCGCTTCGTAGTCGACGGGGAGGCTCCGTCAGCGGCCCTCGCGTCGTTCGGGAGCTACACGCGCCTGCCCGTCGTGCGCAGCAAGGTGCACGTCGCCGACCGCGGCGCGGGCCTCGCGCGCACGGAGGTCCGCGTGCGCCGGGCGAAGGTCCGGGGCGAATGGGGACCGCGGCAGGTGCGCACGATCGACGCGAATGCCGTGCGGGCCGCTCTGGTCCTCAAGCGCGGCACGAGCGGCTGCTTGTCGATCCGCGCGGTCGACCGCGTCGGGAACGCCTCCGCGTGGACGCCGGATCGGTGCGTCGCTCGCGCACTGGACGACCGCGGGCTGCGCTCGCGCGGGTTCAGCCGCCTGCGGGCCCGCGGGTACGGGGGCACGGTGTCGGTCGGCAGCGCCGGAGACACGCTCAGCGTCCGCGCGGGCGACCTGCAGCGCGTGACGGTCCTGACCAGCGGACGCCGGACCGGCACGCTGGAGGTGCTCGTCGGCGGCAAGCGCGTCGGGAGGTTGAGCGCGCGCCGGCTGCGCCGGGCGGCCTCGAGCCTGACGGTTCCGAAGGGGGTCCGCGGCCGCGTCGTGCTGCGCGTGCGGTCCGGCGCCGTGGCGGTCGATGGCGTGGCGCTCCTTCGCCGCTGACGGGCGGGCCGCCGCCGCCCCACGTGGTTCAGGCGCGCAGCGCCGGCAGCAGGCCGCCGGGTGCGGCGACGACGGCGAGCGCGTCCATAATTCCAGGCGTGGTGAGCGCTCAAGGTCCAGGGCTAACAGGACCGGCGGACCCGGGCGTCCAATAAAGGCGAGATCAGTCGGAAACAGGCAGTTCTGCCGCGATCGGACGCAGGGAGCATCGCGTCACGCCGGCGTGGGCTCGAGCCTCTCGCGCAGCCTGTCGCCGGGCGGCAGGAACTCGCGGCGATCGGCCAGCTCGATCATGCCGAGCGAATCGTCGGCGGTGACGGGCGTCTGCTGCTTCCTCCTGCCGAGCATCCGCGAAGCGTAGGCGCCACGCTACCGGTCGTGCTCGGCTGATCGTCTCGAGCGCAACCCGACTACGGAGCAGGCCCGTGAACTCGTCGCTGATAGTGCCCACGCCATCGATCGGCGGCCCGGCCGTGCGCAAGACGGGCGGCGCTCACCGTCCTCTACTGACACCAGGCGCGTCGTTTCCGCTGACATCGGCAGGTCGCCTGACACATCACGCGGCCGCTGTGGAAATCGCGGTCCCAAACGGCACGGTTCGGCGGCAGTAGCGGCTGTGCCGTATGACGGCTGTGCCGTATGACGGGGGTCACCGGGAATCCAAATCGGACGGGTCTATCGGGACGCCACCCGACCGAGCCAGGCGCCATCTGCTCCCGTCCCGATCGGGACGAGCACGACCGGTCGTCGGGCCCGCCGGCAGGCATAGCCTCGCAATCCCGTATGACGTTCGGCTTACGGCGCCACATGCGCCGCCTAGCTGCGACTGCCCGCACGACTACGCCGCATGCATGGGCACGGCAGCCGGAACCACCGGCCTGGGCTGCTGCTTTCGGCTGAAAGCACTTGTCCTGCGCAGGCTGCTGCTTTGCATGGGAAGCAGTAGTCCGGCGGGCAACAACGAGACGCCCGGTGGCAGGCGAAAGGAGAAGC
>JAABUR0100009211.1_pt1 | contig 11183 bp, 20 predicted proteins | sample 5560091 | NCBI WGS metagenome assembly JAABUR01 (sample SAMN10711879, study PRJNA513375) | rock metagenome | isolation source: Antarctica rocks | place: Antarctica: Victoria Land, University Valley sud
CTCCGGCACGGCCCAACCTCTGCCAGCCCAACGCCACACGTCCAAAGCACAGCACAAGACGGCATCCCTGGCAGCAGCGCATGCGCAGCGGCCAGCAGCCTAGCGCTGGAGGCAGGACAGCAGCTCAGCCTCGCACCCTGATGCCACGAACCTGCCAGCTAGCCGTGCGCAGGCGCGCCAGACCAAAAGCGCGCCAGCACAGCTCACTGCCGCGCAGGCGGCCAGCAGAGCGCCTGCGAGTAGCGCACGTCTCCTCACACCGCAAGCTGGCCCATGCCCGCCCCACAGGCTCTGCCCAACCGCGGCCCGCTCAGTCGCGCGCGCGCTCTGAGGTGCGCGCGCGCGCTGGGCGCAGAGTGCGTGCACCCCGCGCTGCCAGCGCCCTCCCCGTGACGCTGCCCGGCCGCACGCCGCTCAGGCCTCGCGCGCCTCGGACGAGGCCTGCGAGGCCATGCGCACGGCGCGCTTCTTGGCCAGAGACTCGGAGCGCCGCTCGCGCTGCTCCTTGAGCCGCTGCATGACCAGCTTGTGGTACGCGCCGGCCTCCGCCTTTTTCTGCGCGCAGCAGAAGCAGAATTGCGTCAGCACTGTGCGCCCTGGGCCGCAGAGCGACCGGCTCGTTTGCACGTCCGCCTCTGTCCTTCCCTGCGCGCCACGCCCGCGCTGAGGTGCAACAGCGCTGCGCACAGCGCTCCGGACCTGCCACCTGCTCGCGCCTAGCTGCAAGAGCCCCACAGCGTCAAGCTCGGTTGTTCCTGCACTACTGGGTCGTTAGCGTCTACTTGGCTCGCTGGGGGTGCTTAGCCACCTGCCAGCACCCATCAGCTCAGGCATCAGTGCCATATTCCACAAAGCCAGCTGCAGACACCTGCGACAGCAGCGCGCACCGTGGTGATGCGCTCGCGCTTGATGGCCCGGCGGCGGCGCTTCCGCTGCAGCGTGAGCGGTGTGACCAGGCGCTGGATCTTCGGCGCCTTGCTGTGCGTCTTGTCGCCCTTGGTGATGACGCGCCGGTACGTGTTGACGTACTTGCGCACGTCGTCGTCCTTGCCCAGGTTGAACAGCTTCCTGATCTTGGATGCGCGCTTCGGGCCGCGCATACGCGGCTTCTCCTCGTCGGTAAGCCCCGGCAGCTCGGCGTCGCCTGCGCTCCGCCCCGCCCGCCTCACAAGCCGCCTTGCTAGAGCCAGGGCAGGCCATGCAGTGCTGCACCCCGTGACGCGCTCGCAGCCCCACTTGCCTTGTCGCGTGCTCACTGTCCGCTCCCCTCTGCCCTTGTAGCAGCTGCTTGAGACAGTGCTGAACACACAGCAGTACATCAGGCCAGTTGACAAGCGGAGGAGTGTGTTGTTTGCCCTTGCACTGGGCTGTGTGCCGGCGCACCCTTCTTCACGATGACCAGGTTCAGCACCGACAGGTCCGGCGAGACGATGCAGCCCCGCACGCTCTTCCGTCGCCGCTCGCCGTTCCGCCGGCCAAAGCCGCGGAAGCAGCTGTCGCCAGGCGACATCAGGACCTGCACCCGGCCCGGCACCAGCACGCCCTGCTTCATCGGGAAGCCCTGCTTGTCCTGGCCGCCCAGGATCTTGAACACGTAGCCCTTGAACTCCTGCGGCGCGGCGCACACCGCCCGTGAGCGGTCCGCGCGGCGCAGGCAACCGCGCTTGCAGCCGCTGTAGGCCGGCGGCTGTGCAGGCCCGGCGACCGCCAGAGCACGCAGTGAACGCGAGCATTAACAGAGTGCTGCGCTGCTGCTCGCTCGCACGCGCACGCGGCCGCACCTCGCCCAGCGAGTCGCCCTCCACCTCCTGGGACAGCCGCTTGTCGAAGAACGCCCGCCTGCGCACAGTGACGACGGTCAGCGGAGCTGCGAGCGCGTCTCGCAGCGCTGGCGGAAACATCAAGGCGGCGGGCTCGCACAGCTTGCCATCGTCGTCAATCTCGACCTTCTTCTGCGTGCCGTTCACCGGGTACGCTATATTCAACTGCGCGCACACTGCAGCGGTCAGCACCTGCGTCCCTGTGCACGTGCAGTGACCACAGCAGGGGGGAGAGCGCGGCCCAGCTCACCTTCATGGTGAGGCCCTCGAACGCCGCTCCACTGCTAGCAGGAGCAGTGAAGCAGCAATAGGGATCAAAGCTGGCCTATGGCGCAGTTGCAGGCTGAGGGGCGGCGTGCCCTACCATGGGTTTTCCGGAGTGTGGCGATGCCAACTTAGGCAGTGCATTTTCTTTTCCCGCTCTCCTGGCGGCTTGTGGCATGGTTTTCTTGTGAGACTAAACGACCACGCCAACCTGTAAACACTAGCCTTGCAGCAGCTCCCACTGCACTGCTTTGAGCGTATCATGCAGCAGGGGTGTCAGTAGTGCTGATTAGGTTGGTGTATGTGCGCTGCCCCATATTGTACAGGTGAATTAATATATTTTAGCTTTCACGGATTTACGTGTGTCCCGCACTCATATGTGCAGGACATGGCCATGTATGCAGGGCGCTACAGTCATGTCAACATACAGAGAGTGCCTCCTCATGCAGTGCTTTGCATAAGAAGCCGTTTTATGTATTCACACATACGATGTTTCCGCCGTGTACGCTTACGTTCCACCTACTACGCCTTTGCCACTGCCAAAGCTACCACACACGCTCGAATGGACAACACGCAATCAGTCGTCCAGGTCGTCCTGGCGGCGGCTCAACAAACCGCGCACCACGCTGAGCACTGCCGAGACCGCAAACTGCGAGCGCCAGCACAGCGTGACGTCAGTGATGCTGCAGCGCTGTTCCGAGCACAGCCGCGAGGGCAGCGCTTGCCACGCATACATGCAAGGACTTCCGTACTGGGAGGTAACAAGCTGCAACCTGCAAGCTGTAAGCTGCCACAAGGCAGCTTGCACAAGAGGACACGTGCCAGAAAGGGCAGACACCTACTTTGCATACGCTTGCACATATATAACTTGGCACCGACTATGCATACTATGCCACACAACAACACTTGCTCGCGCGAGAACAGCTTCTGCACCCTACGCATCTGAGCACGCACAAAACCTGCGCACACGGCACAGCCTTCCACCAGGACAGGGGCGGGGGAGCGCACCATGAAAAAGATGAAGTTGAAGAAGCCGCCGAAACCAATGACCGGAAGGCCAATGGACGGCGCGAACATGCCGCCGCCGTACCCGCCGTACCCATACCCGCCGATCAGCGGAGGCGCGATCGACGGGCCACCGTAGTAGTTGTAGTTGCGCACTGTGGCGCCGCCGCCGCCGCCGCCGCCGCTGCACACAGCATATGCGCCAAGTTACAGGAAGTCCTGAGAAAGTACTTGGGTTACAACATAAGACACAGGTGTCTCTCGACACCCCCTCTCAACAGTGTCAAAGCAGACTCAGCCTGTCCCAGACATCTACCAACTGGCTGCACGACCTGCACGCAGTGTGGTGACCCAGCCACAGCCAATGAAAGCCTTGGTGAGCGTATGAGACAGGCTGCTGATAGCCACACAGGCTTCGACGAGAGCATAGTGCTGCTCAAGCAGCTGCCTCACGGCGGCACGGCTTCAGCAGGGATGCCGCACCCGCCAGACCGCGGCGCAGGCGCAGAGCGCGGCGCGGAGCGGAAGGTCGAGCCGCCCACGCGGCCGCCGGACCTAGACAAGAGTTGCAGCGACGAGTCAGCGCGCCTCCAGCCATTCTATGGCAGAACGTTCCAAACATCCGTGTGGTGTCCTTCCAGAGCGCGACACATAGAGCCGCAGCTCAGCGTCCCCAAACAGGGCGCAGCCCATAGCACCGCCGCTGGCGCAAGCAACTCAACAGCTGTCCTCGGTGCGCGACACACATCCCGGCCTGGAATGGGACCAAGTCCAGCTCAGCACGCGCTACGCAGCAGCCATTGCACAGAAGCACCCGCCGGGCGCGCCGTGCTGCGAGCGCGTCCTCTGGGAGCACCGCGCCGAGCAGCATCGCCGCCGCGAGCGCGCCCGCGAAAGGCACGGCCAGCTTGCTGGCCAGGAAAGGCTCCGCCTCAGGCCGCTTGGCGGCGCTGCAGATGGTGGGGTTTGCGCGCTGCGCGCCGGGCCGGGCTGGCAGGCGCGCGCGCAGCGCGGGCGCGCCCGGCGCCACCACGCTCATCTTCTGCGTCAGCACTGAAAACGCCATGATTTGGTTGCAAACACGGACACAGCTGCCACCCCTATCAGAAGTATCTGCTCTGCTGAGCATCCGTGGCTAGCTTTCTTGGGTGTGGCATCGGGTAGCATTGCATGCAAACATGGGTGCATTCAAGGAGCTCGAGGCCGCTCTGTCGCATTCCAGCCTCGACGCCTCTGCTCTCGCATGCACACGAGGCGCTGCTGCCGCACCCCACTGTGGACTGTTTTGCTTCAACATAAGCGCACGCGACGGGAGCACCTCTGTTGGTCTATGCTGAGCTACAAGGTAGTGGCTCAGCACGAGCACTGCAATGTGTGGTGATCGCTCCCTGCAATTGTGCTGCTGGCCGCTTGCGACGGGACTCAGAGTGCTGACCGGCAATGCAGTAGAGCGCTGAACGCTGGCACTATGACTAGCAACGGCAGCCACACGTGCCAGCCGCTGCACACCCGTATAGCCTTTCTGCTCATCGACGGCGTCGGCGATGTGTCTGTGCCGCGCCTGGGGCACCGCACCCCGCTGCAGGTTGCTGACACGCCAACGCTTGATGCGATAGCGGGTGAGCCTCACGTGTGCAATAATTCTATGTGCGGGCAGTTGCACCTGCCTGTGGTGTGTGACTATGTGGGGAAAACATGCAAAGCGAGTTATTGCAGTTCCTGCTACGGTATCACAACGTGGTTTTGTGCTATGCATCAGCAGAAAGGAGGCGACTGTGAGCTCGCTGAAAGAGTACAAAAGGGCAAGTTGAGGACGATATCAGCACTCCCTGGAGCGTCGACCTTCCCTCATGCAGGCCAAGTGCTTGCTACTAGCTGCGTCCAGGGTGCCTGATACGCGTAGCGCGCCACAGAGGCTGGCGTGAACGGCCTCCTCGACCCAGTGGAGCCCGGGCTGGCGTGCGGCAGCGACACCGCGCACCTGGCCATCCTCGGCTACGACCCCAGGCGGCGCGCCTAGTGGCATCCTTCAAGAATGCAACGCAAGGGAGCCAGTTGCACACGAGTGCTCGAGCAAAGGGGCTTGCGCGCTCCAGCAGTGACACGCTTGGTTGCTGTGGCCGGTGGGCCTGCGCTCAGCCTGTGCCAAGCTGGTGCGTGAGCAGGTGGAGCGCGCTATGCGCAGTGCACTGTCATTCTCAAGTGTGCTCACTGTGCTAGTGAGTGCTCACTTGCACAGGACTACGTGCACTCGTGCTCACGTGCAAGGACGATGTGGCGGCTGGCGCGCAGGTACTACCGCGGCCGCGGCGCGTTTGAGAGCATGGGCGCCGGCATTGATATGGCGCCCGGCGACATCGCGTTCAAGAGCAACTTCGCCACGCTGGACCCCGCGTCCGGGCGCGTGCTGCGCCGGCGCGCCGACCGGCGCTTTGAGGACCTGGGGCCGCAGCTGTGCGCCGCGCTGGACGGTGCGCCCGCCGGCCTCATTTGACCCTCACTCTCACCGCACCCACAGAGACGGCCGCGCGCGCCGGTGCCCTGCTGCACGCGCCCTGCACAATGCGGCAGACGCTCGGCGCTGTGGCTGATCGGCCGAGAAGCAAACGGAATTGCTTTGATTGGCCGAGAAGCAAAGGGAACCACTGGCGCGCGCGCGCAGGCCTGGCGCTGCCGGGCTTCCCGGAGCACGCGGTGAGCGTGCGCTACGCGACCGAGCACCGCTGCGGCGTGGCCGTGCGCGGGCCGCGCCTCAGCGACGCCATCTCCGGCACGGACCCGCTCAAGGACGGCCGGCCGCTGCAGGTGCCGCGCCCGCCCGCGCTTCTCCAGTCCGGACCCCGCACCTTCCGTCCGGGTGCCGCGGCCCTGGCGCGGCGCATGCTGCGGCGCGTGGCAGGGCAGGGGTTGCGCGAACGACTTGCGCAGTGGGCATCTGAGCAGGTCGTGCTGTCCCGTACCATGCTCGGCTTTCGATGCGCGCATGCGCACACTCAGCTCGCATTGACAAACACGAGGCATAAAGTCTGTGGCTTGTACTACATTCATTTCTAAGCTTACGAGTCATGGCGTGGGGTGCATGCATGGCGTACTGTAGCTCAATGGATTGGCAGCTTGGGTTTGCTGGCCACAGCGCGTGTGATGGACGTCGCAGCTGGCGGCCGCGCCTGTGTTCACAGGCATGGACCGGCGCGCAGGTCGTGCGCCCTCTGGACGACAGCGCGGAGGCCGCGCACACCGCTGCTGTCGTGAATGAGCTCTCGGCGGTCATGCGCGGCATCCTGGAGGTGCTGCAGCCCGGCTGCTCTGGCTGCCCACCTGCGCAGAGTAGGTTTTCCTACATGTTGTGCTCAGCCTCGGATGCGTTTCCCAAATCGCAGACGACGCGCAGGGCCACCCCATCAACGCGCAACGGGCGCGCGAGGGCAAGCCGCCAGCCAACGTGGTGCTGCTGCGCGGCTGCGGCTCACGGCGCGCTCCCGGAAGCGAAGGATATCCCTGCAGGCAGATTGAGCACGTGTGTCTTGCAGCGGCTGCTGAAGGCCGCTGCGCCGAGGCGGTTATGTCAGGCATGATTGACAGGCATGATTGACATCCAAGGGCACGTCCAGTCTGCCGGCAAGCCACTTTCTTGCCTGACCTGGCTGAGATATCACAGGTCAGTGCATGTTGGTGAAGCAAGGCTGGAGAGGGACGTCTGGCGTTAGCGTGCGCTTGCTTACTTGCAATGCATGTGCTCGCATGGCAGGATTGCGGTGCAGCCCTTCCTGGAGCGCCACGGCCTGCGCGCCTGCATGCTGGCGCCCACGAAGATCATTGCGGGCCTGGGCATGTCGCTGGGCGTGGACCGGCTGACCGCGCCTGGCGCCACAGGCGCGGCCCGCCGCCTCTGCCTCTGCCGCTGGTCCACCCGGGGCGGCTGCTTGCTTGCGTCGACGGGTTTTGCAGACCCATGCTGACCGGGCGGTTTTGCTGCTTTGCTGCTTGCTGTTTGGTGCTTGCTGCTTGGAGGGTGTGGTACCCCAGGTGACATGCTGCAAGCAGCACCATCCTCCAGGCCGCAGCCGCGTGCAGCTGCCTTCATGCCTGGCTGCGGGGATGCCGTTGCGAGCAGCGCGCCGCCCGCACGCCTCGCAGGAGCGCCGCATCGCTTGACGGCAGCGCGGCTGCGCAGGCGACTACCGCACGCAGCTGCACGCGAAGGCGGCGGCGGCGGCCGCGGCGCTGGCGGGCGGCCGCCACAGCTTTGCGTTCCTGCACGTCAAGGCCGTGGACGACACGGGCCACGACCGGGACGCTGTCCTGAAGGCGCGCTGCCCTGGCAGAGGGGGCGACGCGCTGGTGGCCGCGCCGTCCTCGCAGCCGGCTCCCCCGACCTGCCTGCTGCCTGGCAGCCGCGGTGCCCCGCTAGCGCGCCTGCAGGCGCCGGGCTGCCGCCCTAAGAATGCATTATTGGAACAAGGTATGTCCAGCATGTCACCAGACAGCACTTTCACCAGAAAGCTGCCATGCTGCTGAGGCAGCAGTGAGGTGGAAAGCATGCCAAAGGCCTTTGACCTTTGCTAAGGACCATATCCTGGGCGCCTGGGGGCGTGTTATCAACGGGAACAGGCACGCTTGCTTGCGTGATGTGCGCCGGGACAGTGGGCTGTCCCGGAGACGCGGCGCCCGCGCAGGTGCGCTACCTGGAGGCGGTGGACGCCATGGCGCGGCAGCTGCTGGCGCGCCTGGCGGCGGCGGAGGCCGCAGGCCGTGGGCGCTTTGCGGTGTGCGTGACCGGCGACCACTCTACCCCGGTCGTGTACGGCGACCACTCGCACGAGCCAGTGCCGTTGGCGCTCGCACGCGTGCGGTGCGCGCCTCTGGCGGGCACAGACCTGATAGGCAGATGCCCATCAGCCGCCGCACCTGTTGCGAGTCGATGCCCAGCCCTGCGTCTTCGCCCCGCCACGTGCCTGGCCAGCTAAGTACGCGCACCGTCCTGCACCATGTGGCGGTCGCTGCACATGACTGCGCCGTGAGGGCTCCAGGAAAACTGTAGCGACGATGTGAAGCTGGGTGTCTACACACGCAAGGCGCAGCGGCTGATGGGGTTCTGCCTAGCAGATCTATGCACGCCGCCGGCGCTCGCGCGCGAGCAGTGAGTACCAGCGGCATGCACAGATCTGCTCGGCAGAGCCCTGTAAGCCGCTGCAGCTGTCCTGTGTAGACGCCGAGGCTCGTGTCGTCGCTTCCAGATTCTTGCAGTCCTCACTGAGCAGTCATGCGTGATGGCGCTCGGGCGCGTGCGGTGAGGCCGCTGGCGTCCACGGATTTGCTATGCAGAGCCCCCATGAGCCGCTGCATCTGTTGTGTGTCAACACGCAGCACTGCGGCGTCGCTTCAAGTCTTTAGAGCCCTCACGGAGCAGTCAGAAGTCATGCCTGCTGGTGCATGATGGTGCGTGTGCTGAGCTGGCTAGGCACGTGGTAGTGGCGCGGGGCGGCCTCGCAGCACTGGCCCCATCCCGCATCTTCGGCGCCCCTGCGCCCTGCACTGCTCCGTGTCGACCAGCGCTGCTGGTAAAGCCGCTGGTTTGGCGGGATCCGCGCTGACATGCCTGGTTGGGGTGCCAGGCACGTGGTGGAGGCGCTGGGCGGCCACGCAGCCCTGGCCGCGACCGACCTGGGCCCCATCCCGCACCCGGCGCCGAGCTCGGCGCAGCCGTCGCCCGAGGCGCTCGCGGCCGCGGCGGCGCGCCGGGACAGCCTGCAGGGCCCCGGAGGGCCCTTTGGCACGCCCTACGTCGCATCGGCGGCCGGCATGCAGGAGTTGCTGCGCTCGTCGCGGGGCTCGGCAGAGCCGGTTGCGAGGCCAGCTGCGCCTGCCGTGCCGCGACAGGATCAGCCGCAGAGCCTCCATGTGGGGACGCTGTGGCAGAGTGACTCTGATATGTTTGGCGCGCCCGCATTTCTAGAGTCCAGGTATGTAATGGACGGTACGGGAGCCGCGCCTGCTGTGACAGCAGGCATGGAGGGTGAAGGGGGTGGCAGCGTGCATCGTCAAACAGGCTTTGGCGACAGCGTCACCAGGTTTGACGAGGTGGCCGCGGCCCGCGGCGCGCTGGGACGCTTCCCGGGCAGCGAGGTCATGCCGCTGCTGTGCCAGGTTGCTGGCGTGGCCTTGGAACATTGATCGCAGTCTCTCGTTCCCCATCTTCTGTGTGTGCTTGTCTTGCTAGAAAGCAAGGTTATGCTCGCTTCCCGGGTCTCCGGGAGGCTAGCATCCAGTTGCATTGTGCAGGCGTTGCACGTACAGAGAGAAGCGCCATAGCCCATAGCCGATAGCCGGCACACCATGTAGTAGCATGGACTTGCAGCAGCAGCAAGACTTTTGAGTCGCGCCCGCGCCAAGACAACAAGATCCGGCTCTGCATCATGACATGACATCATCATGTGTAGAATGTGCAAACAGATGCAGCAGCTTAAAAAACTGGGGCGACCAGACTGTTCCTTAAAAATGGGCTGTTCCACGCCCAGTTTCACAAAATACCTGGTCAATCTGCTTCACCTGGTCGCTCTCCACCAAAGTTGCGGCAACAGCAGAGATAAAACCCACAGTGCCAAGTGGAGGTGTACCAGGCTGCATGTGCACGAGCGCACTCTGCATGCGGCTCCAGCTCCCTGGTCCAGCAAAAACCCTGCACTCTCGCCAGCGCGGCATGGTCTCCAGTGCTACATGCTAGAAGGCCGGCCCGGGACAGCTTCCGCATTGCTGCCCAAACTTTGACTAAAACCCTCTTGCACACCCTGCAGGACAGCCCACGCCGATCTATGCGACAGCCACCTTGGCCGCAACGCTGGCCTCCAACTCGTCCAGCTCCTCGTCATCGATCTCCTCGTCATCGACGTCGTCCTCGAACAGCGCCGCGTCCTCGGCCGACATTCGCGCTGCCGCGCTGCCGCCATTGGCCGCGTTTGCAGCGCCCGAGCCGGACGGCCCTGCTCCAGCGCCTCCTGCTGGCTCTGCCGGCCGCCCCGCCGCGGCGCAGGCGGCGGCGTTGGCGGCCTCCGCGCGCGCGCGCTCGCGCTCGAAGGCGGCCTGCGCGGGAGCAGCAAGCCACAGAGCGAGCGTCATCGCTCTGTCTACGGCAGTGGGCGTGCTACTGCGCCTGCATGGCAGGGCCATGCACAGATGGGTGTTGCATCCTACAGATTGATGCTGTCAGGGCGATGCATTGCACGACACTACAATCGGCGACACAAGGCATCTTGCAGAGCATGCTCTCTAGATCTGCAGCCTGCCAGCAAACAGCCCTACAGCTATCCAGGCAGAAAAGTTCAGATGAAAAGCGCACCGTGCCACCTAATTGCCGCCGCAAACCTCACATCCGTGTATCTCACGCCAAAGCTTTCAACAGCACTAGGTCATTAAGTCCACACGTGCGCGCAAATGCGCACCTCCTGCGCCTCGGCGTCCTCGCGGTCGTACATGTCCGACGCGCCCAGGTCGTCCTCGGCCAGGAAGCCCTCCTGCCGCGCCCGGCACGCGCATGGTGAGGCCGTAGCACTTGGCAGTCGGCATCTATGACACTGACGCTGACTCGGTGCCGTGCCGGCAAGAAGCAGACGCAGCAGCATGTCTTCGTGGGCAATCAGCAGCCACTGAACATGCCCCCGACGCGTGGACACGAGCCTAGGCCGGCACCGCTTGCCCAGCTTCTCGTCTGTGTCTGCGCACTGTACATGCACAGCAACCACCTATGCAGACAGTTGGGACAGCCATGCACTCGCCACACGTCTACTGAGCCCAGAGCGCTGGGGGCGCACCTCCGAGAAGATCTCGCGCCCGCTCAGGATGCCCTTGCGCTTGCGCTCGGCGAGCTCCTCGTCGCGTTTATGCTGCCGCTCCGCGGCGCGCTCCGTCGCCCACTTCTTAAACACCTGCGCCATGCTCAGCGCATGTCAGAATAACACGCTTTCATGGCTCGCTCAGTCGCCCACCAACTTCTTGACAACCTGCGCCATGCTGAGCGCAGGTACTCAGCATGCTCCCGCCATATACACACATAGCACAGCTCATTCACTCACAATGAATTTCACAGAAGCACTTGGA
>JAABUR0100009212.1_pt1 | contig 11183 bp, 10 predicted proteins | sample 5560091 | NCBI WGS metagenome assembly JAABUR01 (sample SAMN10711879, study PRJNA513375) | rock metagenome | isolation source: Antarctica rocks | place: Antarctica: Victoria Land, University Valley sud
CCCGACTGCCCAGTGTCGTCCTGCCTCCGCCGATGGAAGGACGATCGACGACTCGGGAACGTCTCCACGACCGGAGACCACCGGGAGGACGGTCCGGGGCATCCGCTTCGCCGGGTCAACCGGACCGACGACAGCGACGCCGGGCGGCGAGGCGGACCCCGACGCCCGAGGGATAGCACGCGTCGGCGCCGATCATCCCGTCCATGGCGCACCATTGCCTCCGGACCGACCAGCCCCAGCGGCCGACGACAAGGAGACGCACCATGCGCTCGCGTCCGAAGCGGTCTCCGGCCCGGGAACGAATCTCGATGCTGTCCGGTCGTCCGTCAAGCGACTCACCGCATCTTGGGCCGTCCCTATACTTGCCCTAGAGCAACGGGTAGAAAGGTTGTCCGGAGCAACGTTGGCTGCCCGCTATCGCCTGCAGCGTAGCGAGCGGCGATGCCCGGCCATACATGGCAGTGAAGCGAGCCGGGCTCAGAAACGGCGCAGAGCGTACGGAACAATCTCTCCAGTGCGAAAAACGATATGGCGGACAACCTTTTTGACCCCCGCTGTAGTGGCGCGTCAGCCGTCATTCGCCACGTACGATTGGTCGACCTCGCCGCGAACGTGCTCCCCTCCCTGGGACTCGTCGCAGCCGACGATCGACTTCGGTCGATCGGAGCGCGACGAGGAGCCGGGTGAGGGGCTGGGGGTGGGGACTGCTCCGGGTCACCGCATCTCGAGCCGTCCCTATACTTGCCCTAACGTGGGCACCCCGGACGCCAGAAACCGTGAGACGAGGGGGAAGGGGACGTGCGCAACCTGCTGGGACGGCTCAACGGCCGTACACCTGACGAGCTCGCCCGGATCGCCCGGTTCTGGCAGGTCCCGACCGAGACCGCCGGCCCGAAGCACCGCCTCGTCGGCGCCCTCTACCGGACGATGACCGACTCTCGCGGCGGCCGAGACGCCTGGGAGCGGCTCGACGACGAGGAGCGGCACCTCGTCACCCTGCTCGCCGGGACCAGCGAGGCATCCCTCGCGATCGGCGATCTCGCCCGCCGCCTGAACATCACCGAGACCGCCGCCCACGAGATCGCCGCCCGCCTCTACCGCGCCGGCATCGTCGCCCGCGCCGGCGACGACGACCCGCTCCCGATCGGCGCCGTCCCCCAGCTGTTCCTCCCGATCGAGATCGGCCAGCTGTTCCGCCGCATCCGTGACGAGCGCGAGCTCGGCGACGTCAGCGCCCGGACCCTGCCGACGCTCCTCGGCCTGCTCGACGACACCGACCTGGAGGAGGCCGCCGGTTACTGGGGCTTCCGCGCCATCCCCGGCCTCCACCGCCGCGACGACCTGATCGCCCGGATCGGCGAGGGTGTCGCCGACCCGGACCGCCGCCGGGGCGTCGTCCAGAGCCTCGCCCCCCGACCCGAAGCCGCCCGCCTCTGGGCCGCCGTCCTGCCCGCCAAACCCGACACGGAGACGCCGGACGTGAGCCCGGCGACGCACGGAACCGTCCCGCTCGCCGATGCGGCCGCCGCCGCTGGCCTGACCCCGCCGCCGGACGACCCGGCCGCCGAGCTGCGCCTGCGCTCGGCCCTCTCCGACCTCGAGTCGCGCCTGCTCGTCTGGCACACCTACGACGCGGCCGGCCATCGGTTCCTGTTCGTCCCAGCCGAGATCCGCGACCCCAAGGCCATCGCCGCCCACGGTATCGAGCGCCCGGCCCCGGTCCCCGCCGGCGACGCCCAGCCCGACCCGTGGCGCTCCCCCGACGGCCTCGCCTGGGATCTCCTCACCGTCACCCGCGCCCTCGGCGGCAGCGACGCACCGGCCGTCGCGACGGTCGAGAGCCTGCCCCGGCCCTGGCTGCGCTGGCTGAATACCCGCCTCTGGTGGCGCGGCGAGGAGCTCCCGCCGCATGGCTACCTCGCCTTCCTCGCCGCCCTCGGCCAGGACGAGAATGTCCTGCGGGTGGCCGACGGACCGCATGGCGCCACCCTCGGACCGACCGCGGCCGTCCGGACCTGGCGGGACCGCTCCTTCCCCGCCCAGACCGCCCAGCTGCGGCTCCGCTGGCTGGCGACGACCGGCTGGCCGGAGGGCGCCGCCCGGACCGACCTCGCCATCGAGGGGGCCGACTGGCGCGGTTTCCGCCGCCGCCTGCTCGCCCACCTCGGCGAGCTGATCGCGACTGACCAGCCGGTCGGCGACGGGACGACGCGGGACGCCAGCCCCGGCGCCGCCGGACCGTGGTACGCCGTCGAGGAACTGGCCCAGTGGCTGGCCGCGCTCGACACCGACATCCTCGGCGACACCTTCTCCGCCGCCAGCGCCGGCTACACCGGGACGACCGAGCCCGAGCGCCGCCGGGCCGCCATCGCCGACGCGATCGCCGGCACCCTGACGACCGCGCTGGCTTGGTTCGGCCTCGTCGAGCTCGGGACCGGTCCCCGCGCTCGCCGCCTGGTCCGTGTCAGCCCGGCCGCCCTCGCCCCGACCACGACCGAGCGCACCGACACGCCGACCGCGACGGGTAGCCGCGACGGCGCCAGCCGGGAGGCGCCAATCAGCCTCGCGATCGATGGCACGATCCGCCTTCGCCAGCCGTCCCCCGTCCGCGTCTGGTCGCTGCTGACCTTTGCCGACCCGCTGGCCCTCGGCGAGGTCAGCACGTACCGCCTCACCGAAGCTGCCCTCGGCCGGGCACTCGCGGCGGGATTCGAGCTCGGCCAGGTCACCGACTTCCTCACCCGCCAGTCCCGCCGCGGCCTGCCCGAGCCGGTCCTCGTCGACTTGCAGGGCTGGTCGAACGGCTTCCGCCGCGTCCGCCTCGGCTCGGCCCTGACCCTGCGCCCGGACGACGCCGAACAGACCGGGGAACTCCTCGAGCTCGCCGCCGCCGCCGGCCTGACCGCCCACCCGCTCCCGGACGGCAACCTCGTCATCCTGATCCCCGGCGCCTGGCGCTCCGCCGACGGCGACTCCGCCGTCGCCACCCTGACCGACCGGCTCCGCGCCGCCGGCTTCCACCCGTCCGGCGGCCAGTAGATCAGCCGGAAAGGCCCAGGATTCGACCGTCGATCCCACCCCGAAGCTCTGCTACGCTGGGTTCTGGACACCCACCCCATGAGAGGAAACTACGATGGTCGCCACCCCCGAGCCGCCACGCTGGCCGACCTGGACGATACACCGGACGACGGCCGACGCTACGAGCTCATCAGCGGTCAGATCGTTGTCTCCGAGTCGCCGGGCTGGGAGCACCAGGTGGTCAGCGGCCACGTCCTGCGGCTCACCGACGGGTGGGTCGAACGACACGACCTCGGGGAAGTCGTGCCCGGACCCGTGGCCATCGTGCTGGACGAGGCCAACGTGGTCCTGCCCGATATCGTCTACGCGGCAACAGCCAACCTTTCGAATATCCGAGAGGGTCGATACCACGGCGCACCGGACCTCATCGTCGAGGTCATCTCCCCGACCAGCCGGAACCACGATGCCGTCACGAAGATGTTCCGCTATGCCTGTTGCGGTGTCCCGGAGTACTGGCTGGTCGACCCCTTTGCCCGGACGATCCAGATCCTCTCGCTCTTGGATGGGATCTACGTCCCACAGAAGGCGAACGCCGATGGCCGGCTCGCGTCGGTCGTCCTGCCCGGGCTCACCATCGATCCCGCGGCGATCTTCCCCACAACGACTCCGGCGACCTGAGCGACCGACGGTCAGACAGTCGCGGCCCGGCTCAGAGATCAGCCCGTATAGTCGACCCGCTTTCGCCATCCAGCAATCGCCGGACGTCGAGAGGCAGGGCCGGAAGAGCCCGCTGGACCAGTTCCCAGACCTCGCTATCGGTCAGGCTCTCATAGTTGTGCGAGAGGATGTTCCGAAGTCCAATGACCCCGCGGAAGCCAGCCAGTTGAGAGTCAGTTGTCTCGTCGTGGTCTCGCAGTCGAACGACGAGCTCACCGATCTTGAGCAGGTTTCGCTCAACGATGTCGCGGAGATCGTTGTCCGTGACATAATCGGCTGCGGTCCTCCCAATTGTCTTTTCCTGGATGCGTTCACTGAAGACTTCGATATCCGAGAGCCACGTTCGCGACCGCCTGTCCATCGTAGATCGTATCCCGCGATGCATTGACCGAGTCCCAGAACGCGTGGTTATTGGTGGCGTTCGTCTTGACGAGATCGACCGGACGGCCCAGCAGGAAATACAAATCGTCCTTCAGTGCGAAGAACCGTTCGTGCCAAAGCCCATAGTCATAGTCGTCCGGATACTCGACCAGAAAATCGACGTCACTTCGCAGTGGGTCGAATGCACCTGTGGTCGCTGACCCAAACACCTCCAGGCGCCGCACGCCGTACCGGCGACACAGCGCAACGATGTCTTCCTGCCGCTCCGCAACCTCAGCGATCATTGCCATCACCTTCCTCCTATCTATTTACCACATCGGGTCCGGCATCTCGACAACATCAGACCCCATCTGGCTGGCGTCGTCAGTGACCGGAGCCAACCGGATCTGAGCCAGCGCGATCAGCGCCCGGGTCGCCGGGCTCAACGGCCCGTCGCGCCGCCAGGCCAGCTCGATCCGCCCCCGCAGCCGCGGCTCGGCGATCCGCAGCACCTGGAGACCAGCACCCTGCGCGTCCGCGGTCGACATTGGAACGATCGCGACGCCGAGCCCACGGCTGGCGAGCTCGGCCAGGACCGCCGGGCTGCTCGCCTCCAGGCCTATCCGCGGCGTTCGCCCGGACGCCGCCCAACCGTCCTCGACCGCCGTCCGGATCCCGGTCCCGCGCGGCAGGCAGATCAGCGGCCGCTCGGCCAGCTCCGCCACGGTGACGGTCTCTGCCGCCGCGAGCGGGTCGTCGGGGTGGACGACCGCGACGAGCACCTCGTCCGCGATCACCAGTGTCGCGAGGTCGGCCGGCGTCGGTGCCGCACTGGTCGCGACCAGCGCCATGTCCAGCTGACCGCCCCGTAGGTCCGCGACCAGCCGGTCCGAGTTCCCCTCCGACAGGCTGATCGCCACCGCCGGGTGGGCCCGGTGGAACGCCTCCAGCAGGTCGAAGAGATCCGTGATCGCGCAGGCCGTCACCATCCCGACCGCGACTCTCCCGCGGACCAGCCCGGCGAGATCATCGACCGTCGCGCGCACCCCGGCGAACGCGGCAAGGGCCGCCCGGGCGTGGGGCAGCAGGGCCGCGCCGACCGCCGTCAGCCGCACGGTGCGCCCGGATCGGTCGAACAACTCCTCCCCCAACTCGCGCTCCAGCCGCCGGATCTGGGCGCTGATCCCCGGCTGCGCGACGTGGACCCGAGCGGCGGCTCGCGTGAAGCTCTGCTCCTCGGCCACGGCGACGAAGTACTCCAGCTGACGTATCTCCATAACAGCCGATTATACCTGGAAGAGGAAATCGGTCTTGGACTTCTGTGGGGGCGGGTTCCAGACTTGGAGCAGTCACACCGAGCCATACAGAGGAGAGACCAACGATGACCGATCACCATGAGCGAGCGAAGACCCCCGAGGACCTGACCCGGCTCTACGTCGAGCGGGCCAACGCCGGCGACGCCGAGGGCATGGCCGCGCTCTACGAGCCGGACGCCGTGGTCGCCTACCCGACCGGCGAGCTGACGATCGGCCGCGCGGCGCTCCAGGCCGTCTTCGCCGACTTGGTCCGCCAGATGCCGAGTCGGCCACCCGAGGCGCCGCTGACGACGCTCGTCGCCGGGGACCTCGCGCTGACCTCAACGCCGGCGGCGGGCGGCGGCGGCGTCCGGGCCCAGGTCGCCCGCCGCCCGCCGGACGGCACCTGGCTCCGCATCCTGGATCGTCCCCAGTTCGAATCGTGACGGACTGATCGTCGGGTCAGCGCCAGGATCGAGCGGCGCTACCGATGGGCGGACCCGTCAGTCCGGCACCAGGCGACCGTCTCCGGGATCGCCTGTCCCAGCGGCGTCGCCAAGCCGCCGAACGTGTCGGTGAAGGCCGAGCTGTCGAGGATGAACGGCTCCCGGAACTCGTAGAGCATCTCGACCATCTCCCGCATCGCCAGGTTGAACAGCCCCATCGCCCGCAGCACGAGCGCCGGCGCCGCCTGCACCTTCGGCCGCCCACCCGCCGCCGCGAAGACCAGCTCGACGAAGCGCCGGGTTGAGACCGTCTCCGGACCCGGCAGGTTCCAGGCCCGCCCCAGGGCCTCCTCCCGCGCCCCGAGCGTCACGAGCGCCCGGCCGATGTCCGGCGCGTAGCTGTAAGTGTGCGGCAGGTCCGGGTCGCCGGCGACCTGGGCCGACTTGCCGGCGATCGCCCGCCCGAAGATCGTCGCGCCGGCCGCCGAGTCGATGACCCGCGGCCCGAAGAAGTCCGAGGCCCGGCCCGCCGTCGCCCGAACCGTCCCCGCCCAGTGGGCCGCGAACAGCCGCTCCGTCATCTCGGCCCGGACCCGTCCCTTGCGGGTCCGGGCCGCCGCCGGCAGGTCCTCGGTCAGCGGTCGGCCGCCGGTCGGCCCGTAGAGGTAGACGTTCTCCATCGCGACCAGCTTCGCCCCGGCCGCGGCGGCCCCCTCGATCACGGCCGCCCGCAACGGCGGGAAGAGCTCCGGCCACTGATGGTAGGGCGGGTTGAGGGCGAAATAGACGACGGATACCCCGGCGCTCGCCGCCCGGGCGAACCCATGGTCGGTCACGTCCCCCGCCATCACCTCGACCCCGTCGCCGACGGAGGCGCGACCGCTCCGGTTGACGACCCGGACCCGGCGGCCCGTCCGGGTCAGTTCGTCGGCGACCGCCAGCCCGACCGGCCCGGTCCCGAAGACGACGTGCAGGTCGCCGACGCCGGCATCGTCGCTGCTCCGCATCGACTCGCTCATGGCTGGACCAGCCCAAGGTCGCCCACGGCCGGGGCGACGGGCCGCGAGCGGTGGGTCAGGACGACCATCGCCACCCCTGTCAGCACGGCGAAGACCAGCGCGCCGCTCGCCCCGAAGACCGCGTAGCCTCGCTCGACGTCGACCCCGATCGACCACGTCACCAGCCAGCCGACCGGCCAGGCGACCGCCACCGTGACCGGCCAGAGCACCGCCCGCGGCTGCCGGCTCCGCAGCGTCAGCCACTGCGCCACGCCGACTGCGCCCCCGGCCAGGGCCGCCGAGAGGAGATCGCCGATCGACCCGACGACCTCGATCGCGAGCAGCCCGCCCAGCGGGAACCCGAGGAAGGCCAGCACCCAGAACGCGAAGAATCGCCCGTTGCTCATCGTGTCGCTCCCATCTCATCGACGGCCGGCGCATCGCGCCGGCTCTCGTTCCCGGCCAGACCGGCCAGCTGCCGGTCCGTGCCGTTGGTCGTTCCGTGTCCAGCCGCATACGGCGCGAGGATCTGCATCATCAGCTCGACCCCCTCGCCGGTCGGGTCGTCGTCCGGTGTCTCGGAGCCGGCCTCCGCGAAGGCCAACCAGAACTCGGAGACCAGCATCAGCGTCGTCGCCAGCCGTGGCAGCGTCGCGCCGTCGTCCGGGATGATCAGCACCCCGGCGTCGCTGAACGCCTCCAGGAGTTCGCCGGTCCCCTCGACGCCCCGCTCCCGCAGCAGCCGGAACCGCGCGGCGAGCTCCGGGTCCCGGCGCGTCAGGGCGCCGAGCTCCCGGTAGAAGAAGCGGTAGTGCCAGAGGCCGGCGTAGACCTCGTGGACCGTCGCCCGGACATCGGCGAGCGCCGGCATCCGGTCCGCCGGCAGCGAGTTCGACGCCGCCCAGTGCGCGTCGATCCGTGCGAAGATCGCCCGGATGATCTCCTCCTTGTTGCGAAAGTGGTAGTAGAGGTTGCCGGGGCTGATCCCGGCCGCCCTGGCGATGTGGTTGGTCGAGACGGCCGCTGTCCCCTGCTCGTTGAACAGCCGTCGCGCCTCGTCGGCGACCCGGTCCCGCGTATCCTGTGTCGCCATCCATCCTCCTCGTTAGAGCAATTACTCTCCCACACGGGATACGCCCAGTTCGAGCCAATATCAAGAGTATTTGCTCTAATCGTCCTTGGGACGATCCGGGTCGGCTACCGAGCGGCCGGCCGCGGTTGTGCCGCTGGCGGTGATCCGCCGAGCGGCAACGCGACGTACCGTCTGCGGGTTCGCGACCGGCGTCGAGACGCCTCGTACGGCGCTGTCCGGTCTCAGGGCCGGATCGTTACGGTCTTTCCCCGGATTGATACCCGCTGTTTACCCGTTCCACGCCTCGACGGTGCTACCGTTCAACGCAGACGTTTCCATGAGACCACCGGATCCCGGTCCCGGGCGCGACCGATTTCCTCCCCTGCGCGACCAGAAAGGCTCGGCCGTTGAACGGGAACCGCGACCATGTCAGCCAGGGTGAGCCGGACGACCACGGTGCCAGCCATCCCTCCGGTTCCCGCGGGGCAGCCTTCCGGACCCGGACCGTTCACGCCGGCCAGAGCGGCGGCCCCGTCCGGCCGGTCAGCGCCCCGATCGAGTTCGGGACGTCGTACGCCTTCGCCGACGCCGCGACGGCCGACGGCGTGGCCCAGACCGGCGCGCCGCTCTACGCCCGCGACGGCATGCCCAACGTCCGCGCCCTGGAGCGGGCCGTCGCCGACCTCGAGGGGGCGGACGACGCCGTCGCGACCGCCTCGGGGATGGCGGCCCTGTCCCTGACGATGCTGACGCTGCTCTCGGCCGGCGACCACGTTGTCCTCAACGCCGGCTGCTACCAGGACACCGTCAGCCTGCTGGAGGGCCACTTCACCCGCTTCGGCGTCGGCGTCACGGTCGCCGAGCGCAACGACCCGGACGCCGTCCTCGCGGCGATGACGCCGACCACTCGGATCGTCTTCAGCGAGACGATCACCAACCCCGGCATCGTCGTGACCGACATCGCCGCCATCGCCCGGGCATTGCGGCCGTCCGGCGCCCTGCTCGCGATCGACAACACCTTCGCCACCCCGGCGCTCTGCCGCCCGCTCACCCACGGCGCCGACCTCGTCCTCCACAGCGCCGGCAAGTTCCTCGGTGGCCACCACGACGCCACCGGCGGCATCGTCGCCGGGCGCCACGATCTGATCGATCCGATCCGGCGGGCCGGCTACCTGTTCGGTCCCCTGCTCGGCCCGCTCGACGCCTGGCTGATCCTGCGCGGCATCCGGACCCTCGCCCCGCGCCTGTCCTGGATGAGCGCCTCGGCCCTGCGCGTCGCCGCCGCGCTGACCGCCCACCCGGCGATCTGCGCCGTCCGCTACCCCGGCCTCCCGGACGCCGACCGCCGCGACATCGCCGGCCGCACCCTGCCGCGTGGCAGCGGCGCCATGCTCGCCTTCGACCTCGCCGGCGGGACGGACGCCGCCGTCGCCTTCACCCAATCCCTGCGGACGATTCCCTACGTCGCCAGCGTCGGCGGGACGGAGACGATCATCTCCTTTCCGCCGCTGCCGCCCAGTCAGGGGACCGGTGAGCCGGCCCGCGACCACCGCTGCGCCACGCTGCGGATGTCGGTCGGGCTGGAAGACCCGGCCGACCTGATCGCCGACATCACCCAGGCCCTCGACCGTCTCCCGATCTCTCCGACCCGCTCGCCGGCGACCGCCGGAGGCACCGCCGCCGCCAACGGCCGCTCCCATGAAACGAGTCCGGACCATGACACTTAACCGTCGTCTGCTCACCCTGCTCGCCGGCCTCGTCGCCGGTCTCGTCGCGACCGCCTCCCTCGCGCTGTTCATGATCGCCGGGCGGTACTTCCTCGGCGTCACGCCGCCGCCCGAGGCGATCCCGGACCGCGTCGCGCCGCTCCTCAGCATCCAGACGTTCTTCGGGCTCTTCAATGACTACGGCGGCTACAACGGCCTGAAGAAGTTCGGCATCCGTTCCGGCACGACCGGCGTCGTCGTCGCCGGGCTGGTGGCCGGGCTCGTCTACCCGCTGATCGCCGAGAGCGTCCGCTCCCGCCGGGCCGGGACCGGCTGGTTCGGCATCCCGAAGCACGGCCTCGCCTTCATCCTCGGCGCGACGCTCGTCCTCTGGCTCGCGTCCGTCATCTTCCTCTGGCCGGTCCTCGTCACCAACTTCAAGGGGCTTCCGCCCTTCGATGCCCGGCTGGTGACGATGGGCTGGTATCTCCTGTCCTATGTCGTCGGGTTCGGGGTCGTCCTGCTCGTGGCCTACCGCCTCATCACGGAGCGGGTGGGCGTGGCGACGGTCGCCCCGGCGCCGGTCGCGACGCCCGTCGAGCGCGACATCGAGATGGTCACGGCGCGAATGGACGCCGGGGCCGTTTCAGGGGCAGCCGCACCGCTGCCGGCGTCCCGTCCGGTCATCGCCCGTCACCCGCTCCCGGTCGCCCGGCCGGTCGCGCGCCGTTCACTCCTCGCGGTCATCCTGGCCGGCATCCTGGTCCTGCCATCGTGGGCGCTGTTCCGCCGCCTCTACGGCATGGCCGCCTTCGCCTACGACGGCCGACCCTACAGTGGGACCGGCATCCAGCCGATCACCCCCAACGCCGAGTTCTATTCGGTCACCAAGAACGTCATCGACCCCCGCATCTCCACGGGCGTCTGGCGGCTGGAGGTCTTCGGGCGCGTCAACGTCCCCCGGACCTATAGCTACGACGATCTCACCCAGCTCGCGCCGTACGAGCAGGAATCGACGCTGATGTGCATCAGCAACCGGATCGGCTCCGGCCTGTTCAGCAACGCGCTCTGGGACGGCGTCCAGCTCCGGACCATCCTCAACGAGGCCGGGGTGCAGGAGGGCGCCGTCGAGGTCAAGCTCTACGGCGCCGACGGCTACATCGACACCTTCGCGATCGACAAGGCGCTGGACTCGACGACGATGCTGGCCCACACGATGAACGGCGAGCCGCTGCCGCAGAAGCACGGCGGCCCGGTCCGGCTGCTGGTGCCGGGGCTGTTCGGCGAGAAGAACATCAAGTGGATCACCGGCATCGAGGTCGTCGACTACGACGCCAAGGGCTTCTACGAGCAGCAGGGCTGGGGACCGAACTTCGCCCCCTACACCCGCTCGGACTTCTACAGCCCGCAGGTCGCCGGCAACAACCGCTTCCGCGACCCGTTCCAGGCCGGCCAGCGCGTCACGGTCAAGGGCCGCGCCTTCGCCGGGGACCGTGGTCTCCAGCGCATCGAGTTCAGCCCCGACGATGGCCAGACCTGGCAGCCCGTCCGCGTCACCTACCCCGGCACCG
>JAABUR0100009213.1_pt1 | contig 11182 bp, 9 predicted proteins | sample 5560091 | NCBI WGS metagenome assembly JAABUR01 (sample SAMN10711879, study PRJNA513375) | rock metagenome | isolation source: Antarctica rocks | place: Antarctica: Victoria Land, University Valley sud
GACCGCGGTACGGACCGGGGCGCGGCTGGTGCACTGCTGCGGGTTCGATTCGATTCCGCACGATCTGGGCGTGTACTTCACCGTCGGCCAGTTGCCCGAGGACGTACCGATCACCGTGGACGGGGTGGTACGGGCCGGTGGTATGCCGTCCGGTGGCACCCTGCGCTCGGTTGTCGCGGCGCTGTCGCGGCAACGCAACGGGGCCACCGCGGGACGGGCTCGCCGCGCTCTCGAGAGGTCCCAGCCGGGCCAGGGCGCTCGCCGGTCCCAGGCGGTGGCGACGCGACCGCGCCGGGAGGACGGCCTGTGGCTGCTGCCGCTGCCCACCATCGACCCCCAGATAGTCGCCCGCTCCGGCCGAGTGCTGCCGCGCTACGGCCCGGACTTCACCTACCACCATTACGTGGGCGTGCGGCGGCTGCCGGTCGCGGTGGCGACGGCACTGGGCGTGACCGCGCTGGCCGGCGTGGTGAAGGTGCGACCCGCGCGGGAACTGCTGCTACGCCGAATTCCGGAAAGCTCGGGGCCTTCACCCGAGCGCCGGGCGAAGGGCTGGTTCACCGTCCGCTTCACCGCGACCGGCGGCGGACAGCGGGTGGTCACGGAGGTGTCCGGCGGCGATCCGGGCTACGGCGAGACGTCGAAGATGCTCGCCGAGTCCGCGCTGAGCCTGGCCTTCGACGAGCTGCCGGACACGGCCGGCCAGGTGACCACCGCAGTCGCCATGGGCGATGCGCTGACCGGCCGGCTCACCGCGGCGGGGCTCACCTTCCGCACGGTGCGCGCCGGGCCGGCGGACCGCTAGACCGCCGGCAGGCTCGAGAGCAGCTCCCGCGCGCGCTCGGCAAACCGGTGCTCGACCAGTACCTCGTACTTCGTGGCGACGACCTGGCTCACCGACGAGAAGTCGCGCGTGCCGTGGCGGGTCACCGCCGTGAACCCGATCTGGCTCCACACGAACCCGAAGATGGCGCCGAAGATGGGGGTGCTGATCAGGAAGCCGAGCTGGTTGCCGCTGCCGAAGATCGAGAATGCCAGGCCGACGAACAGCCCCATCCACAGGCCCGAGATCGCCCCGGCCAAGCCCACCTTGGCCCTGGTGATACGGCCGGTGACTCGCTCGACGGTCTTCAGCTCGGTGCCGACGATCGCCACGTTCTGGACTTCGAACTCGTGGTCCGAGAGAAAGTCGACGACTTTCTGCGCCTCCGGGTAATTCGGGTAGACCCCCAGCGACAGCGGGAATTCCAGGTCCAGCCCGGGACGCGGGATGTTCGGCACGTTCGGTGTCATCGCCATAGTTCAAGCCTGCCATCTCATCGGACGTCGGTGGGTCCTCTGATTCGGGTAACGATCGGCGCGAGCCACGAGGTTCCCGACGCGGCCGGACATCGCGAGCCGGCTCAGATCCAGCCCGGGAACCACATCCGAAGCTGCCAGTCGTGGTTGGTGAGCATGCCGCCGGTGAACAGCGGCCACATCCAGACGAAGTCGGCGGCCACCGCGCCGAGCCACAGCGACACCACCGCAGCCCGCAGCAACAGGCTCATCGAGATGCCGTGCAGGGCGATCCACTCGCGCAGCCCGACGGTGCGCACCGCGTCCCGATCGGCGTCGCGGTTCTCGGCCGGATCGTCGAACCCGTTCAGGGCAGCGCCGTGCGTCGGCGTGGACGCCGGTTCGGGTACCGTGTCGCCCGGGGACCGGCTCAGCATCGCCCCGACGGCCAGGGTGAGGGCCAGCATCAGGAACGGCATCAGCGGCGTCATGTAGAAGAGGAAGCCGGTCCGCCGGGTGTTCTGGAGCCAGACACCCCAGCCTGCCAGGAACGCCATCAGCACCGTGCCGGCCCGCCAGTCACGGGTGGTCGCCCACTGCCAGAGGCACCAGAGCAGGGCCGGGATGATCGCCCAGTACTCGATCGGCGTGCCGATCAGCAGGATCTCGCGGGTGCAGCTGGTGGACCCGCAGCCGGTGACGCCCGAGGGTGCGTAGAACGAGGTCGGCCGTCCCAGGACGAGCCAGGACCACGGGTTGGCCTTGTAAGCGTGCGGGTCGTACAGGTGGCTGTGAAACAGGTACGCCTGGTGGTGGTAGTCGAGCAGGCTGCGGAATCCCGAGGGCAGCAGCGCGAACAGCCCGGTGCCGGAATGGGTGTTGCCCCAGTGCCGGTTCCAGGAGTTCTCACCGACGAACCAGCCCGTCCAGGTCAGGAAGTACGCTGCCAGCGGCGCCAGGCCGAGCGAGAACACCGCGGCCGGCAGCGAGCGCTTGAGAACCGTCAACCAGGGGTGCTCGACCCCGGCGCTCTTGCACGCGCCCCGGTCCCACACCAGCGACAGCACGGCGAAGGCGCCCCAGAAAGACAGCGCGCTCCACTTCACCCCGAACGCCAGGCCGAGCAGGACGCCACCGATCAACCGCCACGGGCGCGGACCGAGGCTCGGCACACCGCGGCTGAGATCCACGCCGGCGGCATAGAGGTCCCCGAGCCGGCCACGCAGCTGGTCACGGTCGATGACGAGTGCCGCGAAGCCAGCGAGGATGAACGTCTGCAGAAAGATGTCGAGCAGCGCGACCCGGGACATGACGAGGGAGATGCCGTCGAGTGCCAGCAGCGTTCCGGCGAGCACACCCAGCAGCGTGGACCGGAGCATCCGCTGGGCCAGCCGCACCAGAATCAGCACGCTGACCACCCCGGCCACCGCGGGAGCGGCCCGCCAGCCGACCGCGTCGTCGCCGAAGATCGCCGAGGTGATCGCGATCAGCCACTTTCCCAGCGGCGGATGCACGATGAACATGTAATCGCGGTTGTCCTCGTAGCCGTAGCGCAACATCTCCTGCGCCTCGGTGGCGTAGTACAACTCGTCGAAGCTCTTGGATTCCGGAAAGCCCAGCGCCCAGAACCGGGTTCCGGCGGCCAGCGTGGTGACCGCCAGCGCCCACAGCCAGCTTCGCAGTGGTGCGTCCGGCCGCCATCGGGTCAGCGCCGCCGGCACCTGCCGGGTCGCCGGAACTGCCCGCGATTCGGAGCGGGCGGCGAGCACGGGGACGGCTGTCACGGCGCTAATCGTAGGGTCTGCAGCTATGGAACTGGCTCAGGAGTGAGGATCGGCTACAAAGCAGGCGAAAGGAGTCCGAATGGCGACGTCTGACAGCATCGGCCAGGGCGGTGCGGAGCCGGGCCGGGTGATCCTGGCAGGTGCGCCGCTGGGACGGCCCTCGGACGCCTCCACCGGCCTGGCGCACTCCCTGGCCACGGCGCCGGTGATCGCGGCCGAGGACACCCGCCGGCTGCACCGGCTGGCCAGCGACCTCGGGGTGACGCTCTCCGGCCGGGTGCTGTCCTTCTTCGAGGGCAACGAGGACGGCCGGGTGCCGCAGTTGCTGGAGCTGCTGCGGAGTGGCCAGGACGTGCTGGTGGTGACCGATGCCGGAATGCCGTCGGTGTCCGATCCCGGGTACCGGCTGGTGGTGGCCGCCATTGCCAAGGACCTGCCGGTGACGTCGCTTCCCGGCCCGTCGGCCGTGACCACGGCCATCGCGGTGTCCGGGCTGCCGGTGGACCGGTTCTGCTTCGAGGGCTTCCTGCCCCGCAAGGCCGGCGAGCGCCGCAAGCTGCTGGCCGAGCTGGCCACCGAGCGCCGGACGATGGTGTTCTTCGAGTCACCGCACCGGGTCGCCGAGTCGCTGGCCGACCTGGCCGCGGCGTTCGGAGCGGGGCGCCGCGCGGCGGTGTGCCGTGAGCTGACCAAGACCTATGAAGAGGTGCGCCGGGGCTCGCTGGCCGAGCTGGTCGAGTGGGCGGCGGCCGGCGAGGTCCGGGGCGAGATCACCCTGGTGGTCGCCGGCGCGCCGCGGGTCGAGGCGGCCCTCACCCCCGCCGAGCTGGCCGAGCAGGTCCGCGCCCGGGAGGTTGCCGGCGAGAGCCGCAAGGAGGCGATCGCGGCCGTGACGGCATCGGCGGGGGTGGCCAAGCGGGTGGTGTTCGACGCCGTGGTGGCGGCCAAATCGAGTTAACCGGCGTCACTAGTGTTAGCGGCATGAGCCCCACCAACATCCTGACCGCCGTGGCCTGGCCGTACGCCAACGGCCCCCGGCACATCGGCCACGTGGCCGGCTTCGGCGTGCCCTCGGACGTCTTCAGCCGCTATCAGCGGATGGCCGGCAACAACGTCCTGATGGTGTCGGGAACCGACGAGCACGGCACGCCGATCCAGGTGCAGGCCGAGCGTGAGGGCATCTCGGAGCGGGAGCTCGCCGACCGCAACAGCCTGGTCATCGCCAAGGACCTGCAGCAGCTCGGCCTGTCCTACGACCTGTTCACCCGCACCACCACGACGAACCACTACGCGGTCACCCAGCAGCTGTTCCTGGGCCTGCTCGACAACGGCTACATCTTTCCGCGCACCGAGCTGGGCGCGATCAGCCCGTCCACCGGGCGCACCCTGCCCGACCGCTACATCGAGGGAACCTGCCCGATCTGCGGCTATCCGGACGCGCGCGGCGACCAGTGCGACAATTGCGGCAACCAGTTGGACCCGGTCGACCTCATCAACCCGCGGTCGAAGATCAACGGCGAGACCCCGAAGTTCGTCGAGACCGAGCAGTTCTTCCTCGACCTGCCGGCGTTCTCCGACGTGATCTCGGACTGGCTGCGCAAGCAGGGGCACTGGCGTTCCAATGTCCAGAAGTTCGCCCTCAACCTGCTGGACGACCTCAAGCCACGCGCGATCACCCGGGACCTGGACTGGGGCGTCCCGGTGCCGCTGGAAGGCTGGCGCGACCGCAACGACAAGAAGATCTACGTGTGGTTCGACGCGGTGATCGGCTACCTGTCCGCCTCGATCGAGTGGGCCGCCCGCACCGGGAACCCCGACGCGTGGCGGGCGTGGTGGCAGGACACTGATCAGCACAGCCGCGCGAGGCAATATTATTTCATGGGCAAGGACAACATCGTCTTCCACGCCGAGATCTGGCCGGCCATGCTGTTCGGCTACTCCGGGATCGGCGCGAAGGGCGGCAAGCCTGGCCCGCTGGGCGCCCTGAACCGCCCGTATGACGTCGTGTCCTCGGAGTTCCTGACGATGGAGGGCCGCAAGTTCTCCTCGTCCCGCAATGTCGTGATCTATGTCGGTGACATGCTGTCGCGCTACGACGCAGACGCCCTGCGTTACTACCTCACCAGCGCTGGTCCCGAGAACCAGGACACCGACTTCACCTGGGCCGAGTTCGTCCGGCGCAACAACGACGAGCTGGTCGCGGGCTGGGGCAACCTGGTCAACCGGACGATCTCGATGACCGCCAAGAACATCGGCTCCATCCCACCGGCGGGCGACCTCACCGACGCCGACCGGACGCTGCTCACCTCGTCAGCTGCCGCGTTCGACACCATCGGCGGGCTGATCGCCAAGAACCGCCAGAAGGCCGCGCTGGGCGAGGTCATGAAGCTGGTCGGCGAGGCGAACAAGTACCTGTCCGACACCGCCCCCTGGAAGCTGAAGAACACCGACCCGGCCCGGATGGCTTCGGTGCTGCACACCACCCTGCAGGTCGTGGACGACGTCAAGACCCTGATGACGCCGTTCCTGCCGACGTCATCGTCCAAGGTTCACGTCGCTCTGGGCGGCACCGGGGTGTGGGCCGCAATGCCCGAGCTGGTGCAGGTCGACGAGCCGACCGCGGCCGGTTCGCCGTCCTACTCTGTGCTCACCGGGGACTACCAGACCATGGCGGTGTGGGCGTCCCAGCCGCTGGCCGTCGGCCGCGAGCTGGCGGCACCCACACCGATCATCACCAAGCTCGACCCGTCCGTGGTGGACGAGGAGCTGGCCCGGCTCGAGGCCAAGGCCACCGATGGTGGCTGAGGCTTCCCGGCAAGCGGCCTGATGGCCAGGGACGACACGCCGCCCCCGCTGCCCGAGCCGCTCGCGGGCACCGTCTTCGATTCGCACTGCCACTTCGACTCGATGTCCTCGCGGGCGGGGTTCAGCGAGCCGGGGACCGCGGCCTCTCCGGAGTACATCGACGAGGCCATGGCCCAGGCCTCGGCGGTCGGTGTGACGAAGGCCATCAATGTCGGGTGCGAGGTGGGGGAGTGGCAGGCCGCCCTGGCCTCCACCGGGCACCCCGATGTCCTGGCCGCGCTGGCCGTGCACCCGACCGCCGTCCGCGGGCTGACCGAGGACCACTACACCGAGCTGGAGCGGCTGCTGGCCCATCCCCGGGTGGTCGCGGTGGGCGAGACGGGACTGGACTACTACTGGGACCGGACGACCCCGGCCGAGCAGCAGGAGCACTTCCGCCGGCACATCGAACTGTCCAAGCGAGTGGGCAAGCCGCTGATGATCCACGACCGCGACGCGCACGCGGATGTGCTGCGAATACTGAGAGAAGAGGGCGCTCCGGATGCCGGAGTGGTCTTCCACGCCTTCTCCGGTGATGCCGGGATGGCGCGGGAGTGCGTGGACGCCGGGTACCTGCTGTCCTTTCTCGGGGTGCTGACGTTCAAGAACGCGCCGGGGCTGCGGGAGGCCGCGCGAAGCATTCCGCTGGAGCATGTGCTGGTGGAGACGGACGCCCCGTTCCTGACCGCGCATCCCTACCGCGGACGCCCGAACGCGCCGTACCTCATTCCGCTCGTGGTGCGGCTGCTCGCCGAGCTCAAGAAAGTCGACGAATCCGTGGTCTGCGCCACCATTTCGGCCACTGGACGCCGTTTTTTCGGCCTCTAGGTACTTTCCGTGTGAGTCGTTGCCGGGTCAAGTTTGGAACTCCGCCAGCTCGGCCGTTACGGTGCTGAGACCAAGCAGAACGCGAAAGGCCGACGGGCCCACAACGATCTAGGGGTTTTTTCTTGCGTCGCAGCGTGAAGTACGGCCTGTACGGCCTGGTCATCGCGGGAGTTCTTGGCGGAACAGCCAGCTGGGCCACCGCGCCGGCCGCGAAGTCGATCCAACTGCGGATCGACGGGCAGGGGCAGCGGGTCCACACCACAGCCAAAAATGTCCACGACGCACTGGCCGCGGCCGGCGTCACGGTGGGAAGCCACGACCTCGTCGCTCCCGATCTCAACTCCGGTATCTCGAACAACAGCGAGATCGTGCTCCGCCGTGGTCGGCTGTTGCATCTCACCGTTGACGGCCGCGCCCGTGACGTGTGGGTCAACGCGGATTCCGTCGACGAGGCGCTGCGCCAACTAGGCTACGGCGCCAACAACCTGGTGTCGGTTTCCCGCTCGATGCGGCTGGTGAAGGACGCCACGAACCTGTCCATCGCCTCGCCCAAGCGGGTGACGTTCCAGGTGGACGGCCGGGCGCTGACCGTGCTGAGTTCCGGGCGTACCGTCCGTGACGCCATCGGCAACGCCATGATCTTCCTCGCCCCGACCGATCGGGTGTCGGTTCCGGCGACGAGCGCGGTGAAGAACAACCAGGTCATCCGGATCGCGCGGGTCCGCTACCGCTCCGCCGCGAGCATGGTCGCGGTTCCGTACCCGACGGTGGACCGGCCCGACGCCAGCACGTACGTGGGCAACCGCAATGTGGTGGCCAACGGCAAGGCCGGCCAGAAGCGGCTGACCTACCGGCTCACCTACGTCGACGGCAAGCTCACCAGCAGGACGCTGCAGGGATCGGCGATGGTTGTCCAGCCGACGACCGAGATCCGCGGCGTCGGCACCAAGCAGAAGCCGGTCCCGCCGGCACCGGTAAAGGTCGTGCCACCGGCTCCCGCTCCCGCACCGGTCGTGCCACCGGCTCCCGCTCCCGCACCGGTCGTGCCACCGGCTCCCGCTCCCGCACCGGTCGTACCACCGGCTCCCGCTCCCGCACCGGTCGTACCACCGGCTCCTGCACCGGTCACGTCGCCGAGTCCCGTTCCCGCACCGGTCACGTCGCCGAGTCCGGCTCCCACCCAGACGGCCCCCACCCCGCCGGCTCCGACCGGTGGGCTCAACTGGGACGCCGTCGCCGCATGTGAGTCCGGTGGCAACTGGGCCATCAACACCGGCAACGGCTTCTACGGTGGCCTGCAGTTCGACATCGGTACCTGGATGTCCAACGGCGGTGGCGCGTACGCCAGCCGGCCCGATCTGGCCTCCCGGGAAGCGCAGATCGCGGTGGCCACCACGCTGTACAACGCACGGGGCTCCAGCCCCTGGCCTGTCTGCGGACAGCGCCTGTAGGTTCCGTTCGATGCCGGGTCGTGACGTTGTCGTGACCCGGCATTGTGCTGAGCTACGCCCGATGACCCGGTCGTCCTATCGGCGTCCGGCAGTAGATTTCTGAGGAGTTTGTTTTGCATCGCAGTGCCAAGTTCGGCCTGTACGGCCTGGTGCTCGCAGGGTTGCTCGGCGGAACCGCCGCCTGGGCGACCGGAGGCAAGTCCGTCAACCTGCGGGTCGACGGGCAGGAGCGGCAGGTCCACACCCGCGCGCATGACGTCCGCGGGGTTCTCGCGGCTGCTCATGTCGCGGTGGGGGAGCACGACCTGGTCGCTCCCGACCTGGCGTCCTCGATCAAGGACGGCAGCCAGATCGTTCTCAATCGGGGCCACCTGTTGAACCTCACCGTCGACGGTCACGCCCGCAACCTGTGGGTCAACGCCGGCTCGGTGGACGAGGCTCTGAAGCAGCTCGGGTTCGGCACCGAGAACCTGGTATCGGTGTCGCGTTCCAAGCGGCTCGACACCGGAGCCACGAAGCTGTCGATCACCTCGCCGAAGCCGGTCACCTTCAAGGTCGACGGCAAGTCGGTGAAGGTGTCCAGCCTGGGCCCGACGGTCCGCCAAGCGCTGGTCGAGGCGCACGTGTCGCTGTCCCCGACCGACCGGATGTCGGTCGCGAGCACCAGCGTCCTGCGTGCCAACGAGGTCATCACCATCAAGCGCGTGAAGTACGCCCAGCAGCTCGAGCAGGTGAGCCTGCCGTTCAACTCGGTGCGCCAGCAGGACCCGAACACCCTCAAGGGCACGAGCTCGGTCCTCAGCCAGGGCCGCACCGGCGTCGAGCGGGTCACGTACCAGCTGCTCTACATCGACGGCAAGCTCGCGGCAAGGTCGTCAAGGGCCGGACGGTGCTACGCGCGCCGGTCGACCAGGTCACCACGTTCGGCACCGAGGAACTTCCGGCACCGGCACCTGTACCGGCACCGTCCGGTGACCCTCAGCAGATCGCGGCCGGCATGGTGAGCGCTCGCGGCTGGGGCGGCGACCAGTTCTCGTGCCTGGTCAGCCTGTGGACCAAAGAGAGCGGCTGGCGGACGGACGCGGCCAACCCGTCCGGCGCGTACGGCATTCCGCAGGCGCTGCCCGGCAGCAAGATGTCGAGCGCCGGCGCGGACTGGCAGACCAGTGCCACCACCCAGATCAGCTGGGGCCTGGACTACATCGCCGGCGTGTACGGAACCCCGTGCGCCGCCTGGGGCCACTCGCAGGCCACCGACTGGTACTGATGGGCTCTGACAGACTCGCACCCATGGCAGACGGTGCTGCAAGCGAGTTGCTGGGACCGGTCCAAGTTCGAGAGCTGGCCGAGCGTCTGGGGCTTCGTCCCACCAAGACGCTCGGCCAGAACTTTGTGCACGACCCGAACACCATCCGGCGGATCGTGCGCGCCGCCGAGCTCACCGCCGATGACGTCGTCCTCGAGGTCGGCCCCGGGCTCGGAAGCCTGAGCCTGGGCCTGCTGGCAGCCAGCAGCCATCTGACGGCCGTGGAGATCGATGCCAGGCTGGCTGACGAGCTGCCCCGAACCGTCGAGCGGGTGGTTCCCGAGCTGGCCGACCGGCTCACCGTCGTCCAGGCAGACGCCCTGGCCATCCGCGAGCTCGCCGATCCGCAGCCCACCGCCCTGGTCGCGAACCTGCCGTACAACGTGTCGGTGCCGGTGCTGCTGAACCTGCTCGCGGCGCTGCCGAGCATCCGGCACGGACTGGTGCTGGTGCAGCTGGAGGTGGCCGACCGGCTGGCCGCACCACCCGGGTCCAAGGTGTACGGGGTGCCCAGCGCCAAGCTGGCCTGGTACGGCTCCGCCCAGCGCGTCGGCGTGGTGCCGCGGTCGGTGTTCTGGCCGGTGCCCAACGTCGAGTCGGGCCTGGTGCGCTTTTCCCGGACGGCACCGCCGGACACGACGGCCGGCCGGGACGAGGTGTTCCGCGTGATCGACACCGCCTTCGCCCAGCGGCGCAAGATGCTGCGCTCGGCACTGGCCGGCTGGGCCGCTTCCGGTGCCGCCGCCGAAGCCGCGCTGATTGCCGCGGGCGTGGACCCGACGGCGCGGGGCGAGACGGTGGACATCAACGCCTTCGCCCGGATCGCGGCTGCCCGGCCGCGGTAGCGAGCGGCTGAAAGGATGGCCGGTTAGCTGCGGCCGTCGAACAGGCTGGTGACGGAGCCGTCCTCGAATACCTCCCGGATGGCCCGCGCGATCATCGGGGCGATCGAGATGACCGTCAGCTTGTCAAACTGCTGCTCCGGCCGGATCGGCAGGGTGTTGGTGATGATCACCTCGCGGGCCCGGGAGTTCTTCAACCGCTCCGCCGCCGGCTCCGAGAAGACGCCATGGGTGGCGGCGATGATCACGTCGGACGCCCCCGCCTCGTACAGCAGGTCGGCGGCCTTGACGATGCTGTCGCCGGTGTCGATCATGTCGTCGGCCAGGATGCACAACCGGCCCGCGACATCACCGACGACCCGCTTGGCGACGACGTGGTTGGCCACGTTGAGGTCCCGGGACTTGTGGATGAAGGCGATCGGTGCGCCGCCGATCCGGTCCGCCCACTGCTCCGCCGCACGAACCCGGCCGGTGTCCGGCGAGACCACCGTGATCTCTTCGCCGGCGTAGGTCTCGGCCACGTACGCGGCCAGCAGCGGCATCGCGAACAGGTGGTCCACCGGACCATCGAAGAAGCCCTGGATCTGGGCGGTGTGCAGGTCGATCGACATGATCCGGTCCGCGCCCGCTGTCTTGAGCAGGTCCGCCATCAGCCGGGCCGAGATCGGCTCACGGCCGCGGTGCTTCTTGTCCTGCCGCGAGTACGGATAGAACGGTGCCACTACGGTGATCCGCTTGGCCGATGCCCGCTTCAGCGCGTCCACCAGGATCAGCGTCTCCATCACCCACTTGTTGATGGGGGTGGTGTGGGACTGGATGACGAACGCGTCGGAGCCGCGAACCGATTCC
>JAABUR0100009216.1_pt1 | contig 11181 bp, 10 predicted proteins | sample 5560091 | NCBI WGS metagenome assembly JAABUR01 (sample SAMN10711879, study PRJNA513375) | rock metagenome | isolation source: Antarctica rocks | place: Antarctica: Victoria Land, University Valley sud
TCTATATTAATTGCAATTTGATTCTATGAATGGTGGTTGAATAATAATAAAAAAAGTATGGGTTGCTAATCGGGTTTAGGGTGTGCACGGGACCGGAACGTGCATCGGGCCGGGAATACTCCTAAGGCACGATCGATCAAGCGCCTTCGGTCACGGGCTTTACCGTGGGTAAATCTCTTCTGTTGATACTACATATGGAGCACTGGACAGGTCACATATGGAGCATTGAATATACTACATATGGAGCATTGGATATAATACATATGGAGAACTGGGTAGATCACATAAGAGGCACTGGGTAGGTCACATATGAAGCACTGAATAGGCCACATATGGGGCACTGAGTAGATCACGTGTGAAGCATGTATAAAGCACTATATATGAGACATCTATAAAGCTCTGTATGACGTTCAGATCATGTACGAAGTGCATGTAATTGATTCTACTGATTTCTACGAATTCTGCACTATTTACACTCAATTTTGATGAGACTCTCGGCAAATGTCTGCATAATTAATAAGACGTAGTGCAGAGCAATTTCCATCGGAAATGGCGATCCCCTCGTGGTATGTACTGTACTGTACTACCTTATTATGCGCCATCGGCCCGAAACAAGATCTAATCCCTGCAATCGTGGAATCTCCCAGTTCCTGGTCATCGGCGACGTCATGTGGCCTGTGCATTGTGCATCATCCAGTCACGTCGCGCTGCCATGTTTGTTAAATCCTACTTTGAGACGATAATTCCCTTCATCTCATCCATCTCCATCATCAACTCATAAGCTACAAGCCGTTACTTCTTTACCCCCCAATTCCCACGAAAGCGCGTTCATCCAACGCAGACTGAATCACTGGGTCTCCACTCGCAGAGTTCCAAGCAAGCAAAAGATCATGGAGTGGACAAAGAAACAGTACGATTCCTACTACAACTCCTACATGCCTTGGATCGAAGACAAAGTCCTCGGCTACTGGGGCGAAAACAAAACCTCCTACACCGCCAAAGGTAACTCCATCCCCTCTCATCAACCTCAGAATCCTCCATCTAACGCCCATCTAGATAAACTCGGCACCCACGTTACCGGCGACAAAAACGTCAACGCTATCCAAGACGGCGTCGCAGAGGGCGTCGGCGGCCAGTTCGGCAAAGGCGGCCTCTTGGCCCCCGTCGGTGAAGGAATCAGCAAGGAAGGTGTGAACAGAGCCGAGCGAGGCGATACGGGGCCGTTGGATAAGGAGCAGGCGCAGAAGGGGTGGACGGAGAGTCTAAGTGGGGGGATGCTCGGAGGTGGTGGGAAGAAGTGAATAGGAGGGCTTTCGGGTGTGAGGGATGGATGAGTGGAGGGCTATGGTGTGGTATGGGTAATGATTACAGCGATGAAGTCCTCATGACAGGCTTTTGAATTTTATGATAATCATATTTGTTTGGATATAAGAATGATACCAGATTTCCTTCCAGCCACAGTCGCTGTTTTGATACAGTTTCATTCAGATTCCTCAAAAAATCTTCTTCTGGACATCTTTCCACGAAATAATTACTTCATCCCTTGCATTTCGCTACTCCTCTCCTTCCTCACGTACTAAAAAAAAAAACCTCCCACCATATCCCCTCCCCTCAATATCGCACAAAGCATTCCCCATCACTACAACACCAACCCCTTTCACAGCTCACCTTCTCCACCCATGAAAACATTCACACACAAAAAAAACCATCCCAGTACAACAAACACCACTAGACACCCCCCCCCCCCGATCTCCACAAACCTCCCCAGCATGACTCCAAGAAACCTTCCGCTCTCGAAACGCTAAAAGGTATACAGTAGCTACAACCCTTATACCTGCCCGCCAGGCCCCAAACCAACCCCACACAACTCCTATCCTATCCCATCCCCAGCCCCAGCCCAACCCCACACCACTCTTCCACCCCTCTCAAAAAACCCTCTCCAAAACCCCCCCAATATTATCCCCAGCCACGACTACAACAGCCTGTATGTTCCCGCAACGGAGGTTTTTGATCTTTGGAAAGGGATAAGGGGGGGGTAATCGCCGCACCCGTCTAGAAATGGAATATCAAAAAACAAAGAATAGTGGGGACGATTTTCGTTCTCGAAGATACTCTAGGTACACACGTCGTCCCACCACCATAGTAACCTCACAATCCCCCCCCCTATAATCCAGACGCAACTTCTACACCTTTTTCCAGAATCAGAAACCTACCTTACCTACCCCAACCACCTCATGTCAACCCTCTCCATCCCCACCCGTCCCATCCCATCCCCCAAAACCCCTCCATCTCCTCCACCATTCCCCTTGACCAAACCTCCCCCCCCAAATCCCCCCCATCTCCCTCCTCCCAACCCCTGAGCTTTCTCGCTACAGTACACACAACAACGATAAAACGGAAGGGGTACCTGTTGAGGGATAACGAGCGAGCAGTCGGACTACAGTAAGAGCAGGTCCTGAGCAGGGTATTACAGTATGTATGGTCATAGTTACATACATAGGTAGACCCACCCCACCCCAGCCTACGCAGCTCGTACAGCCTTTGCGAATTGAATTGGCCTGCGTGATACTGATGTACAGTTCAGTACAGTTTGCATATACATAGCGCGTTTCATATATACAGCGAGGGAAAATATTCTCCAACTTTCGCTCTGATCCCCAATTCCATCCCCACGGACATTGCAGACATCGCACTTGCCCTCAATCACACTCTTTCTAATCCCACTCTTCGAAAACCCCCTTTTCTAAGGAAAACCCCCACTAGTAAGCGCACGTCACCGAATTTGGCTTGTTAGAGAGATTGACCAAGGCACCAAAGTTGCTAGAAGGGGAATTCTTGTGTAAAAGCTTGAATTACAAACAATATGGTACATGAAGAACAAAGCTAAAGCTAAATGCTAATCTGATACAGATATTGATTGCAAAGAGGGGAGACGATCCACAAGCAAAGAATTCAGATACAGTACTTCCCAACCCTTCAAATCAATGCCATAATCTCAAGCGCGTAAGCAATCACACACCGTCATCATGATAGTTCTGCGGTGGTTCAGTCGTACAACCCTTCCTTCGGCCCTTACTACGACCATCCAGACATCCACCTATTCTTACCACGACATTTTGACTCACCTCAAACCCTCACCTGAAACTTCCCCCGCCCCCTCATCCTCTCCCCGCACCTCATCAATACTACCGGCACGATAGTCCCTACCATCGCCACAGCCCCTAAGATCGTACACCCCCACCCCACCCCCACCTTCGCAAACAATACCGGTCCCGCCAGCGGTAGCGCCACCGCCGAAATATTTCTCAGCGCTGTCACAGCCGCTGTGGCTGAAGCGGCGTAGATGCCAAAAGCATCAACTAAGTAGCCCCACGAAGCGATGGAGACAGCGACGAAGCCGAAGCCGACGGGGGCGCTGGAGAGGATGGGGAAGATCCAGTGGGTATGGTACTGAGCGGTCCAGCCGTAAGCGATAAGACCGAGGGGCACAAGGAGGTGGCCGAGAATCATTGGGTGTAGACGGTGTTCAGGTTTGGGAGGGGTTGAGGTTGGAGGTTTGGCTCGGCGGTGGTTAAGGTATGCGCTGCAGAGAATGGCACTTAGGATCATGCCGGAGCCTGGAAAAATTAGCTGACAACAGTCATTGGAGAATGTCAAAGTGACAGCGTCAGGGAAGTGTGCAGAGGGTTTAGATAGCAATACCTAGGCCAAGATAGGTGAGACCCAGCGGTCCTTGCGAGAAGCTATACTCCAATTCGTAGATTCCGCTGATGGAAGTAATGACGACGTAGGTGTAGCTGATCGCAAAAGCGCCGCAGATTGACACGAGGATGATGACGGGAGAAACAAATAATAATGTGAATGGCCGTAGAATCAATTCACCTAGTAACGTGAACCCGGAAAGACCGTTGTCATAGCGTGACCTCAGGAGGCCGTTGCCAGTTTCAAAACGTAGACGACGAGCTTTCCGCTCCAGAATAACAACCTTGTAGGATTCGCGGTAAGTCGCAAGGAAACAAAGCTCAAAGATGCCAGTTGCGATTGTTATGGTCCAGAAGGTCCAACGCCATCCTAGGTATTCGGATATGTAACCACCAACGGCAGGCCCTAGTACAGGTGCAATAGCAGGTGTCATACCCATAATAGCCAGAGCTCGACCGCGGTTTTCTTCTCCGAACATATCAGCCACGATGCACGAGTTTAGCGTTGTGGAAGCGACGGTAAGTCCAAGCAGAAAGCGACATCCAATGAGGACGTTGATACTTGGGCTCTTGGCAGCAGCCGCGGAAGACAGAACGAACAGGATGTTTGCAGTGTGGTAGACTGGTAGTCGTCCGTAAAGCTCGGATAATGGGGCCACGATTAGAGGACCGAACACTTCCCCAAGCTCCCATATCGAAACCAAGATTGTGGACCCGAGAGGGCTACTCGAGTTGAATTCGAGTAAGATACTGGGTGTTGCAGGTGCGCACATAAGGATTGCCAGGTTACTATAAGGAGTTCAACATCAGAAAAGGTACAAGAACCGCAAGAAGGGGGAAAAGTGACTTACACGACCAGGCTCATGATGGATATCAGGACCACGATGCTCCATTTATACACAGTAGACCAGTTGAGTGGATTTACCGGGTCTTCGGGGCCATCGAAGTTAACAATGTTCTCGGGGTAGTCTTCCAGGGTACGGCCTCTGGTAGGAATTGGTGTCTTGACGGTAGGTCTAGGGGTAATTGCCTTTTCACTATCCATTTCTTGAGGTTTGAAGAACGCACTGATGGGAGTTTCATTGCAATGGTCCACACCGTAGGACTTGGAAGGCGTTCTAAAATGCAGTGTCCCTCCGTCATGGGTCATGTGGAACTTGGAAGATCCCCTTGGAGGTATGTTCACTTCGTGATTCATTGCGAAAGGGACCGTAGATCTCCCTTGAGGCGCAATCGGCGGTGAGGCAACACGAACAGCGGTGAAGGACTTTGCAGAAGCAGATATGGTCCTTAGCAGTACTCTGAAACGATTGTTACAAGCCCAAGTTGGTCAGCATTGATCAACATTCTGTAATGGATGAATAAAGGAAAACCAGAGAAGAAGGATTGGGGATACATTGCAGGATCATAGACCGTGGTTGAGATGTGGATGTAGGGGTCATATGTGACATTTTTTCTCGAAGAAGGAGCTTCTCCACGTGCTTTCGGGTCTCTTGACGTCTTGACAAAGAAAGAAAGAAGGAGCGCGAAGACGAACGTAGAAATATCGATTGAGCAATGAAGGCTTTTGTTGGGCTGTAGACAATGCAAGCAGAGTCTCCTCGATGATCCCAGAGTTTGATCTAGGGTGAAGCACTTAGTGCATGGTGGGTTTTCCTTTGCGTCTTGTTGAACCTTCAAAATTCGAAGCAACCGTTCAGCAAGCGAGGATTTTTCCGGCTATTTCCGCACAGCTCTATCTGTCGCATCAAATTACACTTACTCACCATCCCTCTTGATGTCTCTCTCCCTCCCAGGACAAGCCTTCAAACATTGCACTAGATCACCCGCCTTCACTCTTGCAAATCCCTGTCCCTTGTCGTCAATCCCAATACCGAGCACTACCTCGTCGTCCAAGTAGCCGACATTCTTTCCCTCCACTTCATCTGCATCAGTTCTGCCCCACGCATACGAGATACTAACAGTATATGTGAAATATGCCCAGTACTCTTTCCCACCATATGGTTCAGTATAATTCCCAATTTTTTGGTTCGCAGCAACGGTTTTGGCATTGATAGGATCGTCGTCCCAGTTCTGTGCTTCCGTCCAACCCATAGTAGTTTCATTTGCCATAAGAACCGGGTGCTGCGAGAGTCCAACCATGCTGAATGGAGGAATGGCAGACCAGACTATGATGTGTCGTTCGTAGCGTAGCGGCAATCTCAGATGGTTTAGAAATTTCCGATGAATGATTGCGAAAAAAACAGTATTGTCCGGTGTGGGTTTGCAGTTGCTGTCCGACCGGCTGCAAAGAACTAAGCGTAGGGAGTTCGTCGCCTGGTGAAACGTACCACCTCTTTTTATCGGGTCGGGTTCTTCGGCATCGCCATTGCGAAGGCATGGGAACTCCAAAGGATCGGTGAGATTAGTCGTTGTGAGGCCGTTGCCAAGAAGTTTGGCAAAGGTTCGGCCCCGGTCGCCCTTACGTGGGTTTGAGAGGTCGTAGTGTATGTATGACTCGCCGGAAGTGGTAAAGAAGAGCATCCAGTTCTTTTCAATCGGCCCCCTCGTATCGGCGGGATTTCGAGTAAGTTCGGTGAGGGTTGGGTAAGATTTGAGAGGGCCGAGAGAAGGATGAGTAGGGGAAGATGAAAGGAGGATTTGGAGCGGTGGATAGAGGCTACGGAGGTCAATGATCCACAAACCAAAACAAGCATAGCGAGACCTTGAGATTGTCAGTGTCTTCTCCAAAGGTTACTAACCGAACTTACTGAGTATTGACCATCATCAGTGGCTCGCCTTTTCCACTCCAGAAGATCCGAGGATCATGGAACCCGGGGATGTCAACATAGGTACCAAATTTGCCAGTACATTCCTCTGCCGGTGTCGGAGGAACACTGAGGGTCACAGGTGCCGAAGCACATCTCATACCTCCAGTTGGCCCAGTATGGACGAGATCATCAGCTGTGCATGGCTTTTCACCTGGTCTTGCGTTCTCCTTAGAACCAGTGTAGCACACGTTGGCTTCGCACAGTACATTCTCCTGATGACCGCCGTTCGTGACGATCCGGCTGACCACCAAGTATTGATTCTCGGACCAGTAAGGAAGAGAGATGATGGTCGGGTTCCAGAACTCTCTCGCCTCGGGTTTTGTTGCTCCTGCTGGAATATCCGACACGTTTTGGATGATACTAGGCACTCGAATATGGCCGGTGTACCGGTTGCCTTGCCTTGGGCATTTGAACAGAGTTTCGAAATGTGGATTAAGTATTGGTTGTGAGAGTAACGAGGCTCCTGTTCTGTTTGATGATTTCCCGCCTGTGTTATAGGTATAGAAGTACTTGTTTGGGGGGGATAGATGATTATTCGAAGAGTTGGCCGCCGGTAGGGGCTGCAATTGAACGCCTGCTATTAACACACGGATCCCCTCTGTAGGAGGAGCTGGCGGATGAAGGACAAACGATGGCAGAGAAGTCGGTACTCGTAAGCTGGAACGGTAGAAGACGATTAGTGTCAGCAGTATAATAGCCGGCAACAGAAGGCGGCGCAAGGGTGGAAGGTAGAACATCCTAGAGTAGTGCGGATCCCAGTTTCGATGATGTTGCAAAACTCATGGGGCAAATGTTGAAAACATGATATACCGCGGCTAACACATATAAGCGATGATTGTCAGCGCCGCGTCGAGATGATACACCTACGAATGTGTCGAAATTCTTGTGCAGAGTGCACTAATGTGGACCGTTTGTATAGTGTAGAAGGAGATGGCTAATGTTTGCAGAAAGTCCAACACAGCCCATGTCTCCCACCGAGCCAATATCAATACAGGATTTGCAAACGTTCCAGCGCTGAGTCTTTTTCGGAACACAGGTTGACATGTGGGTGATCCATTCGCAGGAGTTCGCAGGTAGAGGAGATAGGGTCGCTATTTCAAAGTTAAGTTTATAGTACTCAAGGTCTACTACTTTGGACAGGACCCAATGCTGAGTATCGGCAAATGTAAATCGTCAACTTACTGACTTTTCCATCAATTACCAGGCAGGACTGTGCAAGCGCAGGTCCCCACTAACGCCGACGCTCAAGGGCAGACATTTTACAACTAGGCATAAGACGATCCATGACTTCCATAACTATCATGAAGAATCTTCTACTTCACCATGATTCTCATCGTCTTCACTCCCCTCTTCTTCGTCCCATCCCTCAGCCTCAAGGCCTCCTCCACGGATCCCCAAGCTCATGAGGAATCCAAGGAAAGCTATACCGCCAAAAACACCGAAAGCTAGGGCTTCACCCTTTGGGCGGATGTGGGTAGCGATTGAGAAGAGGCCACCGGAGAGGAAAGGACCCACGGCGCGGCCGGCTGCCGAGAGTGTTTGAGCAAGGCCGTTGAGGGTACCAAGTACCGAGTGACTAGAGGCAGAATTGGTGATCTGGAGGTTCCGAAGTGTAAGTCAGAGTAGTCTGAGCTGCGGATAGGTGAACAGAGCGAGGTACTTACAAGTAGCAGAGCGCTTGTAAGACACGTCACCGCTGCCAAAGACCTTATCAAAAGTATAATCCCTAATTCCACGTACAGCCAGCCTTTGCCGCTTGAGATACCTCCGTCGCCATTCTGGACATGTTTGTAGCCTACCCACGGCATAAACAAATATGCAAGTACCATACCAGCTAAGCCAACCTTGTAGGTTGTTTTATTGCCCATCTTCTCCCGCATTCTGCCAAAGAAATCCAGTTGAAATACAATTGTCATTGCACCAGCAAATGCAAGCGACACCCCAATCTCTTTGGGTGAAAGACTTCTTCCTGTTGGTGGAGCAGCTTGACTGAAGATCGGGTAAAGCGAATTATAGGATATATTTGAAAGCTGGAAAATTATAAAGGTAGAAAGAAGAAGTATTGTATCCCTAGTGAAAACTTGCTTGCGACTAAGATCTGTAGCATGACGAGGCAGTAATGTCGGCATCGATTCTCGAGACGATGCATCTATCTCGGACTCATTCTCGTCATCTTCATCTACGGTAGCATTGCCGTTCAGATATGATGCCCTATGATGACGAGTAGCAGTATCGTTGAGATAGGTTGGGCGGCTAAAGCTAGCAAATTGCCATACCCAGCTAAACACATTTGTCACTTTTCTGCCAAGTAAAGGAAGATCCCGTGCCTCTTCTAAACTCTCGTCCAAAATATCATGGTCAAGATTAGGTCGACCACTAAAATTGCTGCTGAAAGGATATTAGGTCGTATGTAAGGAAAGGGTTCATCTTGAGAAGGTTGGCTTTGAGTCGAGGCCAGGGTGCCGCCGAGGAGTGGTCCTGTGATACCACCTAGACCGTATATGACTGGTAGATAAATGGAAGCCTTTGACTGGTTGCTTCGATCCGTGATTTCCCCTAAGCACGTAGACACCACAGCTTGATTCCCATTCACCAACCCCATCAGCACCTGCACCAGTATTGCCTGCCACAATGTTCTGCAGAAACCAAACGCAACAAAGCATGCCGCCGTAAGGAGCGTTCCCAGAAGCACAACTGGTTTTCTCTCTATCCTATCTGAGACCCAGCCCCAGAGAGAAATTGTCGCGAATTGTGCAAGAGCGAATGAAGACGCAATGGTGCCAACGTACAGCCCAACCTGGCCAGGATCAACTTCCGGGAACGATGATGCCATTTGAGGTAGGTACGGGCTCATCGAATTGAGTGCGGTCTGTTCCGCCAAAGCTATTATGGCGAGTATGGCTGCCTCTTTGGCAGTGGTGTTTTGGGGTGATTGGAAGCGTTGGACTTGCTGCGGGGCTTCTGAGTGCCATCATTTGAGGATGATGGAGAGAGAGACGGCGGTTGGCCTCTTGACTTCGGTGGAGGAGTGGGGAACGTCTGGTAGTGGACCGTTGAAGATTTCCGCCGATTAAAGCCAGGCTGGTCTTGCCGCCTCATTGTGCAAAGAATAGCAGAGAGGTCCAGGGGCGGTACCTGGACCTACCAATGTCGATTGGGACGGATGCAAATTCAAATGCCCCCAATGAAGTCCTTCAAAAAGCACAGTGCTTTCCGTAACTCGTCGTTGGCGTGAAGCTGAAGTATATAGCCCTTAACCCGTCATTAATCCTGCCACCCCAGGATTACGACAGCTAACCATATGTAGTACGGATATTGACTCAGCGTCGCTTATTTGACCCATAGGAAGATTGAGGGGCAAGTTGAGATCCTCATGTGCGGGGTAGCAAGAAAAAGGGGGTTACTTCTCAGCCTTCTCACGGGTCAGATAAGCGACGCTGAGTCAATATCCGTACTACATATGGTTAGCTGTCGTAATCCTGGGGTGGCAGGATTAAGGGATAGTTCAATTGAAGTCCGGACCAGTTCCACGGTCCCGGATCCACTTGTACTGTACCTTATCAGATTTCGCTAAACTTTCCCAGATAACCGACCGTTTCTGCGATATATTAGTCTGTTGATTGAACGTCAACGAATGGGATTAAGCTGGCTATGCATTTGGATATACTAGAAATCTAATAGCCCAGACTGTGTGCGCTGGTTCCATAGCGCATAGACCCTACTTCAGCTGCTCTATCTATACCGAATATATCTTGCCCATCACACATTCTAGTCTATCCTATCCTCCCAAAACAGATTCTTCAGCTTCCTTTCTTTCTCATTCTCCACATAGCGATCAAAGTTAGCCTCATCAGGATCGAAAACCTTTCCTTGGTACACCTCGTGAGGTAAGAAAGCGCACTTTTCTTCTGCACCTGCTAGATATCTGCAGACATGCATGTGGAGAAAGATAGCTACTCTTTGGTTCCCTTGCTCCGTCAGTCTCCACTTCTTCGGCGTTGTAATTTCATCGAGGAAGAAGTCCCCCACTTCCGTACTTTCGTTGTCCAGGTCAAGCCAACCAGACGTATCGAGCCAGAAGACTGCTTTGTCGCCGTCGGCACGAAGTCGAGCGACTACATTCTGTGTCTCATGCTCGACCTGGCCTCGAAAAGGCCGCAGGACGAAGATTGGAATCGAGGCCGGTGCCGTGCTCAGTAAATTGGACGAGCCTGATCTCTCGCTATGGACTATCGCTGGGTGTTTCGGATAGGCTAGAGCGCGAATTGCTTTAATGAGAGACACGTAAGTATTCTCGAAGAGTTCAGACAGCTCCCATCGGCTCATATCATAATCAGATGCATTACTGCCGAATGATGTCTCGTCGGAGCCGCCCATGTTGAGTACCTGTTGATTGTCATTAAGGTAGCTTTGAGTAGCATGATACACTGCTTACTATAACGTCCGGAATGTAAGCATCAAACATCCATGGGTGCTCGAAATATGCAGAGCCGTATGGGCCACTACACAAGGCTGAGTTCATGTGCCCAACACAAGACTTCAGATTGTGGTACGCCGGAAGGTCACTTACCTGCGGAAGAAGACATCGCCCATTCCAGCGGGCTGACCAGCGCCGCCGATACAATTCTGCGTGAGACACATACCATCAACACCAATACCGACGTGATCAG
>JAABUR0100009217.1_pt1 | contig 11180 bp, 11 predicted proteins | sample 5560091 | NCBI WGS metagenome assembly JAABUR01 (sample SAMN10711879, study PRJNA513375) | rock metagenome | isolation source: Antarctica rocks | place: Antarctica: Victoria Land, University Valley sud
CCCCCCCCCAAAAAATGAGACCTAAACCCCCAAAACACAAGAAATCAACCTACCGCAGAGATGCGAGGGAAGTTGTAAATGGGGGCGTGATACAACCTGGAACGAATAACTGGGAGTAAAAGCAGATGGTATAATAACATCTGGGATAACAGACAGACGGATAAGAAATTTTTTATGCGTTTTATCGCTTTGGATAAGGTACGAACGGGTTGAGGGTACGGAATACTGTGGGAGAGAGATGATGGTTAGAGGTGGGAAGTTGAGGTGGGGGGTTGAGGTGGGAAGTTGGGGGGGGGGGGGGGGTTGGAAATTGTGGGAATGGGGAATGGGATATTTGATATGGGGGGATTTGTGGAGGTGTGGTGTTGGGGGAGTGATGTGGGAGAATCGCTTTTCTCTTGTGTTTTCGGAGGAGGTGGGGAGGTGATGTTGGGGTTTTTGTGGGTGAGGTCGTTGAAGAATTTACTGGATAAGGGAGCAGTTCTTGACAAGTAGAAAGTAGGAGCAGGAAGATGCTTTTTTTGTACCTTAATCCATCTTGGACTATCTTTTTCTCTTGATCGGTATTTTTAGGTTACATTTCGCGCCCGCTTCCGACAAACACGGAAGCATCTGACAAGAGGTAAATGAAGCTGTGCCCGTAAATGAAGTACAACAGTATTCTGCTTGGAGGACAGCATGGTAGTCCTACAAAGCGAAGAAATGGCGCATTCCACGAGTGTCTGTGCTCTCTACCACGCATTGACTTCAAAGTTTTCCTAAAATACCCCGTCAGGTTTTCACACCACAAAAGAACGGCATGTCACTCACCTCAGCAAAATACGTAGTCACGACAGTCCGATCCGCAAACTTCCTCCCCGCCAACGCCTGCAATGCCTTGCGCGCCGAATCCGCATTGTCGTATTTGACGAAGATCTTGCCGACGCCGTTGGATTGCCTGCTGCCACCGCTGGGTCGGGGGACTTTCATTTCGAGGACTTGGCCGTATTTTTCGCATTCTTCTTTGACGTCTTCGCAGATTTCTGGTCTTGGTTAGTAGGTGTTTACTGACGAAGAAAGGGTTCGCGTGGATTATCGTACCTTCGTAGTCCGCGTTGTCAATGAGCTCCTCGGGCGTGACCATGTTAAGGAGCTGAAGCACGCGTCCTTCTTCAAGATCGTTGGATGTGGTGCCTGCAAGCATGGACATGGCGTTGACGCCCATTTCGAGGCCTGAGGCTTGAGTGGCGCCGATGCTGGCACGCTGCACTTTGAGGTGCTTGTCGCCGAGTTCCATGCCGTTGAGGCCTTCTACTGCAATGTCTGTGACTGCGGGGTCGAGGTATTCGCAGAAGGCGATGCCCTGGCGTTCAGTTAGCCCACTTTAAGCAAGGTGGCAGAGATCTCGCTTACCCTCGATTCCTCGGTGCTGCTATCTTTGACTAGAACGAAAGCCTTCAAATGCCCAAATGCAACCAACAACTCAATGACCTGGTCATCCGTAAGATTTGGTAAAAGGTTTGTGACGCTAATCTTATTCTGCGTATCTGGAACCACGGGCGAAACAAAGCCTTCTTCGAACTCCGTATCATCGACCACAGAGGGCACAATGTAATCTTTTGGTCGGCGCACGGAGAGGCCTTGTGCGGTGCCATTTGCTGTTCCATTGCTCGTATCCATGGCATCATTATCCTCCATCTGGATACCGTCTAGCGCCAAGGCCACAGTTGCATCACCAGGTTGCTTGAACTCTAAGAGTGCGAAAGACCTATCCTTCGAGATTTGCGATGATATGCAGGGATCTGATCCTTCTATCACGTTGAGTCCGTTGAGCTGAAGGTTGAAGAAGCTGACAATGCCTTCGTCAGTTGCTGTTGTAGGAAGGTTGTGAACGAAGAGCCGCTTTGATTGTCGAGCGTTAGAGGGCTTGAGGGCTGCGTTACCGGCAGACCCGCTTGGCTGGTTCATGAATGCTTGTAGTCGACTGGGATCCATTGGTTGTTGGCGAGGTGCTCCGGGTAATGGGAACATGCCTACTATAATTAGCCCTTCGGCGATACGATATGATGCATGGGAGATTACCTGAAAGCTTCGCTTGCTCGGCTGTGACATTTTCGTAACCAGGTGGCTTGATGTCCCATTGCGTCAATCTCCTCTTTCTCTCCGTAATAGGCACGGTATCCGTAAGATCGGGTGTAGGTTCCTTCTTCTTCGGTGGAGGACTAGCGCTCTTCTTCCTGTCTCTTCCTCCCATTTGCATTGCGAACTCATCACGATCGCTTCTACCGCCCCGGCCACCACCCCGACCACGGTCATTCCGGCCTTCAAAAAGATCTCGGTCCCTCCTCGGAGGTCTATCATCATCGTCACGCCTGGCGTCTCGCCTTGACATGCCCCTATCTCCTCTGTCGCCTCTGTCTCCTCTGTCGCCTCTGTCACCTCTGTCACCTCTGTCACCTCTGTCTCGGTCCCAAGCTCTATCGTCACGGCCATCTCTTCCGGAGTATCGATCCTCACGCTCGCGCGCTCTATAGTCTCGGCTTGACGAATACGAGTCTACTTCCATTTCACGCCGAGATGGTCTAGAGCTTCGATGACTAGGGGACCTTGAACGCCGTCGATCACCTCCACGTCCATAGTCTCGGTCTCGATCTCCGCCTCGACGTTCGTCTCTGGATGACTGCGCAAACAAAGAAGGTCAGGTCATCCTTGGCCGACATGGAATTGGTCAACTTACGTAGTGATCTCGTGACGACCCGTAGCGTCCAGCATCTGCAGCCATGGAGTTAGTTGTGTCAGGTTCATGCTTTCGAATCCGTGGTAGGGTAGTTGTTGATGCCATGCCTCTTGACGAATAGCTGTCGCCGTTCATGTTACAGCGCTTTACTTTCGGTAAGAATGTAGACGCTTCTCAAAGGCTTCGAGAAGAAAACGTCTAATGAATTCAAATAGAGATGAACGGAAAGAGTGCGAAGGTGTGTTGGGACTGGGGCGTGAATAGGAATCTCACCTGGTGGTTGAGTAAATGTGAGGCTCGCGCACTTTGAAACTAAATTTCGGAGCTATCTTGAACAGGTTAGCGTATTCTTCTCCACTAACGAAGTTCACTTTACGCGCTACAGCTTGTTCGGCGCGTTCCTCGAGGGGTCTCTCGAGTACATTCTTTTGCTGCGCAAGAGAGTTGTATTGGGGGCAGAAAATGGCTTCAATGCGTGCGATGCAATGGCGCAAGCTCCCAGTGAGCTTGACCGAGCTCTGTATAGATACTACGCTTCGCTGTGGACAATCTTTCCGGTGTGCCTCTAAGAATAAGATCGTTTCTCTAGCTCATGCTCTGCTAATGTACTTAGATGGAGGAAATCCGCTGATGATGTATGGTCGTGCGCTCTCAAAGGGCGCATACTTTCCCTACGACAAGACTCCGCCCATCTCCATTATCATGCAACATATCCACTTAGCTCCGACGCCCCCCCGACTCCTCCCTCCTCAGCACCAGCTTCTACCGCCGAGTTTCTAAGTGACGACGACGATACGGAAGCATTGGTCCATCATTATTTGAACCTTGAGCCCAACCTAACAGAGTTATACGAGCAATGGTCGACAGCAGACCTCAATTTTAAGAAGAGAGCCCCAAAATTTGCTGGTGTGCGAATATTGAAGCAAGATGCGTGGGAAGCTCTGGTTGGCTTTATATGCAGCAGCAACAATAACATTATCCGAATAGCTCAAATGGTATATCCACGATAGAGATCAATGTTTTCGACAATTACTGATTAAGGAGGATTGATCTAGATGGAGAAGTTGTGTGTAAATTATGGTCCCCTGATCGGTTACGTTGATTCCAAACCCTACTATGATATGCCTCCTCCGTCCGCTTTGACTGACCCGAGCGTCGAATCACATTTGCGCCAACTTGGATTCGGATATCGGGCAAAATATCTGCACCAGACTGCAATCATGGTATCTAATGATCACGACGCTGGCTGGCTGGATAGTCTGAGAAACCCAGAAAGTCCGGTCATAGGCGACAAGATTTCTGATGCTGGTGAAATGTTGTCGGGTGGACGAGAGGGTTATCGAAATGCACACGAGAAGCTCTTAACCTTGCAGGGAGTTGGACCAAAAGTTGCGGACTGCGTATGCCTTATGGGCCTTGGCTGGGGAGAAGCTGTACCAGTTGACACACATGGTGAGAGTACCTACATACGGGCTGATGTTGCAACTAACAAAAGTCAAAGTCTGGCAAATCGCGCAACGTGACTACAAGTTCGGCAAGGGTAAGCATCGAAGTTTGACCAAAGCCACATATGACGCGGTGGGCGATTTATTTCGTAGCTTGTGGGGCAAGCAAGCTGGCTGGGCTCATAGCGTACTCTTCGCTGCCGATCTCAGAACGTTTGCAGCGAGGCTCTCCACCAAGCTTGAGGTTACTGAAGTGAAGAAGGAAGAAGAAGGCGCAGACGTGTCGCTTGAGACAATCTCCAAAGCTTCTATCTTAGCGGCGACTGGTGTGAAGAGAGAACTCACCGACGAGGACAAGACTCTCATTACCATCCAGGAAGTTTCATTGGCGAGAAAGGTCAAGAGAAGGCGGAAAGTTTAGGATTCCGAGAATGAGGAAAGCATGAGTACCCTAGTACAATCATTTATAACTGTGCGCAGCGGATTGTTGAAGGTACGCACGTGAGATTCTCCGTAAAAGCATCTATCAGAGTCCAACTACTGGCACAAGAATCTATATGCCTCCCTCAGCCAATGTCCGATTGGCATTAAGAGCCTGTCGTTGCTTTGAACATGCCAACATGAGCATCGTCAAGTGGTATGAGTTCAAAACATGGCCCGCTCAAAGGCACCAAGGGTTTTTCCTGTCACCACAGGTACCTTTTAAAAGCAGCTAGCGGATGCGAAATGCCCCAATTCGTGCCCTGAGGGGGTTAGATAGACCGATGCATCACCGACACGATAGGCGATCTAACCTGCATCAGGAACCAGCCACGGGCGGGAGGATTTTGGAGGGTCCTTATCCGATCATGAGTGAATGATCTCCGCAGTCTGCGGGCGTGTGCGAAACGATCAGTAGATAATCGAGTTGAACCGTGATTGTAAACATCTCTGAAGACATACGAACTCTGTTTGGCACAGAAGATGAAAGCAGTCTCTGTAGCGGTTTCAGTGTTTCCTGACAGCTGTAACTTTGGGCTGATTGGCGGAACAGACCCCTGACATCCTCCAGTAATCTTAGATCACTAAGTCGTCGATCATATCATGCAGAAACGTGAACCTCCTCACTTCTCTTCAACGCCACCCTCATTGCACATCAACCCCGACAACGTGTCAGACCGAAGTCTCGGGGCAAGAGACAGGTCGGAACACAAGCAGGCACGTCAACACTCATTTGTTTGATAGGAAGGTCGATGGTTGGCGCAATTCCAGTACCCGCCAGCCATATCCCCTAAAAGCCTGTAAAACTGGACTCGTAACGACCGCTTCATTTTCAACCGTCGTCTTTGCGACCGAACAATGAGGCTTTTCTCATCGTTTGGCCCGGCGGCGGCTGAGATCGCAGTACTTGTACAATTATGGGCGGTTTTCACGGTTTCAGTGACACAAGGAGCAAATTTCGATCCGGTCCCGACACCCAGCCTCGACCTCACGCAATTGGGTCGTGTCGCTTTAACCGGAGACTTTGACGCGATATCGCTCTTTACGTACAAGGAACAAACGGAGAACGGCTTCAATACGAACGGCAGCCAGTCGCTCATCACGCAATTGCCGAATGGAGACTTCATGACGGCGGCGTCCGCAGACGCCTCTATCAAGAGCATGTGCCCATTTGTGATGCGAGGCGGAACCCTGGCTGGAGTGGTCGTCGGAGGAAATTTCACCAGCCTGGGAGGGATAGAGGCACAAGGAGTTGCGATGTTTGATCCAACCAAGGCGAAGGTCAGCCCTCTTAAGGGACTTTCAGGACAAGTCTCGGTTCTTCTCTGCGACGAGGACACAAACACTGTCTACGTAGGAGGCGATTTTAAAGGTCTTAATTCATCAAACGCCATCGCTTGGGTAGGGACCGCAGGATGGACCGAATTGCCTTTTGCGGGGTTCAACGGGCCTGTCAGATCCATAGTGAAGCAACCAAATGGCAACATCATATTCGGCGGGTCCTTCTCTGGCATCGGAAACACTACTGCCACAATTGGGAACAAGACAGACCAGCAACAGATTATTAATATATCAAGCGCGAACATCACGGCCGGTTCATCAACTTCGACTGCAGGATTCGATGGCCCCAGCAACATAGTGTGCAAAACCAACGGCCAGGATGGAGCCGGTAATACTTGGCTGCTGCAGGACAATTCGCCCGGTTTCTGGAGAGCAGACATGAACTTTGGGTACCAGCCGAAGAAGCTAAGGATATGGAACACTCATCAAGACGGCCGAGGAACAAAGCGATTTCGATACACAGCGATGCCTATCAACGGCATTATGAACTTCACCTACATTGATCCAGCGACGGGTCAAACTGCCTATTGTGATGCACTATGCCCTCTATCAAGCGACCCATCTGTCAAGTTCCAGGATTTTACTTTTTTCAATACTGTTGGTATGAATGGCTTTCGGATCGATATATCGGACTGGTATGGCAGTGGAGGTGGGCTTGACGGAATCGAACTGTTCCAAGATGGTACATATAGAACCTTTCATTCCTGTCACAAACACAGGGTCTAACGTATAACAGACATTTATGCTTATGCCGTGGAGGCTCTCAATGAACCAGTCTGTGCGGTACCCATTCCATTTGCATCGAATGCTACCGCAACTGGGCCATGGTCAGTAACACCATCTGGTCAAAGTAGTTCCGAGTACTTGACTGCAGATTTGAGCGGATCCAATAATACAGCTCAACCCGTCTCTATCATTTTCAAGCCAGACATCAAGCAGTCGGGCAACTACTCGGTAATAATTTTCACTCCTGGATGCATACAAGACAATAGCTGTGATCGTCGAGGAATAGCCAATGTTACTGGAACATTTACTTCTGCCGCACTACCCTTCCAGATTCCAGTATACCAGACAAACAATTTCGACAAGTACGATCAGATTTACTATGGTCCTGTCGACGCCAACACTGATGCGTTCCGTCCCACAGTCACCATTGCTCCAAAAACCGATCAGCAGGGCGAGATAAAGCTTGTTGCGCAATCCATTCGGTTTGATTTGACAAATTCGAGCGGTGGTTTGAATGGGCTCTACGAGTTCAATCCCAATCAAGCCTCAAGCAACAACGATTTTAGCAATTCGACCATTGATCAAGCAGGAATGAGTCTGAATCCAGGAGCTATGATTAACAGTGTGGCAGAATTGAACAGCGTCACCTATGTTGCTGGCAACGTCTCGGATAAAAACAATAATTTCCGAGGTATCTTTTCTGTCACCAACGGCAATGCAACCTCTTTACCGAACAGTGGATTGAACGCAGTGGTATCCGTCATGTATCCCTTTGAGGATTTGCTATTCATTGGCGGAAACTTCACGAACACCGCAAAGGATAGCGTCCCTGGCTTGAACAACGTCGCAATATTTTATACTTCCAATCAGTCATGGTCAGCGCTTGGTGCTGGCGTGAATGGGCGAGTCAACACCATTGTGCCCCTGGAGCTCAATGTGACCAGCAATCGGCCAGAGATGTGCATCACTATCAACGGTGACTTCGATGAGGTATTGGTCTCGAGCTCTGGGAGATCGTTCTCGGCCCAAGGCTTAGCTGTATGGGTCCCTTCTCGCCATAATTGGCTACAGAACCTTAACGCTCATTCCATGGCCATCTCTGGACAGCTTAGTGCGTCGACAAACGTTACTGGGAGCACTCCAATCTTGGCGGGGAGTCTTTCCACGCAGGCTATGCAAATTCGTGATGCAGTCTCATTGACATCGAACCCGCTTCAGATCAACTCTTTCGGGGTGAACATTCAGCCCCAACAAGTCGGAAATTCTACAAAGCGCAAACGAGCTGTTAGTGGGCAGAACGTCACTGGCGTCGTTACTGGCTTATTTTACAACAACATGGGACAGAACATTACAATACTCGGCGGCCACTTCACAGCACAGGCTACGAACGGTTCGACAGTCAACAATCTTGCGTTTATCAATAGTACTGCGAATACTGTCACTGGTGTTGTGGGTAGCGGCCTCGACCCGAGTTCGGTCTTCCTGTCGCTCAACACCCATGATAATATCTTATACGCAGGCGGAACAATCTCAGGCCAAGTCAATGGCGCCAGCGTCAACGGTCTCATCCTTTATGATCTTGTGCAAGCCGATTATGCTTACCCACAACCACAGCCATTTGGAGGCGCTGATGTCGCTGTTAATGCCATTGCTGTCAGGCCTGGTTCATCTCAAGTCTACGCAGGCGGTAACTTCAATACAGCAGGATCAACTTCCTGCCCCAGCGTCTGCGTGTTTGAGAATGGAATGTGGAGTCAGCCCGGAAGTGGACTGGCTGGTAGCGTTGCGGCCTTTACCTGGCAAGGGAGCGATAAATTGCTCGCTGGAGGAAATCTGACCGTCGGCAACAACGCCACGTCGCTAGCAACCTATGATGCTAAGGAGAAGGTATGGGCGGTCGTACCTGGTGTTGTCCCAGGGCCTGTAACAGCAATATCACCCGCAAACAACGATGCATCCCAATTCTGGGTTGCAGGAAAAAGCACGAACGGGTCCGCCTTCCTGATGAAGTACGATGGCTCGCAGTTCCAGGCTATCGGAGACACTCTCGGTAAAGATACCGTCATTCGTGGGCTGTCTGTCCTACAGTTGACGACACAACATGCAAGCAACCCTCTGGTCGACCAAAGCATGACTCTTCTCATCACGGGCCAGCTTGATATGCCTACTTTTGGCAACGTCTCTGCAGCACTCTTTAATGGCACCACATTCTCCCCCTTTATTCTTTCCACATCAGGTAATGATCCTGGGAGCTTGTCGCAGCTCTTCTCAGAAAAGGTGTTCAACTTCAAATCATCAGGTTAGTCGTGAATTATCCACTCAATCAATCCTGCTTATTAACATTTGTCAAGGTGGACACATGGCCGTTGGTTTGGTCGTTCTCATCGCTCTCGCATGCGCCTTAGGATCCATCTTCCTCCTCGTCGTTGCTGGCATCCTCACCGAGCGCTACAGGCGGAGGGCTGAAGGATACAGTCCCGCACCAACAAGCTATTTTGACAAGACCAGCAATATGGGTCGTATACCACCGGAACATTTGTTCGGCAATCTTGGACAACATAGACGAGGAGATGCACCAATGCTTTGAGAGCAGCTGATGATACCCTTTGAAACAGCGTTTTATTATTTCAGCGACGGCGTTACCGGATACATTCATATTGCGCGATGTACAAAAAGGTTCCAGAGATCTAATTCGCTTGAGCAGCTCCTGGATGTTGAGCAGCAGCTTAGGGCGAGGCTAATCTTGCAGAGGGGGCACTACTATCAAGTTCATAATGTCTTTTATGTCATTGGGCGAGAGAAGGTTGGTCGTAAGTATGGGCGGGGAACTACTCCATCCCTGATTGTAACCTACACGAGCGGGAAAGAGCAGCCGAATTTCCTATATCAGAACTTAAGATGTCTATCCTGAGGCTAGAGGGAGCCGGTTTTCTCGATCTGAGTTTACTCTAGATCTCTAGAAAGAGTAGGATTACTTGTATCAGCAGACAGTGTTTATGTCCTGTCTATCACCACTACCAAAAATCTCCTTGGATCATGCGAAAGATGGGGAAGAGTAAGTGGCTTAGGGTGGTGGATTACTGTATGTACTCGGGAGATTTCGATCTCTACCTACCACCTACCGCATTAACATAATCTACCAAAAAAGGCTCTCGAACTAACATGACGTGATTAATTACTTTACCTCATCTATATAATCCACCCCTATCCTCCCCTCATAATCCATTCTCCTACGCCCCCCCCCCTCTTCCTGAAGCTTTGTCTTTACCTACCCACCTACCCACCTAAAACTTCTATAAAATCCACAACGAATCTTTCAGATTCACTCTAGATACCACTAGAGGGAAGTTCGTGGTAATTGCTTGTGGGAGCTAATCGGCGCGTTGGGGTTTGAACGCGAGGGGGTTGGTTGAGGGTTTTAGGTGTGATGCAGGGAACGCGGAGGAGGAGAGGGATTGGGGGGGGAGGAAGGGGATGTGGAAGAGAAAAGGGAGAAGAAAAAAAATCTCGTGAGGTGGGGATCTGGAGATCCAATCCAGTCGGGAGAATGATCGGGCCTTGTTGGCTATACATTCGCTCATTCTCTTCAACAAAAAAAAAACCCTCCAGGAAATTGAGAAACCAGGACGCTAAGTTTGGAGTCGCTACGTAGGTATCCAGGGTTAGGTTTGGATGTGTGGGGAGGGGAGGTGGTGGTTGGCTGGCTGGCTGGCTGGAGCTGTAGGTCTTTGATATTTAATTGAGTAGATGAGTATTTCGATTGACTCTCAGGAGCGAGGAATAGTATAGTAGATCGACGGGGTTCCTTATTCGATGCCGGAAATTCCACTCCTTTTTAGCGGTTTTGGTGGGCCGCCGGGAAGCGGGATACTCTTATGATAAGGTGGACGGGCATGATGATGATGATGGGGAGGGTTGCTGTAAAAAAACAATTCCTCCAGTACATGGGTAATACGCGCGTCGTCTTCCTTTTCTTACTTTTGCGTTTCTTCTTGATACACTTGTACTAATGAAACTTCCAACTCTCTTTCTCTTCCGCAAAAGCACAAGGCTATGGAAAGAAAGATTAGCTGGATATCCCCTCCCTGCCGCTTTTCTACTGGGATATTTGGGCTCCCCCCCCCTTTCGCCTCGCCCCTGGAAAATTGGCTTTTGATTTTCGTTCTCGTGGGGGTGGGAGTTTGGGGGAAGGGGGAGCGGAAGGTTGTGCGGGGAGTGTAATTAGATTGCTTGGTGGAGTGTGGATGCCAGCAACTACCCTTACAAACCCCCCCCCTTAACCCCACCTCAACCATCCCCTCCACCCCTCCACCCTCTCCACCCTCTCCACCCTCTCCACCCCCTCCACCCTCTCCACCCCCTCCATGCACCCTCCACCCTTCTCCACCCTCTCCATCCCCTCCACCCCTCCCCACCCCCCCACATCAACCTCCCAAGTCCCAAGTCCCAAAAACACCACCCCTCCACCCCAC
>JAABUR0100009222.1_pt1 | contig 11178 bp, 15 predicted proteins | sample 5560091 | NCBI WGS metagenome assembly JAABUR01 (sample SAMN10711879, study PRJNA513375) | rock metagenome | isolation source: Antarctica rocks | place: Antarctica: Victoria Land, University Valley sud
CAGCGGCCCTTCTCGCCGGCGACGCCCTTCCAGCGGCCGACCTGCCGCTCGTCGTCGTCCGTGCGCCGGCCCTGGTAGAAGCGGCAGTACCTGCGCGCGGGCCGCGCGTGCGCTCGCATCGCCTGATGGGCTTCAGGCTTTAAACGCGCTGCCGAACACCCCTGTGTCATACTGCATGGTCAATACTGCAGGACCAGGTCAAGTCACCTCTGTTGAATGACACATGCACTGCGCAGGGGGTTTCTACGCTTGTCCGGTATGGGTTGACACCTGCCAGGCCCACGCGCCCAGCTGCTTGAAGCAGACTGGCACGACTCAGCGCGTTCTGCATTTCAACAAACCCCGGTGCACTGGCGCACCAGTGGAACCAGCCGCGCGGGTCCAGCTCCCGCTTGATCCAGCCCTTCTCCTCCCTGCGTGCGAGGGCGCCAGCAGTCAGCCTGTGCAGCGGCGCGCTCCAGCGCCAGCGGCCCATGGCAAGCACTGCTGAAAGATGGTTCCGTGCCGTGAGCACACACACATGCACACAACGCCCGTGCGGCGCTCGAGCGCCTGCCACGAGCGCCCTGGCTCTCACAGCTGGCCAGTCAGCAGCCGCCCGCACCACGCCGCCTGGGGCTGGCCCGCCTTCACGCCGTACTTGTTGGTCTTGATATCGTAGCGGCGGGCCTGGAACATCTTGTCGGGCAGGCCCTCGAACCAGTCCGCCGGGAACTCCTTGTGGTCAATGTCCACCGTGGGGCCCCAGATCCCCGGCCGTCCGCCCTTGGGGTTGAAGTAGATGCTGCGCACCACATGTTGAGTGCTGGGATCTTGTGACGCAGGTAAGGAAGCATTGGCAGAGTGCGCAAAGCGAGCACGTACACCAGGACAGGGTGCGGCTGGTGGCGACACGCACCCGCCGAAGCTGCCGGCGCGGATGACCTGCGGCAGCCGGTGCGGGCGTCAGATGATTTGCAGCAGGCGCCTTGCAGGAAAGGTGGGGGGCAGCGCTGCACGGGGCCAGCGAGCGCGCCTGCCGCGGGGTCAGCGTGGGCCTGAAGACGTCGTGGCCCTCAAAGATCAGGCGCCCGCGCTCGTCGCGGCTGGCCTGCTCGTCATCCAGCGCCGGGTCAAAAACATCGTGCGCCTCGCTGGGCGGCTCATACGAGGGCTTCTCATCCTGCCGCGTGCGTGCAACAGCAGTAAGCTTCTGAGCCCCCGCGATGCCGGACGGCGCATGCCTGTCTCACTGCTGCCTGCTCCCCTGCCTGGTGTTGAGCTCTGTTTGGTAGGAACCGCAGAACCCAGGCACTGGGGTGTCCTGCGTGCGAGCTCTGGCGCGGGCGCGCCTTGCTTGCGCCAGACTCCCCCTTCTTGTTCTCGGTCTCTGCCGCAGTCCGCTTCACCCTGGTGCTGCGCCTGGGAGGCACAGCAGGCACAGCCCAGCCTGAGCAAGCAGCGTCTGCATTTCCAGTAAGTCGGGATGTTGGATGTTGGAGGGCAGCACGGGTGACAGTTATACATGTCAGGAGCGTGTCTGCAACACGCGCAAACCCAGGCGCTGCACCTGGGAGCCTGCTGCTCGTGCGGCCGCTTCTCGCCCTTCTTCGTCATCAGCGAGCACTGGAACAGCGCGCGGCCGCACAAGCTGACTCTGGGAAGCCCTGCTGTGTACCCAGGTGCCCGGAACATGCAAAACAGCTGATTAGCTGGCTGTTCTTGCGTGTTTTGCGCTGTGCATTGTGGAAAGAGGGTTTTAGGTCGACTCTGTAGTGGGCGGGGACTCTGAGCGGTGCTCGCTTGAGTGTCTGCAAGCTAGTCGCCGTGCGACGCTATGGCAGCAGCCTGGCGCAGCGCGCTCCTGCGCAGCGCGCCGCTGCAGCAGGCGCTGTGCAGCGAGCTCAGGCTGGGCGTGGCAGGCGGCTGGGCGGCGCTGGCCAGCGTGCTCGCGCCCGTGCCGCAGCTGACCAACCTGGCGCACTGCCGGCACAGCAGCTCCGCCGTGTCCCCGGAGCCGCGCCTCATCCGCGACTTTGCAATCATCGGTGCGCTGCTGCCTATCAGTTCGTACACATTCCTGACGGCATCCTGCTACGACTGTGTTGCCACTCTTGTACCACTGCGTTGCGTAGTAAATTATAGCGTTGCTTTTCCACGATGTGCTTGCACTCCCGCGCGCGCACACACACACACACACACATGTGTAGGCAACTGGCTGCATCACACTCCCACCACATACCAGTACTGGGGACGAACACTGCTGCACTTCTGCTGGCGCTCTGCGCTCCCGCGCTCCGCAAGCGCGCGCCGCTCTCCTGGGAGACGTGGCTGACGAGCCGCGTGTTTATAACTCGGCCTGCTCGCAGCGCACGTCGACCACGGGAAGACGACGCTCATGGACCGGCTGCTGTCGCACTGCGGCGTGGCGCTGGCGGGCGAGGAGCGCTTCATGGACAGCAACGCGCTGGAGAAGGAGCGCGGGATCACCATCTCCGCAAAGTACACGTCCATCCAGCACAAGGGCCACGTCATCAACGCGGTCGACACGCCCGGCCACGCCGACTTTGGCGGCGAGGTGGAGCGGTGCGGCCCCCTTGCTCATACGACCCTGCTGCCTGGCTCGCGCCTTGCTGCCCGGCGACCCGCTGTGCTCGCCTGAGCACCTGGTCTGGCCTCGGAGCGCCCGCCCGCGCGACAGCCGCCAGCAGCCGGCGGCCAGACTGCGCGCATTCAGGGCACAAGCTCAGGGGCAGGCCCCACGCGGCGCGTGCGGTACCTGCTGCGCGGAGCGCGCACGTTGCGGCGGGGCTGCACCCATGTCAGGGCCTGCTTTGCGGCCACGCGGAGCGACGCAGCCCTCACCCTAGCCCTATCACCCAAGCTAGCACTAACGCGTTCAGATGTGGTGCTCGTGCACACGTCAGCCTAGGTCTGGCATGGTGGAGCAGCGCAGCCCTCACCCTAGCCCTATCTCCAAGCGCCGCTCGCGCGTGGCGCGCAGGATACTGGGCATGGTGGACGGCGCAGTGCTGCTCGTGGACGCGAACGAGGGCCCGCTCTCGCAGACCAAGTTTGTGGTCGAGAAGGCGCTGCGGCACGGCCTGCGCCCGCTGGTCGTGCTCAATAAGGCGCGCTCCCTGCCTGCCGCCTGCACCAGGGGTCGCGGTTGGGCCCGCAGCCCCTAGCATGCACCCCGGTCGTGCTCGACAGATGGCGCGCCCTGCTGTCTGCATAGTGTAGGTCCTGATCCTAGCCTGCGCGCGCGGTCGGGCGATCCGCATGGGCGCATGCCGTACCTGCTGTGCGCTCGGCGCCTGCCCGCGCCGCGCTTGCGCCGCTGTGCAGTGACTCAGATAGAACAGGTGTGGCGGCTGCTTTGCTCGGGCGCGTCATAGCACCTCGGGTATGTCGGCAAGCCTGTCACGCGCAGGCCCCGCTTTCATGTTTTGCCCAGGCACGCCTGCACGATTGAGCTCACGGCGGCGGCCCGCTCTGCGCGCCGCCAGCTACCACATGGCCTGCGCGGCAACTGCGGCGTGCGCACCTGCGTCCAAAGCACCGCGCTGCGCGCTCCGGGCGCGGGGGCACGAGCACGTGCGGCGGCGGCGGCGCAGGTGGACCGCCCGAGCGCGACAGCGGAGCGCTGCGGGCATGTGGAGAGCCAGCTTTTCGACCTGTTCGCGCAGCTGGGCGCGAGCGAGGAGCAGCTTGACTTCCCCGTGCTGTACGCGTCCGCGCGGCAGGCGCGCCCCTAACCCGCTCTCAACCTTATCATAACCCTACCCTACCCTGCCTCCCATGCCGCAAGCGCGCGCGCCGCGCGGCCGGTGCGGCGGCGACGCCTTGGCGGGGGCGCGTCCAGTGCGGCGAGACGCGCTCGGGGGCGCGTGCCGCCAGGCGCGGAGGCCGCATGTGGCGACGTGCTCCCTTGAAGCTCCCGCGTTTCTGGCCAGCCGCAGCCGCTCGCCGCACAGGCCTTTGTGCCTGTTGCGCGCCTTTTTCCAACGTCAGCGCTTTCATGTGCTCCCTGGACGCAGTGCACGGTTTTGTGATCTCACGAGCTTGCGGCGTGCGCCGACCGCCACCGGGCTGGGCGCGCTGGGCGGTGCCACAGCCGGGGCCGCGCCATGGCGCCGCTGTTGGATAGAACCAGAAGCATAGAGCGTAGCCGCTGGACCAGACACAAGCCCCGCGCAGCTCTTGGCCAATGTCGCTCGAGAGAGGTCGAAGTGAGAAAGGTCAACACGACCGCATCGCGCCAGGGCTGGGCGAGCCGGGAGCTGCCGGCTCCGGGCGCCACGCCGGCCGGCGGCATGGAGCCGTTACTAGACGCGATCCTGGAGCACGTGCCGCCGCCGGCGGGCGACCCGGCCGCGCCGCTCGCGCTGCTGGTGGCCATGGTCGAGCGCGACGCGTTCCTGGGCCCGATTGCGACCGGCCGCATCGCGCACGGCACTGCGCGCCCCGGCGACAGCGTGCGCGTGCTGCCGCACGCGGGTGCGGTCGCTCGGCTGCCCCCGGGCCCCCCGCCTGACGGCGAGCAGCGTTGGGCGTGCCGGGGGTGTTGTAGGTCCGGGGGGTCGTACTGCGTCGTGCTTTGCGCCGCGATGCGAGCAGGCAGGCGCCGTGCGGACAGTGCCGCAATGCGGGCGCGGCGGCGCGCAGGCGGCGCGGGGCCGGTGGTGCGGCTGACGCGAATCTGGAAGCGCGTGGGCACGGGCCGCCAGGACATGGCGGCCGCGGGCGCGGGCGACATCGTGTCGCTGACCGGCGCCGGCGGCGCCGCCATTGCCGACACCGTGGCGGGGCTGCAGCGTGCGGAGCCGCTCGCGCCGGGCCCGATCGAGCCGCCCACGCTCAGGCGCGCGACCGCGCGCACGCGCTGGGCAGCGGGGAGTCTGGGTTGGCACCGGCGAATGTGAGAGCTGCGTGCGCTTACATGTTCACTGATCGCAGAGTGTTGGTACTCTCCTTGCCGCATGATGCACGCCAGCGGACGTGCGGGGCGGTGTGGCGCCCGCTGCGCGCGCACCTGCGCCCACAGCCCTTGCGCGCCCGGGTGGCCCTGCGCGGCGCGCGGAGATGCGCGGACGGGCACACTTAGCAGCGCGCGCGAGCGAAGCGAGCGCGGGGCGCCGCGCGCGCGCAGCATGGTGTTCTCGCCCAACGACTCGCCGCTGGCGGGCCGCGAGGGCAGCCAGCTGACGGGCTCCAAGATCGGCGAGCGCCTGCACGCGGAGGCGGCCACCAGCGTCAGCCTGCGCGTGCTGCCGGCCGGCGCGGGCGGCGAGGCTTTCGAGGTGCAGGCGCGCGGCGAGCTGCAGCTCGGCCTGCTCATAGGCGCGCGCCGGCCCCTCTGCATGCGCTCAAATGCCCCTCCCTCCCCCCCCGCCTCCCTCCCGCGCGGCGAGCTGAAATTCGGCCTGCATATAGGCGCGCGCCGGCCTCCTGCAGACGCTCAGTTGCCCTCCCCGGGCCCCCCCTGGCGAGGCGTCTTGAGGTACAGGCGCGCGGCGAGCTGCACCCCGGCCTTCTCGTACACAGCTGCCCCTCCCTCTTTTGGTGCTCCGCTGCGTTCTTAAGCGCTTGAAGTTCGCTGAGGGTACTAAAGATGGCTGACGCTATGCTCATAGTTGCCAGTGCGGCGAGCGCTGCCCACCCGTCAGCTCGCCAGGCCTGGGGGCGCCTGGCATGCCGGCTGTTCGGGACTCCGGCGCTTGTTCGGGTGCCGGGAGGGGACTCCAGGCAGCGCTTGTGCGCGGCTGGGGCTGCACGTACAGAATGACGAGCTTTTGAGCGCTCTCACCAGCGCGTGGCTGCCTGTCTGGGTCTTCCTCCAGCAGCGCGGCCAGCGCGCCGGAGCATGCTGGAAAGCCCGCTGGGCCGCACGCAAGCCGCGCCGGGCGCCCGGCCCGCGTCCGCACCGCGCGCGCGCGCCTGACGCGCGGCGCATGGGCCGCTGCGCGCAGAGAACATGCGGCGGGAGGGCTTTGAGCTGTCAGTGTCGCCGCCGGTGGTGGTGTACCGGCAGGAGCGTGGCCAGCGGCTGGAGCCGGTCGAGGAGCTGGTGTGCGAGGTGGAGGACGCGCATGCGGGCGCCGTCATCGAGGCGCGCCGCAAGCCTGGGGCTCGGCGCGACGGCCGGGCCTGCCAGCCCCAGGGTCAAATCCTCGAGAATCACACCGGGAATGGCGGTCTTCTCCGCGGGGGGGCAGATGGACGCGCGCAGGCGACGTCACTGGGGCTGCTTCCGCATGTGGCAAGCAACATTTTCATGCGCAAGCGCCAGGTTGAGCAAGGGCGACGCCCCCTGCTGCTTCCGCCAGGGCGACGCCCCCTGAAGCGGATGGTACTCGAGGCAACCTTGCACGCGCCTCAATAACCATGCAATAACCTATGTAATAACCTGTACAGCAATCCTTCAGAGCGACCCCAGAGCGACCGCGCCATCGGGCCCGGCGCAGGCACTGACGATGCGCAAGGGCGAGCTGCGCGAGTTGGTGCCGCTGCAGGTGGAGGGCAAGCAGCGGCTGGCGTTCCAGTCAATAACCTATGCAATAACCTATTCAGCAACCCTTTAGAGCAACTCTACCTCCGATTGACCGCGCCGGCGGGCGGCGCAGGCGCTGACGATGCGCAAGGGCGAGCTGCGTGAGATGGTGCCGCTGGAGGTCGAGGGCAAGCAGCGGCTGGTGTTCCAGGCGCCCAGCCGCGGCCTCATTGGCTTCCGCAGCGCTTTCGCGACGCTCACGCGCGGCACCGGGCTCATGCACCGCGCGTTCGCCGCGTACGGGCCGTTCCGCGGCCCGCTCGACCGCGTGCGCAAGGGCGTGCTGGTCTCCACCGCAGGCGCGCGTGCACGCCTCGGCCTCGCTCGGCCATGCCAAAATAACGCGGGCCGGCCCCAAGCATCGGCGCCTTGGGCTGGCACGCTCGGGGAGCGGGTTGCCTCAGCCGCTTGGGCTGATTGCCCGGGTGCGTCACCATGCAGACGCGCTGTGTGTCGGACTTCGTCGCGCGTAGGCAGGACACCCGCTGGGTCGAGCGGGCGTGCGAGCATTATATGGGGTTTGTTCTGCAGGCAGCGGAGGCTCTACAGCGTCGCACGCGTGCTGGGGCGAGGTGCAAGCGCCGCCAGCCGTTCGCGCGGTTTTTCTTTTTTTGGGGGGGATTATCTTTTGCGCGCTGAGAGCATCGGGTGGGCCGGGTTGCCGCGCTGCCTGCACGCGGGGCGCTGACAGGTGCCCAAACCAATAGTGTACATGATCCAGACGCGCAAGCTCCGCGCGAGCTGGCGCTTACCAGGCTGCGGCGCGCGCGCAGACGGCCGCACCACGCTGCACGCGCTGGGGTCGCTAGAGTCGCGGGGCAGCCTGTTCACAGACCCGCAGACCGAGGTCTACGCGGGCATGCTGGTGCGCGCCCGCCGGCGGCGCCGCCCCTGTCTTGTGACGTTGCAGCTCGGCGTGCCGCTTGCGCGGCCCTGTTCACGCTGTTGGGGCCCGCCAGACGCGGCGGGCGGGGCGGGAGCAGCCAGGGTTTTCACCTGTCCACGTGAGGCCGTGCAGCTGGCGCGCTTGTCCCGGCAGGAGCGGTCCAACCATGGCAAGCATTGTCTCTCGAGGCGCCGCATGATGGCAAGGCCTGCTCGCGCTGCTGTGCTGGGCAAGCGCGCACTCTGGTTCAGTCGACGGCAGACGGGCAGGGTTTACGCCGTGCCTGGGAAGCAGGATGGCGCACTCTGGTTCAGTCGACGGCAGACGGGCAGGGTTTACGCCGTGCCTGGGAAGCAGGATGAGGGCCCCGCCCCCTTGCGCAGGTGGGCGAGGTGGAGGCTGTGGTTGTTGCGCTGAATAGGGTTAGGGCGGATGTACTCCGTGAATAGGGTTGGCGCCGCCTAAATAGGGTTGGCGCTGCGCAGGTGGGCGAGTCCGCGCGCGACGGCGACATGGACGTCAACCCGGTGCGCGAGAAGAAGCTGACCAACGTGCGCGCGGCCGGCAACGACGAGAAGGTGATACCCTACCCTGTTTTTGGGCCGGCATCCGCCATCCTGCCAAACGCGGGTCGCAGGGCTGCGAGATGCTTGAGACGAGGCGCTGCATAGGTCACACATGTGACGCGACCGCGTCTCCAGCCTGTTCAGGCTCTGCGATCGCCGCGAGGGACCTGTGTGCACCGGCCCGCGTGGCTGTCTCTGCAAACCAATGCGCGGCAGCCAGGCTGCCATGGGCTTCACAGCCCATGCGGCGCTTTGCCATATGCAAAGTCACCAGCGCCGAAAGCGCACTCCCGTCATTGCGCTGGCCGAAAGGGCGCGCGTTATGGTGGTGCGCGTGTTGAGATAATGTTTGGGTCTAAGCCTATACCCTATGCAGGTGTTCCTGGCGCCGCCGCGCGCGTTCACGCTGGAGGATGCGATCGGCTACGTGGCCGGCGATGAGCTGATCGAGGTCACGCCCAGCAGCATCCGGCTGCGCAAGCGCGTGCTGGACCTGTCCGCGCGCAAGACCGCGCGGCGGCGCGGCGAGGGCGCGGTGGCCGCCTATGGATAGGGTATTGCAGGGCCTTGCATGCGCGCGCTCGCAGGCGTGCGCGGCTGGCCCGGAGCAGGGGTGCACCGAAGCGAGTGAGGCTCTGTGGTTGATGCGTTAACGCCGGTCGCCGGCGGTCGCTGTTGCATGAGGGAGAGGCGTGCGGTAATTGCGTGCTGGGGGCCACCCGCCGGCGCGAGCCAGGGCTTGATATCGCCCATACGCGTCGGCTGTGCCGGCAGGGTGCAGCCCTCCTTTATAGGTACCGCGCAAGCGATGCATAGTCTTCGCAAGGTCTGGCTGTCTTAAGTGTGCGCCATGCAGGCTTGGCAACGCCCACCTGGGAACGTGGTCTGGGCCTGCATTTGTTGGGCGCGCCTAGGCAAGCGTGTATCTCCTGTGTGTTTGTTTACTGTACTGCCCAGTGCACGGTATTCAGTGTTGCTTGGGCAGCTCGGTCCGAAACGCATGCGAGGAAGGAACGCTAGTTGCAACGTCGAGATGGTGGAAGCTTTGCACCTGGCAGGCAGAGTGCAAGAGACGGACGCGAGGCATTCCCCCAGGTTACAACAGACAGGCACATGGCACTCATCGACAGCTTGTGAGATTGTGATCGGCCGGCCTTGGCGGCGGGCTCCTCTTGCAGCCCGGCTGTTGTGTGCGTGTGCATACAGGGCGGTTTGCAGCGATGGCCAGGCCGCTGGTCTCCGTGCAGAGCCTGGCCGGCGAGGCCGCGGAGCAGGCGGCGCTCCCGGCCGTGTTCACCGCGCCAATCCGGCCGGACATCATCCGGCAGGTGCACACCGGTTTGGCGAAGAACAAGCGCCAGGCGTATGCGGTCAGCTCCAAGGCAGGCCACCAGACGAGCGCGGAGTCCTGGGGCACCGGGCGCGCGGTGTCGCGCATCCCGCGCGTGCCCGGCGGCGGCACGCACCGCGCGGGGCAGGGCGCGTTCGGCAACATGTGCCGCGGCGGCCGCATGTTCGCGCCGACCAAGACCTGGCGGCGCTGGCACCGCAAGATCAACATCAACCTGAAGCGGTGCGCGCGCCGGCCGCACGCCGCACGCGCCGCGCGTGCAGGGATGCAGCTATGTCGGCGCTCACTGTGCTGAGCGGCCCGGCGGAGGGAGGTGTGTGAGGCGGTGTGCTGAGGTGGGGCGAGGGAGCAAGCGGAGCAGAGGTAAAGCTCCTGCGTGGTGCGAGCGCAGGTACGCGGTGGCGTCCGCGCTGGCGGCGTCGGCGGTGCCGGCGCTGGTGATGGCGCGCGGGCACCGCATCGACGCGGTGCCGGAGCTGCCGCTGGTGGTGGAGGACGGCGCGCAGAACCTCACCAAGACCGCCAAGGCGGTCGAGCTGCTGAAGCGGCTGGGCTGCCAGGCGGACATCGACCGCGCCAAGGCCAGCCGGAACCTGCGGCGGGGCAAGGGCAAGATGCGGAACCGGCGCTACGTGACCCGCAAGGGCCCGCTGGTGGTGTACTCCGAGTCGATGGGCATCGACAAGGCCTTCCGCAACCTGCCCGGCGTGGACGTGCAGTGCGTGGAGCGGCTGAACCTGCTGCAGGTGAGCCTGCATGCCTGGTTGCTGCACCGTTTGCACTCACTGCCTGCTGGTCGAGGCACTGGGCTCCCGGTGCCTTGCTACACCACTTGCGTCATCGCTCGTCTCGCTGCTGGTGCTCGCCTGAGCAGGCTGTGTTGTCCTGTGCAGCTGGCGCCTGGCGGCCACCTGGGGCGGTTCATCGTCTGGACCAAGTCGGCGTTCGAGCGGCTGAACGAGATCTTTGGTGCGCGGCCCGCCGCGGTGCTTGCGCCAGCCTGCGCAGTACCTATAAGCGCCTGTGGGAGAGCGCTCAAGTATGTGCGCGCTCTGCTTGGTTGTGCACCTGGCTCGTTGTCATGAGGCTGGGCAGGCTGGGCGGGCTGTCTGTGGTGCCAGACGTGCGTAGGCTGGAGTAGTTGCCTGCACAGGAAAGGCGATGTGGAGGGCGTGCACCGGAAGAGGGCGGAGGCGAGCGGGCCGGCGCGCGCGCGGCAGGCACGACCGAGGAGGCGAGCAAGCAGAAGAGCGGCTACAAGCTGCCGCGCGCGCCCATGGCCAACGCGGACCTGACGCGCCTGATCAACAGCGACGAGATCCAGTCCGTCGTGCGGCCGGCGCGCACCAGCCGCGCGGCGCGCCCGCTGAAGAAGAACCCTCTGAAGAACCTGGGCGCGCTGCTGAAGCTCAACCCCTACGCCAAGACCGCGCGCCGCATGGAGCTGCTCGCTGAGGCGCGCGCCCGCGCGCGCTGCCTGCTTTGCCAGGGGAGCCTCTGTGTGCGTGCTCGCAGCTGCGCGCCTTTCGCTTGCCGCATGCATGGTCCCCGCTCGCAACGCCAGGAGGCGAGGAAAGTAGGGGAACGTGGAATGCTGCTGGTTAGGAGTTCTGCGCCAAGGTATCGTGTCGCATGGAGACCTGCTCACAGAGCGGTGCATGAATAGCCCGGCGCGTGCATGCATAGTCATGCGAACTGTGCTGTCCTCGCTGGGCTGTGTCTGGTGAGGCGCCGCACGTGTGGGTGATTGCGCAGCCAGAAGGGATGAATAGGGAGGTTCATCCACGCAGACTGGCGTGTATTGGGCTGTGAGATATGCAATGCGGGGCGCAGGAGCGGCGGC
>JAABUR0100009224.1_pt1 | contig 11177 bp, 15 predicted proteins | sample 5560091 | NCBI WGS metagenome assembly JAABUR01 (sample SAMN10711879, study PRJNA513375) | rock metagenome | isolation source: Antarctica rocks | place: Antarctica: Victoria Land, University Valley sud
CGGGTCAGGCGTCGGCTGCCTCCGGGGGCTCTTCGGAGATCTGGCGCAGGGTGGCGACCATGGTGCCCTCGGGCCAGTACTTCGCGTGCAGGTCGGCGAACTCCTGCTGGCCGGCGATGGCCTCCTCGAGGGTGTCGTACTGCAGGATGGCAAACCCGCCGACGACCTCCTTGGCCTCCGCGTAGGGCCCGTCGACGCGGGAGGTCTCGCCCTTGCGGACCACGAAGTTGACCGCGTCCTCGGTACCGAATAGGCCGCCCCCGTCGAGGAAGACGCCCTTGGCGGCCTGCGCACCGATGTAGCCGTTCATCGCATCAAACAGCGCCTGCGGCGGCGCGCCGGAACCTTCTTCCATCCTTACGAATCCCATGAAACGCGGCATCTCACTTGGTCCTTCCGGTTGCGGGGAAATGCTCTCTCGCATCTACGTCGAACAGCGGACGAGCTCTTCGACATCAACTCCACGAAGTTGCTATTGGACCCTGTAGGGATACCGGATGGCGGGCGCTAGGTCGAGCGGGGATCGGGGCCCGGTCCGGGAGGGCGTGGAACCGCTCATAGGTGAAGCGGCCGGAGATCTAGATCGCCGTCTTCGGCCCCAGACGATCCAGGGCCCGCTGCCACACGTGAGTCATTCCGCCGCCGAGGTAGCCGCCGGAATTCTGCCGACGAGCGGGCAAGTGGAATCGTTTCGCTGCAGGGACCAAGCCCGGCAGGGACGCCCCAGCATGGTCGGGCGTGGTTGCTGCGCATGGCGCCACCGAGGTGACGTGTACAGGTCAGGTCAGGCCTGACTCACCCGGTACTGAGTCGGTTTCGCAGCCGCAATCACCTCAGCGCCCGAGAACTCGTACCACGCCGGCTCGGCGCCGAAGACCTCCGCAATGACGACGGCGACCCAACCCTCCTGGTCAGAGGCTGCTCGGTGCTCATTGGGCGTCAGGAAGAACTCTGGGAGCGGTCCGGTGGTTCCCTTAACCTCGACGTAGGCGACCTTGCCGCCGCGCCGTGCTTCCAGGTCCCACCCAAGGTTCTGCGTCGAGACGTCGCTGACGACGTAGCGCTCGGCCTCGTAGCCAGCGGAGACGCGCGTCATCGCCTCCAGTTCCACCAGCCTGTTGTGCTCAGCTGGCCCGAACTGCTGGCCACCCTTCTTGCGCGCCTTGGGCGGCAGTGGAGCCTGGCCGAGCAGGGAGGCGAGGCGTTCGGCGGCAGCGCCGTCGACGATTCGGCCGGAGCTGTAGACCTTGTTCCAGGCGAAACCGGGGACTTCCCGCTCAAGTTCGTCGACGTTGATCATCTGGTTGAGGTCGAGAGCCCGATTCCAGGCAACGTCCACGTACCAAGCGTCGCCGGTCTTGTCGGGATTCCAGTGCGGCTCCAGGAACGCGCCTCGGGTGATGACGCCGGTGGCCACGATGCCCCGACCGTGCACTCCCTGCCGGAACATGCAGACCAGGTCTCCGGCCTCGATAACCTTCCAGTTCGTGCCTATGCTCCACCGGTCTCCCTCTGGTGGCCGACCTGCCAGGAGGGGGACCACCATCTCGTCGAGCCATTGCTCAGGCGTGTATTGCTCGTCGTCGTAGGGTCCCGGATTCCAAGTGAGAAGCACGTAGCGCATGTTCACCATTGTTCCGCGGGGACGTGCTTGTGCGTCACTCTGCCGCCTGTCGGCGCACCCATGTTACCGAATATGCCGATGTGAGCGCGTTCGGCAATTGCACGACTATGCACGACGACGGTCATCTATGCACGTCGGGGAGGACAGTCCTCCTCGTGGTCGCAAGGGGGGAACTCGGGGAAGCGGACACGCCCGTTGGCGCTCGTGCAGGCCGGTAGCGGGGTCCTTTGCTCGGGCTGCCCGGCTGTCCCATTTGAGGTGTTGGCGTACCGGTTGCTGGGTTCGGCCGAGGAGGCCGAGGACGTCGTTCAGGACGCCTTTCTGCGGTGGACTGCTGCGGAGCTTGGGGTGATCGTCAGTCCGTCGGCGTGGCTCGGCAGGGTCGTTACGAATCTCTGCCTGAACCGGCTCGCGTCGGCGCGCGTCCGGCGAGAGAGCTACGTCGGGCCGTGGTTACCGGAGCCGGTGCTGACCTCGGGTGGGGCGCTGGGACCGATGGAGCACGCCGAGCAGCGCGAGTCAGTATCGCTGGGGTTGCTCATCCTCATGGAGCAGCTGACGCCGACCGAGCGCGCGGTGTTCATCCTGCGTGAGGCCTTTGGTTACAGCCACCGCGAGATAGCCGAGATCGTCGGGGTCACCGAGGCGAACTCTCGGCAGCTGTACCGCCGGACGCGCCAGCGCCTCCCGTTCGCGTCGGCCCGGGGGCGCAGACGAGGCGTCGGGCGTGGATCGAGTGCGCTGGCAGGGCCTGTTGGACCGGTTCCTGCGGGCCGCCCAAGACGGCGATCTGGCCGGGCTGGAGCAGTTGCTCGCCGCCGAGGTGACTGCCTGGGCCGACGGCGGAGGCGCAGCCACCGCCGCCCGCCGTCCGATTGTTGGCCGTGCGCAGGTAGCGCGCTACCTCGCCGGCGCGCTGGCCAAGTTCGGTGCGGGTGTTCGCGTCGAGCAGGCGGAGGTCAACGGCCGGCCGGCGCTGCTCGGATGGTCCGGGACTGTCCTGCTCGGCGTCCTGGTGCCCGAGGCTGACGACGGCGAAGTCATCTCGGCCGTACTCATCATCGCCAACCCCGACAAGCTGCACTTCGCCGCCCGGCAGGCCGGCGAGCTGTCACATTCGGGCCCGCCATCCGGTTCTTAGAAGGGGAGACGAAAGGACCGACACCCATATGACCTGCACGATCTTGGTGACCGGCGGCACCGGCACGCTCGGCCGCGCCGTGGTCGAGCGGCTGCTGGCCGCCGGCCTCGGCGTACGCGTACTCAGCCGCCGCCCAGCCCCCAACACGCAGCTGCCCTACAGGCGGATGACCGGCGACCTGCGCAGCGGCGAGGGCATCACAGCCGCCGTCGCCGACACGGCGACGATCATCCATTGCGCCACCACGAACGGAAAAGGTGACGTGCAGGCCGCACAGACCTTGCTGGCCGCGGCCCGGCAGGCTCGCACCCGGCACCTGCTCTACATCTCCATCGTCGGTGTCGACGACGTCCCACTGGGCTACTACCGAGCCAAGGCGGAAGTCGAACAGCACCTGGCGGCCAGCGGCGTGCCATGGACGGTGCTGCGCGCGACCCAGTTCCACGACCTCGTCACCCGCCTTTTCACCGCTCAGCGCCGACTCCCGCTACTGCTGGTCCCGAGCGAAATCAGCTTCCAACCGATCGATGTCCGCGACGTCGCCGAACGACTCGTGCAGCTCGCCGGCGGCACACCGGCCGGCCGGGTGCCAGACATCGGTGGTCCCCAGGTACGTACCGCAACCGACCTCGCACGCGCCTACCTACGAGCCACCAGCCGGCGACGACACATCCTACGCGTGCCCATCGCCGGGAAGGCCGCGCGTGGCTACCGGGCCGGTAGCCACCTGACGCCCAACAACGCCACTGGCACGATCACCTACGAGCAATACCTGAAGAGCGCGCCATGATCGCGCCGCGGTTCTGGGTACGCGCCGGGCTCGTTGCCCTCACCCTGCTCCACATCACGTTGGCCATTTGGATCCTGCTCGCACCGCGCAGCTTCTTCGACCTCAAGTTTGTAAACATGAACATGCCCTACAACGAGCACCTGTTGCTGGACTTCGGAGCGATGAACCTCGCGCCCGCACTCATGCTCGGCGTCGCGGCGCGCACCATGGACCGCCGACTGCTGCGCACCGCGCTGCAGAGCGCCCTCCTGTTCTGGACGGTCCATTTCTTCATCCACCTGCGGCACCTGCACGCCATGTCAGCCGCCAACGACGCGCTGCTGATGACCGCCCTCGCCGCCACCGTTGCCCTACACCTCGGAATGCTCGCCGTGGCACCGCGAGCTGCAAAGCAGCCGGAGGTCATCGCGGCTCCGCCCGCAAAGGGCGAAACAGGCGGCGCCTGACCCGGGCGGTCGCTGGCGCCTGGGCCGCCGTCTGCACCTCCGATCAGGCCAAGACCTGGTCCCACCCCGTTCACACGCCGTCCCGATTACGCATCCCTCACTGGTAAGCAGCCCGCCGCTCCGGGCAGGTCAGGCCGACTTGCGCCATACCGAGACGTGGCTCTCGCTGTCGCCTGTGAATGGGGCGCCGTTCCAGTCGGCCAGGCGGCGCTCGAGCGTCATGCCGGCCAGCTGCGCCATCAGGTCGCATTCGGCCGGCCAGATGTACCGGAAGTTGCTGGCGCCGTAGGTCACCATTCCGTCGGGGTGGCGACTGTAGTGATGTGAGGTGCCCTGCTGGGTCGCCATGTCGTACGTGTCAAAGCCGACATGACGCTCACCGATGTGAAACGGCACGGCGTCCTGTCCCGGCGGGAACCGCCTGATGCCGGGAATCCACAGCTCGATCACAAAGCGGCCGCCGGGTGCAAGGTGGCGTGCTGCGTTGCGGAAGCACGCAACTTGCTCAGCCTGGGTACGCAGATTGCCGATGCCATTCCAGACCAGGTAGACGAGTGAGAAATCGCCAGGCACTTTGCTCGTAGCCATGTCACCCACGACGACGGGGAGGTCTGACATCTTGCGGTGCAGCTGGTCAACCATCGGCTGAGACAGCTCGACGCCGGTCACTGGTATACCGCGTTCAGCTAGCGGTATGGCAACTCGTCCCGTGCCGATGGCCAACTCCAGCGCCGGGCCGTCGCCTGCCAGCTCGGCGAGGAAGGCGACCGCCGGATCAAGGACATCCGGCACAAACATGAACGCCGAGCTGTCGTCATACCGCTCGGCCGTCTCGGCATCCCAGAGATCGCTGCTTGTCACGGCGACAGCGTTGCATCCGGTCCCTCGCCTCGCCACTCCAATACGGCCGACGGGGACTTCCGGGCGAACCCGGTCTCGCCGATATGCCCGCAAGCGGAACGCCTATCGGTGTCTCGCAGGCGTCACACCATCACGTTGCTCGACATGACGTGGTGACAGGGCGGGATGCTCTCGACGTAGGGGCCCTGGTGGTGGTTCGAATGTTCAGTCCTTCGGCTTTCCGCGCCAATTGAAGCGGAGCGGTTCGGGCCTTGGCGGGACCGGCGCGCCCTGGGTTAGTGCTTGCACCGCCACCTCAAGAAGTTGATTCGTCCGTCGCTGCTCTTCGAGGAGAAGCATCACGGCGCGTTCGACGCGGCCCATCGCCCCTGTGATCGCGTTCTGCTCCATGTTGCTCAGACCACCCATGCGGTTCCTCCTCATGCGACGAGACGGCGTCGCTTCAGTATCCATGCCCCACCCGCTATCGTCCCCTGAGTCGGCACCGGCGGGGCGCTTGGTGTGTCGGGGGTTGTCGTGAGCGTGGTGGCTGCGGGTGAGCCGGCTATTTCGACTCGAGGGCTGCGGAAGGTGTATCGGACGCGTCGGGGGGTGCAGGTTGCCGTCGCGGGGCTGGACCTTGACGTTCCGGCCGGCGGGGTTCACGGGTTTCTGGGGCCGAACGGATCGGGTAAGACCACGTCGATCCGGATGCTGTTGGGGTTGTGCGTGCGGACGCCGGGTCGATGCGGATCTTCGGCCAGCAGGTGCCGCAGCAGCTTCCGCAGGTGATTGGCCGGGTGGGCGCGATCGTGGAGTCGCCGAAGTTCTTCCCGTCGTTCAGCGGCCGCAGAAACCTGGCCCTGTTGGCGGCCGTGGTCGGTGCTCCGCCGGAGCGAGTGAGCCAGGTGCTCGAGCAGACGGACCTTGCCGACCGGGCGGGCGACGCGTTCTCGTCCTACTCGTTGGGAATGAAGCAGCGGCTGGCGATCGCGGCGACGTTGTTGAAGTCGCCGGACCTGTTGATCTTCGACGAGCCGACGAACGGGCTCGACCCGGGCGGGATCCACGACATTCGGGTCACCATGCGGCGGCTGGCTTCGCAGGGTAAGACGGTCCTTGTTAGCAGCCATCTGCTGGCAGAGGTGCAGCAAGTGGCGGACACCGTGTCCATTATCGGCCGGCGCCGGCTTCTGGCGGCAGGAACGGTGAGCGACGTCATCGGTGCCGGGACGGCAGCAGGATGGCAGGTCGGCGTCGCTGACCCGGTGGCAGCGGCGCGGGTGCTGACCGGCGCCGGCTGGACCGTCCACGAAGAGGGTCGTCTCCTGCGGGTTGAGGGAACCACCGACGGTGCCCTGATCACCCGGCGCCTGGCCAATGCGGGGATGTGGGTCAGCGAGCTGACTCCCGTGCAGGCGGACCTGGAGTCGGTGTTCCTGCAGCTGACCGGCGGAGCAGCCCTGGGTTCCACCTTGGCGTCGGAGCCGGCTGAGACGGGTACCGCGGCACCTGAAGTGGCCAGCGCGGCGCGAAGGCTCGGCCGATGACGCGGCTGATCCAGGTGGAACTGCGGCGGTTCTTCGCCCGAAGGCTGACCCGGCTGGCCGGGCTAGGGATGGTGGCGCTGCTCGGGTTGTTGCTGGTCAACGTCCATCAGCAGGTCGCCGGTAACACTCCGGCGCGGGTTCAGCAGCGGATCTCTGAGCAGCAGCAGTCGTGCCAGGACGCGCAGACCCATGCCCGCGCATCCGACCCGAGCGCGAACTTCGGTTGCGACCAGATCAGCCAGCACATTCAGGGTGCGGCCGCCGGGTTCGCGGCGACCACCCTGGACACGGTGAGCCAATTCGCGCCCGTGCTCGCCATGGGTGCCTTTCTAATCGGAGCCGGGTTCGTGGCCGCCGAGTTCAGCACCGGCTCGTTGAGCACCTGGCTGACGTTCGAACCACGCCGGCGGCGGGTGTACGGCAGCAAGATCGCCGCCGTCGCCGTCGGAATGCTGCCCCTGTCCGGGCTCGTCCTGCTGCTGCTGGTCGTGGCCGTGTACGCCACCACTCGAAGCTACGACTTGGGGGGCCAAGTCAGCGGCGAGCAGCGACGCGACCTGGTATCGGCGACGGCTAGAGTCATCGTCATTGCCAGCGCCGCAGGGGTCGGCGGCGCCGTTCTCGGCGCACTGCTGCGGCACACCGCCGCCGCTTTAGGGCTGGCGTTGGCCTACTTCATTCTCGTCGAAGGCGTCTTCAGCCGGTTGATCACCAGGTTCGTGCCGGACTCCAAACCGTGGCTGGTCGTCCCCAACTTCAACGCCTGGGTGCGGAACGGCATCACCTACCCGATCGACACACCCTGCATGTCCTCACCGGGTCCAACGCGTACCGCTGACCCACACCATCACCCTCGCCCACGGCGCCGCCTACCTCGCCGTCCTGGTCGCCGTCGGCGTCAGCATCGCCGCCTGGACTTTCACCCACCGCGACGTCACCTAACCGAGTGAAGACCCGGGCCTAGTGAGGATCAGCACACTTGTTGTCGCGGCTGGAGGAGCCTCACACATGTGTCGCACGCGTCATCGCTAATCATGGCGTGGTCGACATCGAGGTCCCGCTGGCCCAAGGGGACTGCGGTAACGCCGGCGTGAGCCGGCGCAATGGCTGCAGCCTGTGAGTTCGCGCCGATCTGGTGTCAGATGGGGATCGTCCATCGGAACGGCTACTCGACACAGAACTCGTTTCCGTCGGGATCCTGCATGACCACGATGTCTTCATCTTCATGAACCACGACGACCCCGAGGTTGGTCAGTCGGCGGACCTCGTCCGCGAGCATCCCTGAAGCCCGCAGGTCGAAGTGCAGTCGGTTCTTCGCGGTCTTGGGTTCCGGCACTCGGTTGAACCACATGTTGGGGCCACCCACCACGGCGCCTCGACGTAGGCCTTGTCCGCGGTCTAGTCCTCGTCAACGTCGAACGTCACGCTCTTGTTGAAGGTGGTCACCCAGCCATTCTCCTGCAGCCAAGCCTGACTGCGGAGTCGTCGTTGAGCTATGGACCGGAATGACGGCGTCCGCTTGGAGGGACTACCGGCGACGGAACACGGTGTCCGCGAAACCCCCGTGATCTTGTTCCAGAAGGGATTGCACAGGTTTCGCGATACATTTGGTGGCGGTCGCGTGTGCGCCCCCGCCGCTCACGCCGGTGGACGCGATCCCAGCGCACGAGCGCGTGTCGAAAGGACAAGCGCTCGTGGTCGCAATCCTCGCTGTCGCGGCAGCCAGCTGGGCCGTGCTCATGGGCGTGGCGCCGCTACTGCAGGTCCGCCGAATGCTGCAACGGCATTCGTCGGCCGACGTGTCCATCGGATACCTGCTGATCCTGCTCCCCGGCTTCGCGCTCTGGGTTGCCTACGGCATCGCCTCGTCGAACATCGCTCTCGTGATTCCTAACGTCGTGGCCTTCATCGTGGCTGCAGCCACCGTCGCATGCGCGCTGCACCTACGCACCTGACAGGCCAAGCGCTGACCGGTGGAGGATCCGCGAGCGGTGCCGACGATCCGTATGGCGGGGTCCGTCGGATTCCTCCTCGGTTCAGCCCTCACTCATGGTGCTGCACGATGTTCAGGACGTTGCCATCGGGTGCGCGGACGAAGAAGCGGCGCACGCCCCAGGGCTCTGTACTCAGTGGGTGCACGATCTCGTAGCCGCGCCGTTGCGCGTCCTGGTACGCCACTCGACGTCGGCGACTTTGATCGAGACCACTGGATCCTCGGGCGCGGTCGCGTCCCTCGTGACGACCTGGACCTTCATCTTGGTGTCCGGGGAACTGAACCGAGCTACCCAGCCCAGGTTGAACTCCTCAGTGCTCAAGCCGAGATAACTGGCGTAGAACTCCCGGGCCGACTCGATGTCGTCGACGTGCAGGTCCGCGATGATCTCAACGACACGCGTCACGAGGACCTCCCTTCCTTGACGTCAGCATGTCATCCCCGGGCTCTGCGGAGACACCCGCAGTGCCCGGAGCGAGAACCCCTGGCTCGGTGGAGGGAGAACCCCTCGCTCGGTATGGAGCGATCCGCCGCAGACTCGGTGTGACGCCTGAACGAGGTGCGCTCGGCGCGCGCAGGGGGATCCTGCTCCGGGCACATGACCTGGGAGTCAATCTCATGAGAAGCGCCGGCAGACCTCGAACCCGCCCATGTCGCGGTGTCGACCACACCGGCCCCGGGCGTCAGCCCCGACCGGAAACTCGGTGGGATCTGCGCCGACGCACCGGATGCACGCGGCAACGTTTCTCCGTCCCCCGGACGGCTGTCATTGGCCACGATGGCGACCTCCGGTAGCAGCGCCGGCCGGGTCAGCTGCCTCCGTCATGGCCACCGTCAACAACACGGCGCAGTCCTCCAGCGCCTCCAGGCGGTGCCGGGCATCGGGCACCGTGATCAGGTCTCCGCGGCTGCCCTCCCAGGCCAGCTCCCCCGCCGACAGCCGCACCCGGCCGTGCAGCACCAACACCGTCGCCTCGCCCGGGTTCTCGTGCTCGGACAATTCGGCGCCGGCGACCATGGCGATCAGCGTCTGGCGCAGCACCTTCTCATGGCCGCCGTAGACGGTGCGTGCGGTCCGGCCACCACCTGCGCTGGCGGCCAGCTCCAGCTGTTCCCGAGCCAGGGCATCGAGCGAGGTCTTCTGCGACATACCGCCAGTCTCCCACCGCGACGCGCAAAACCACCGGCGAGCCGTGACCAGCCGGGCCCACCGTGCTCAGTTGAAGAGCATGGACCTCTGAGAATGGCACACTCAGACGCGGCCGACTGCGCCGCCACTGGGGCGCCGTCTTACAGGTCGGCCGCCGAGCGCCGGCATCCCACGTGCCGTAGGCGGAGGCGCACGCGGGACAGGCGCCATTGCAGAGCCGCGGCGGGACGAAGCCGCTGCCGGATGCGTCGTGGTCCGGGCGGCCCAGGGTGGCGGCCACGTTCGCTGGGTCGTGAAGCTGCGCCCAACCGCATCCGAAGTGGCCGACCTGCACCGCGGGGTGATCCGCCCGCGAACCGCAGAGTGACGGTCGAGGCGATGACGGGCGGGGCGTTGGCGCGGTTGTGTGGGCGGGGATCGGGGACGCGTTAGGCCGGCGCATCCTCGGGGCGTTTGAAGTAGTGAAAGGTCAGCCAGCGTCCACACGGCTTCCAGCCTGCAGCCTCCATGTTTTCGAGAACCGGTCCGCGGCGGACAGCGGTGCGGCGCGCGTACTCCCACATCGTGCGGGTGGTGGGCTCTACGGGGCGACGGGCGTGTAACCCGAAGTCGCGGACGCCGGTCAGTTCCCAGCCGTCGCGACCGAGGTTGGTCAGGATTTCCATCTCGTCGGTGGCGGTGGCGCGGAACGTGCGGGCCTCATAGCTCTGCTCGGGGTCGCTTTCGGGTTGGTCTGCGGCGACGAGCGCCGCAGCGTAGTGCTCCGGTTCACCGAAGGCCTCCCGTGGCTGATCGCCGCTCTCCGTGAGGTGGTTGGTGACCTCCTGGATCACCTCGGCAGTGTGGGACGCGTCGAGCCCGCGCCGCCGCAGGGCGCGCTCGAGGTGATCGAGGTAGCTACTTTCCTTGGTCATAACGTGCCTCCTGGGTCGATGAGTTTTTCCGTGGTGCGGGTGAAGGTCATCCACGCGGCGCCCTGCTCGCGCAGCAACGCGCGGCCGTCCTCGGTCAGCGCGTAGTACTTGCGCCCGGGTCCGCGTTCCCCAGGCTCCCACCGGGCGCTGACCTGCCCGGCCGCCTGCAGTCGCGCGAGCAGCGGGTACAGCGTTCCTCCCTTGACGCCCTGCAGGCCGGCCTCGTCCAGGCGTCTTGCGATTGCGTAGCCATGGCGCACCTGTTCGTCCAGCGTCGCCAGGACGCACAGATCCAGGACGCCGCGAAGCCATTGCTGCCGTCGCTCACTCACAGTACATAGTTGTACCACCTAGATCGCAGTCCAAGCTAGGGGGCACCGTACACATCGCGCCCATACGCTCCCGCATCAGACGAACTCGACGCCACTGGGCCGAGCGACGCGGTGATCGAACCGAAGCCGGCGACAATCAGACGTTGATCCGTGCACGCGGGTCTCCGCGCCTGCCCCGTATGGCGAATCTACGGGAGAGCCCCAGTTCAGGGTGCGAACGCGTTCTGGCGTCCCGAAAGACCCGACCGGTCACGATTCCCACTCGCGTAGGGCGGATTCCAGCGGTCGACGCAACGCCGCGAGGATCTGGGTGATCTTCGCGCTGCGTGTGACGCTACCGGATGGGTTCGGGTTCGGTCGGTTCAGTCCTCGATCGGACGCGTCTTTCCGGGGTGTC
>JAABUR0100009229.1_pt1 | contig 11173 bp, 12 predicted proteins | sample 5560091 | NCBI WGS metagenome assembly JAABUR01 (sample SAMN10711879, study PRJNA513375) | rock metagenome | isolation source: Antarctica rocks | place: Antarctica: Victoria Land, University Valley sud
GCGTGGACGGATTCATGCGCCCATCCTGACACCGCGCATCACCAGGAGAAGGTGAACTGGCCGGAGTTCGACCGTCCTGCGAGACGAGGCTGCAGGTTCGGCGACGGGACCCGTTCCATTCAGGATCGGTGAATGGCTCCTTCAGGGACGGGTGATCGTCGCGGTCGGGCGGCTTGCGAGGGGCTGGGCGGCCAGGTCGGCGATCTTTCGATCGGCGGTGCCGCTGGAGGCTGGGGAGCCGCTGGTGGACAGATGAATCCAGGCGGCGGCGGTGAACAGGAGCGCGGCGCCGAGCATGTGCAGCGCCACCAGGATGGCTGGAACCCCGGTGAAGTATTGGAGATACCCGATCACCGCCTGCGCCGCGATCAACGCGATCAGCAACCCGGTGCCGCGCCGGACCGCCGGTGGTGTGGCCGTCATCCGGGCGGTGACCGCGGTGGCCAGCGCGAGTCCGACCAGAATCCAGACCAGGTCGGCGTGAACCTGAGTGATGGCCTGCGGGTCCAGCGGCAGGCGTGCCGCGCGGGGATCACCGGCGTGCGGCCCGGTACCGGTCACCAGGGCGCCGACGATCACGACTGCGCTGGTCACCGCCAGCAAGGCACCGGTCAGCCAGCGCAGCTCCGCCCGCACCAGCACGCCGCGGTCGGCCGGCCCGTCGAGGGTGCGGCGGGCCAGCGCGGCGGCGGCCAGGGTGATCGGAAAGGACACCAGAAAGTGCAGCGCCCGGACGTACGGGTTTAGGTCCGTGAGCACCAGGATGCCGCCGACCACCGCCTGCACCGGCACCACCAGGGCCTGGACTGCAGCCAGCCACCGCCATGAGTGCGGCAGTCGCGGTCGCACAAGCCAGACCGCGGCAACCAGTGCAATGCCGATCACTTCGAGGACCACGCCGAGGAGCCGGTTGCCGAACTCGATGCCGCCGTGCACACCCAGCGCCGGGGTCACCGTCAACGACCCGACGCTGCACTGGGGCCAGGTCGGGCAGCCCAGGCCGGACTCGGTCAAGCGCACCGCACCCCCGGAGACCACCAGCAGCACGTTGAGCACCACTGCGGCCACCGCCAACCGGCGCACCGTCCTTAGGCCGGCCCGCGTGATGAACACCTGGCTACGACAGCTCGAAGCGGTTGACCGCTCCGTCGAGTTCTGCAGGGCCGGGGCGCATTGTGACCTCGAAGGTTCCTCTCGCGGTGCTGGGCATGCCGCTCATCCTGCACGAGCCAATCGCCGTGCCGCTCGCGGATCCGGCTGCTGGAAACGTCCGGGCTCGGTCAGACGTCGAGGACTTCCACGGGCTGCTGCCCTACCGCTTGGCGGGCAGCGTCGACGACCTCGTCGGGGACGTGACCGCCCATCGCCTCCGGGGATGGGAAGACCTCGAGCTGCCGCGGGCCAGGCCGGTACCAGTCGGATGTCCAGGTGGCGGGGTCGTTCCATAGCGACGTGTCGTCTTTGCTTGTCTCGACCCAGTCAGGCAAGTCACTGACGTGGACAGCGATCTGCTCTCGCTGGGTGCGGTAGACGTCGTACCGGACGATGCGACCCGTGTCGCCGGGTAGCGAAAGCCGAACGAGACGCCGACCGGAGAACTTCTTCTGTTGCGGGGCCCACCCCTCCCCGACCTTGACAGTGATCTCGGTGTACCCGTTCATGGCTGCCTCCCGGACGTTGACGTAGGCGCGCAAGGCCGCTGTGATCGCTGGGGAGAGGCCGCCGCCGAATTCCGCGGCGCGGGCATACAGCGGTTCATCATCCGCGGACACATAGACTGTGCGTGTACCCATACATATAACTGTACGCAGACTGAGCGCAAAAAACAGTTCCGGTCGTCAGGGCCAGCACCGTCTGCAGCATGGCCTTCTGCGCACACCTGGATGGCGTCCCAGTTGGCGAACCCCCACCGCACACACCCCACGCCCACCGTCAACACGCCGCGACCTGGACCTGCGCATTCGCAGTAGACCCGCCCGGTTAAATGCCCGGTGATCGGGGGCCAACCGCAACACCCGGCACCTCCCACTTACCGTGCCAACGACTATCTCAACAGGGACACACCTCTTGCATCATCGATGCTGAACCAAGCAACGACCCTCCGCCGGGAAGTCGAGAGGCCGCACCGACACCAGTCGTTTACAAGAGTAAACTGGCGTGGTGGGGTTCGAGGTGGACTGGCAGCACGGGGCCGAACACATGGGGAGCAGACACCAGGTCACCGTCGAGCAGGCAGACGAAGCGCTGGTCGACGACGAACGCATCGTCGCCGATCCGGACCCGGCGAGCAGGTCCGGTGTCAGCGCTCGGGTGATCGGGTACTCACCATCGGCCGCCGCGGTGCTGGTGGTCATTCTCGTGCAACGCGAGGACAGGGCAGGCGCATGGTGGGGTGCGAACGGGTGGCGCGCCAACAGCACCGAAAGACGTACGTATGGGGAACAGAGCGAACAGAAGGGCAGCAGCGATGAGTGACCCCAAGCAGCTCGTCGAGCAGATCGCGGCCGAGGCTGACGCGACAGCCGGGCAGCCGATGCCGGCGGGCACGGTGTGGACCAAACCCAACAAGACCGTCACCGTGGCCACCCGTGTCTCACCCGAGCACCTGGCCGCGATCGAGGACCTCGCCGGTCAGCTCGACGTACCGATGTCGGCACTGCTGCGCGGCTGGATTCTCGCCGGCCTCAACGCCCGCAGGGACGAGACGGCGCAGACCGCGATCGACCGAATCGCCGCCGACGTCCAGCGGTTGCGCGAGCTCGTCGTCTGAGCACGTCGCCCGGCAGTGGCGGTCGGGCGACGTGCCGGGCTACATCGTCCCCCGACCGGGATCGGGGGCAAGCCGGCGCGCAGCGGCGGCGCGGCAGCACCGCCCTGGACTCCCGGCCCCGGTGAGGGTCAGCGGCCGAAACCCCGGTCCGGCCTGCGGGTGAGAGCTGCCGCGCTCCGGGAGGGGTGGGTGCTCGCCGACCGGGCGGGGGTGACCCCGTGGGTCTGCATTCTTCCGGCGGTGGCCTGGGAATGCGCCCAGGTCTGCTGGAGGATCGGCATCGTGCGCAACTCCTCGGGGGTGGGTTCGGCGATCCGGGCTCGCAGCTTCGGCCAGGACAGGGCGCCGGCTACCTGGGAGCCTTTGTGCCACCGCGGGGTCTCGGCGTCGGCGAGGGCGAAGCGGTAGCCGCTGACGGTGCGGTTTCCCCCCGTCGCCCGGCTGGGAACGGCGAGCACCCCGCGCTTGGTGCATTCCCGTTCGAACCAGACCGTCGACCCCGACCACTGCGTCCGCTGGACTGCCTCGAGAACCTTCTCCGCCAGAACCGCCCGATCGGAGACCTGCCCGGTCCGCTGGATCACCCAGTTCTCTTGTTGGCTCGGCGCCCGCCCCGCCGGGTTCCGTGCTCTGGGAGCCGCGATGAGGCCGAACTCGGCTTCCACCGCCTGACAGGCTTTCTGCGCCTCCCGCTGATCCAGGCGGCCCTTCCACACCTCGGCGGCGTGATCAACGCGGGAGGCGACGATGTGGCAAGCATCGGGGGCGTCCCGGATCACCACCCACGGGTTGGCTTCTAGGCCCATGCCCTCCATGAACCGGGCCGCGGCCGCCGCCATCCCGAAATCCGAGAGCCGCTCATCGCCGGGGGCCAGGCGCAGCGAGGCGTGCCACACCGGGGCGGCGATGTCCGGGCGCAACGCGATGGTCTCCCGCATCTGCGAGACCCACCGGGCCCCGATCCGCGGATCCGACACGACGATGGTGCCCCCGATCACCGCGCCCCCCACATGGGTGATGCCGGTGGACTCCTCCAACCAGCGGTGCTCATCGGCCCTGCCTGGGCCGTGCAGGTACCCGGCGATCCCCCCCGGATCACCGCCGCGCTTGGTGATCTTGGCGATCACGTCGGGTCCACCCGCTCGGCCAGCCTCGCCAGCTGCACCCGGGCCGACTCCAGGGCGTCCCACAGCCCCCGCGCCCCGTCCATCAGCTCACCCGAGTTGCCCCAGGTGTGCGCGAGCTTCAGCGCCTGGTTGAAGTTCACCCCGATCTGGTTCACCTCATACCGCCACCCCGCCAACGCGACCGCGTCTGCGGCCGCAGGCGGGGCCGGTTCGTGGCGCAGCCGCGACAGGAGCTGCTCGCGGGCGAACGCCGCCACCTGGTGGCGCCCCGCCGCCGCGGCTCGCTCTTTCAGCTCCGCCGCCTCAGCGGGGGTGAACCGCAACATCACCTGCGCTGTCCGCTCCCCCGGGGCGCGCTGCCCCGGAACGCGTTCCTTTGGGGGCATCGGCCACCGTCCTTTCGAGTCTTTTCGGGTCGAGCGCAGCGAGCGCCCGGCAAGGTACCTGCGGGTTACGAGCCCCCGGCGAGTAACTCCAGGTCCACCTTGCACGCGCATCCCCGGCCCTCACCCTACCCACCGCGGCCGACAATCAAGGCGCAACCACAGGCTGGGGAGGTGCGGGTTTTCGCCGCAGGGGTCGGCGGAGGGTGCGGTGCCGGGTCGAGCGCCAGCGACGACCCGCACCCACCCCCGCCACCCCGGCAGGCCCGACCGCGCAGCGGGCGGACCACCCGACGACGCGCAGCGTCGACGGGTGCATACCACCGGACAGTGGCGCGTTACGCTATCGGCGTGGCTACGACCTGCGCCCAGTGCGGCTCCCGACTACCCCGCCCCCTGCCCGGCCCCGGCCGACTCCCTATGTACTGCACCCCCGCCTGCCGCCAGAAGGCCTACCGCACCCGTGGCGGCCGAACCTCCGGCACCACCGGAGCCCACCGCGCCCGCCACGCGAAACGTTCAGCCGAGGACACCCCCTGATCGACCGAAGCGTCGATCAGGGACCTAGAAGTGACGGGCCGACGCGGACGGCCCAAAGCGCAGGGCGGTCGACGCGGCGGCGGCGTGGTTGTCCAAGACACGACGCCACCTGGGCGGGAGCACACGCTCGCGCCGGTAACCCGCGGCGGCCGTCAAGAGCAACCCGACACCCAGAGTTGCGTAGCCAATGGACAGGTTGGTGTGAAGGTTGCTAACGGAAAGCCCGAAAAAAATGACGGGATTGAGGAAAGCGAACCAGGACGAGACTTTGCCCTCCTTGGCGTTACCGAGGCGGTGGCTGGCGCAGGCGCGGGCCACCTCGTGCAATCGTGGGTCGGCGGCCAGGATGCCGGCATCGACGTCGGCTCGAACGCGGGCGAAGGTCGCCGAGTCGCCGGTCCAGCCGAGGATCGCAGGGAGTCGACGCGTTTTCCTCTCCTCAAGGATCATCACCGCACCACCGACCGCCGCCAGGACCAGCGCGCCGCCGACCGTAACGAGCACTCGATGGTAGGAAAACTGCCACATCGCCGCCGGGGTGAACGCGGCCCAAAGCACTGACCCTCCGAGCACCCGCACCCAGCTGGGCAGCAGCATCCACCGGCGCACCATGCTCGCAGTCAATCCCGGTCCCAATCTCCTGTCGACCCACCACCGGAGCACAACGACACCGCGCCGCCCGCCAGACCCACACCAAGCACCCGGACCCACCACCCGCATGACCCGACAGCTGAGCCCGTCCCCCACTTCCCACACAACCGGATGGGGTGCCCATTCAAGAGCCGTCCCCGACCTACCTCCCGGACCCGAGGACCCACCCCGCAACCTCCGCAGCCACTCACCGAGTGGTGGTCCCGACCAGTAAAAATCCGACCCCCAAGCGTTGCCCGGTTTATCCGGTTTGGGAGGAGTCCGCGGCGGGATACCTGATATGGCTGGCGCGTCGTACATCAATACGGTCTTCATAGGGTGCAAGGTGCCAGACATGGATTCGCCCGGTTTGGTGCTCATGGACGACGGGCAGTGGGCGCTGGATGTGCTGCTGCCGCGCCGCCCCTACGCGACTGACCACCTCGAGCACGGGCAGTACCGGCACAGCCGGGAGCAGGCGCTGGCGATGCGCTACATCGAGCACTCCCCGCACGCCCTGCTCGGCTCCATCGTCATCGACTGCGACCACCCCGACGCCGCCCTGCGCGCGTTCGAGAAGCCCGCTGACCACCCGGCGCCGAACTGGGTGGCCCAGTCCCCCTCCGGCCGCGCGCACCTCGGCTGGTGGCTCAGCTACCCCGTCTGCCGAACCGACTCGGCCCGGCTGCAGCCGCTGCGGTACGCCCAACGCATCGAAGCGGGCCTGAGGACCTCGGTCGGCGGCGATTTCGCCTACGGCGGGCAACTCACCAAGAACCCCATCCACGAGGACTGGGAGACCCTCTACGGTCCCGCAACGCCCTACCAGCTGCATGAGCTGGTCACGATCCACACCCCCCGCCAGATGCCGCGGCTGCCCGCCCGCGCCGCCGGCCTCGGCCGCAACGTCACCATGTTCGACACCGCCCGCACCTGGGCCTACCCCACCTGGTGGCACCACCGCGCCGGCGACATGCGCGCCTGGGAGAAGCTCGTACTGCAACGCTGCCACGCCATCAACACCGAATTCCCCCACCCGCTGCCCTTCACCGAGGTCATCGCCACCGCCCAATCCATCTCCCGCTGGATCTGGCGCAACTTCACCGAAGAGGACTACCGCGCCCTCCAATCCCACCGCGGCCGCACGATGACCGAGAAGAAACGGGAGGCCAACCGCATCCGCGCCACCAAGTACGATGAGGCCGCGATGCGGGCGGTGCTGTTGTAATGGGCGCGAAAAACCCCGTAAGACGACGCCTAACCGCCGCTGAAGCCGCCGAGCGGTTCGGAGCCTCCGCACGGACCATCCAGCGCTTGTTCGCCGAGCCGCGCCAAGACTTCCTCGACCGGGCTAAGCAGCGCCGCGAGACAGCTGCGGCGCTGCGAGAAGAAGGACTCAGCTACAAGCAGATCGCGGAAAAACTGAACTGTTCAACCGGCGCGGTCGGCAGCCTCCTGCATGAAGCCCGCAAAACCCGCACCCCTGAACGAAGGAACAACATTGCGTCCTGACGCGGGTATCCCCGAGCCGACGCTGCAACCGACGGCGGACCAGGTCCGCCTTGCTGCAGCGACGACGATGCTCAACCCGAGCGCGCTGTTCCGCACTATCAACTACGCGCTGAAATTTCTGGACCGGGAACTCGCCGAACACCCCGAAGACCAGATGATGGCTCAAGCCGAGACTGACGACGTGTACGGAATCCTGGTCGAGATCGCCGCCGCACTGCACGGGCTCGACCAAAACACCCAACCAACCCCCGAGCAGATGGAAGCCACCCACTACTGGATGCTCACCCAGTACCCCCAGAGACCGTGACCCTCCAAGACAGTCAGGCCATACGCCTCCACCGCCGCAGCCACCCTCGTCCCTCTGGCGCCCGCGGTCCCTCTGGCGCCCGCGGTACCTGCTCGGCTTGAGGCTGAAGTTGAGCTAGGGGTACTGGAGCCGCAGATGCGGGCTCCGCTGCTGGCACTGGCTGTCCGGCTTCCAGCATCCGCAGCATCCGCTCTTGCACGCCGATGATCCGGTCACGTTCGCCGGCCACCGACTCCGCCACCGCGAGCCGGGTCCGCAGGTCCGCGTTCTCAGCGTGCAGGTTCTCCAGCTGGATCAGCTGGGTCGGCAATGGGTCAGGCTTTGCTCTTTTGCCTGGTCGCAGCCCTGCGGCCACGAGGTCAGTGACCGGGATCAACCATCGGCCATCCGTGTCCTGCCTCGCATCGGGGAAGGCACCACCAAGCAGCCGTCGCTTGATGGTGGACTCGCTGCTCTGAGTCTCGGTCACGGCCTGTTTGATCGTCAATCGCCGGGGGTCACTCACGGGTGTCATACAGTCAATCATCTGTCGGTCACTGATGGTTCACTCGCATTTGCCCAGCGTGTCGGCTAGGCCATGAATCCCGGTCAAGCGGTCATCCCAAAATCTGACCTCTAGGTCACCCCGCGTCAGATAAGGATAGGCCATCGGGGCTGGGATGGCGGTCGTCTATCGGTCACTCCAGAGGCGGCCAGGCGTCCCCGAGCTCGGTTCGTCGGATGTCGACCATCAAGGCGATGCAGTCGTCGCAAACGAACAACGCTGGTGTCTCGCCGCAGACACCCCAACGCTTGTCCAGGCCGCAGAACGAACACTTCAAGAGCGAGACCTGCGTGGACGGATTCATGCGCCCATCCTGACACCGCGCATCACCAGGAGAAGGTGAACTGGCCGGAGTTCGACCGTCCTGCGAGACGAGGCTGCAGGTTCGGCGACGGGACCCGTTCCATTCAGGATCGGTGAATGGCTCCTTCAGGGACGGGTGATCGTCGCGGTCGGGCGGCTTGCGAGGGGCTGGGCGGCCAGGTCGGCGATCTTTCGATCGGCGGTGCCGCTGGAGGCTGGGGAGCCGCTGGTGGACAGATGAATCCAGGCGGCGGCGGTGAACAGGAGCGCGGCGCCGAGCATGTGCAGCGCCACCAGGATGGCTGGAACCCCGGTGAAGTATTGGAGATACCCGATCACCGCCTGCGCCGCGATCAACGCGATCAGCAACCCGGTGCCGCGCCGGACCGCCGGTGGTGTGGCCGTCATCCGGGCGGTGACCGCGGTGGCCAGCGCGAGTCCGACCAGAATCCAGACCAGGTCGGCGTGAACCTGAGTGATGGCCTGCGGGTCCAGCGGCAGGCGTGCCGCGCGGGGATCACCGGCGTGCGGCCCGGTACCGGTCACCAGGGCGCCGACGATCACGACTGCGCTGGTCACCGCCAGCAAGGCACCGGTCAGCCAGCGCAGCTCCGCCCGCACCAGCACGCCGCGGTCGGCCGGCCCGTCGAGGGTGCGGCGGGCCAGCGCGGCGGCGGCCAGGGTGATCGGAAAGGACACCAGAAAGTGCAGCGCCCGGACGTACGGGTTTAGGTCCGTGAGCACCAGGATGCCGCCGACCACCGCCTGCACCGGCACCACCAGGGCCTGGACTGCAGCCAGCCACCGCCATGAGTGCGGCAGTCGCGGTCGCACAAGCCAGACCGCGGCAACCAGTGCAATGCCGATCACTTCGAGGACCACGCCGAGGAGCCGGTTGCCGAACTCGATGCCGCCGTGCACACCCAGCGCCGGGGTCACCGTCAACGACCCGACGCTGCACTGGGGCCAGGTCGGGCAGCCCAGGCCGGACTCGGTCAAGCGCACCGCACCCCCGGAGACCACCAGCAGCACGTTGAGCACCACTGCGGCCACCGCCAACCGGCGCACCGTCCTTAGGCCGGCCCGCGTGATGAACACCTGGCTACGACAGCTCGAAGCGGTTGACCGCTCCGTCGAGTTCTGCAGGGCCGGGGCGCATTGTGACCTCGAAGGTTCCTCTCGCGGTGCTGGGCATGCCGCTCATCCTGCACGAGCCAATCGCCGTGCCGCTCGCGGATCCGGCTGCTGGAAACGTCCGGGCTCGGTCAGACGTCGAGGACTTCCACGGGCTGCTGCCCTACCGCTTGGCGGGCAGCGTCGACGACCTCGTCGGGGACGTGACCGCCCATCGCCTCCGGGGATGGGAAGACCTCGAGCTGCCGCGGGCCAGGCCGGTACCAGTCGGATGTCCAGGTGGCGGGGTCGTTCCATAGCGACGTGTCGTCTTTGCTTGTCTCGACCCAGTCAGGCAAGTCACTGACGTGGACAGCGATCTGCTCTCGCTGGGTGCGGTAGACGTCGTACCGGACGATGCGACCCGTGTCGCCGGGTAGCGAAAGCCGAACGAGACGCCGACCGGAGAACTTCTTCTGTTGCGGGGCCCACCCCTCCCCGACCTTGACAGTGATCTCGGTGTACCCGTTCATGGCTGCCTCCCGGACGTTGACGTAGGCGCGCAAGGCCGCTGTGATCGCTGGGGAGAGGCCGCCGCCGAATTCCGCGGCGCGGGCATACAGCGGTTCATCATCCGCGGACACATAGACTGTGCGTGTACCCATACATATAACTGTACGCAGACTGAGCGCAAAAAACAGTTCCGGTCGTCAGGGCCAGCACCGTCTGCAGCATGGCCTTCTGCGCACACCTGGATGGCGTCCCAGTTGGCGAACCCCCACCGCACACACCCCACGCCCACCGTCAACACGCCGCGACCTGGACCTGCGCATTCGCAGTAGACCCGCCCGGTTAAATGCCCGGTGATCGGGGGCCAACCGCAACACCCGGCACCTCCCACTTACCGTGCCAACGACTATCTCAACAGGGACACACCTCTTGCATCATCGATGCTGAACCAAGCAACGACCCTCCGCCGGGAAGTCGAGAGGCCGCACCGACACCAGTCGTTTACAAGAGTAAACTGGCGTGGTGGGGTTCGAGGTGGACTGGCAGCACGGGGCCGAACACATGGGGAGCAGACACCAGGTCACCGTCGAGCAGGCAGACGAAGCGCTGGTCGACGACGAACGCATCGTCGCCGATCCGGACCCGGCGAGCAGGTCCGGTGTCAGCGCTCGGGTGATCGGGTACTCACCATCGGCCGCCGCGGTGCTGGTGGTCATTCTCGTGCAACGCGAGGACAGGGCAGGCGCATGGTGGGGTGCGAACGGGTGGCGCGCCAACAGCACCGAAAGACGTACGTATGGGGAACAGAGCGAACAGAAGGGCAGCAGCGATGAGTGACCCCAAGCAGCTCGTCGAGCAGATCGCGGCCGAGGCTGACGCGACAGCCGGGCAGCCGATGCCGGCGGGCACGGTGTGGACCAAACCCAACAAGACCGTCACCGTGGCCACCCGTGTCTCACCCGAGCACCTGGCCGCGATCGAGGACCTCGCCGGTCAGCTCGACGTACCGATGTCGGCACTGCTGCGCGGCTGGATTCTCGCCGGCCTCAACGCCCGCAGGGACGAGACGGCGCAGACCGCGATCGACCGAATCGCCGCCGACGTCCAGCGGTTGCGCGAGCTCGTCGTCTGAGCACGTCGCCCGGCAGTGGCGGTCGGGCGACGTGCCGGGCTACATCGTCCCCCGACCGGGATCGGGGGCAAGCCGGCGCGCAGCGGCGGCGCGGCAGCACCGCCCTGGACTCCCGGCCCCGGTGAGGGTCAGCGGCCGAAACCCCGGTCCGGCCTGCGGGTGAGAGCTGCCGCGCTCCGGGAGGGGTGGGTGCTCGCCGACCGGGCGGGGGTGACCCCGTGGGTCTGCATTCTTCCGGCGGTGGCCTGGGAATGCGCCCAGGTCTGCTGGAGGATCGGCATCGTGCGCAACTCCTCGGGGGT
>JAABUR0100009232.1_pt1 | contig 11171 bp, 11 predicted proteins | sample 5560091 | NCBI WGS metagenome assembly JAABUR01 (sample SAMN10711879, study PRJNA513375) | rock metagenome | isolation source: Antarctica rocks | place: Antarctica: Victoria Land, University Valley sud
ATCGATCGTCAAGGACTTCAAGCACCCTCAACGATCCCGGTCCAGGCCGTGCCCGCCCCGCTTGTACATCTCCAACGGCGTGTCGCCCCGACGCCACGCCGTCAACCGACTTTGAACAGGCCCTGCCGGTTCCACGGCAACGATGATGCTGCGGCGGATCTGAACGTCTATCTTCGGCGTCCGACGCCCGAGAATGCTGAGCCCCTTGCTGGACACATCCTCCAAGCCGGCTTTGACCACGACCAACAGATTCTGACCGCCGCCCGCCAGCTGCTCGATGCGGCCGGACCGACCGCGATCGGACCGGGATCGATCGCCGCCGAGAGCATTAGCCAGATCAACAAGGGCGGGGGGACCGGGTTCGTCGGTGGGCAGCACGTGCATCATCACGGGGCCTCCACCCCGGCTCCCGCAGCGGATTGGGAGCTCGTCCCCATCCGTGGCTCGGTGTTCGAGCTCCGCAACATCGGGTCCGGGACCGCGCATGATGTCCTTCTCGACGCACCGGGTGCGGTCCGGTTCGATCCTCCCGGAGACCTGTCCGCGTGGGGCCCGGGGTCTGGTCGCGAGTTCTTCACGGTCGGCAGCGCGCAGACGGGACATCCCCGGTTGGTGGTGCGGTGGAAGAACGCCGTCAGCGAACCGACGCACCAGTCCGGGAACGACCACTGCCGCAATGACCCGCCGGGGCCGCAGGCGCGCCGAGGCTCCGCGCCGCCGCCGCCTTCCCATCTGGGCCTCGGGCCCATCTTGATCCGGCCACCCAACCGAGGTACGCGGGCCTACGCCGGGGCAGCGGAGGGACCGTGGCCAGCGCCAGGGGTACCAAGGGGAGGCGTGACCGAGGCGAGGGGCCCCGCCCGTAGACGAGGCCCCTCGGGAGGTACTGCTGCGGCAGCCGGGCTCAGTCGATCGGATCACCGCGCAGACCCATGATCTCCTGCAGGACACGGGTAGCGGCTCGGCGGGCGGGAAAGCTGTTGCGGGTGCCGAGGGAGCCCGAGTCGGTGCCGGTGGGGGTGACAACGCCGGCGCGCGACCAGATCGGGTTATCCCAGGCGAACACGTCGTCGTCGCCGTCAGCCGCAAGTGCCTTGAACGCGATGTCTGGGTCGACGTGCTCGGCGTACATGGTGGACATGGCGCCGATGAGCCCGTAGATCGCGACAGCGGTGGAGGCGATGTTGGTCTTGCGCTGTTCCTGTCGTGCCGGGGTGGACAGCTTCCCGAACTCGGGCCGGACCTTGACGAGAGAGTCCCAGGCGCTGATCAGCCAGCTTGTCTGAGCCTCCACATCGGCTGCGGTGACCGGGCCGCCCTTCCACGAGGTCTCCAGCGCGCGGCTGATGGTGTTGAAAGCGGTGAGCTTGTGCGAGCTGGCGGAGACCGAGTTGGACAGCACCTCGATGTTGTCCTGGCCCAGGTGCTCGCTGCCGTTGACCAGGCGCCGAGCGACTTCCTGCTCCTTGGTCTCGGAGTAGGCGTACTTCGCCGTCGAGTCGTTCACCTTGTCGCCGCGGGTGTTGTAGATCGTCGCGACCTTCTTCGCGGCGACGTCGTCGAGCAGCCAGATACGCACCTGGAAGCGGGTGTCGAGGTTGAAGCTGCCCAGCGGGTTGTCCGCGGCCTGCAGGATCGCCTTGATCCGGGACAGTGAGTCGACGGCGCAGTCGAGGATGCCCTCGGTGATGGTCATATTTGCCAGGCCAGTCTCGTCGTCGTGCCAGAGCTCGTGCTCGGACTTGGTGGGGTCCAGCCGCACGGAGATGTTTCCAATGATCGCGTCGTTGTCGAGCAGCTCGGTGGTCCACTTGTTGACCTTGGACCTGGTCTTGCCGGTCAGGCGCTCCTGCAGGTGAGCCGGGCGGATATTGCCGGTCAGCGTGAGCAGGCCGCGACGGTGCAGGTCGACGAGGAACCCGGCGGTCATTTGGGTCTCGATCTGCACGCCGCCGCTGTCGTCGACCTCGTTGACGTTGACGACCTCGAGCGGGTGCGTTGGCTCCTCTCGACTTCATGAAGGTAGGCCAGCACGCGTCGCTGCACCGCACGATCAAGCTTCATGTACTCCCGGTCGAACTCGTCGGTGGCTTCAACTCTCCACCGGGACGTCATCTGCCGGTCTCGACCTCAAGTGCAGACAGCGGGCGGCTACGTCGGCCCCCCGCCTCGAAGGTATCGATCGCGGAGTCGGCCTCGAAGGCGTCTTCAAGGTCCGTCAGGTACTCACGTAGCGCCGTCCTCACGTAGAAGCTCTTCGAGCGTCCGGTGCGGCGCGCCAGGCCGTCGAGGCGTTCTTCCTCATCCTCGGTCAATCGGATCGAGATCGTCACCGCGTCACCCCCTGCCGTAAGACATGTTTACAGTGTATCCCCTCCCCTCCCCTCCCCGCCGCGCCGCCAGGCGCCTGGCAATTGCAGGTGGCCGTTCAGTGATCGCGCAGCGACGCCGCCAGGCCCCTTGACCGGTCGGGGTCTCCGGCCCGTGAGGCTGGGCAAGCCTCGGCCACCCCAACCGGCCATCGTGCGACAGCTCGGGCCGTCAGGCCCGACCGGTCACGACTCCGGGCGGCCGTTGCATTCATCACCGAACTGGCACATCTAGCCAATGTGCCCCTGGCGCGGCGCCCGTTCCGGGCTGAAAATGGGTGCGTGGCTGTCCGGGTGACGTCGTTGTTCCTATGGTCCGATTTGAGGCCGTCGTCTAGCCGGACGGTGGGAGTCGCGTGGTGGGCCTTTCACTGTTGCCGACGTGGGTTGTCGAGCACGAGGACTAGCGGGAGTTTCCGGGCTATCGACTTCGAGGGGAGCCTTGCCGGGGCGGAAGATCGACCGATTCCTGGGATGACCTGCAGGTTTGCGCGTGTCGGTGCTTCCCTCCGTCGCGCTGAACCGACCCTGCAGACCGTCGCCGCCCGCGGACTACTCCTCGATGTTGAGACCTTGCACCTGGACCGCGGCTACGACAGCAACCTCCCCACCGAACGCTGCCAGGGCCTCGGACTCACCGACATTGTCTGCGCCAAGAAGCGCACCAAGGGCACCGCGAAGGCCAAGAAGCCCCTCAGCCTGGGACTGCGTTGGCCAGTCGAACGCAGCAACTCCTGGTTCTCGAACTTCGGCCAACTCCGCCGCAACACCGACCGGCACCCCGAATAGCGCCTCGGCCAGATCGCCCACGCCGTCGCCCTCATCCTGACCGTGAAACTCGTCAAATGGGCCAAACGCTGGACCGACTAAAGACGTCTATCCGCGCGCGCTCTTAGACCTTGCGCTCATCGTCGTTTCATGTTGGAATGCCATTCTACGAGCAGGCGTGATCGGAGACACACCCGTTATCCAAGCTGAAGGAGCGCCTTGTGACCCTCGACCATTCGATCGGTGCCGAAGCCGCCCGCTCAACGAAGGAAAAAGCATGACCAACCACCAAACGGCCGGCGTGACGAGCCACGAACGAACCCCGCGAAAGGCCGCTGCTGCCTCACTGCTGGGAAGCGCGCTGGAGTACTACGACTTCTTCATCTACGGCGCTGCCGCGGCCTTGGTCTTCAACCGTCTGTTCTTCCCGAACGTGAGCCCCGAGGTAGGTCTCATCGCGTCGTTCGCCACGTTCGGAGTGGGCTACATCGCCCGACCTCTGGGTGGGCTGGTCTTCGGCCACATCGGCGATCGACTGGGACGCAAGAAGGCTCTTCTGGGCTGCTTGGTCATGATGGGCGTAAGCTCGTTCCTCATTGGTTGCCTTCCGACATACGCCACTGTCGGGGTCTGGGCGCCGATCGGCTTGACCGTGCTCCGACTTCTGCAGGGCTTCTCGGCGGGCGCAGAGTCTGCGGGCGCGTCCACCTTGACGGTTGAGCACTCACCCACGGGGTCAAGAGGCTTCTTCAGCAGCTTCCTCTCGGTCGGGATCGCCGCCGGCAACGTCTTGGCGATACTCGTCTTCATTCCGGTTTCCGCGCTGCCTGATGATGCGCTGTACTCCTGGGGGTGGCGGCTCCCGTTCTGGCTGTCCGCGGTAGTCGTGGCGGTGGCGTACGTCATACGGACCCGCCTGGATGAGACCCCGGTCTTTCAGAAGATCGTCGACGAGGACGGGGTCCGGAGCCTGCCGGCCAAGGATGTGCTTCGTCATCAGCCCGGTGCCGTGTTCAGAGTCATGGGTGCGACCACGATGGGGATCATGCAGTCGCTCTCCACCGTCTTCGTGCTCGCCTATGCCACAACGGTCGTCGGCGTCGAGAAGTCCACGATGCTGACGATCATCGCAGTCTCCAGCGGGCTGATGATGGTAACTGTCCCCATCGCGGCCCGGGTGTCTGATCGATATGGACGGAAGCCGGTCACGTTCGTGGCGATCGTGGGCTGTGGGCTGATGGTGTTCCCGTACCTGTGGGTCGTCTCGACCGGCAACGTGGCTGGTATCGCCGTGATGGCCGTGTTGTTCATGTCGTTCCTGTACGCCTGCCGCGAGGGAGTATGGCCCGCGTTCTACGCCGAGCAGTTCGCCGCACCGGTCCGGTACTCTGGAATGGCCCTGGGAAACCAGCTCGGCAACGTGATAGCTGGTTTTGCCCCGCTCATCGCAACCGCACTCCTGATGGACGGCCGATGGGGCTGGTTGCCGGTGGCGATCTTTGGAGGCGTCGTCGCCGCGTTCTCGGGCGTGTGCGTGTACTTCATGCGCGAGACCAGCGGGCTCTCGGCTGACGCGCTCAACGACCCGTATCAGGATTCCCGATCGGCGGCGCGCGTGCCGCAGTCTTCCTGAGAGGAGCCCCCTTCTCATGTCGCCGGAGACGCCCGATGAGCGTATAAACTGCGAGGCCCTGCTGTTCGACATGGACGGCACCCTTGTGGACTCGACGGCCCTCGTTGAACGCTTGTGGTCGGAACTTGCGTTTAGATAGAACCTGGTGCCGGGTGAGGTCATCAGTCACGCTCACGGGCGTCCGACTGCTGCAACCTTAATGCGTTTCCTGCCGGCCGAGGCCGTTGCCGAAGAGCTGAGCCGATTTTAACGCGACGAGCTCGATGGCGTGGGAACCGTGCCATAGCCGGCGCCGTCGACTTCTTGCATGCGGCACGTGGCCTGCCGACCGCGCTGGTGACCTCAGCGTCTCGTCGCTTGGCGACGCACCGCATGGAAGTCGCCCAGATCGGGATGCCGTCCGTGGTGGTCACCGCTGATGACGTCCAGCACGGCAAACCCTCACCGGATCCCTTCCTGCTGGCGGCCGATGCCCTCGGCGTCCAGCCCGCTGACTGCCTCGTGTTCGAAGACTCCGATACCGGCTTGACTGCGGCTGCCGCGGCCGGCATGCGCTCCGTCGTCGTGGGCGCCAACCGCTCATCGATCGCCCAGCAGTCCGTGGTCATACCGGAATTCTCCGGCCTCGGCATCCGCAGCTTGAGCGACGGCTCTTTCGCGGTCGTCACGGGTGGATAAAGCATCCCTGCGGCCCGCTTCCGCGCTGTCGGGCAAGTGCTGACCTCCCGCAATTCAGCACAGCGGGACTACTGCATGATCCGGTGACATCTGAACTGTGGTTCCGTGAGGTGTTGCCCCAAAAATTTTACCTTCAAGCGCCCTGCAATGAGCGGTCCTTCCGGTTCGAGATCCGCAGAGCTGAGATGTCATAGACCGGCGGCTGCACCGTCCCGCAGGTGGTTCGGCTATCGGGATGCCGGGCTAGCCGTCTCGGGTGTGCTGCCGGCGCTCCGGCGGGAACGCGCCGACGATGACGGACGCTCCGGAACCCGCCGGTAACCTGGACCAATGGAACACGCCATCGCGGCGAGCCTGCTGGGGCGGCTCCATCGCACACAGGGCGCCTTCTACTCCGGCGGGGACGACGCCGAGCTGCGAACGCTGCTCACCGAAGACATCGCCTGGCACGTCCCCGGGAGGAGCCCGATCGCCGGGGACTACCAGGGCTATGACCAGGTGCTCGACTACTTCACCCACCGCCGCGGCCTTGCCAACAGCACGATGCAGATGCACCCCCGCGAGCTGCCCGTCGGCGAGGGTGACTACGTCGCCTCGGTCACCGCCGGCACCGCCACCATCGGCGGTGCCGAGCACTCGTGGTCGACCGTGGGGCTTTACCGCATCACCAACGGACGGATCGCCGAGTGCTGGCTGCTCCTACTCGATCTGATCGCCTTCGACCGCGCGTGGAGCGCAACAGAGTGAAGCTCGGTCGACCGAGTGCCCAGCAAACGTCGCCGTCTATGGGATGACGGCATCGGCCTCGATCTCCACGAGCAGCGCCGGGTCGATCAGCTTGCTGACCTCGACCATCGAGGTCGCCGGACGAATCGCCGCGAACGCCTCGCCGTGCGCACGTCCGACCTCCTCCCACCGGCTGATGTCAGTCACGAACATCCGGGTCCGCACGACGTCCTCCAGCCGGGCGCCCGCCTGCTCGAGCGCGAGCGCCTCGCGTGCCTGCTCCCCTATGTCGTCTCCGCCGACCGCGCCGCCGTCCTCGGCTGCCGCTGTCGTGTTGCCGGCCGCCCTCGCCTACCGCGGTCTGTACTTCGTCCGAGTCCGTCCGCGACTGGTCGCAGCCTCCCGCGACCTCGCTATCGAACGGGCTACTGCTCGCGTCTATCGGCGGCCTGCGGAGATGTCCGCCGGCCCGAACGACGATAAGATCAAGATCAGGATTCCGCTGCCGGTGGCGGGGCCATAGCCCTACCACTCGTCTTGGCCTACGCCGACGGATGACGCTGGATTGCAACCGGTCATAACGTGCTCGCCACTCTGGGTCGATCTCGTTCGCGTAGTGCTCGACGCGCTCAGTGAACCGTAGTCGGCGGCCCACTGCGTCTAGGCTAGTGCACGAGCGCCAGACACCCTGTGGGGAAGATCCATGGGGGTGAGGTCAGGGCGGTGGCGGAGGTAGCGCAGCGGGTGCCGCCACGCTCCCGCCTGCACACCGGTGTCGGCGGATACTGGCAACCCAAAATTAGGCGGGTCCGTCGACGTTCGGGGTCCACCTCAGTTGATTGGGCTGCCACGTGGAGGACGAGAGAACACCGGAGAGCACCGGATCGAGGAAGCGGGCAACAAGGTCGGTGGCAGCTTCGTACGTGCGGTACTCGGCGCAGTCGGCGACGCCGTGAGCTGCCTTCTCGTAGCCGCTGCGCCACGTGCCTGGTGTGACCCAGGCGGTGATGGGGTCCCGGGCGCGGTGGTGTCGTTCAGCCTCAATAGCAGTGCGCAGCGCGGTGGCAGGGACGGTTTGGGTGCGGGCAATGACAACGAGGTCGACGAGGTCTCGCGAAATCGGCTGGAGGTAACGGCGTCGGGGCCGTAGACCTCGTAGGTGGCGCAGATTTTGTCGGCGATGTGGTCGACCAGGGGGTACAGCAAGTATTCGGGGGTCGGGAGGCTATCGATGCTGATGGTGAGTTTAGGTCGGAGGGGTTCGGGGTTCGGACGTGCGTGTCTCCACGCATCCGGCTCTCCACGAGCCCATGCCTTCGGGCTATGCGACCGATCCTGACCTGCTCCTTGCCCAGGGTGTGGCGATGTTGTTGGCCCGGTAGCGGTAACGGCTGACCGTCACCGATTGGGGTTGGAACAACACGACCCCGTCCTCGGTGGGACGCCACTCAGGGAGATAGCGCCGTAACAGGAGGGCCCACTTCGTCTTGTTGTGCCGCTTGCGGATCCATCGGACAACCCGGTGCCAGGTGTACTGGTCGAGGTAGCCGAAGGTCGCTTTCGACACTCCGTGTCGGAAGTAGGTACACCAGCCCCGCAGCACCGGATTCAGCTGGCGCAACAGGGCTGCAAGCGTCGGATGTGATGACCTGCATGTCAGCGCACGGACCCGACCGATGATCGAGGCAAGAGCCTTCTTCGAGGGGTAGGTGTAGACCACGCGCTTGGTCGTGCCTCGTTTCTGTCTCCGCTGGATGCGGAACCCAAGAAAGTCGAAGCCCTCGTCGATGTGGCAGACCCTCGTCTTCGCCTCCGACAGGCCAAGGCCCATCGGGGCGAGTACCGCCGCCACGTCCTCCCGCAGGGCTTCGGCGTGCGCACGGATTCCGGCCACCAGCACCACGAAATCGTCCTTGTAGCGCACGATCCGATAGTTGGCGAACCCACCGCGGCGCCGCTTGGTCCGTTGGTAGGTGCTGCCGCTGTTGACCCGCCATTCCTCGGCGAAGTGCTCATCGAGGACGGACAGGGCGACGTTGGTTAGCAACGGCGAGAGGATGCCACCTTGGGGTGTGCCGCTAGTCGTTTCCCGGATCAGGCCGTCCTCACCGAGGATGCCCGCGTGCAGGAACGACTTGATCAGCGACACGACGCGTTTGTCTCCCACGCCTCGACGCACCCGGTCCATCAGGGCCGTGTGGTCGATGTTGTCGAAGCAGGCCTCGGTATCACCTTCGAGCACCCACTCATACGTGCGAGAGGGGAACTGGTGGATCTCGGCGATCGCGTCATGGGCTCGCCGCCTGGGACGGAAGCCATAGGAACATGGCTTGAACTCCGCCTCGAAGATCGGCTCGCACCAGTTTGAGGGCCGCTTGCACGGTCCGGTCCCGCGCGGTACGGATGCCCAGCATCCGGCGCTTGCTACTGCCGGGTTTCGGGAGCATCCGTTCACGCACGGGTAGAGGAGCGAACTGCCGGGCCTTGAGATTACCTCGTACGACGAGACTCACGAATAGTGCTCGCGAAGTGGGGTGCGTGCCTCACGGGAGAACTGCTCGCGAAACCAGGGTCCAGGTTCGAGCGCTGTAGTGGACTCCGGGGATGGGTCAACGGTTGTCGATGGCAACGCGCAAAGAGATCACCAAGAAGTACGCCCGGGAGTACGTGTCGGCGACGAGGAAGGAGAAGGGCCGGCTGCTCGACGAGCTGGTTGGGGTCACGGGGTGGTCGAGGGCCAACGCCCGGCGGTCGATCGCCGTGGCGGCCAAGCGGAAGGGCTCGGCGCGGGCGGTGGTGCGTAAGCCGCGGTCGCCGACCTGCGGGTATGACGCGCTCAAGGTGTTGATCCACGTGTGGACGCTGATCGGAGAGCCGTGTGGGAAGTACCTGGCCCCGATCATGGCGCCCACGCTGGCGCAGTTGGAGAGGTTCGGTGAGCTGGAGGCGGTCGCTGACCGGCTCGAGGAGACGGTGCGTGAGCAGCTGCTGGCGATGAGTCCGGCGACGATCGACCGGATGCTGCGACCGACCAAGAACGCCCGCTACCCGGCGGCGAAGTCCGCGACCCGTCCCGGAGCTGCATTGCGGTCTTCGATCGGGGTGCGCCAGGCGATGGATGAGATGGAGCAGGCGCCGGGGTTCTTCGAGATCGATCTGGTCGCGCACTGCGGGCACACGCTGAAGGGTGAGCACGCCTGGACGCTGACCGCCACCGATGTCTTCCTCGGCTGGACCGAGAACGTCACGATCCGCAACCGTGCCCACTCCCGAGTGGTCGCGGCCATCGAGGAGGTCTCCGACCGGTTGCCCTATGCGATGGTCGGCTTGGACTGCGACAACGGTGGAGAGTTCATCAACCATGCCCTGGTCGCCTGGTGCGCCGAGCGGGCCATCTTCATGACCCGGGCGCGAGCGCACACCTGCAATGACAACGCCCATGTGGAGCAGAAGAACGGCGACATCGTCCGCAAGTCCGCGTTCCGTTACCGCTACGACACACCCGAAGAGTTGACTTTGCTCAACGAGCTCTGGGGATATGTGAACCTGCGGAAGAACTTCTTCCTACCCACAAAGAAGGCGAACGGCTGGCGGACCACGAGGGCCGGACGCAACACCCGTACCTACGACGAGCCCAAGACGCCCTACCAGAGGCTCGTCGACTCCGGCGTGTTGACCGAGGAGCAAGCAGGCCGGCTCCAGGCGCTCTATGCCCGCACCAACCCCGCGGAGTTGACCCGCAACATCAACCGGATCCAGCAGTCGCTGATCGCCTCAGCCAAAGACAAGACCCTGACCTTGAGAGACCTGGCTTCGTGAACCGTACTGGCAGTAGCGGCCCAGCCTCGAGTGACCGTGTGAGCCCGTCGCGTAACGACACCGTTACGGCAAGCTGCGGGGTCTGCGACGCACCGTTGCCGACCGGAAAAGAACGGTTGTGGTGCTCTGATGCCTGTCGCCAGAGCGCATGGCGAAGTCTTCCAAGGTGGCCGGGGTGGGCAGGCAGGCGAACCGCAGCCGCCCGGCCAGCCGCCGGGCCTGGGTAGCGTTGACGGGTGCGGGGGTGGGTTGGTAGCCGTCTTGACGCAGGATGGGTCCGACTTCGCGGACGACATCGCTGATGGTTCGCCGGCTGACCTCGAAGAGCTCGGCGAGGGTTTCTTGGCTGCATAGGTTCCGTTGGTGCAGGACGGTTGCCAGCACCCTCTCTGCGTCGGTGATCTTCTGGGTGAAGACTCCGCCCCTGGCGCCGGGGAGACGTTCGCCGCCTCGGCGTCGGTGACGGTGGCGTTGCCTGCGGGCGGCCTGCACGGCTTCAGCTCGCCGGGTCATCGCGGCCAGTTCTTCTGAGGACATGCCGGTCAGCACTGATTCGGACAGCGCCTGGGTGAGCCGTGAACGGGTGGGGACGTCGTCGTCGGAGCCCACGAAGGTGCCCAGGGCGGCCGCCGAGGCGAAGTGCAGTGTGCTCGGCAAGATCGCATGGCCGTGGTCGGTGAGGAGTTGACGGATCTCGGCGATGACCTGCCCGATGGTGTTCGGGTTGATCCCGAGCAGGTCGGAGAGCACGTTCTGTGAGCACGTTTGCCGCTGGTACACGATGGTGACCAAGACCCGGTCGGCATCGCTGAGCAAGCCTGTGCTGCCGGCACCGGGTGCCCGGCGCCGGGGTCCGCCGCGCTGCTCATACTTTCGTTGCGAGGCCTGCGCCGCCTGGGCCGGAGCCAGGGCGGTCGTGAGTCGGTCGAGTTCTGTCGAGGTCATGCCGGTCAGCCGCGGATCGGCCAGCAGAGCCAAGGCTTCGGCGCGGGCGGTGGCGCGGTCCTCGGCCCGGCGCGGCGTGGTGACCTTGGGGGTGACCGGGCCGATCGTCGGGTAGGTCGGGCGCATTACTGCGCCCGACCCCCCTCAGAACCGGACTTGCGACTTTCACCGCATCCGGCTCAAGCAAGCCCTGAAGGCTCGCTGGCAGGCAGAAGTGCTGTGCCCGGGGTGCC
>JAABUR0100009234.1_pt1 | contig 11171 bp, 10 predicted proteins | sample 5560091 | NCBI WGS metagenome assembly JAABUR01 (sample SAMN10711879, study PRJNA513375) | rock metagenome | isolation source: Antarctica rocks | place: Antarctica: Victoria Land, University Valley sud
GCACGTCACGAAGAGGGCAACGATGATCACATACCTATGCGAGTACCCGGTGTTTTCTGCGCCCGTCTGACGTTCCGGCGTTCTATCGCTCATGCGCAAGTATTAACACGAATCGCCCGAGACACTGGCGGCTACGAGAAGAACAGCCGCACGCCGACGAAGATCAGCATGACGGCGAGGATGGTCTTGAGTGGTTTGCCCGGCACCAGGGGCGCGACGCGGCTCCCTATGAGCACACCGGGGATGCTCCCGAGAAGGAGCGTTCCGGCCAGCCCGAAATTCACGTTGCCCTGGGTTATGTGGGCGAGGCCGACGACGAGGGAGAGCACTGTCGCGTGGGCAATGTCGGTACCGACGATCACGGCAGGCGCAATCGGGTAGAGGAGAAGCAGGATCACCGCCATGATGCTCCCAGATCCTATCGAGGTAAGCCCGACGAGGTAGCCACCCATAGCCCCAAACATGATCGTGTATGCGCGCCTGCGGCGGCTCATCGGGGATTTGCCGTCCCACCTGCCCGGCTTCGGCGTCTCCGGGGGATCAGGCATCAGGTATTCCTTGTAGATCAGAGATCCACCCACGAGCACGAGGGTGATGGCGATGATGGTGATCATCACTGCCTTGAGCATCTCGGCATCGAGGACGCGCTGCATGACCTCCAGCGTGGCAACACCGAGCAGCCCCGCCGGAATGCTCCCGATGCCGAGGAAGATCGCAACCTCAAGGTTCACCGACCGCTGGCGAAAGTGCTGCACGGAGCCGGTGAGCTTGGTGAAGGTCGCGTACACGAGATCAGTCCCGACGGCCGTGGCTGGCGAGACACCCATCACGGCAACCAGGAACGGTGTCATGAGGGAACCGCCCCCGACTCCTGTGAGGCCGACCAGAAATCCAACGAGCAGGCCGAATAGCGCGGGGGCGGGATCTATCATTTCGAAAGAAGCCTGGCGCGGACTCTAGGCCCTGTTGTACTCCGCGACCCTGCTGAGGTAGCCGAGCTCTTCGAGCCTCTCGACGACGCGGCGGGCGCTCTCCTGGGGCTCTTCCTGGTCCGTGTGAATGTGAAGCTCCGGGGCGGCTGGCGTCTCGTACGGGTCGCTCACCCCGGTGAACTGCGCGATCTCACCGGAGAAAGCCTTCTTGTAAAGGCCCTTCACGTCCCGATCCGCGCACACTTCCAGCGGGGCGTCAACGAAGATCTCGATGAAATCATCGCCGATCTGATGCCGCACCTGGTCCCTCGCCTCCTTGAACGGCGAGATGGCGGAGACGATCACGCCGACGCCGTTGCGCGTCAGGAGATCAGCCACGAACCCGATGCGAAGCACGTTCGTATCCCGATCCTCGCGGGAGAAGGTCAGCCCCTTGGAGAGGTTGGTGCGAACGATGTCGCCGTCGAGAACCACTACCTTGCCGAACTTCTCGCGCAACTCACGCTCGACGATCTCCGAGATCGTGGTCTTCCCGGCGCCAGAGAGCCCCGTGAACCAAAGCGTGAATCCGCGACCTTGCCTGCTGTTCGTATCGTCCATTTTTCCTCCCTCGTTTACTCTGACCGGATGGGTCCGGTTTTGCTTACGCGTTGTTGTCTTTCAGACCGTCTATGAGGACGCTCACGACCTCGGGACGGCTGAACTCCGGCGGCGGATACTCACCTTTGGAGAGCATCTCGCGGACTTTCGTACCAGAGACGAAGACGTGGTTTTCCTTGTCGTGCGGGCAGGTTTTGGTGGTACCCATGCCCTGGCATGTGGTGCAGAAGAAGGCGTGCTCGAAGAAGAGCGGAGTCAAGCCGATCTCATCCTCCTCGAACTCGTCGAAGATGTGCTGGGCATCGTAGTCGCCGTAGAACGGGTTGCCCTGCGAGTCCTTGCCAGGTCCCGCGTGGTCGCGGCCTACTATGAAGTGCGTGCAGCCGTAGTTCTTGCGGCAGACGGCGTGGAAGACCGCCTCCCGCGGCCCGCCGTAGCGCATCGCCGCAGGGAACACGCCGAGCATCGTCCTGTCCTTGGGATAGTACCGCTCCAGGATGACCTCGTAGCTCTTCATCCTCACGGCAGCCGGGATGTCAGCCGAGCGGGTCTCGCCGACGAGCGGGTTGAGAAGCAGGCCGTCCACGATCTCCAGCGCGCTCTTCTGGATGTACTCGTGCGAGCGATGAACGGGGTTCCTCGTCTGGAACCCGACGACCCGCTTCCAGCCTTTCTCCGCAAAGATCCGGCGCAGTTGGGCCGGCGTGTAGTGATACTCGGGGAAAGGCTTGGGGTTTGGATCGTCCACGAGAAGCGTGATCTCGCCGCCGATCAGGGTGTCGCTCTGGCGGTAGATGGCGGCCACGCCTGGATGTTCGTCAGTCGTGTGACCGAAGACCTCGCGGGCCTCCCGCTCCTTGTCGTACGTGTATTTGTCCTCGACGAGCATTGTGGCAAGGATTCGGCCCTCGCCGTTAACCAGCGCGACTTCGTCGCCCTCTGTGATGGCGTTCGCCTCGTCATCGTCCAAAGAAAGCGTGATCGGCAGGCTCCACACCAGGCCGTTCTTGAGGTGCATGGTCTCGACTACGGCGTCGTAGTCTTCCTTGACCATGAAGCCCGTCAGGGGCGAGAAGACGCCGGTCGCGATCATCTCCAGGTCAGAGATGGCCCGCGGCCCGAGCGTTGCCCGGTTCAGGCCCTCCGCCTTGCGTAGAAGGCCGTCGCGCTCCTCTTCGGGCGCCAGACAGTCTATCAGCTCGCCGCCGTGTGGTGAGATCATCTCCTGCTGAATGGTGCTTACGGTCACGCTCTCATACCTCCGCTTGGATGGTCTTTCTGGCCGGTAGTCTGCGTCGGGCTCTGCCAGCGAGCCCGGCTACACAGTGGTCCCACGGACGTTCCCCGACGATCCAGAGCCTCAGCTCGCCGGAATATCCGCGCGCTATCTCTACGAAACGGTCATGGCCCATGCCAGATGCTTCCAGGGTTCCGGACCACTCGTTCCACAGAAGATCCGCGACGAAGTTCGCCCCACCCACGACCCTTGCGCCTTCTTCGGGAGAGTCCTCCAGAAGAGAGCGGGTCTCGTCCCGCAATTCCACGGGCTCCTCAGGCACAGGCAATCCTTCAAACGCGTCTTCCAATCAATACCTCACCGCTTCATGCTCGACCGGGGCGCGGTCGGTCCCGGCGTAGTTTTCAAGGTGTTCTTCGAAGTCTATGAACATCGGGGCTTCCGGATCGAAGGCCCGTTTCAGGCTTTTGAAGGCCACCCTTTTGTCCAAGGCGTCTAGCTTATAGAGTGAATCCGGTTTGTCAAGTGAACGAGTGTGCAATTTTTCGCGCACGGATTCGAAGACTGCCCTGCCCTCTTCGGTCCTGACCAGGACGCTGGAGTAGCCGTCGGCGCTTCCGACGCTCCCCACTGAGATGTCAGCCGCGTGGCCCATGAAGTCCGCGCACTCGTCGCAACCCTTGAGGGCCGCGCCGTGGAAATCCTTGATCGGCTCCTCGAAAATAGTCTCGCCTTCGAGATCCTGAACGATGAGCTTGCCCTTCATCACGTCGACGCGACCAACGTTGTCCAGGTCAACGCCTCGCTTGTCGCGCACCTCTTCGAGCATCAGCTTCTCGTAGTTAAAGCTCTTGGTGCAGAGGAGCGCGATGGTCAATGTGATCGCCTCCACCTGCGAAGATCCCCACGTCCACGGGCGCGCCTGCATCGCTTTGATGCCTTCGATCTCGCACGGCGTCCCGACCACCGCGATGCGCGGGTTCGGCGGAAGATCGTAGTCCTTGAAATCAGTGTGCGCCAAGGCGAGCGTCTGGTTGTAGAAGCTCCCGGCGCAATCCCGGATCTCCTGCGGCGTCGTCGCCACGAACGCCTCGCCTTTCCACCGTTCCGTCTCGCTCTCGCGGGCGACGAGGGCTCCGTCTAGCTCGTTCGCTTCGAGCAGGGAGATCAAAAGCTGGCTCACGAACCCGCCGTCCTGAACGCCCTCGATGTCGTCCCGAACCTTGGCCGTGTACGTGTCGTACACCCGCCCGAGGCCGTTCTCCGTGAATCCGGCGTCCTTGCCCGTTATCTTGAAATCGGACTCATTGTCAGAATAGCCGTTCTCCTGCTGACCCAGAGGTTCGATCTTCCATGTCGACTCGTACTGGAGGCCGCCGCGCGGGCAGAAGTCCCAGCAAAGCGAGCAGCCGGTGCACATCTTGACGAGCGTGGGGAGATCGTCGTCCCCGATGCCGATGGAGTCAGTCGGGCAGGCCGCGACGCACACGCCGCACTGCACGCAGCGGTCAGCATCTATGACTGCCTGCTCCAGATCCCAGAACCAGACCTTGCCGGGAGCCTCGTCGATGTCGTTCATCATCTCCCTGATGTCGAAACCAGCCATGCTACTTCCTCCCTATCGAGACGGCCTGCCGGTTCCTCAAGGTGCTGCGCAGTTCCCTGTTGTGCTTACGGCGTGCCCACTCGTGGAACCGCTCGCCCTCGCGGCCCTCGTCCCTGAACCGCTCGAAGATGCTCACCAGCGCGTCGGGCACCTCCTCGACGGGCTTCGCGCCCTCGACCCAGTCTATGAACGCGGCGTCCATACCCAGCGATCCGCCGAGGCCGATGTCCACGCCCTCGACTATGGCGCCCTGCGTCTTCGCGGTCTCGCCCCGGAACCCGATGTCCCCGATCTGGGGCTGCGCGCACGACGCCGAGCAGCCGGAGAAGTGCATCCTGACTGCCTCCTGCCCGATATCCCCCACGCGCTCGTCCATCTCCCTGGCCCATTCGAGAGCCCGGATCTTGGTCTCAACGATGGCGAAGCGGCAGAACTCACTCCCCGTACACGCCACCACCCCACGCTCGAACGCGCCGGGGTTCGGCGAGTATCGCTCCAGCAGTGGCTCAGCCAGCAGATCATCCAGCCGCCCCTCCGGGACGCCGGTGATGATGAGGTTCTGGTCCGTTGCGAGCCTGACCTCGCTCCCGTACTCCTCAGCGAGACGCCCGATCTCCCCGAACTGCTCGCCGCTCATCCTGCCGACTGGCACGTTCAGCCCGACGTAGTAGAGGTCTGTCGGGGCGCTTCGCGAACCGCCCTTACGCGAACCGCCCTTACTCTTCTGCGGGTGGACGCCGACGTGGTCGCCGCGGTAGCGCTTCGTCAGATCCTTGCCCGCAGGCTCCAGTTCCACGGAGACGCGCTTCTGAAGTTCCTCGCGGAACTGCTCGGGCCCGATCTCCTGCACCAGATACCGCATCCGCGCCAGCCAGCGGTTCTCCCTGTTGCCAAGCTCCCCGAAAACCTGGGCGATGCCGCGCGTGATCTCCACGGCATCCTCCGGCCTCACGAACACGTCGATATCCGAAGCCATCCGCGGCCCGTCCGAGAGCCCGCCCCCGACACGCAAATTGAAACCGATGGTCCCGTCTTCGTGGCGGGCAGGGAGCATCCCGATGTCGTTGATCTCAGCCTGCGCGCAGTCCTCCAGGCAACCCGTCACGCTCATCTTGAACTTGCGCGGTAGGTTGGCGTACTCGCGGTTGCCGGTGAAGTAGTCTGAGATCGCCTGGGCCACAGGATAAGCGTCAACTACCTCCTCGTGCCCGATCCCCGAGACCGGGCAACAGAGCACGTTTCGCGCAGAGTCGCCGCACGCCTGCACGGTGGTGATGCCAGCCTCTTCGAGCCGGCGCCAGATCTCGGGTATGTCCCCCATCTTCAGCCAGTGCATCTGCACGTCCTGGCGGGTGGTGAGGTCCAGGAAGTTGTTTCCGAAGTGCGGGTTCTCGACGGGACCGTGGGCGAAATCCGCAGCTATCTTTCCGATGACCTTCGTCTGCCCAGGCGAAAGGACGCCGCCAGGAACCTTTATCCGCACCATGAAGGCGTCGCCGCCCTGCTTCTGCGGATAGATACCGACCCACTTCAACCGCTCGACCTCGCCGGGAACCTCGTCCATCTTCGAGAGGTCTTCGGAGTATGTGTCTATGATCGCCTGCTGAACCTCCAGCGGGTGCCGGTCGAGCTTGATCTGCTCGACCTTGTTGAGCTTCTGCTCCCTGAGACTACGCACGTCCCACCTTTCCGTTTGCTATGTGAATCCCGCACTCGGTCTTCCCCGAATCGGCCCAGCGTCCAGCCCGCGCATCCTCGCCTTCCTGCACGGGGCGGGTCTGCGGGGCGCACCCGATGCTGCGGTACCCCATCTTCAAAAGGGGATTCATCGGAACGCTGTATTCCCGCGCATACTCCTCGACCTGCTCCGAGGTCCATGAAACCAGCGGAGAAACCTTCGCCACACCGAAGAACTCGTCCCATCCCGCAACCGGCGTGTCCGCGCGATCCGCCGTCTGGCCGCGCCGGATGCCGGTCATCCATGCTTCGTAATCTTCGAGGAACCTCTTCTGCGGTTCGACCTTGCGTACCTGGCAGCAGGTGTCAGGGCTACAGGTGCGCATCCCAGGCCCGTACTGCTCGACCTGCTCCTCGATGGAGAGGCTCGTCCCCACGACTTCGATAGGCATTCGATAACAGTCCATCGTCTCCTCGCGGAAGCCCACCGTCTCGTCGAAGAGGAAGCCTGTATCTATGGTGAAGACCTGGGCGCGGTCGGTGATGCGGGAGAGCATATCGAGAAGAACCATGCCTTCCGGGTTGCCGAAGGACACGGAGAGGGTGAGATCGTCACCGTATACGTCTATAGCCCAGCTCAGGATCTCCTGCGGATCACTGCCTTCCAGGCTCTCCGCGGCGCGAGAGATATCATCCTTGCCTGGTAAAACCCGTTCGCGCTCAGACCACAGAGCTTCGCACATCATTGCCCCTTCCCGGGAAATAAGAGAGTCTTCGGATGTCGTGAAACAGGATTAGTCGCAGCGGCAAACGCTACATCGAACGCAGCCAGAGTCGGCGCGCGGAAGCGGGAACGAAGAGCTATCGTCTGTGATCTTCATCCTCATGGTCCCCGATGGTATGCACCATATCCCGTCCCGTCAATGGAAAACCCGATAAATTCTGTCGGATTTAGAAAAATTCTTCCAAATCGGGCGTCTGAGCTAGCATTTTCGGCCTATTTTGCGGCTCCGCTTCCGGGTGGATTCGCGTCTTCCAAGTCGCGGTGTCGGATGGCGCGGGCATAGAGAAGGATAGCCGGAGAGAGGATTATCGCGGCGACGGTGAGGGCGGCGCGGACCCCGGCGAGGTTGCCGATGGCCCCGATCACAGGCCCGGCCGATGCCTCGCCGAACGCACCGGCCTGGCTGCCCATCGAGATCACGGTCGCCCGAACTCCCGGTTCCAGCCCCTCATTGAGCCACGTCAGATACAGCGGTTCGGCGAGCGTGCGGGTGAGGCTCGCGGCCCAGAACGCCGCGAGCGCGAACGCGAAGTTTCCGGCCAACGCGAAGGCGAGCATCCCTGCGATGGTCAGCGCGTTGAGGACGAGGAGCAGGCGGGCGGCCACGGCCGCGTCACCGACGTTCAGGCGGCGTCCGATCACCTCGGCCGCGATGTAGCTCAAGATCAGTGATACGGCGCTGATGATCCCGAACCACACAACGGGTTCGAGCGCCCCGAGCGAAGGCAGCCCCAGCCCGTCCAGAAAGTGCTTGGCGTACAGACGGTCGAATCCCTCCTCGGACATCCCGGTGAACACGGCCACTGCAAGCAGCAGAATGAGCACCGGACGCGCCCGGACGAGCCGCACGCCACCACGGGCCGTCTCCCGCACCTGCTGCAACGAAGAACGCCCGTGTCTCGGGGATGGCTGGAAACGTCGCTCCGGCATCACGAAGAACAGCGTGACGCCGAGCGCGATGGTGAGGAGACCGCCTGTCAGGAGCGGCACGTTCAGGAAGAAGAGCTGGGCAAGAAGCACGCTGCCGAACACGCCGATCAGGGAGCCGATGTAATCTGCCTGCTCGCCGCGCAGGTAGACGCGGCCCAGGTTGCGCTCCGGGGCTTCATCCGCGATCCAGGCTTCCAGCGCGCCGCTGATGAACGTGTATCCGACGCCCCAGATCGCCTGCGCCGCCAGCACCGCGGCGAAGGTGGGGACGGCTCCTTCCAGCGCGAACCCGGACCCCATGAGCAGGAAGCCGGCTATCACGGAGCGGCGACGGCCATAAGTATCCGCCAGCACGCCGGTCGGGACCTCGAAGATGAGAACGGCCACCTACAGCGCCGTCCCGAGCAGCACGAGCCGGAGCGGATCGAGATGCACCACCTCGATCCTGTACACCGAAGAGACTGTAGACCACAGCATGAAGAACAGCGCAAAAGCACCCTTGATGCCGAGGTACACCGGATAAGGTCTAAAGTCGTTCACCGAAGAATCGCCTTCCTCAAATGCACGCCGCTTCCCACGACATCACGCTCACGGAAGGACGCAATCAAAATGGTCTGCAAAATGCGGCGATCCGCGTGGCGGCAAAGGCGACTACGAGGATCTGACGCTACGAAAATACGGTGGGATGCGCGGGAACCGGGACCCACATGATCCTTCGCTTCAGTATCCGCCGCTCAGAGAAGAATTAACATGGCGAACATCCTACCTCAGCCGTGGAAACAGTGTCAAGAAAGGAGATCCGCCGACGGAAAAGTAGGTCAGTTACTGGGTAACGTGCTACGAGTGGAGTAAATGCTCGCCCACTCCGCGTCCAACTTGGCACTTATTCTCTGATCCCGCTTCACGCTCTCTCTGAGCCAGGAGACCGTTACTGGAAACATCCACAGGGCTTGCGCCCAGTTCAGAGCCAGCGGGTTCATGCTGTATACTGCGCCAGTCTTGATCAGATTGCCCGACACAGCAATAGTGTGGCCCAGCATTAGCATCGAGGAGGTCTTTGCCTTTGTAAGCTCCGGGCTTTCTTCCTTCTCGTAGCTCTCGCACAGCCGCCATCCGCGGATCACCATCTCGACGGTCGCCGGGACGATGCCCATGGTGGCGAAGTGCCGTAGGTCATAGCCGTGAACATACATGTACCGGGCAACGTCGGTCCAGGACACCCTCTCGCCCGAGGAACCCAGAACAAACGGAGACTCCGTCTTGATCAGTTGCAACAGGGTAAAGAATGGTGGCTGTATACCGGCGCTAGTGCATACGTCTGATAGCAGGTGGAAAAACACTTTCAGGAAGGCGGCCGTCAGACTCACGGGGTCAGCGGGTAACTTATCGACTCTTATTATGTCGCCATATTGATCTATGTACGTCCCCGTGTTGCCAAGTATGTCTATGACGCCGAAGATGAAGCCGAGAATGGGGTCGTGACCAAGGCTTTGTGATCTGTGATTCGCGGCCCTCATTCCGGCGACGTCTGGATGATAAGTGTCATCGTACGGTACTTTTGCGCGCTTCTCGAATTGTTTGAGGACACGTTTGTGAACCTCTTCGGAGTGCTCCCTGAGCCACTTCGTAAGGGGAGAATACTTCTGCTCTTCTCCCAGAAATTCCGGGATCTCGCCCTCACGCCACCTCATCGGGTCGGGTGGGACTCTGACTAGAAAGATGTCCAGCAGGGTTGCGACGAATCCCGCGAAGGTAACGATCAGATAGTCTGACCTGTCCCAGCTTATATCTCCATACTTTTCCCGATAGGCTGCTACTGTACCGGCCGCTTCAGTAGAACCTATCACCTGGAGTAATGGGTCTTTCTCCAGGTCCACGCCCGCCTTCGCCAGATATGCCTCGGCCTCTTCGGCCAGGTCCTGAAAGTCGTCGGCGTTTCCGAGTTCGATCTTGCGGTACTCCTTGCCCCGTGGAGTTCGAGGGGATGCGGTGTCGCTGGACCCTTCATCGGGCTTGGTGTCTCGCAATTCAACGCCGAGTGAAGAAAACCTCTCTCTGATCTCGGATGCATCCTCTTCGGCGGAGTCGAGCCTCTTGGATACCGTTAGCTCGACGTTCAGGTAGTGATCGAGGTCCAGGTCGAGCTCCTGGTAGAGATCCCTGATCTCCTCCAGCCGGACCCTCTGGTAAGCAACGGTCGCTGATGCGCTGTCAGGCGGCATACCGTTGCTCCTTGTCCTGCAGAGTCTGCAACGCGGACCTGAACATCCGCAGCTCCCCCTCTAGCTGGGTAAGCCTCGCCTCGTTCCGGTCGGAGTGGGACATGTACTCTTCCAGCTTCGCGACGATAGCGTTTATGTCGTCGGCCAGGTCGGCTATCGCCTTCTGGTGGCGCTTTATCACCTCCTGGATCATGTGCTCCCGCCGCTTCTTGAGTTCCCGCTCTCTGCCGCCCATGAGTCGCCGCGCACCGGCGTACGTTCCTGCTCCTATCAGGATCACAACGCCTATTCCGGTGAGCATCGAGCTAAGCCCCAGGAGTCCGCCCAATCCGAGCCACGCCAGGCCGGAGGTGATGCCGGCCGCGCTCAGGCCGACCACGCTCCCGGAAACGTACACGGCCGCTATTGGAACTCCCACAGACGCAGCTTGTGCAGCGAGCTGCTTGGCGCGCTTCTCCAGCTCACCGATAGTAACTTCACCTTCGACGAATGCCTCATCTTGCTCGATGGCTCTTTCGGCTAGCGATATAGCCTCGTCCGCGTCATACCCGAACTCGACCGCGATCTCTACTATGCTTTCGCGCTCGGACTGCGAAGGTCCCCCGCCCACCCGAGAAACGCGCACCAAATCTTTCACCAATGAGAAGGCGACCTCATCCCTGCTAGAGCGAGCTTTGACGACGGTCTTGCTCGCCAATTCAAGCACCTGCGACGGTCCAGCCTCGCCAGCCTCCAGAAATTGCCTGACCTGCACCCGACCGTCCGGCTGGAGATCGATCTGGGACATAAACAGGTAAATATCCGCGACCTTCCTTGAATCCGCTTGTCCACCGACTAGCGACTGGGCGGCCAGGGTTTTCACGTAGAGGATCTTTACCTCTTCCGACATCACCTCCAGAGCTTTGCTCTGGGCTTTCTCCGTTACCTTGTCTCGTAGGGCTTGCTTACCTTTACGGAAAGCCTGCAGTCCTTCCTTGAGACCGAGTTGCTGCGCTTCCCGGATCCGACGCCATTCTCTATCGCCTTGCTCGATTATCCCCACGCGGCTCCTCCTTTTGGGAAGGTCACATATATTGCCTAAACTTACCTGATCTACAGCTTACGAGTGCCGCAGGATTAGCAAATGCTCTTTCCCTTCATTCAGCCTGGCTCCAGCCATGTGTCGTAGACATTGCAGGTAGGT
>JAABUR0100009236.1_pt1 | contig 11169 bp, 11 predicted proteins | sample 5560091 | NCBI WGS metagenome assembly JAABUR01 (sample SAMN10711879, study PRJNA513375) | rock metagenome | isolation source: Antarctica rocks | place: Antarctica: Victoria Land, University Valley sud
TTCTTCGGCTCCGGCGGGGGCGACGCGATCGACTCGGCGGCGAAGATCGCCCGCCGCCACTGGACGCTGCAGGGACACCCCGAGCGCGTGCACATCATCAGCCGCACCAACGGCTACCACGGCACCCACGCCTTCGGGACGTCGATCGGGGGGATCGAGGCCAACACCGCCAACTGGGGCCCGCTGATCCCGCACACCTCCGCGGTCGCCTTCGACTCGCTGCCCGCGCTCGAGCAGGAGATCCTGCGCGTCGGGCCCGAGCGCGTCGCCGCGTTCTTCTGCGAGCCGGTGATCGGCGCCGGCGGGGTGCACCTCCCGCCCGACGGCTACATCGAGGGCGTCGCCGACGTGTGCGCGGAACACGGCATCCTGCTCGTGATCGACTCGGTGATCTGCGCGTTCGGCCGGCTCGGCACCTGGTTCGGCGTCGAGCGCTGGCCGGACGTCAAGCCGGACATGATCACGTTCGCCAAGGGCGTCACCAGCGGCTACCTCCCGTTGGGCGGCGTGATCGTCGACGGCTCGGTGGCGGCGCCGTTCTTCGCCGGCCCGGGCGGCCCGATGCTCCGTCACGGCGCCACCTACGCCGGGCATCCGACCTGCTGCGCGGCCGCCATGGCCGTGCTCGACGCCTACGAGGCCGAGGGCCTCATCGGCAGGGGCCGCGAGCTGGAGGAGCCGCTGCGCGAGGCGCTCGCGCCGCTCGCCGACCATCCGGCCGTGGGCGAGGTTCGTGCCGGACTCGGCCTCCTCGGCGCGGTGGCGCTCTCCGACGACGCGCTCGCCGCGGACCCCGGGTCCGTCGCCAAGGTGACCGCGGGCGCCCGCGACATGGGCGTGCTCGTGCGGCCGCTGCTGCGCGGCGTCGCCGTCTCGCCGCCGCTGATCGTGGACGCGTCGCACCTGGCCGAGCTGGCGGCGGGCATCCGCGCCGGCCTGGACCGCATCGGCGGCGCCGGCGCGGGTCAGCCGGACGCTCGCACGGGCGTCTGAACCCGCCCAGCCCGGCGCTGGGAGGGCGGCCACGTTCGGCGTCGCCCTTGATACGATCGCCACGAAGTCGACACGTCGCCGAGGAGGTGGCCTCCGTGCCGCACATGCGCATGCTCGAGACGATGCGCGAGACCTTCTGGATCCTCGCGCTCGCCGTGATCGCCCTGTTCACCTTCTTCGCCGCCCTGGGGGCGTTCTCGCCGATGGACGTGATCTGGGCGACGGTCCTCGTCGGCCTCCTGTGCGTCCTGTGGATCGTGCACGCCGTACAGGACGGCCGTCACCGCGAGCGGCGCGATCCCGCCGCGGTGCGCGCCCGCGAGCGACGCGGCTTCTAGTCGCCCCAGCTACCTTGGCGAGCTTCTCGCCCTTCGTGCAGCGCAGCCTGAGGATCTCGGTGCCGCTGAAGCGGCAGTCGAAGCCGAGGGCGCGCACGTGCTCGGGTCCGGCGCCCTCCGCCGACTGCAGTCGGGCGAGCAGGTGAGGAAGCGCGAGATGCCGCGCGCCCGTGCGACCCGGGTGCCCCAGTGCTTCCAGCGCAGCTCGGTCATCGCCACCTCGCGGAACTCGAGCTTGTGCGGCTTGACCTTGAGCGTGTGGCTGAGGGGGTCCGGCGCGAACACCAGGCCGGAGCCGGCTGCGGGGGCGTTGCGGGCGGGCGCCGCACCGGCGGCGAAGGCGCTCAGCGCGAGCGCCAGCCCGGCAAGGAGCGCGAGGCGGCGGGGCGACATGGCGTGGCAATGTAGCTCGCGTGAACCTGAACCCCATCCGCACCGTTCCGCGCCCGACCCCCGGCGACCTCGAGGCCGCCGCGGCGGTCGTGGCGGCCCGGCTCGCGCCCACGCCGCTGATCTCCGCCCCCGCCCTGGGGGAGGACGTCCGGCTCAAGCTGGAGACGTTCCAGCCCACCGGCTCGTTCAAGGTCCGCGGGGCACTGGCCGCGCTCAGCCGCGTGGGCGCGGACCGGCCGGTGGTCACCGCATCCGCCGGCAACGCGGGCCTCGGCGTGGCGTGGGCCGCGGCCGCGCTGGGCGTCCCGGCCACCGTCGTCGTGTCCGAGACGGCGTCGCCGGCCAAGGTGGCCGCGCTGCAGGCGCTCCCGGTGACGCTCGTCCAGCACGGCGCCGGCTACGACGAGGCGGAGGCGCACGCGCTCGAGCTGGCCGCAGAGGGAGCGACCTACGTCTCCTCCTACAACGACACGGGCGTGATCGCCGGCCAGGCGACGATCGGCCGCGAGCTCGAGGCGCAGGTGCCCGGTCCGCTGACGGTCGTCTGCCCCCTCGGGGGCGGGAGCCTGTCGTCCGGGCTCGGCCTGTGGGCCGCCGGACAGAACGGCGCCCGCGTGGTGGCGGTGGAGGCGGAGCGCTCGCCGGCGTTCTCCTCGGCGCTCGCGGCGGGTGCGATCGTCCCGATCGAGGTGGGGGAGACGCTCGCCGACGGGCTCGGCGGCAACCTCGAGGCCGGCGCGGTCACGTTCGAGCTCGTCCGGGACCACGTCGCCGCCGTCGCGACGGTGTCCGAGCCGCAGCTCGAAGAGGCGATCCGCTTCCTCGCACGCGCGCACGGACTCGTGGCCGAGGGCGCCGGAGCCGCGGCGGTGGCGGGGGTGATGGCGGGCCGGGTGGTCCGCGAAGACGGGCCGCTCGTGGTGATCGTCTCCGGCCGCAACATCGCGCTGCCGCGCCTCGCCGCCGTTCTCGCCGGGGCGTAGGCTGGCGCGCGTGCCCTGCCTGATCGCCCTCCTCGCGCTGATCGGCCCGCGGGTCGCGCTTGTGTTCACCTGGCTGTTCTCGAACATGATCGGCCGCGCGATCGACGGCTGGCTCGTGGCGGTGCTCGGCTTCCTGTTCCTGCCCTGGACCACGCTGGCCTACGTCGTGCTCTACGACCTTGGCGCCGGCCGCCAGATCGCGGGGCTGGAGTGGTTCGTCGTCGGCCTCGCCTTCCTCGCGGACTTCGCCTCCTACGCCGGCGGGCGCCGCTCGCGCGGCTGACGCTGCTCCGTTGCGACTTGATGTCGCTATTCGAGATCAACCCGCAACGCATCGTCGGGGGGAGCGGTTCCGCGCGACCGCCGCCACGGTCCGCGCTCGCCCCGCGATGCCGCCGTTCGCCGACCCCGCCGCGCGGGCCGCGCAGCGAGGCCCCCCTACGCCGCGAGCGCGGGCGACTGCACCGCCAGCGCGGCAGGCGGCGCGGGCAGCGCGAACTCGGGCGGCGCGATGCGCAGGTAGTGCCGGAACGCCCACAGCGCCGGCCCGGCGTGCTCGAACGTCCGCGCCATGCCGCTGAGCGCGCGCGGGCGCAGCCTCGGGATCGTGTGCTGGACCTGCAGCATGCACGCGTACTTCCAGCTGTGCGCGGCCGAGAACGCGTGGTACCGGGCGAGGGCCTGCTCGCGCGTGCGCCGGCCCTCGAGCACGGCGCGCAGCTCGCGCCCGCACGCGATCCCGAAGTAGAACGCGGTGCGGATCCCCTCGGCGGTGAGCGGCAGGCAGTGGCCGGCGGAGTCGCCGACGAAGAAGATCCCGTCCTCGGTCGCGGGGCGCAGCTGGTGGGGGATCCAGTTGCCCTGGTAGCCGTCGGGCGGCAGCCCCAGCCCGGCGGCCAGGCGGACCGTCGGGTCCTTGACGCGGTCGCGCGGCTCGAACGAGCCGATCCCCACCCGCAGCTCGCCGCGCGCCGGGAACGACCACCCGTAGCCCGCGGGGATCACGCGCTTGTCGATCCACAGCTCCAAGTCGCCGCCGGAGCCACCGGGATGGACCTCGAGACCGCGGGAGAGCCGCGCCTCGGGCGGCTGCGCGAGCTGCGCGCCGAGGTTGCGCTTCCAGCCGAGCGCGTCGACGAGCAGCGGCGCGCTCACGTCCCCGCGGTCCGTGTGGACGACGGTGCCGGTGCGAGATTCCACCTTGGCGGTCTCGAACTCGGTGCCGGCGCCGTGCTGCGCCCACAGCAGGTCGCAGAGCTTCCGGTAGTCGAACGTGGAGAACGTCCAGCCCAGCGGCCAGCGGGCGGTCGCGCGCGGGGTGTGGCAGACCAGCGAGCTGAACGTCTGCAGGATCGACGCCTCCAGGCCGAGATTGCGCAGCCAGCCGGTCGGCGCGGCGCAGGCGGACGTCTGGCGCTCGCCGATCTCGTAGCGGTCGAGCAGCAGCACCCGGGCGCCGGTCCCGCGCAGCTCGCGCGCCATCGCGAGCCCTGCGAACGACGCACCGCAGATCAGGACGTCGAAGTCGCCGGTGAGAGGGGTGCGCTCGGCACCGCGCTTGGTGGCTCGGACGGGCATCGTGACGGCCACGATCATAGGAAACCCGGCCTCCCGCGCCGCTGGCGGGAGCCGCTAGAGTTATCCGCTGCCTATGGAAGCCACTATGACCCCGCCCACCACTACCGACGCCCACGTCGTCGAAGGCTCTGAGGGCCTGCTCCTCGAGATCGACGGCCAGATCGTCCCGAACTACGACGCGACGATGGTCCTCTTCGAAGAGGGGGACGTCGTCACCGGTGCGGTGGTGCGCATCGACAAGGACGAGGTCCTCGTCGACATCGGTTACAAGAGCGAGGGGGTCATCCCCTCCAACGAGCTCTCGATCCGCAAGTCCGTCGATCCGAGCGAGGAAGTCGAGATCGGCGAGGAGGTCGACGCCCTCGTCCTCACCAAGGAGGACCAGGACGGCCGCCTGATCCTCTCCAAGAAGCGTGCCCGCTTCGAGCGCGCCTGGCGGCGCATCGAGGCGGCGGCCGAGTCGGGCGAGCCCGTCCACGGCTCGGTCATCGAGGTCGTCAAGGGCGGCCTGATCGTCGACCTGGGGGTGCGCGGCTTCCTGCCCGCCTCGCTGGTGGACATCCGCCGCGTCCCGAACCTCGACGAGTACCTGGGCCAGACGATCGAGTCCAAGGTGATCGAGCTCAACCGCCCGCGCAACAACGTGGTCCTGAGCCGCCGCGCGGTGCTCGAGGAGGAGCGCAAGGAGCAGCGCCAGGCGATCCTGGAGCGGCTGCAGCCCGGCCTCATCATCGAGGGCCAGATCTCCAACATCGTCGAGTTCGGCGCGTTCGTCGACCTCGACGGCATCGACGGCCTGATCCACATCTCCGAGCTCTCGTGGTCGCACGTCAACCACCCGAGCGAGATCCTCAACATCGGCGACACCGTGCAGGTCAAGGTGCTCGACATCGACCGCGACCGGCAGCGCATCTCCCTGGGCCTCAAGCAGACCCAGGAGGACCCGTGGCAGCGCGTGGTCGACACCTACTCGGTCGGCGACGAGCTCGAGGGCAAGGTCACCAAGGTGGTCGCCTTCGGCGCGTTCGTCGAGATCCTGGAGGGCGTCGAGGGCCTCGTGCACATCTCCGAGCTCGCGCAGCAGCACGTGGAGAACCCGCGAGAGATCGTGCAGCCGGGCGACGATGTCAAGGTGAAGATCCTCGAGATCGACTCCGAGCGCCGCCGCCTGTCGCTGTCGATCAAGCGCGTGGAGGACCAGATCCTGCCGCGGCGCGACCTGCAGGCGATCGAGGGCGAGGCCGGTGGCGCCGGCGACCTCGACAACGTGCCCGAGCTGGGGCTGTCCGAGGACGTCTTCGCCGCGCAGCCCGACGTCGGCGACGAGGCGTTCGCGCAAGCGGCCGACGCGGTCGTCGAAGTGCCCGAGGCGTCCGCCGCCGAGGAGCCCGAGGCACCCGCCGCCGCGGAGGCCGAGGCCCCCGCCGCCGAGCCGGAGGCACCCGCCGCCGCGGAGGCCGAGGCCCCCGCCGCCGAGCCGGAGGCACCCGCCGCCGTCGAGGAGCTCGAGGCCGAGGCGTCCGCGCAGTCCGGCGTGGAGCAGCCGGAGCCCGAGGCGGCCCCGGAGCCCGAGGCGGGCGAGGAGCAGGCGTAGCCGCACCGCCGTTCGTCGCCCTCACGGGCGGGATCGGCGCCGGCAAGTCCGAGTCGCTGGCGGCGCTCGCGCGGCTCGGCGCGGCCACGCTGTCGACCGACGCGGTCGTCCACGCGCTCTATGCCGAGCCCGAGGTGCGCGACGCGGTGGTGGCGCGCTGGGGGCCGGAGGTGGCGCCGAACGGCGCCGTCGACCGTGCCGCCGTCGCGCGCCGCGCGTTCGCCTCGGCCGAGGAGCGCGCCTGGCTGGAGGCGCTGCTGTGGCCGCGCGTCGGCGCCCGCGTGCAGGCCTGGCGCGAGGTCGAGTCGGCCCGCACGCCGGCGCCCCCGGCCCTCGTGGTCGAGACCCCGCTGCTGTTCGAGGCCGGGCTGGAGGACCGCTACGACGCTACCCTGGTGGTGGTCACCGACGAGGCGATCCGGGCCGAACGCGCAGCGGCCCGCGGCCACGCCGCGGTCGACGAGCGGACCGCGCGCCAGCTCTCCCAGGCGGAGAAGGCGGCGCGCGCCGATCACGTCGTCCGCAACGACCGGGATCTCGCCGCGCTGGAGCAGGAACTTTCCCGCGTTCTTGAGAAGCTGACCCTGAGCCACCGATGAGCACCCGCACGGCCACCCGCACTCAGCCGACTTCGTCGGCAAGCACAGGGAGATCACGCCCGTCCACGGCGGCGGGCTCGCGGCGCGCCCCGCGCCGCCAGGCGCTGCGCCGCCGCCTCGGCTTCCTGGCCGCGGTGGCCGTCGCCGCGCTGATCGTGGCGGCCGCCGTCGCGCCGTGGGCCGACCAGGCCGTGCAGGAGGTGGCGCTGCCGTTGCGCCACGACGACATCATCCGCCAGCAGGCCGCCGACAAGGGCCTCGACGCGTCGCTCATCGCGGGCATCATCTACACCGAGTCGCACTTCGTCGATCAGACCTCGCACGCCGGCGCCAAGGGGCTGATGCAGCTCATGCCCGGCACCGCGGACTACATCGCTCAGAAGTCGGGCGGCACGGCGTTCGTGCAGGGCGACCTGGCGACGCCGCAGGTCAACATCGCCTACGGCTCCTGGTACCTGCGCTACCTGCTCGACAAGTACGACGGCAGCGAGGTGCTCGCGCTCGCGGCGTACAACGCGGGGGAGGGCAAGGTCGACGAGTGGGTGACCGGCGCCGCGGCGCGCGGCGAGCGCTTCCGCGTGGCCGAGCACATCCCGTTCCCGGAGACCCGCCAGTACGTCCACAAGGTGCTCGTCGCCCGCCGGGACTACCGGCGCACCTACGCCCGCCAGCTCGGGCTCTAGAGCGCTACGACCGACCGGCGTCGCGGTCGCGGTCCTCGCCCGCGCCGACGTGCCAGAACGCGAGCGACACGGCGACCACGCACCCGCTGCCCACGAGCACGATGGCGATCGCGGTTCCGGTCACGCCCGGCACGAGCACCGCCGCCGCCGCTCCAAGGGCGATCAGGAGCAGCGGCGACAGCGCGCGCAGCAGCACTAGTGGCCCGTCTCGCAACCACTAGCCCGCGGTCAGGCTCTTGCCCCCGTCGGGGTCGAAGAGCTGGATCTTCTGCGTGTCGAGCACCAGGTCGGCCTGCTGGCCGGGACGGGCCCCGCTCGCGGCGGCGAGCCGCGCGACGACCTGCTGCCCGTCGCTGCCGTGGCGCGGCAGGTCGGAGATGCCGGCGTCCTCGGCCAGCTCGACCAGCTCGGCGGACTGCACGCCGCCCGACTCCACGTCGAAGTACGCGTACAGCTCGGAGCCCATCGACTCGACCACCGACACCGGGGCGGAGAACCTCAGCCCCGGCTTGTCGGGCTCGACGTTCGCGTCCTCGAAGTGCTCCGGACGGACCCCGGCGATCACCTCGCGCGCCCGGCCGTCGCCCTTGAGCTTCCCGCGCAGCTCGTCGGGGATCGGCGCGTCCCCGAACGGGAGCTTGATCGTGTCGCCTTCCAGCCGCGCGGGCAGGAAGTTCATCGACGGCGACCCGATGAACCCGGCCACGAACAGGTTCTCGGGCCGCTCGTAGAGGTTCTTCGGGGAATCGACCTGCTGGATGATTCCGCCGCGCATGACCGCCACGCGGTCGCCGAGCGTCATCGCCTCGGTCTGGTCGTGCGTCACGTACACCGTCGTCGTCTCCAGCCGCTGCTGGATCCGCGAGACCTCGGTGCGCATCTGCACGCGCAGCTTCGCGTCGAGGTTCGAGAGCGGCTCGTCCATCAGGAACGCCTTCGGGGAGCGCACGATCGCGCGCCCCATGGCGACCCGCTGGCGTTGGCCGCCCGACAGGTTCGCGGGCTTGCGCTCCAGGTGATCCTGGAGGTCGAGGATCCGGGCCGCCTCGTCGACGCGCTTGTCGATCTCGCCGGAGTCCTCCTTGGCCAGCTTCAGCGCGAAGCCCATGTTCTCGCGGACCGTCATGTGCGGGTACAGCGCGTAGTTCTGGAACACCATCGCGATGTCCCGGTCACGCGGGGCCAGGTCGTTGACCCGCTCGCCGCCGATGATCAGGTCGCCGTCGGAGATCTCCTCCAAGCCGGCGATCATCCGCAGCGCGGTCGACTTGCCGCAGCCCGACGGGCCGACGAGGATCATGAACTCCCCGTCGGCGATGTCCAGGCTCACCTGCTTGACGGCTTCCGTGCCGTCCGGGTAGCGCTTCGTCACGTCTCGGAGCTCGATCTCCGCCATCTCATCACCCCTTGACTGCGCCGGCGGTGAGGCCGGCGACGATCCGCTTCTGGAACAAGAGCACGAGCAGGATCAGCGGGATCGAGATCGTGACCGATGCCGCGCTGATCGTGCCCAACGGCTGCTCGAACTGCGTCGATCCCGTGAAGAACGCGATCGCGGCCGGGACCGTGCGCGCGCTCGTCGACGAGGTCAGCGTGATCGCGAGCAGGAACTCGTTCCACGCCGCGATGAACGTCAGGATGCCCGCCGTGGCGAGGCCGGGCGCCGCGAGCGGGACCACGACCTTGCGGAACGCCTCGAAGTTGGTCGCTCCGTCGACGAGCGCCGCCTCCTCGAGGTCCCGTGGGATCTCCTTGAAGAACGACGTGAGGATGTAGATGGTCAGCGGCAGCGCGAACGTCAGGTAGGGGATCACGAGGCCGGGGATGGTGTCGTAGAGGCCCACGTCGCGCCAGAGCTTGAAGATCGGCGCGGCGATCGCGATCTGCGGGAACGTCGAGATCGACAGGACGATCGCCAGGATGAGGAACTTGCGCTTCATCCGCAGCCGCGCCAGCGCGTACGCGCAGAACGACCCGATGACGAGCGAGAGCGCCGTCGTCACGAGCGCCACGATCGCGCTGTTCTTGAGCGCGAGCGTGAAGTTCGAGTCCTGGAAGATCGACTTGTAGTTCGACAGCGACGGGCTGGGGGGCACGAGCGCCGACGTCGAGAGGTCGCCGCCGGTCTTGAGCGACGTGTTGACCAGCCAGTAGAACGGGAACAGGCAGAAGACGACGATCCCGGCCACTGCCAGCCACAGCCACCACGGCGTGCGGGGCTTGGAGGGATCGCGGCGTTTCGTCTTCGTGCCCGCGCGCTCGACGGCGGCGGGAACCGATGCGGCTTCCATGTCCTATTCCTCCGCCATGGTCTTGAGGTTGCCGCCGATGAAGCGGATGTAGAGGAACGAGACCGTCATCACGATCAGGAACGTGAGCACGGCCAGCGCCGAGCCCTCGCCGACGAGCCGGTTCTGCTGGAACGTCTCGTAGGAGATCAGCGACAGCGTCTGCGTGCCGTGCGCCCCCTTGGTCAGCACCCACGGGAGGTCGAAGATCCGGAGCGCGTCCAGCGTCCGGAAGATCAGCGCGACCAGGATGGCGGGCATCAGCAGCGGCAGCGTGAGCCGGGTGAAGCGCTGCCAACCCGACGCTCCGTCCACCTTGCCGGCCTCGTAGATCTCGTTGGGGATCACCTGCAGGCCGGCGAGGATCAGGAGCGCCATGAACGGCGCCGTCTTCCACACGTCGGCGATGATCATCACGATCAGCGCCTGCGGCTCCGATCCCAGCCAGATCGTGTCGTTGGGCAGCCCGATCGCGCCGAGCATCGTGTTCACGAAGCCCAGCTCGGGCTCGAAGATCGTCTGCCACGTGATCGCGGTCACCACCGTGAGCACGGCCCACGGCACGAGGATCACGGTGCGGAGGATCCCCTGGCCCTTGAACGCGGCGTGCATGGCCATCGCCATGGCGACGCCGATCAGGAGCTCGATCACCACCGATGCGATGGTGAAGATGAACGTCGTCCTGAACGCGGTCCAGAACTGGGCGCTGTCCTGTCCCCACAGCGCATCCGTGTAGTTGCCGAACGGGGAGCTCGGCAGCGCCCAGCGGACCGCACCGGCGTTGATCAGCGAGTACTGATGCAGCGAGAGCCAGACGGCGTAGACGATGGGGTACACCGCCACCAGTGCGATCAGCACCAGTGACGGCGACACCATGTACCACGCCAGGCGGCGCTCCGGGACTCCCCGAGAGCGCCGCGCGGGCTGGACTCCGGCCGCTTGTGCAGTGGCGGCTTCCATGATCTAGAAGGTGGCCAGGGCCTTCTCCATCTCGGACTGCCCCGTCTTCAGGGCCTCCTCCGGCGCGACCTTGCCGGACAGCGCCTCGTTGACGTTCTTGTAGATCGCCTGCGAGATCTGCGTGTAGACCGGCGAGACCGGGCGCGAACCCGCCTGGCCGATGGCCTCCTTGAGCTGGGCCGCGAACGGCAGCGCCTTCTGGACCTCGGCCGAGTCGTAGACGGACTGGAGCACCGGCGCGAGCGAGTACTTCGCCGCGTCGCGGGTGATCGCCTCTTCGCCGGTGAGGTAGTCGATCAGCGCGAGCGCGCCGCCCGGGTTCTTCGAGAACGCCGAGATCACCAGGTTGTGACCGCCGAGGATGCCGCCCTTGCCTCCGCCCTCGAAGGCCGGGTACGGGGCGACCTTGAACTCGGGCGCCTTCTTGTTGGCCTTGCCGATGGCGTACGCATACGGCCAGTTGCGCTCGAACGTGGCACGCCCGGCCTCGAAGGCCCGCCGCGCCTGCTCCTCCATGTAGGTCGTGACCGACTTCTTGGCCGCGCCGTTCTTGATCCCGTCGACCATGAACTGCAGCGCCTTGAGGTTCTCGGGTGAGTCGAACTCGGGCTTCTTGCCGTCGTCGGAGAGCACCTTGCCGCCGGCGGCCAGTGAGATCTCCATGAAGTTGACGGTCAAGCCCTCGTACGAGGCGCCCTGATAGACGATGCCGTCGTTCTTGGCGGCGATGTCGTAGACCTCCTGCCAGGTCTGGGGAACT
>JAABUR0100009241.1_pt1 | contig 11166 bp, 8 predicted proteins | sample 5560091 | NCBI WGS metagenome assembly JAABUR01 (sample SAMN10711879, study PRJNA513375) | rock metagenome | isolation source: Antarctica rocks | place: Antarctica: Victoria Land, University Valley sud
TTTTTCCATGATTTTGAAAGCGTTGAAGTCGCCTGAGCCGGCTCTAGAATTGCCGTCATAGAAAGTATCGAGCTCGAGCACGTCTAGTAGGAATTCGGGGCGGGTGACGAAGTGACCGGGGGGGTCGATGACGAATCGACGCGCCAAGGCGATCGTCGCCGAGGCCGGTGGAAGCGTCACCGACCCCGATGACGGTCGGGAATAAGAGGTAGTAATCTCAACATTGCTCATCTTACTGTTAAGTTAAATGATCATAATGTTGATTTCTTCAAGATTAAGCATGTTTTTAAAAACAATTTTCTGATCATTGAGTTAAATCTTTTAACATTCATGAAGATTCATTTAATCTTTCATGTTATTCTTTTGAATTATATTACAAGTGACTTTCTTTCAAGTTAACATCAGAAATCTCAAGAATTCATTATCATTGAAAATGATAAAAGATTCTGATATGTAAACAGCATATTAAACTTTAAGCGTGATAAATACTATAATTCATCTTTGCTCAAGTATTACATCAATTGAAAAAATTACTTTTTTACTTGAGAGTTTTTTTATCTTCTGAATAATTGTAAGCAAATACTTAATGAATATCATCTCATCAATTCTGTTGTTGAAGAATCACATGTACTGTCATATGTGATATTTTAATATCAATGTCAAGAACTTTAAGTTAAATCTTCATCATTTCAACTTAGTTCAAATCTGACTCAGATCTTGTCTAAATCTGATTCAAACATCTTGTTTAAATCTGACTTAAATGTAATTCAAATGTATTTTAGTTTCATTTGTACATCATCATATTAAATTGCATTTCGTCTTTTTCTTACTCAGATCTGACTCAGATCTTGTTTAAATCTGATTTAAATATTTTGTTTAAATCTGACTTAAATGTAACTCAGATGCATTTCAATCTCATCTCTGCATCATTATGTTAAAATGCATCTCATCTTGTTTCATTCTTCAAACATCTTGCTCAGATTTGACTCAAATGTAACTCAGATTTATTTTAATTTTATTTATGCTTCATTACATTAAAATGCATTTATATCAATTTTTATTTCATTTCAATCTTCATCTTCAATTCTTTCTCATTTCATCTTGTTTCTTTTCATTATTTTGCAGAAGCTCAATCTTGAAGAGAAAAGTTATTGTCATGATGTCAAATCATCAATTTAATTTAAAATATAAATAGTTAATGTTTTAAATAATCTCAATTTATTGAATTTGTTTTGCAGTTCAATGAATCAAGTCATCAATTTAATCATCATCATCTTTATTTAGTTTCAACAATTTTGTTTCAATCATCTCAGTCATGTGCATGAATCTTTGCAATCTTAAGTCATAAAACTGCTGCTCAGTTCTGACATTACTCAATTCATGTATATAAAAGTTGAATTCTTGTTCTTTTTTTTTACTTCTTGTCTTTCATCTTATACATTATTTAATGTATTGTTCTGTATTTAGTTCAAGTAATATAATAATTAATTCTTTATATTAATAAAATCTTTAGTTTAATTTAATCTTTGACACTTTAAGTTTTTCTTGTGTCATGAATGCAGTCAAATGAAATTTCTTTTTCATTTAATGAAGATTTAAACAATGATTTTTATCATACATACTGTCTTGAAAATAAGATGAAAACTGAGCAAAAGTTGAACTGTTCTTTAAATAAATAATTAAAGTTGCATAATGCAATTTTGACTCATCAGAGTTTAAACTAGAAGATGAGATTGATTCAAGATTTAAAAAAAAATTGATTTTCTTTAAAATGATGCTAAATACTTCAATGTCTTTGACATGAACAGCATGATCAAAGTTTCAAACTTTTAACTCAATTATGTTAAGTTGTATAAAAGATTGATTAAATTGATTTGCTTAAAAGATAATAAAAGTTTTAAAGAAGAAAAAATTTTAACACTTGATTTTTAATAAATATTCTTTTTGAATGACTTAAAAAATACAATTAAAAACTTCTTGTTTCAGATGAGAAACAAGATTGAATGAAATTTATTTCTTGTGAATGAGCTGAGTATTAATTGACTTCTCATGAGCAAATGAAGAGTTATATTACTTCTTGTGAGCAAATGAAAAACTGAGTTGCTTTTTACAAGTAAATTGAAAACTGAATTGCTTCTTATAAATGAACTGAAAACTGAGTTGCTTCTTTCAAGTGAATGAGAAACTAAATTGCTTTTTGCAAGTGAATTGAGAACTAAGTTACTTCTTTTAAGTGAATAAGAAACTAAATTACTTTTTGTGAGTGAACTGAGTGCTGAATTGCTTTTTATGAATAATTTGTAAACTGAATTACTTCTTGTGAATAATTTATAAATTAAATTACTTTTTATAAGTAATTCATGAACTGAGTTGCTTTTTGTGAGTGAATTGAGAACAAGATTGAAAGAAAGTTACTTTGTTAACTTCAAATGAGAAATTTTCTTCTTATTGATTAAAATCATAAATCTTGACAAGAAATGAGCAATAATGATTAAGATAAAAGAAGAAAGATAAAATAAGAATATTGTGTTCAAAATTAATATCAATGACGTGATGATGAAATCATGATAAACTCATGATGATGAGATATTGACTTAATTCAATGACATAAAAGAATAGGTTTTTAATATGTTCATTAAGAATCATTGTGATTTCAACAACATGAATAATGTCATTAATTAAAGTGACTTGATTATTAAATTCTTGAAGTTTGCAAAAATGAGTTAATTGATGCAAGAAAAAATGATGTTGTTGTGTAAAAAATTTATTTATAAAAATATAAGCAGAAACTTTATTATTAATCAAAGCAAAAGTAAGAACTTTAAATTGAGCTTAATGTAAAATACAGAATACTATCATGTGATTATCTTTGAATATCAAATTGAATTCAAAGAGTTTCAAGATAAATTTAGCAGAAAACTTTTTATATGATTAAAGTGAGAGTGAAAAGATTAAAACTAGTAAATAAGATGATATATATACAAATTTCTGAACATGATTTAACTCAGAAACTAAACTTTTCTTATAAACAGTAAAACTTCTTCATTTATATTGATGATGTCATTGTTGTAAACATTCATGATATGCAAAGTAAAGAATTTCTTATTTGAGCATTCTTTAACAATTTTGCTCAAATGTTGCAATTTGCAGTAGTAGCATAGCTTTCACTTATTGCAAATTTTCTTAATCTTAAAAATGATCAAAGTCTTATTTTAAATGATGATAATGACAAAGTTTAAATTCATTAACTCATCAAGAAATGAAAGAAAGAAAGATGAAGATACTGTTAAAACTGTTACGAAGCATGTTGACATTGAATAAAGTTTAGTAAATAGACTCTAAAGATTTCAATATGTGAACAAGAAACAGTGATGTTTCGAATTAAAATATGCTGAAACATTTTATTTATTTGAGCTTTAGCAAATTGACTACTTCGCTTCTTTGTTCGATCTACTATAGATACAGCTCAAAACTGTCTTCTTTCTTCTGTATTCTTAGTTTTCTAGTTAAAGCTATCTTTATTGATCAAACATTTTATTCAGCTACGCATTATCTCGCTGCAGTATGATTAGATTCTAGACACAATCTTGATAAAAACAACAGTCACAAAAATGATGATTCTTGAACTTAAAAAATTATTAGTTAATGCAAAGATGTTCTTGACTTTGATGAATAAAATAATGATGAAGATGAAGTAAGATTGATAATGTTTAAGCTGTTGAAACTCTTCATTAATATCAAAAAATGCTTGAATTCATTAATAAAAAATGAATGATTAAGTTTCATTAAAGTTTCATTAGAAGAATATGATGATTTAAGTGAAATAATTAACATTATGCTTCAAACAATCAATCAATGAGAAATCTTTCATCAAAGAACATTCTTTCTTTTGATAAAAGAGATTGTAATAATTAACAAAACTATTCATGTCTTGCTTCAAAGTTTCATAAAGATATAAATGAACATCTTCTGTCTTGAAAGAATTGTTGCAATAATGATGCTATTTATGTCATTAATCTGCAAAAATAAAAATGATATAAAAATCATTGATTTGATATTGATTCATTAAATTGTGAATCTTTTTATTTATGATGAATCATGACTTAACATAAATGATCTTGACTCAATGAAAGAGATAGCAATCATCATTTATGTTCATACGCTGTATCAAACTTTACTTTCAGACATTTAATTAATCTTTGTTCTTTTCATACTCAAATATGTTGAGAAGTTTTTTGAATTTAATAAAAGTTGAGACAGCAACAGAATTTGCAAAGAAATGAATGATAAAAAAAGATTAATTGTTCAAGATTTATGCAACAATCTAAAATATTATCACAAGAAACTGAGAATTCAATTTTATATAAATTAAAGAATTGAAAATAATGAATGAGAATAAAATGATGATATCATGTTGTTGAACTTGATTTTGAAGCTTTTGCATTGCACAAAAGAGCTTAACTGAATTTTCAATCATACTTTAAGTGAACTGTTCAACAGCATGCTCATCATTGATTAAGAAATTGTGAAGTGACTTCATTTGAGTGAAAGAATAATTAAACAAGATTTCAATATATGAAAATGTTGCAAAAAGTATGAATCTTTCATAATGTTAAAGACTAAACTGAACTAAAGATTTTATTAATATGAAGAATTGATTATTATATTACTTGAACTAAATACAGAACAATACATCAAATAATGTACAAGATAAAAGACAAGAAGCAAAAGAAAAGAGTGAGAATTCAACTTTTATATACATGAATTGAGTAATATCAAAACTGAGCAGCAGTTTTATGATTTAAGATTGCAAAAACATGAAACAGATTTTGATATGATTAAACTAAAATGATGATGATTAAATTAATGATTTAGTTTAATGAATCAAAACTTTCTAAAATATCAATGATATTAAATCAATTTGATGACATATTTTATATTTTAAACTAAAATGATGATTTGACATCATGATACTTCTTCATGATAACATGAAGTGATTGCTGTTCAGCAATCAATTTGATCATTTTCTCTGCAAAGCAATCTTAAAATACAATGTTAAATTTCTGATGTAGCTTTACTTCTTTCTTAGCAGAAAGAATTGTGTAGTCATAACAATGCATAATAATCTTTTCATTGATCTTCTTCTTTATGAGTCTTTCATATGCATGACACTTATTGTAGAATGAATCTTGATGTGCATGAAGAAATTAGAAAATCAAGAGAAACTCAATTCTTCTTTTAATTCATTAAGAGAAATTGATCTTCTTCATCATCATAAAATCTGAACTGAAATGTTGACATTATTAATATTAATCTTCTGACAATTTGAATTATAAGACAGAAGAACTTACTATCTTCAATTCATATTGCTTCAAGTCTATTAAAACTTTGAAAACATAGTTATGAATTTCACTTTAACAAGACTTTTCAGAGTTTTTGAAATTGTTAACATTGCTGAATTTTATGAATTCAAGAAAATGAATGAACTTGATAAAAGTTTGATGATTTGCAAAGAGAGTAAGCTTTGATTCTTTGCATTAAGATAAAGCTTGACGCTGATCAAGAGTTTAATCTTTCAAAGACATTATCACAGTTAAGACGTTAATAAAGCGACGAATGAAAAGCTTGAAAGCAAAGATTGTATATTTAAAACCTGTTTTTTACCTAACTTAAATCATTAGCATTAAGCATCTTTTTTATATGTACTTCAATGTGATCTTTGTATCTAAAAAAGTAATGAAAATCTCAAAAGAAGTGCGAAAATGTGAGAGAGTAATGAAACAAAAGATATGTTATAAAGTTATTTATGCAGTCTCATTTTAATGTTGAGCTTGAAAACATTGACTTAAAACAAAGTGAGTTTTCTCTGCAATATAACTCAGTTCTTTCTCTTTGTCACACAAGTCTGAAGCAGAAAATGAATCTGCTCAATCAGAGTATCTGAGCGCTTATTTTGTACAAAAAATTCGTTGAATAATGTAGAACAACATACATGAAAATTGAAGAATGTCAATTATATGCGCTGAGCACTGAAGTTAATTTAACAGCACAACTACATGCTCATTCATGTTTGCAATTTAAATAGAATTGAAAGCTATTTTTATCACAATCACTCGTCTGACAGCTTTGCAATGAGCTGAAGACACTTTGATTCTCTTATAAATTAAGATAGTAAATGATGAGCATCATTGTTTTACATACTTCAGCTTGCACATCTCAGATTAAAATCAAAGTCATCTCATTTACTCTCTGAATTGATCTCTTCACTATCATGTCATTTCAGAGTCTTTTGAATTATCTCAGAATTGAGAGTTTGATCATTCATAATCACAGATGTCGAGAAAGTGAGTATACTAAATCAAAGTTGAGCTCTTGGTTGAAATCGAAGATCATTGAAGTGTGAAATGATTTTGAGTATGAATTCTTGCAATACATTTACAGTGATGATCTTCAGAGACTCTTGCAACGCGATTGCGATTTTCGTGATTGCTCGATACTCGAAGCTTCATTCTTTCGCGAAATCTTCGATGAAAATTTCTTCAAGAGTGTACTTGAAGCCTGAAATCAGAATGTGGTCAGTCATGCTCTAGCAGTAGTTCAGGCTGACCTCGAACACTCTGACTCTCGAGAAAAGCTAGATATGATGAGAGGCGGTCAGGTCAACTATTCAGACGAAGATAGCTGCTATAACTCAGACTGGGCAGAAATACGACGTTCTGGCAGAATTCGAACTTGCGCGAGTTCAACAGTCAACGAGACGAACTCAAGAATCTATTATCTGAAGACTCGAAGCTGAGCAAGAAGTGGTCGAGTGTCAAGATAGTTCACAGCTCACTCGAAACACGGTATCAAGATTCAATCATCTGGGTTAAACCTCTTTTCCAGATCTTCACATAATGTGTCAAAGCGAAAGCTCGATATGAATACATAATTACAGACAAGAAGCTCGTTGCTTTACGAGTTCATTATTGTAACGAGAATGACTAAGTGACTGAGACATTTGATGACAGTCAATCGTTTGACAGTCAAGGTACGGCCTCTGATGTTCAGCATTCTAGAACGCAAGCAGCGTCTATCACAGAGGGTCAAACGGAAGACTCTGAGATAGATACTCAAACATCTGATGAATCTGAGAGCGCACTTGCATACAAGGTCATTCTCTGAGAAGGTTGTGTGAGCACAGATTCCTAAGGCATGACAATCAATCTAGCTTTGTGATGGCTTCACATGCTCGCTGGGCAAAGCAACGAGATCGGCGACGAGTACCCGACATTACGAGACGACATCTGGAACGAACGACTCACGAAAACACTTTTGATATATAGAAAATGGCATGTTTTACCTTCTCTTTACCTGCTTGTTTCGAGTCAGAAAGCAGTAGCCCGAGAATAATTTAGACAGTTCATGAACAGTATCAGATTTTGCACCAAATCATTGATTATGAACGCTACCTCTGCTATATCTGCTCAGCTATCGACTCAACAGCAGCGTCAATTTCTATCCCTAAATTCAAGCCCCAGATGTTATGATCATTTATACTTTGTTCCCTAAATCATAGCCTCGAATAATATGATCACCTATACGCCGGAGGGTCCTGAGTGAAGTACCCTGCCCAGTCATTGCCACTCGAGTTCGGCGAGCACTTGCGACTAATCCAAGCGTCCAGCGACATCCATGCATAGCTATCGGCATTGATCTCCGTAACGACGGGGTTGTCGTCTTGGTGCGAGTCCAGGAGGCCATGCGCACGTGGGGGATCATACGCCGACGAGCCATCTGCGTTCGTCGCGTCTCGGATCTGTTGCGCCAGGGACGTGGCAGGGCCGACGGAGCTGTAGTGCGTCATTTCATGTAGCGCGATGCGCGAGAAGGCGTCCATCTTGGTGCTAGGGAAGGGTTCCAAGGATGCGCAATCGACGTCGGCGGCACTTCCAGGAGTCCACGAGGGGTCGCAGAAATGGATCTTCTCGCGTTGGTCGGTATGATCGTCGTGAAGTGTGTAGGCTAAGGTGTTTCCGTTGCTGCAGTCCCCTTCGTTGTTGCTCGTGGCAAAGTCTGCGGAACGGATCAGCGGAGATTACAAAAAGGTATGAAGAAAGAAGAGGAGAGGAAGCTTCAGAGCGGATGTGAGGCTCACCAAGGTTGTCCACAACAAATGTCCCGACGACACTTCCGATCGCTCCGTCCGTGCTGCTCGTCCCTGCGATCAGGCCTAGGACATCTTTGACATGGGTCTGGAAGTCGTCTTCGGGATCGCTTTCTGGGAAAAATCGCTTGTAGGGGGCAAGGACGTCCTGAGCCGAGGCTTGGCCATAGCTGGAGATTGCACGCATTTCGCCACTGCAGATGACATCGTGGAGTTTTTGGAGATGGGCCCTGTCGGTATTATCGTCCGGGTTGAAGTTGAGGTACTGCCACTCGTGGCCGCAAGCATCACCAAGCGGGTAGGCAGAAGGCGCTGGTGGGTCGCGGCGCAGAATTCGGGATGGGCTATGAATTGGGCTGGCGCGAGCCACTGCTACGAAAAGCGCGAGGAAGAGGACTTTAGATAGAGACATTGTTAGGAAGGGAATCACTGCTGAACTTTATATAGTCGAGCTGTGAGGAGAGAAAGACCGATTATAAAGAGGAATGTGAGGAGAGCGAGACGAGTGCTTCTATCGACTTGAAGGTGGCCATTGACGGCGTATTTATAATGTTTCCATCTTGCAGGTCCCCTTAAGAACAAGGAGAAGACGAAAATGATGATCATGACTGCGGACCTGAGAAGGATCGCCGAATGGCAAAACAACCAGTCCTCAAAGTGAATTCGTGGAGGCTGTGGATACCTGTCGTTGTCTTCACTGGTTGGTGTTCACCGGTATCCCGCCTCGTTTTGAATCATCACAAGGTTAGCAAGTTCAGCTGAACAACCTGAGGTTGTAGACATGACCTAGAGCGGGGGTAGAGGTCCAGCTACTGCTCAAACCTGTTCCCCGAGGTCAAGAGAGTTATTTTAGGAGTAGTAAATGGCGTCTTTTAATACTTCTTAGTTTCAGTCAGCAGATGTAGACCTGAAACAACACATTCCTCAGGTATCTCTTCGCTTCTCGCTGTTCAATTGAACATTGGCTCGTTCTTTCTGTCTGGCTTGTGGGGTCTAACAGGGTCCTTGCCTTGTGGTCCGTGACTCTGCCAGTAGGGCTGTATTGCAGGACCTAATATGCCTAATAAGGCGGCTCGTCCGAGGGCCGTGCCGCCTTGAATGTGACGAAGCTGATTTTCTTTCGACGGGTAAGTTCAGGGTGGGTCACATACGTGATATTCGAAGGATTGGTGCTTATGAACTGAACATCAGAGGCAGTGGCTTGCTGACATGCTAGGATATTCAAACGTTCATGCAGTCTCAGCACAGTGATTGGTTTCCGTACCTGGTCGACTTCGCCATGCTACCCTACTTTACCATCAGGCTCCCTCAGCTTTGCGGTGAGGTAATAAATTCTTGACGGTGTTCATGTAAGTGCGGTGGCAAAGCGGTAGTGAAACGATGCTTCAAGGGAAGTAAAGACCGAATGAGCTACCAAGAGGCTCTAGATCTAATCGGAAATGGTGTCACCTTCAATACAAACACATCATCGTTCAACCCTCGTTCGCAATCGATCTTTGTCTCAAGGTATCAACTTGATCAAGCTACTACATCTTTCTGCAGCGGGCTGGACATTGCATTGGCAAAAAGCCTCTTAACAAGGATTATTTGTATGAGAGCGTAAGTCAGCTATACCTGAACAAGCCCGGCAACGCTTAAGCAATGTTCAGCCCGCTGCAGGAAGGACCTGTAGAAGGGTTCACCTAGCACTCGGCTAAACCTAGCAGTCGGACAGCCCTATAGGGCTGAAAATCCACATTTCATATTTTATTGCTGCCGACGTGTAATTCTTCAACATATCAGCAAAACGATGGCAGCCACCCCCCCTCACCCCCCCTATATCCTTCATACCTTCTGAAGATATAGAACTTTCACAGGAAGAGCGCATAACGCTTGCTCACGCCCGTTGGAACGAGGCCTCAGCAGCCAACGAAAATCCTTCCCAAGCAAAACTCGCTCGTCAATATGAAATACCAAGTAGTACTCTTTCGAATCGGATCCATGATCGAAAGACTGCTGCTGCACACAATCAGCAATTTCAAAGACTTAGCCCCGAAGAAGAAGCAGCTATACGTGACTGGATCCTACGTCTTCAGGCCTGGGGCTGGCCTCCTCGTGTGGAGCAAGTACGTTCAATAGCTAAAGAACTACTAATAAAAAAGGGTGATGATAAGTCAGTCGGAGTCAATTGGTCCCAGAAGTTTCTGAAACGTCATCCGCAAATCAAAACAGTATATATTCCTTCGCTTGACAAAGAGCGTGCTATGACTCAATCTTTTTCAGAGTTTAACGGATACTGCAAGAGTCATGAATCAAGAGATTGTCAATGAAAGAAGAGAGAATCAACGAACAAAGATATGGCAAAAGAAGATTAATTTCCTACTACGTCTAGATCCTGAGCTCTTTACTTCAAAACCTCCTTCTATTCGAAAACGAACTGTCGTAACCTCAGCTCAACAAACAAAGGTGTGAAATAGGAAGTTCAATGATCTACTACGTCTAGGCTCTGAGCTTTTCACTTCGGCATTAATGACAGCAAGCTCTAGACAAAAGAAGAAGAAGCAGCTGATAATTAGAACACGGGTCAGGCAGAACCAGAAGCAGGATCAGAATCAGGAGCAGAGGAATAACGTGATATCTATAACTGGCCAATCAGGACGATGCATGCGTATCAGAAGGGCCCCAAAGAGGTTCTATTAGCTACGTAGTTCACCTAAAACGAATTGTCGAAGCAATAAAAAATGAAATGTGGATTTTCAGCCCTATAGGGCTGTCCGACTGCTAGGTTTAGCCGAGTGCTAGGTGAACAATTCTATGTAAATAACGCAATATTTCTGCTACAGCACGCTTTCGTGGCTCAGTTGGCTAGAGCGCCAGTCTCATATTTGTTTGAACAAATCTAAGATTTGTAGATATCTGGAGGTCATGAGTTCGAGCCTCATCGAGAGCAAATTATTATTTTGGTTTTTGCGCAGTCTACTCTAGTATCTGACGTAAATACCCATGGACGTATGAGCAATACAGGAGGGAGATACGTGGAG
>JAABUR0100009248.1_pt1 | contig 11164 bp, 18 predicted proteins | sample 5560091 | NCBI WGS metagenome assembly JAABUR01 (sample SAMN10711879, study PRJNA513375) | rock metagenome | isolation source: Antarctica rocks | place: Antarctica: Victoria Land, University Valley sud
ACGCGCGACTCGCCGACGGCCGGCGCTCTACGCTCGATGAGAGCGAGCTCTGCGAGGGCCGGCGCAGGCTGCTGGACGCCGAGAGCACTGGCTGCAGCAGGTTCTTGAGCGGCGCGAGCACGTCGCGCTTGCCCTCCGCGGCCAGCGCCTCGTCGTCCGGGCCGGCCTGCTTGAGCAGGTTGACGCGGATGCGTGCCAGCTCCCACGCCTCCATGCCGCACTGCGCCGCGCTCTCCCTCGTTGCTCCCTGCTTCCTCGGGCTTCCAGGTGCGTGCTGTGCGACGGGGACCAGCAGAGTGCGCGGAGGCAGGCCTCTCAGAAACAATCAGCCGCGAGGCACAGCAGAGCTGTCGCGGCCAGCCTCGGGCGTAGTGAAGGGCTTTGTCTGATACTGCCTAACAGTCACGTGGCAGGGCCAGGCCCCTGGAGGGTTCCCCGTGTGCTGCGCAGCTGCAGTCGCTGCAGCATACAAGGCTAGAGCCCCACGTCTGCGACCCAGGCTAACAGCCGCGCTTGCCGGGCGGCTGGTGAGCGAGCTTGCAGGGCGCGCGCCTCACGGGCGTAGTTATCGATATCGCCATATTTCTGCGCCAGGTAGTCCAGCGTGGCCTCCATGGTGTCGCGCGTGGCCGCGATGACGTCGTCGGCGGTAAGGTACACTGCGGCGCGCGCGTGCGCGGCGTCACGCACCGCGCTGACACCGCACTGCACCGCCGCTACATGCACCGCGACTGTGCACGTGCGGCTCCAGGCGCTGCTGACACCCCCGACAACCAAAGTGCATGGCGCCATGGTGGTCGCGAGCTTGGGATCTCCAGCTGCCCTAACCCCAGCCCTACGCCAAGCCCTGCGCCAAGCTCAGGACCGCCAGCCACATGCACGCCACAAACCGTTGTGCAACCTGCACCTGAAACGCTTACAAGCAGGGCCAGCCGCGCAAGGTCATGAGGGCCAGCCTGCTGCGCAAGGTCATGAGGACAGGAACCCTGGCGCGCACCGTCCAGGTCGAGCTCGTCGTGCATGCGGCTCTGCTTCAGCACCTGCTCGGACATCATGTAGTCCTCCACGATGGCCTCCCGCTTCACGCCGCACAGCAGCAGCAGGACCATGACGACGATCCCTGCACCGCAGACCCCGGCCAACCTGGCATCCAGGCTGCGCACTCCGCGTATCAGACGTATCAGACGGACAACTGTTTTCACATACAGCTGCCGTGTGAAGGCAGTGTATATATGCATGTTCCTTGGGCACAAGGCAGCCAGCAAGCTGGTGCAGACAGGATATCTGCTTGCCGGACAGCGGCGACCTCAACACCCCTGTCGCTGTCGTTGCGCGACGACCGGCGAGCTCTGCAACCCCACACGCACGAGGCCAGGGCCAGGAGCACCTGTGCGGTCCTTGCCATGGATGCAATGGATCAGGATCGGGTAGTTCTCGGCCTCTACAAACACGCGCAGCGCCTGCGCACCCACCCAACCGTCAACAGTCCAGGTATGAGACACCGGCTGAGCAACAAAGCACGCTCGTGGCTGAGCATGCGACTGGGGAGGCAGCTGTTGAGCGCAGCGCGCTAGCGTACAGCGAAGAGAGGCTAAATGCAGGCTCGAGCGCACCGTGGCGATCCCCCGCTTGGAGTCCTCCAGCATCGTCTTGTACAGAACCTGGAGCACCAGGGAAGTCACATCAACGAGCTTCACGCGTGCACAGCTCCTGCTTGTGCACACACGGCGTGCCATACCATGCGCTATGCTCTGCCACCGTTTGGAGACAGCCACTGTATAGGCAGGCGCGATGCCGCACCGTATACCCCATGTAGAGCGGGTTCGCCACCGCTGGCGCCATCACAGACGAGGCGCCTGCCGCAGCGCATTCCTATTTTAGTATAAATACATCCTCCTTCATGTGTCACTGCACCCGGCGCGTGCCTCCGGGCCAGCGCATGTAGGTCACTCAACACCAGAAAACGCCCAGCACACTGACATTGCCGCTTATGCAAGCAAAGACATGCAGCACTGGGTACGGAGCCAGGCTCAGCAAGATTCATGGCGTGGCCGCAGCGCCGCACCTTTGCCGCGGAAGGCCGCCATGACCGCGCGCATGCGCACGCGCTGCGGCATGGCGGCAAAGATGCGCAGGCCGACGAAGGTCGGGATGAGGTCCGCGTGCACCACCGACTGCGCACGGAAGCCGATGGTCTCCTCCAGGTGCTGCTGGCTGCGCGGGCGCGCGCGCACACCCGGCCGAATAAGCGCCCCACGGCCTCCATGGTGCCACGGTCGAAACTAGAAAGGTGAACAGCTGGGCATGCTGCCGGTGCTGGGCACGCGCAGGGTCAGCACGGGGCCAGCAGGGGATAGGGTTAGGGCCCGCACCAGGGTAGGCAGGGCTTGGGCTGGCCCCGCGTGGCGTACACCTTGGCCTTCTCCGGGTAGATGAGGTCCGGGCCCTGCCCGCGCGCCAACTCAGGCCGGTCAGGGGCGGTCTGACTCGAGTGCAGTACAGCCAGGACTTGTGGGCGCTGCGCATCGCGCCCTTGTGCGCAGACCTGTGTCCAGGGGCCTGTCTGGCCGGTGGCGCATGGAGCCGGCTGCGCTCGCGCCGGTCAATGACCATGCGCGATGATGCAGGGGCACTCTGTTGCATGGATACCGTCATTACTTCACATCGCGCCCGGGCACTGCAGGCGGGCGCGCGTGCTGACCATGCAGCCGCGCGTCACGGGCGGCGCCGGACCTTGCTCAGCACGGTGCCAATGCGGCGCAGGCGGGCCTCGTGCTTGTTTGCCGCGGCCTGCTTGCACGGGCGGTCCATGCGCCGCAGGTCCAGGATGGTGCGCACGCCGTACCGCCGCATCTCGTCCGCGCTGCAGGGCGGCGGGCACGGGTGACACAGCGCTGGGCATGCAGGTGAGGAGCCTGCCCAAAGGGCGCCTTGTCGCTTGCGACCTGTGTGACACCCTGGCAGCATGGTCAAACAAGCGCAAAGCGCTGCAGTCCACGACTTGCAGTAAAAGAGGGGCTATGGACTGCAGATCCCAACAGCAAGCAAAAGACCTGGAAGCGGCTAAGCACAGGTGCCGATCTTGCAGCACAGACATGGAGCTGAAAGGCAGGCGCTGTCTGGGCCAGCGGAGCGCGCCTGAGGATCTGCGACGCGCGGAACATCACGCCCTCCCGCAGGTTGGCCTTGTGGCCGGCGCCCGCGCCAACGTCCCGCAGGTTGACCGACACGGAGGGGTTGCGCGCGGATTTTGTGCCAGGCAGCACACCCGCCGCCTGCGCGCACGCGAACTGTCAGCCGCACGCCGCCCGCACGGCCTTGCAGCACGCCCGCGAGCAGGCTCGTAGGCAACAGACACCACCTGCCCGCGCGTCCAGCTACAAGTGACGCTCCCCGTCTGGCCACCAGCCGCAACCGACGCGTCAGGACATGCAGCTGTGCCGCGGCAGGCGGCACGGGGCCGCCTGCCTTCTCTGCGGGGGCGGCGGCGGAGGCCGCCGCGAGCGCCTGGCCGGGCGATCCGGCCCGAGCGGCCACGCTGTCCTTGCTCAGCACGTCAACGACCGACGCCCTGGCCGCGTCCTCAGACGCGGCCGGCGGGCTCGCGCTGTACTGGCTCTGCGCCTGCGCCAGGCCCGGCGCGGCGGGCACGCCGGGCGTGCCCCCGGCGCCGAGCGCCGCGCCGGGCGCGCCGGGAGCTGAGAGAGCGCCGCCGGCCGCGCCGGGGCCGCCAGCAGCCGCAGGGACGCCCCCCAGTGCTTCAGGGCCGCCGTGCGCGTTTGCGCCGTTCTGAGCAGCGCCTGACTCGGCTGGCTGTGCTGCTCCGGGAAGGTCTGGTCCTGCAGCAGCTGGCGGCGGGGCGTGGCCGTTCGGTGCCATGGTGCGGACATCAGTGCCGGCCTGCATGCTGCAAGCGGCCTCCGCGGGTTGCCGCTTTGTGTCCTGCGCAGCAGCAAAATGCCAAAAGTGAGCCAAGGGACAGGAGCGGTGCGGCTTGCCGGACCCGCCCTCGCTGCAGGGCAACCCAAGTGCGCTGTCTGGCCACGTGAGCCCTGCATTCCTGTAAGGCAGTCCCGTGACAGCACCCACCTAGCAGCAAATGCAAATGGAAAGAGTTCCCCGCTTGGCAGCCTTGGCTGCAGTTGGGGGAGCCACCTTACAAGAAACTGCTCAAAGGGGGACTTGGCCCTAGGCCTCGCCGTCACTCAACAGAGCTATCAATGCTCCTCACAAGCTCCTACGAGTCGCTGGGTGCGCCTGCAGCTGTTCACGGCGATGACCACAAGCTCACGGACTGCATCGACTGCAGCTAGTTGCCGGGCGTAAACGGCAGGCAGCACTGCGTGAGGTATATGTCACTGGCCAGCCTGCAACACCTGTGTACTTGGTGAGACGCCCAAACGGTCTGTTATGACTCAGTGCAGCCCTAAGTGGGTCCTGCGCCAACCCTTCCAATTTGCTTTGGCAAGCGCAGCTGGAGGAGAGGGTGGCCACCAGGAGCAGGGGGCTGAGACACTGCTGTACTGCTGCGTGTACTGCATACGCTAGCTCAACCACACAGCGGCACTGCGGGCGTGCGCAGAACTGCAAGCTTGCGCCAAGGTGGCAGCCCCCAAACCTTTTGCACACAAGCTGCTACTGCTGAGGGACAACAGGGAGTGCTGGGCAGTGGCGGCTCCTTAGGGAGCGGCCCCTGCAGGGCATGGGGGAAGAGATGCAAGGCCCAGGACCCTCCCTGCGAGCAATGGACATGGAGGCTCAGATCCCCTCGGCAGCAGCGGCGGAGGCAACGCAGCCTGGAACATCCGTGAGGTTCACCGTCCGGCACCAGACGCGGGATACGCTGGACGGCGATGTGCTGCCACAGACATCTGGCGAGGGGGAGCAGCGTGCTTTCCGGGAGGCAGGCTTCCTGAACTGCACCTTTAAGGTGCGGAGTGCGCGCATGCTCAGCATGCCCGCGCGGCGTGCAGCCGGGCGGGCGGCAGCGCAGAGCGCGTACCCTGACTTGAAACGCGCGATGCGGGCGGCGCGGGCGCGCCGCTGATGCGCGGGGCGCGTTCGGCGCAGGACCTCACGTACCGCGTGACGAACAACGCGAACAAGAAGGAGAAGATAGTGCTGCTCAACAAGGTGACTGGCTTCCTGCTGCCCGGCCACCTCTCCGCGCTGGTGCGCTCCCGCCGCGCTCTCTGCCTGACGCGCTGGATCGCAGCCCCGCCAAGCGCTTGCTGCAAAGCTGCTTCCTCTTCAAAGCGAGCTTGGGCAGACGCCTCACCAAGCGGTGCGGTGCGCGGCGCGCAGATGGGCCCGAGCGGCAGCAGCAAGACCACCCTGCTGGGTGCGCGCCTGTGCTGACGGTGCTGCAGATGACAGCGCGTGCGTGGCCACTGCGCGCCTCGCAAGCTTTGGCGCGCCTGACGCCCCCCGCGCGCCGCAGACGTGCTGGCGGGGCGGAAGACGGTGGGGGCGATCAGCGGCAAGGTGCTGTACGGCGGGCACCACGCCAGCAAGAATTTCCTGCGGCGCTACACCGGCTACGTCGAGCAGTTCGGTGCGCCGCGCGCCTTGCGCCGCCCGGCGCGCGCCCGCCCTCGCGCGCCGGCGCGGGCCGGCGCTCCCTTCGCGGGCCGGCGCTCGTCGCGGCCGCGGCGGCCCGACGCGCGCGCGCGCAAAGACGCGCACGGCGAAAATATCGCCGTCTTCGAGGTTCATGCGCGCGCGCGCGCAGACGCGCTGGTCGAGAACCTGACCGTGTTCGAGATGCTGCTGTACACGGCGGAGATGAAGGTGGACATGCGCGTGCCCTTCCGCGCAAAGTGCCGCAAGGTGCAGGCGGTCGTGGACCAGCTCGCGCTCAACACCTGCCGCGACACGCGCATCGGCTCCCAGGTCGCGCGCGGCATCTCGGGCGCGCGCCCGTGCCGCCGCCCGGCCGCCGCCCGGCCGCCCTGCCTGAGCTGGCAGCCGACCTGCTCCAGCCGGAGGCTAGGCGCGGCCCGTGCGCGCTGCAGCTGCCGGGCAGTGCATGAGAGCAGCCGGCCGGCGGCGGCGCGGGCGCAGAGAGGCATGGGCGGGCAGGCAGAGCAGCGCGGGGCGCCCGCCCGTGCGGGCCGGGCGACGCGGCGCCGGCGACGCTGCGCGCTGCCGGCCGGCCTGCCGGCCACTCCCGGCCTCGGAGCGGCCGCCCGGGAGCTGCCGGGGTGCCTGCCTCGCCGTGGCTGGACCGCGCGCCAGGCTCGGGTCAGGGTAGGGCTGACGCGCGCCGCGCCGCGCCAGGCGGCCAGTGCAAGCGCACGAACATTGGCATCGCGCTGGTGGCCAACCCGCGCGTGCTGTTCCTGGACGAGCCGACGTCCGGCCTGGACTCGTACACCGCGAACGAGGTGCGCCGCCCGCAGCGGCGCGGTCCCTGCCCACCTTGTGTCACACCGTCGCCAACAGCAGAGCAGCGGTCTGCGGACTCACCCACTGCAAGTCGCACTCATTCAGGAAAGCTATGAAAGAAGATTCAGCAGCTGCTCAGGCGCAACCCGGTCATGACCACCACATGTTTCTATGGCTGTCGGCGCGTGGCAGCGCTGTCCCCGGCGCGATGCGGCCGCGGGCGCGGCGCAGGTGATGACGGTGGTGAAGTCGCTGGTCAAGAGCGGGATGACCATCTGCGCGACCATCCACTCGCCCACGCCCTACTGCTTCAACCTGTTCGACACGCTGATGATCCTGCTGCGCGGCAACGTGGTGTACTTCGGCGAGAACGGTGCGCCCCGGCAGAATGTGTCAGGGTAGGGGTATGGTATTATGAGCGCGCGCTGCCCGAGCGCGCCAACCTGGGGACTCCGCGTGAGCGAGGCGCGGGCGCGCGGGCCGCGCGCAGGGCCGAGCGCGATCCACTACTTCGAGGAGGCGTGCCCGGACGCGACGCCGTTCGGGAGCAAGGGCCTCTACCACAACAAGGCCGAGTGGATCGTGGACCTGACCACCAAGGCGCGCCGGGGTTGGGGGCCGGGGCTGCCATGCACAAAACCCTGCAAGCCGCTGGCGCATGTGTTCCTACTGCGGTGCACCACGCTCCGCTTCATGCAACACTAGGGCATCAACGCGTTTGCCTGCTGCTCTCTCACGGCTGACTCAGTGCCGCGCACGCGCGCCGCACAGGCCGACCGCGACGGCAAGCACATGGACTTTGCGGCGCGGTATGAGGGCAGCGAGCTGCGCGTGCGCAACGCGCTGCTACTGTCGGAGCTCATGGAGGCCGACGCGGCGGCACCGTCGCCGGAGGTGCAGGCCGAGCTGGCCATCAAGCGCGAGACCGCCAACCCCATGGTCTGGGGCGTGTGGACGCTGCTGCGCGTGCGCGCCCGCCTCCCGCAGGGGTGGCCAGATGTCAAGGGCAGAAGGGACGAGAGGGGCTGCCGATCGCCCATGGTCTGGGGCGTGTGGACCCTGCTGCGCGCATGCGCTTGCTCTATGAGAAGGACAGCTCGTCAACTCCGTTTAATCAGCTGACATGCACTGGCGCCCTGGCTGCAGCGGCCCGAGCTAAGGATCGAGGAACGCATGCGTGCACCGTGCTGCGGCCCCGAAACGCGGGGCGCGCGGCAGCCGTCTCGCGCGCCGCAGCGGCCAGTGCACGTCAGGCCGCTCGTCGCGTGTGCATGCATGCGTGGCGCATCCGGCTCTGAGCCCCGGCGCTCGCGCGCGCGCAGTACCGCATGGGCCGCGACGTCCAGGACCTCAGCTTCCTGGGCCCGCGCATCATGGACAAGGTGGTGCTGGCGCTGATCATGATGAGCCTGTACTGGCACGTCGGCGCCAACACGGCGCCCAGCAACGTGAACAACATCACCGCCGTGCTGTTCCTGTGGACCATCCTGCCCGGCTACGCGGCCGCGAGCTACATGCCGTCCATCGTGCTGGAGCGCCCGCTGTTTGTGCGGTGCGCGCCGACAACCGCAACCCAGCCTGGCGCTGGCCTGCTTAGATGCAGAGAGTCATATCTATTTTACGATTGGCGCCTGTTCTCTGCTGTCACCCACGTCTTTCACTCTCCTCCTGGACACATGCTGACGCGGTTGGTGGTTGGTGGTTGCATGGCAGCACAGTGCTCCCTATACTGCTCAGGATGAAGCGCATGCGCAATATGTCGTCCACCGACATATCATCGATGTGGCAAGCAAGGCAAGCGGAACATTCACATATTGGGAGCCAAGAGAGGGCTATTCCGAACGCATCTCCGACGCAGCATTGGGAGTCAGCAGTCCAGCAGACATGCGGCAGGACACGTCTGCAGCTCGACAAGTGCTACGCTCACACTGCGGCGACTGTGCGCCGGGGCGCGCAGGGAGCGGAACGACGGCCTGTACCGCCCGATCACGTACCTGGTGGCCAAGATGATCGAGGAGCTGACCATCTTCTTCTTCCTGTCGCTGGTGGTGACCGCGATCGTGTTTGCGCCCTGCAAGCTCAGCGGCTCCTACCTGCTCTTCTGGCTGTCCAACCTGGTCACCACGTCCACCGGCATTGGTGCGCGCCTGCGCCCCCTGCTCTCAGGGGATGTTTTTACCTCAGCGTCCTGGTATGGCTTCCCACGCCTGGGCACCGCGTCCACTGGCACCGGTGCAGCCCCGTCACAAATTGTCTTCCTTTTGCGCAAGCTCGCTCCCGGCAAGGGCACTGCGAGTGGGTGCATCATGTGTGCAGGCGTGGCTCGCTTGTTGCATGCTTGTCATCATGACACTTTCGACATGTGCACGCGAGAACGTTGCTTCTGCTAGAGTGACTGTTATAGCGTGCAGTATTCTGCACATTCTGTGCCGTCTCGTACCCTCCTGTCTTTCTGCACCCCACCTGGAAAAGCACACTGTGGGGGCGAGGGCCGCTGAGGCGCACGCGCGCGCGCGCAGCGCTCGGCTACTTCATCGCGGCCGTGTCGCCCAACATGGACATCGCGAACGCGGCGCTGCCGGCGTACGTCACCGTGCTGCTCTTCTTCGTGGGCCTGCTGCTGCGGCCGCAGGACCAGCCCAGCTACTGGCACTGGTTCAGCTACCTGGACTTCCTGAAGTACGCGTGGGCAGCCCAGATGATCAACCAGTTCGAGCACTCGCACGCCGTTGCGCTGGACTTCCAGACGGTGCGCGCGCGCGCGGCCGGCCGGGGCTTCCCTTGTCGCAGCATGCTGGACCGCGCGCCGCCGGCGACCCGCTGTCAGCCACTGCACTGCCAAATGTGGACCCCGACGATCTTGCTGCAAGGCTTCACCAGGGATTCCAACTCCCACGAAGGCCTCCGCCTGACCCCGCCAGTGACGCCGTCTCCTCAACCTCGCGCGGGGGTGCGCGCCGCGCTGGCCTGACCGCGCTGCGCTGGCCCGACGCGCTGCGCTGGTCCGACCGCGCTGCGCTGGCCCCACCGCGCGCGCGCGCGTGCGGCAGGTCCTGAAGTTCTACGGCCTGGACGGCCAGAGCAAGTGGCTCAACCTGCTGTACGAGACCTTCTTCCTGTTCGGGTTTGTGTTCCTGGCGTGGGTGGGCCTGGCGTTCCAGCGCCACGTGCGCCGCTAGGGCTCCAGCGCCACGTGCGCCGCTGGGGCTCCAGCGCCACGTGCGCCGCTGGGGCTCCAGCGCCACGTGCGCCGCTGGGGCTCCAGCGCCACGTGCGCCGCTAGGCCGCCGGCCTGTCCGCGCCCCGTGTAGTCTCGCAGGCATGCGGGGCCGGTGCGGCCGCGGGCGTGGAGTGCGGTCGGAGGCGCCAGGGTTCTTGCCTGCGTGTTTGGTCGGCGCTCAAGACCTAGTGCGCAGCTACTCGAGCAGAAGTCGACTCCGACCGCGGCTTGTCATGTTTGCTCTGTCCAGTTGCGTCCTAGTCTGCATTTTGGTCCTCCACAAAGTCGAGTTGCCCCACCTGAGACCTGTGAGAAATAGCTAAGATGTTTAGCGCACAGCAGCTGACCCGCCCAGCAACCTCATGTCCCACCGCTGCAGCACTGCCTGACAGTGACATCCCACCTGCGTTGGCATCATGCACTGTCCATGTTACACGCCACAGCCGCGCACACGCCTGCTGCCCCAGCTCAGTCCAGCAGGATGGCATCAGCCGCGGTCCCCTCTGCAGGCGCTTTGCCCTTGCGCCGCCGCGCCGCGGCACGCCCGCCGTCCTCATCGCCGGCGCCGGCGTCGCCGTCGGGCGCGCGCTTGCGCTTGGCGCCCGCCGCCTCCGGCGCTGGCGCCTCCACAACCTCCAGGTCGCCGTCGTCGTCCTCTGCCGCGCCCGCCGCGCCTGCCGGAGCAGGCCACAAGTCAGCTTGTTTGCTGAGAGCGCTGTCTGCACATAAGATGGGCGCCTTGACAGCCGACGTGAGAGCCAAGGCTACATCGTCTGGCCCCGATAGTGCCACGGCTACATTTCCTGATACAGCAGGTCCCTGTGAGTGCTGTGCTCGGGCGAGCACAAGTGAGACAACATGACCAAGTTGCGGACACATACATGCCTTCAGGCCCAGGCAGTACGCTCATGGTGCACGGGGGGTGCCAAAGCGGCCCGCGGGAGCAGGGCAGGCAGGCAGGGAGGCGCATCGGCACCTGCGGCAGCAGCGCCGTCGGCGGCCGAGGCCGCGGGCGGCGCGCGCGGCGCGGAGCCCTCCAGGACAAAGCCGTCCGGCTGCGCCTCCTCGTCCCACTCCTCCTACGCGGCCGGCCGGCACGCCGCGAGTCAAAGCCCCCGCACCCGGCGCCGGGCAGCCACGCCCCGCCTGCGCGCGCCGTGCGCGGCAGCGCCTGGCGCACGAGCCGGGCCTGCCGTCACGGGGACGCGTGGGCCGCGGCGCGCCTGGTGCCCGATGACGAGCTGCAGCGCGACCTCCTGGCACTGGTCGCGCATAGGGTCAGGGTTAAGGGGACGCGCGGGCCGCGGCGCGCCTGGTGCTCAATGACGAGCTGCAGCGACACCTCCTGGCTCTGGTCGCGCACGGAGGCGAGCGCGCCGTGGCCCAGGCCGCCGCCGGGCAGGTCGGCGAGCGGGCGCGGCAGCAGCGCCGCGTTGGCGGCCGCCTCGTCGGCCTCTAAGCCCTCGCCCTCCTCGTACAGGAAGCCGCCGGCGGTCATCACGGTCGGCTCGTTCAGCGCCAGGCGCTTCTTCAGCACCTGCGCGGGGGCGCTGCGGC
>JAABUR0100009192.1_pt1 | contig 11163 bp, 16 predicted proteins | sample 5560091 | NCBI WGS metagenome assembly JAABUR01 (sample SAMN10711879, study PRJNA513375) | rock metagenome | isolation source: Antarctica rocks | place: Antarctica: Victoria Land, University Valley sud
CGCCTGGGGGGCGCGCAGGCGCTCCGTCTGAAGTATGCTGCGCGCCTTTTTGCGCATCGTGTGACCGGCCGGACCACCACGGTGTTCACTATGTCCCTTTCAGGTGCCTGAAGCTGCAGCTCCCCAGCAGCCACAGATAGTTCGACGCTTCCACCCACTGATGGACTGGTTTTGTGGACCTGATGCCGCGGACAGCCTGCAATCACAACTCCTCTACACCTCGAGCAAGTGTGCGGAAACCTGTCTGGAGCTGGGAGGGTCTCGTGCCAGGCACCGCAGAGCTGTCTCTGACAGCTGTGATTCTTGGTGTGCGCCGAGGCTGCCCCTGCGCACGATGCCAGCGGCCCGGGGTAATGGCGGGCGTGGGGGCCCTGCACAGTAGGGGCGCCCCAGGCAGGATGCTGGCAGCGCAGGGCGAGGCTCAGGCGCTGGAGCAGGAGGTCCTGGTGCCGGGCGCGTCCGGAAGCAAGCCGCCGCTTGCATCACGCCTCAGGGCGGCCTGCAGCGCGGGGCGGGTTCTGGCGGTCGCGTTCGTCCTAGCTCTGCTCGTGATCTGCGGCCTGCTGCTGGCCAGCATGCGCCAGGGCTCCGACGATGAGTTTGAGGAGGGCAGCGGACGGCCGCTGGACCTGATGAGCGGCGGCATTGGCATTGACAAGCTTGGTGCTGGGCTGTTTCTAGTGTGCGCACCGGCTCCGTGCGCTGCCCTGTCACGAGAATTTGGTAGCAGCAGCACGCAAGCAGCAAGCTGCGCAGATCTTGCTGAGCCCTGGCTCTCCCGTCTGTGCTGTTGTATGGCAAAGTGCCGCGCTCTGTGGAGGACATTGGAGGATTTTGCGTGCGCCGCAGGTCCAACAGGACCGTGCTGCTCCTGCAGCGCCGCTCCAAGCACAACGACGGCAAGTGGGGCCTGCCGGGGGGCAACGCGGAGGAGGCCGACGCCAGCCTGCTGGACACGGCGCGGCGCGAGGCCGCCGAGGAGATGGGGGACGTGCCAGACTTTGAGGTCACCGGCGTCGTCGAGACCAGGTCTGCGCGCCTCGCCGCCCGCTGCTCGCGCGGGCGCGCGAGCTGCTCCCGCTGTCAACGGCGATGATGCACTGTAGGCCCCTGCTTCAAGGTATGAAGGGTTAAACTCAGCCCGCTGCCGCCTAACACACAGCAAAGGCTTGCGGCGCTCTGCAGGAGCACTGCTTCCCCCACCTCCGGCCGGCGCTCCTGCCTCAGAGCCCGGCCGGGCGCGTGCGGCGCAGGAGGGGCAAGCGCATGCAGAAGCGCTATGATGTGTACGTCGGCGGCGTGGCGGCCGAGGCGCGGGCCGCCTTTGAGCCGCACCTCAACGACGAGCACCGCGAGGCGCGCTGGTGGCCGCTCGACGCCGGCCTGCCGGCTGCCGGGCTGCACCCCGTCGTGGCGCGGCCCGGCCCTGCTACCATCTGCAGCGGGCGCATGCAGCGGGCGCATGCGCAGACGCGTATGGTGAAGCGCGTCGTGCGAGACCGGCGCGGCCAGCGCTGATCGTAACCCCAAGACGCTTCAGGAGGTGCATCTCGTCTGCGCACAAGTCTGACGTGTGCCTGGCTATCCCTACCCTGACCCTACCCTCATCTGCCCAGCTGGACACAGCGCGGGCGGCGCGCGCGGCGCAGGCCGCCGTGCTGGCGCCGCCGCTGAGCGCGGTGCTCGCGGCCGCGCTGCCACACTGGCAGGTGCTGCAGCCGCGCGCGGAGCCAGTCGCGGCGGCGCGCGGCGGCGGCGGCGGCGAGGGCGCGCAGGCGTTCCTGCAGCGGCGCGGCGCGGGCGTACTGTACGGGTGCGGCCGCTGTTAGGGTTCAGGGTAGGGCTAGCCAGCGGCCCGGGCGCGCAGGCGTTCCTGTAGCGGCGCGGCGCGGGCGTGCTGTACGGTACGGCCGCGCCCGGCGGCCCGGCCCTCCGGCGCCGCGCGGGCCAGCGCCGCGCCACGCGGCGGGCCGGCGCGCCGCGGGGCGGGGCCACCGGATCTGCCGGGGCGCCTGGCCGCCGCCGCGGCGCCGCGCCGCAAGCTTCCTTTCTGAGCGGCATTCTGAGAGTCGTGTCCGACATGCGCCGGCTGTCTGGCCGCATTCGCGTGCGGGCTTCGCGGGCAGACGTAGGTGCCAGTGTGAGGCGAAGTCCTCGGCGTGTGGCAGGTCTTGCAGACGGGCGCGCCTGCGGCGACAGGTCCGGCGGCGAGCTGCTGCTCGTGCACACCGCGGGCGCGAAGGGCGACTGGCGCATTGCGGGCGCCGACGTGGGCGTGTTCGACACGGACCTGGCCGCCGTCGCCGCGCGCGCCGCGGAGCGCCAGCTCGGGCCTGCGCCGGACGCGGACGAGAAGGGCGCCGTGGACATGCAGTGCGCGCCCGCTGCGGGCTGCGTGGGCGTGAGGGGTGGTGGCCTTGCCAACTGCTCACGCTGGTGAAGCGCAACCCTGCACAACTGCTCTGTGCATGGCTTCGCACAACTGCTCCGTGCATGGCTTCGCACAACAGCTCGTGCACCTCTTCAGCAGGCAGGGCGGGGTGTCCGCACCGCTCGGCCGCCCCATGCGCGCCGTGTGTGCTCTGATCGTTGCAGGCCGCGCATGCGCTTCTGCCACGGCGAAGCCGTGCACATCGTCATGCACAGCGCTCCGGTGTAACGAGGTGAAGCCATGACGCAGTGGCTGGTGCGAGGCGCGCGCCGCCGCACGCGCAGGTGGGGCAAGCGCAAGGCGCGCATGTTCACGGTATACCTGCGGGCGCTGGCGCCCGCGGCGCGCGGCGCCTTCACGCCGCGCCTGGCGCACGGGCTGGCCGAGGCGCGGTGGGTGCCGCTGGGCGAGGCGCCCGCGCTGCCAGGCCTGCACCCGCTCGTGGCGCAGCTGCTGGCGCGGCACGGCGCCGAGCTGCAGGCGGCCTTCGGCACGGCGCGGTAGCAGCTGGCGGTATAGGGTTAGAGTCAGAGCAGCACCCGCTTGTGGCGCAGCTGCTGGCGCGGCACGGCGCCGAGCTGCAGGCGGCCTTTAGCTTGGCGCAGTAGCGGCCGGCGGCGCTCACGGGGGAGTTCCTGGGTGGCATCCGCCGCAGGCCGCCTTTGGCATGGCGCGGGAGCGGCTGGCGGCGGTCCGCGGGGAGTTCCTGTGAAGCAGCCACTGGGGAGCTTATGTGGAGCAGCGCTGTGGCCAGAGGCGGTCGCTGATGGTGAGGAAGCAGAGTGCAAACCTCGCCACACCTGGAGTGTGCTTGCAAGAGTAAGCGGGAGAGCTACGCCTGTTGCCCATACCTCCTGGAAAGCTCCTGCCCTGGCTCGCACTGCAAGACCTACCTCACGTCAGCTGCCACCATGTCAAACACCATGCCGCTTTCATGTTGTAATTGACACGTTGAGCGCCGGTGTGCAACGTTAGCCGCATGCTGGCTATACCTCCGGATGTGCCTTCCACGCTGTTCTCAAGCCACCAAAATCACACTGTCCGGCACCTGCACCAGCCCCGTCCAGCTTCAACACTCTACGGCACACTGCAAGGACGCCTGCGCGCCTGCCAATGGCTGTACTCTCTGCAAGCAACCTGACAACGAAATCTGCCCTGCCTAAACTGACACGGCCTCCTGCTCTGTGCGCTCCACCAAGAAAGCCTGATGAGCAGGCGCAACACGGAAAGCCAGCAGCATAACTCAGGCTCGGACTCAACAGCCGGCTTGCACATCGGACACCACCAATTCAGCTGTGCACACTCATCATGGGCCTCGTCAGATGCTGCAGGAGCGGCCCCTGAGCGCTCCTGGCAGTCTGTGCTGCCACTCGGGTGCTCCTGCAGCCCCGCAGCACACTGCATACTGCCGCCGGCATGCCTGTCTCATCACATAGTTCTGGTGATGCCGCTGGGCGCCATGCAGCCCCCTAGCTGCGCGCCGAGGAGCTGCCCTTGCTCTTGTCGGACGCCGCGGACTCGATGCCGGCCTCGGACGAGGCAGTGCCGCGGAAGTTGGAGGAGCCGCCGCCGCCGCCGCCGCCGCCGCCGCCGCCGCCGCGGCCGCCGCTCGCGCCGTTGCCCTGGCCGCCCGCGCCCTGGCCGCCGGCCTTGCCCTGGCCGTCGCGCTCCTCGTGCGCCTGGCGCGTGGCCTCCTCGCGCTTGCGCTGCGCCGCCTGTGCCGCACTGCAGGTTCAGCTGTCTCGCAGATCGTGCCTCTCAGGCGACAGTGCATCAGCATGTCGTGACGCTCAACAGCATGCAGGCAACATTTTTTCATACGTGGGTTTTTTCATGCATGCGGCGCATGCAGCTTCGCAAGCCATGGCAACTCCAAGTGGTCCACACCACGGGGCGACATGGCAGACTGTGAAGCGACATCGGAAGGGCGGGGTCCGTGGGGGCAGCTGCTGCAGGCCAGGGCCGCGCACGATCTCGGTCGCCTCCTTGCGGGCCTCGGCCAGGATGTTGATGGCCTTCTTACGCTCCACGGCGACTCCGGCCTGCGCCTTGGCCTGCTGCAGCTCGCTGATCGCCGCCGCACGGTCGTCCTGCCCGCCCGCGCGGCCGTCCTGCCCGCCCGCGCGGCCGTCCTGTGCGCCCGCGCGGCCGTCCTGTGCGCCCGCGCGGCCGTCCTGCCCGCCCGAGCGACCGTCCTGCGCGTCCGCGCGCGCGGTCTCACCAACGGCTTCACGCGCTCCGGGTCGCAGTCTTTGTGCGAGTGCGGCGCCGCAGCGCGCGCCGCCGCTCGGGACATGCACGGGGTGCCGGCCGCGCAGGCACTTGGCGGCCGAGCGTAAACCTTGCATCAGCGGAGCCACTGCACCGAATGGCTGGCGCCCGAGGAGGACGCGCTGCGCTAGGTTAGGCGCATGCCTAGCCTGCTCTGCTGCCGCACACACAGCCTGGAGCGCGCGCTGTGCGGTGGGTCTGGCTTACGTACAGTAATCATAATGCCTGCACATGCATAGGTAAAGTTAGAGCCACGGCAAGACCTGCACATGCCGCTGATCTTACAGCGCGCCCGGGCCCGCGCCTCGCCGGACCGGCCGGGCGGCAGCGCCTTGCGCTCGTCGCCGTACAGCGGGATCATGATGAGGAAGTCGAGCACGTCCGCCTGCTTGAGCCCGGCCACGTCCGCCACGCGGCGCACCTGCCGGCCGCGCGCCGGGGCTGGCATGCGCGGTCCAGCGAATGCCCGCCCGAGCACAGGCGCTGCACTGCTCCGCGCTGAGCGGCGCAAGCTCTTTCGCCAGCCGCGCAGCTCTTGTGGTGCCAGGTGCCAATCATGGCTCCTTGCTTTTCACAGGCACACCAGGCAGTGCAGAGCGCGTCACAGACCTTCAGCCCCTGGGCGCCTGGCACTGTAAGCAAGCTGTGACGAGCACTGCAAGCATCGCAAGGCAAGCATCGCAAAGGCATGCGCATCCTCAGGCGGCGCGGCGCGCACCAGGTCGCTAAACTCGGTGCGGTTCAGGTGCGCGTCGTAGCCGGCGTGCTGTGACGTGCCGCCCGGGGAGGTCACTAGCCCGCGCGCGCGCTCCGCGCCCTCGCTGCCCGAGTTGTCCAGCAGCCTGCGCGCAGGCGCGCCTCTCGCGCTCTGCAGCGCTGCCCAAATTTTTCTCCGCTGCATGCCTGTTCTGGGCGAGCTGCTGCGCTCCCGGTCAGGCAAGGAGCCAAGGCTGCCGTCAGGCAAGGGGCCAAGGCTGCATCACACGCAGTCCAGGCGCCAGTTGTCTGCATGGCGAGGAAGGGGACGAGGCTCACATCACATGTGAATAGGGCTGCAGAAGCTCGGGGCAATAGCAGCGCACTTGTGACCCACAACCTCATGCCTGGCCTTGTGCACGGCGCGCAGGGCACCTGTCTGGAGCGCTGCAGGACTGGGCATGATTTTAGGATCTCAAGACTGCCTGCAAGCCACCCGGTCAGGACCTTCTGTGGTCCTCGCGAGCCATGCAGCCGTCCTCGCCCAATTCTCTGTAACGGGGCATGGGTAGGGTTCCAGGCCAGCCCACGGGGCACCTGCTCAGCGCCTTGCAGAGGTCCTTGCGCTCCACACGGCCACCCTCGCCGCGGCGGTCGGCCCAGAGGCGGAACACGGCGTCCAGCTTGCGGCGCTCCAGCACGCGGCTCAGGTCCTCGGGCGCCTCAGCCGCGCGCGCCACCTCCTGCTCCACGCGCTGGTCCTGCGCGCCGCGCGCCGCCACTCCGCACCGGCTGGCACTTGCAAGATAGGGTCTGGTAGGACATGCGGTCAGGAAAACAGAGCTTTAACTACATACTCAGCCGGCGCGACACCGGGAGTTCCCAGGCCGCTGCTGCCGTTGGCAGCCCCAGCGGCACAGTCCGCCCCGGTTGGCACTGAATAGAGGCGGTCAGGAGCACAGACGGCTGACAACACACTTTGTGCCGGCGCGTCGCTGGGTGCCACCAGGCTGGTGCTGCCGCTAGCCGCCCCAGCGGCACGGAACGCTGCACGACGCCCTCTGCCACTCTGCCTGAGCGTACTGCGTGCCCGCGCGGCTTGCGGGCCGACGCATGCGCACCTCCGAGCTGCCTTCCTCGCCCTCAACCTCACGGGGCTCACCCACGCGGCTGATGATCTCGTCCAGGCTGGTCTCAGTCTGCAGGCACCTGAGCGCCATGTGAGCCGCTCAAGGAACAGGCTTGGGCTGACGCCGGCGCGCATGGCTGCACCACCCCTGCCTGAAGTCTGCTTGCTGCATTGCCCGTGCGCTGAAGCTTGGCCTCACGGTCGGAGGACCGGCAACATGCTGACGCTGGCAGCACAGGTATGGAGGCACTCTGGAACATCCGCGCATGCACGCATGCTCCTCCGCGCGGGACACGTCGCGCAGACACGCCCGGGCGCCCCAGGCGCCGCACCAGGTCTCCAAAAACTGCCCAAACTCCTCCTTGTTGAGCGTCCTGCGAGCGCGCGCGCAGGCGCTGTCAGACGTCCCTGGACACGGCGCGTGCCACAGCGTCAGAAGGCAATGCTTGCGGCTCCGGCGTGCGAGCAGCGGCGTTGGGGAGGGCGCGGCAGCGAAGGCGGCCCGGCCGCACCGGTCATTGCGGTCCTTGTCGAACAGCAGGAACACGTCGAGCGCGGAGTCGCGCGCTGCCGACAGCGGCGCGCTGGGGTTGAGCTTGCCCAGCGCGTCTGTCAGCTCGGCCAGGTCCACGCGCCCGTCGCCTGCCGGGCACAGAATATCAACAGGTGACTTACAGCCAAGCATCAGCCAACTGGTGACACACGAAAGAACGTTTCAGCCAATGAGCGGTAGACCCCCAGCTGAGCCTGCTGACGGCGAGGTTGGCCACTCCGTGCACGTAAAGATGTGATCCAAGTCGGCAGCGCGACCCGCAATGGGGGTGGGCGCGGGGCCGCGCACTGTTGGTGTCCACGCGGCGGAAGAGGTCGGCCACGCGCTGGTCGGACATCGACTCGATGATGCGCGCCCTGCCTGCCGTGCCCTGCGCACGCGCACCCGCAGCGCCTCAGACGCGCGTCCGCCTCTCCTACAATAGCGCTCGTGCCACCGGCGGCCGGTCAGCGGAGCGCGCAGGTCACAGGCTGCGACACCTGCCCGTGACTCCGTGCTGAAGAGAGTGAGGAGCGCGTGCACACCTCATCCTTCTTGCTCTTGCTGGTGACGTTCTTCCAGATCCCGGCCGTCTGCGTGAGGCCCCACACCAGGGCTACGCTGACCGCGATCAGCGGCAGGTTGGACAGCGGACCCCTGCGCGGGCGGGACACAAAGGGACTGTGCTTGTTGGCCTCCACCCCCTTGATCCGCACTCGATCTGCGCTCGTGTGCGCAAAACGCAGGCCCTGGGCGTGGGAGACATATCCCTGCGCCTCTGTTGTGCAACACATGCACAAAGGGGGAACATGCTGCGTGACAGGCGACGATTGCACATCTACCTTGGACATCCACACGATCGCAGTTTCACCAGCAACGGGCCCTCTGGTGTCGAACAGCAGCTTTTCACATTTTCTGCTAACAGTGTGACAGGGTGCCTGACTGCGTAGGCGCTCACGGGCGCGATTTGGTGTGTACACAATATGCACAGCATGGCCGCGCGCCTGCTCTCCTGCGGCGCATCCGGGGAGCCCGCGGTGGCATTGGGGTCCACGCCGTGCTCCTGCTGCCTGCGCGCCTGCGTCACCACCCGCCGCCTGCAGGCACGGCGAGTCAGCGGCGCATGCGCGTGCACAGCCGCACCGCGTCGGGCTTGCACGCTGCAGGACGCAAACGGCCTGGCCGCCAGGTGCATTGGGGCGACCTGCATGTTTCTTGTTATCCCAGCAGTACGGCACCAACGGCCTCCTCAATCCGCGTGCAACCAGATTAGGCCTCCTCTTGTGCCTCCTAGGGTGTGAAGGGGGGGCCCGCTGGCCCGAGCTTGCCAAGTTGCTGAGCGCTGCGACAGCAACCTTGTCTCCTGCCTCCCTCCTTCCGGACACGCAGAGGTGGGCAGGATGCTGCTGTCCAGCCTGCCGCAGCCGCAGCGCGAGTATGCGCCGCCGGCCGCGGCGGCGCCCGCGGCCGCGCTGCCGGCGCGCATCTCCAAGGAGCCGCCGCCGTACGGCTCCGCCGAGCGCAGGACCTACGTCCCGCGCAAGCAGGAAGACTTTGGCGACGGGGGTGCGTGCGCAGATTGCAAGGCGAAACAGCAACCCGCAGCCTGCCCTGGTGCTGAGCCGTGCTTCGCCATACGCAGCAGCCACCGCGTGTAAACAGCCTCAGGGCCGGTGCCAGCGCGGAGGCGCGCCGGCGCCCGTCGTGCCGCAGCGGGGTTGCTGAGCGCGGCCGGGCGACGGGGGCGCAGGCGCGTTCCCGGAGGTGCAGGTCGTGCAGTTTCCGCTTGGGATGGGCCGCCCGGACAAGGCGGGCAAGGGCGGGCAGACGCTGGCGGTCACGATCGGCGCGGAGGGCGGGATCAACTACGACGCGGTCGTGAAGCAGGGGCGCAACCGCGACAAGGTGGTCGCCGCCACGCACGGCGCCATGGTGCCCAAGCTGGACCGGCTGACCGACGGGGTGCGCTCCGCGACCGGGCCCGCCTGGAGCCCGCTCGCCGAGCGCGGCAGCCTGCTGTATGCAAGCTGACGCCTGTGTCTGAGTCGGCCTGCAAGCACACGGGTAATTTTGCTACAGCTGCGCTTTGCCGCTCTGCTTGCACGCAGTGTGCCGTTGGCAGCGCGCGTGCACCCGGCAGCGTCCCCGAGCGGGGCACGGCGCGCGCGCGCTGCTCGCGAGTGCGCTGCGGTCGACATCCGAGCCAGAGCTGCGGCCGGCGCGCAGAGCCTGGAGCGGCCGGACGCGGAGGAGGCGGAGGCGACCGCGAAGGAGACGCAGGCCGCGTTCGACAGGATCGTGGCCAACCGGATCAGCGCCGCGCAGCCCAAGACGCTGCCGGCGCAGCCGGGCGCGCCGACGTACATCAAGTACACGCCGGCGCAGCAGGTGGCCCGCGCGCCTTCGCAGCCCCCTGCCCTGAGCGCGCGCCTGCAGCTCCCTGCGCTGAGCGCGCAGGCAGGGGCAACCTGTAGACACGCTCAGGCGACTGCACTTGCTCGACTGGGCGGAACCCTCTGCTGGGCGCCCCTGTGCGCGCAACGTGCAGTTGCGTCTGCTGGGCGGGCCTGCCTCTGGACCTCCGGCTTTGAGAAGTGCTGACGGCAGAGTCGAGCTCGAGGCTTACAGCCTGTGAGGCAGAGCGCTGGTCGCCTGCGTCAGCAGCAATGGGAGGCATGAGGCGGGCGGTCGGAGAGCCGGCGTGGCGGCGCGCGCAGGGCGCGCAGTACAACAGCGGCGCGGACCAGCGCATCATCAAGATGCAGGACATGCCCGTGGACCCGATGGAGCCGCCCAAGTTCCGGCACAAGAAGGCGCGCCGGCCCGCCCGGCCAGTCCCCCCCGTCCCGCCGGTCCCCCGGGCGGGTCCCCCCGGCTGTCACGTGCGAAGGCGGGGTAAAGTGACCCTTGGACGCTGACCGAGCGCTGGTGCCGCCTGGCCCCGGTGGTGCCCGGGGGGCGCAGTGCGCCCTGCGGGCCCCCCGCGCCCGGGCCACGCGCTGCGGACACACGCGGCGGCGGCGGGGCTGCGCTGGCCGAGAGACCTCGCTTGGATATGTGATTGCAGCTGCAGCGCTGTGCAGCACAGCGGAGCGCGCAAGCGACGTGCTGCAGCTTGCCACAGCCGGTGCATGCGCCGCGCGCCTCCGGCGACCATGGCCATGCCGTAACGAGCATCGCCTGCGGGCTGCAAGCCACGCATGGGCGGGCTGTGCCCTGTCCTCTGGCGTCGCCTCGGGCTGCTGCCCGCCGACTCGCCGCGGCCCCTCCTCTGGTGCGACTCGAGTGGGAGCGCGATGCCTGCGCGCGCGCGCGTGCAGGTGCCGCGCGGCCCGGGCTCGCCGCCGGTGCCGGTCATGCACTCGCCGCCGCGCGCCGTCAGCGTGAAGGACCAGCAGGACTGGAAGATCCCGCCCTGCATCTCGAACTGGAAGAACCCCAAGGCGCGCGCCCTACCCTAACCCCGCGCAGCGCCCGCCCCAGGCTTGCCTCAGGCCTGCCTCTGGCTTGCCTCGGACATGCCATCATACTCGGCATTGCCTGGAGGCTGTTTGTTGCTTGGAGGCTCGTTTTCACAGCGGGCGCTGCTGGTGCAGTGCTGACGAGCGCGGGCGCCGCCAGGGGTACACCATCCCGCTGGACAAGCGGCTGGCGGCGGACGGCCGCGGCCTGCAGGAGACCGCCATCAACGACAACTTTGCAAAGTTTACGGAGGCGCTGTACGTGGCCGAGCAGAGCGCCCGGCGGGCGCGTGCCCCCCGCCCCTGCACCACAGGCCGCCCTGCCGCGCCTGCCTGCCGCCCTGTGCATCCCGCAGCAAGAAGCGGCCACACAGTATAGAGCCGATTCTGAGAAGCGAGGCTGCGCTCACGACGCGCCCCCGCTGCCCCGGGCAAGCTGGCGGCGAAGGACATCTGGGGAGCCTGCTCGGCGCGGCGAGGGGCACCGTAAAGCCTCCAACACTCGACATGAAGTTCATCAGCCGGGGGCCTGCTCGGCGCGGCGAGGGGCACCGTAGAGCCTCCAGGACTCGAGCAATGAGGACATGAGCCGGGAGCGCGCGCGCGCCGCGGCAGGCGGTGGAGCTGCGCGCCAAGGTGCAGC
>JAABUR0100009249.1_pt1 | contig 11163 bp, 13 predicted proteins | sample 5560091 | NCBI WGS metagenome assembly JAABUR01 (sample SAMN10711879, study PRJNA513375) | rock metagenome | isolation source: Antarctica rocks | place: Antarctica: Victoria Land, University Valley sud
TGTCGGAGCCCCACATCGTCGGCCAGCTGATGCGGGTCGCCGTCGACGTAGACGCTCACGCGTCGGAACTGCGCGAACCCGTCGAGGAGCCACGCGGCGGGCAGGCCGGTAAAGGCGTGCTTGTTCCCGCGCAGCGCCTCGCCGAGGTGGCGCGCGAGTGAAATCCCCGCGCCGCTGACATGCCCGGCAACGATCTCGTGCTTGCGGAACTCGTAGGCCTCCGCCAACGCGTCGAGGAGCACCGCCGGGTCAAGCGGGCGGAGCTTGCCTTGGTCGGACTCGACAAGCTCGAGCTCGGAAAGCCGACGCACGAGGTGCGAGACACGACCGTCATCGAGGCCGGTTGCATCGACGAGCTCGACTTGGCGCCACCAGCGCTCCGGCTCGTTGAGAAGTGCCCTAGCGACACGTGCTCCGACCGGGGCGAACGGCGAGCTCGGGCGCCCCGGGGTAGGGAAGCGGTTCCGACGACCCTCCACGTGGACGTACCAGTCGTGGTCTCTGAGGTGGGCGTTCCCCGAAAGATCAACGTATCCGACTCCCTCCCGCTCGGCGACGCGTCGACCCGCGGCGCCCATGTGCGGGACGACGACAACAGGCAGGCCACCGAGTTCTGCGGCGGCCTCCTTCGCCCGCCGAGCAGCCTGGGCGACCTCGCCCGTTCGTGCCGACGCCTTCGCCTCCGCCACCAGCCTCCTGCCGGGAAGGTCGATTATGAAGTCAGCCGTCCGCGAGGTCCGCGAGACGTGTACGGCTTCGGCCGGGGCGCTAGCCAACTCCCCGAGGATCTTTGGCAGCTCTCGCTGCGCGCGATGTTCGAACTCACTTGGCTTCGAGCTCATCCTGCATAAAACCCTAGCCCTGCTGTCAACTGCAGGTTAGGCAGTTCTCACAGGTCGAGGGCGGAGATGGCCGCACTCCGTGTTGCTCGGTAATCCGCTCAGCGCAGGGGGGCTTCGAGGTGTCCATGGCCCTCACGGCACCGCTCCAGGAGCCCTGTGAACAGCTCCTCGTCTTCGCCCGTCGGGGGTACGTGATGTCCGTCTTGGTCGAGCGAGCTCAAGTGCACATGGCGCAGGCGGTCAGCAAAACGGTCGAGAAGCGCGCGGCCCTCTTCAAGCGAAGAGGCTCCGGGGCCCATTTAGGGTCTGGTAGGGTCCGGCCCGATTGAAGGTAGTCCCCCTGCTAATCGGCATCTTCTGGAACGGTCAGACCGGCCTCCCAGGGGCTCGCGAAGACCCCGTTTGACGGCCCGATGTTGGCGAGAATGTTGGCGGATCGATGAAGGCGGTTAGCTCGCTTTGGGAGGAACCAGGTGCTCTCGGAGCCACGCCCCCATGTCCTCTTGGGTCCAGTCCCCGGAGGCGATCGCGACCACCGCTCGTTCGGCATCATCGATGCTCGGCTTGACTCGCCAGGTCCAGTCGTTGACGTCGATGAACACCCGCAGCGCGACCCAGGCGGCGCGCTTGTTGCCGTCGGGTAGCGGGTGGTTCTTAGCAAGCCTGGTCACGAGCACAGCCGCCTTGTCGACGAACCCGGGATAAAACTCCGTCTCGCCGAAGCCCGCAGCCGGCGCGTGCAGGGCCGAGTCGGCCAGGTCGAGCCCCGCCACGAGCATGACGGCCTCGTTGTCGAGGCCGGTGACTTCGGCTGCTATGGCGAGGTAGTCAACGAGGTCGAGGTACTCGACACTCACTTGGCGAGTCGCTCGAGAAGCTCGCGGTCCTCCTCGATGATCCGCCGCAGACGAGCCTTGAACTTGGGGTCCTTGCGGCGACGCTCCACGGCCTCGCCCAGCGCCTGCTTGACGGTTTCGTTCAAGCTCTTGCCCTCGGCCCGCGCGAGCGCGTCGGTGTCGGCCGCGAGCTCGTCGTCGAGTCGGACCGTTAGGTTCTTCGCCATGGTGCCATGGTAGCAAGCCACCTGGGGATTATCGGCCCTCGGACGCTGCGCCGCGACTGCTTCCCAGGCGACCGGCTGGCAGCCGTCGCAGTCGTCGACGTACACCGTATTGCACGAGCGTCACGGTGGTGTCGGGATCGACGTCGTCACGATTGCTCCCGGCGCGGGGGATCAGGTGCGCCTCGTCGCCGGCGCGCCTCCAACGCGCCGCCACCGATGCGCCCCGCCCCCGACGCTGGGCGACCGCTTTGTGGCCGAAGCAGTCGTCTGGTCCGTCGGCCAGGGCGTGATCGCTCCGCGCCGGTAGGAGTCGTCGCAGCCGGCGGCCCCGTCGCTACTCCTTTCCGCGAAAGCAGAAACGCCGACGGCCGCTGCCCCCTCTGCACAAGAGGAGAACTGAGCCGTGCGGGTCGCGAGGCTTCTCCATCCACGCGGGAGGGGAAGTCCACTAGCGCTGTGACGAGAACGACGACGCGGAGGGACTGCGCCCCCACGAGCACTTACGAGATCGTTGAGATCGGACGGGCTGGCACACTCGCTCCATGTCCTTGCTCGCCTCGGTCATCGTCGCAGCCCAGGACGTCGACGTCCGACTCGTCGACGACGGCCGCGGTGGGCTCGGGCTCCGCGATCTGGTGGTGCCGCTCGGCGCGCTGGTCGCGGGCATTGGCGGCGTGCTCGTCGGCGGGTTCATTCAGCACCGCTTGGAAGACAAGCGCACCGCGCGGGAGGACCGGCTGGATCAGGCCCGCGCCGACCGCGAGGAGGCCCGCGAGCTAGACCGCGAGCGTCGGGCCGAGAACGCCGAGAAGCGCCGCGTGGTCGGCGCACTTCGCCTCGCGGCGAGAAAGTTCGACAACGCCCGGAGCGCAGTCGCCCTGTCCTCGCGCGGCCGGTCGCACACATCCGTGGTGCTCGGCATCGATCCCGGCCCGTCGCCGGAGGCGGTGCAACTCATGGCAACGTGGATGACACCGACCGCGTGGGCGGTTCACGAGCGCGTCGCCAACATCGTGGACGCCATGGGCGGGATAAAGGGCGAGGCGCCAGACGAGGATCCGGTCGTCGATGACGTGTACACCGCCCTGGGGAGCGGAATCCAAAACGCGAGAGCCGAGATAACGAGATTGCTCCGGGAGATTGGGGACCCGGCCGCCGACCAGGAGTGGCCGCCCATGGCGGAGTACGACAGGGAGCCGTTCCGGCAGAGCGGTGATTCGCCTGAGCCTCAGGCCGAGTAGCTGCCGCCTAGAGAGAACAGCACGGCCATTACGGCGCGAACGTGCAGCGGGCCTCGCTTCGCCTTTCCATGCGACTGAGTGGCGCGTCGCGTTTTGCGCGCGCGTCCAACGCACTGCTCCTTTGCGCGATGAGGAGCACTCCGCCCGGCACTTTGCCGGACTTCTGCTCATCGACGAAACCGGCACTCTCGACACCGCCCGCCAGACCTCTCGGTCGCTTCTGCTCTAGCCCGAAGCAGTAGCGAGCACGCGGCGCACGCGGGTAACTCCTTCCGGCGCGGACCGATCGCGCTGGCGCTGATGGGGCTCACTATCGCTCTGGATGACTGACGGGCCCGCGCCGCCCGCCCGCTGCGGGCTGCTGGGTCCCAGCATTACGATGCGCGCCGGGCGGAGCCGCATCTGTCCCTACCGAGAAGCGACGCACCCCGCAGCTCACCGTCTGACCTCACCGGATAATCTGTCGACGAGGGCTTCAACCCCCGCGACGACGCCCAGCGGGCCGAGATCACCGGCCTCGCGGACTCGATCAAGACGCACGGCCTCATCGCGCCGCTGGTCATCACGCCGCTCGACGGCAACGGCGAGTACCGGCTGATCGACGGCGAGCGCCGCTACCGCGCCTGCGTCGAAGCCGCCGTTGTGGAGGTGCCTGTGATCGTCCGCGGCGCCGACGAGGCCACCGCGGCGCTCGACGTCGCGCTGGTCGCGAACATGGCCCGCGTCGACCTGTCCCCGCTCGAGCAGGCCAAGGCCTTCGCCCGCCTGATCGACCGCGGCCTGACCCGCAAAGGAGTCGCCGAGCGCATCGGCGTGTCCCAGAAGCTCGTGCGCGAGCGCCTGGCGATCCTCGACCTGCCCGAAGACCTGCACGCCCAGGTCGGCGACGGCACGATCCCCCCAGGGGCTATCCGCTCGCTGGTCGAGCTCGCCAAGATCCACCCCGGCCTGCCCGCCGTGGCGGTGTCGCGGATCCTCGAGCCCGACCCCGACGCCCACTACGAGGCGTGGGCATGGGGCGACCTCGCCGCCGACGCGCTCGCGGTCGTGATCGATCACGGCGCATCGTCTGACCACTTGCCCGAGGACGTGTTCCTGAGCGGGGTTGCGTACCCGCTCGAGCGCTTCCGCTTCGAGGACAAGGCGGGCCGCCGGCTCGAGGCGCTCGCCGAGCTGCAGGCCCGCGAGCTCGACAGCTACGCGATCCGCTTCGAGCGCGCCGACGTCGAGGCGGCCGCCGAGCTCGGCGCGGCGCACTCGGTACAGGAAGGCTGGGAGTCGCTGATCGTCGGCCAGGACGTCGCCGACCAGCTCGCCGGCGACCAGATCGCCGCCGCGCACAAGGCCGCCCGCGCCCACGCCAAAGCCATCCGCCAGGCCCAGGAGGCCGGGGACGGCGACGCGGCCGGGCAGGGCGCCGCTGACCCCGGCGGGGCGCAGGCCTCGGAGGAGCAGCTGGCCGCCGAGCGTCGCCGCGAGCGCGCGGCCCAGCAGGAGGCCCGCCGCGCCGCGGTCGCCTACAACGACGAGCTCGGCGCCGCCGTGGTGAAGCACTTCGGGCGGCTCAAGATCGACGGGCGGGTGGTGAAGATCCTCGCCGCGGTCGACTTCGGCGGCGACCTCGACAAGATCGCCGCGCGCGGAGCCCGGTACGGGCTGCCGGGCTTCGAGAGCTCCGAGCAGCTCAAGTCGGGCAAGACCAAGCGCACCTACCTCCAGGCCGGCCCCGCCGGCGCACAGGCCCGGACGTTCCTCGACAACGCCGGCAAGAGCCCCGGCGACCTGGCCGGGAGGATGGTCGCGCTGGCGGTGATGGCCCGCTATGCCAACGAGGACGCCGTCGCGCAATCCTCGCGGTCCTTCGCGCAGGTCGACGGGGGAAGCGCGCTGCCGTGGTCGCTCGAGACCGTCGAGCTGATCGACGAGCTCGCCGCCGAACGACTGCCCGACCACCTGCTCGACCCCGGACGCGAGCAACGCGAAGCACAGGCCACCCGCCGCAGGGAGCTGGTCGAGGACCAGGCGTGGCTCGCCGAGCAGTACGAGGGCCTCGAGGCGATGAGCCCCGAGCAGCGCCAGGCGGTGCTCGCCGAGCACGAACAGCGCTTCGGCCCCTACGCCGGGCAACGCTGGCAGCTCGAGCAGCGCATCCGCGAGCTCGACAAGGTCGAGCCCGCTGGTGAGGAGCCCACCGCGAGCGAGGACGAAGAGGGCGAGCCTGCCGCCTAACCGCCTTCGGAACCGGAGGGGCGGTCCGATACCGGCCGCCCCTCCGGTCAGGCCTGCGCCTGTCGGCCACGGAATGCGTCCGTGATGGCCGACATGCTCAACCCGACCGGAGGAGCCGCATGAACCAGCTCAGCACCATCCTCACCTTCATCGCAGGAACCCTCTTCGGAGGGCTAATCGCTGACACCGTCGGTGACTTCTTGCTGCTGCTGACCGGGACGATCGCGATCACGACGGCCCTCGCATGCTTCGTGAGCTACTGGAATGAGGACGAACCGCGCCAGTGGGACAGGGCCGTCGGCTACGGCTCTACCATCGGTCTCGGCCTCGGGCTGATGATCGCCATCATCGACACCAACCTTCCGAGCTAAACTGAAGCGTGTGATGAAGCATCCACTCATCCCAGCTCTCGCCGTCGGCCTACCCCTCGCGGCCGTCTACGCGGTGCTCGCCAACACAGTGGACCTCGGGCAAATAGCGACGCTCGGCCTCTTCCTGCTCGTCCTACTGGTGCCGACCCTCATCGCGCTCGAGCTCGACGCGCGTCGACGCGGTGTCAAGACCCGCATCTCCCGCCTCACCCACGACGAGCCCGCCCCACCACGCCAAGTCGACGCCTAACCACCCGCGCCGGAACAGACCCCCAATGTTCCGCCCAATGCTCGCCCTACTCGTCGCCCTGTTGGCCGCCGTTCCTGCGGTCGCGATCGGCAAGGCACTCGACTTCGGGGGCCTCGGCTGGTTCGCGATCATGATCGCGCTGATGCTCCTCGCAAGCGCAATCGACCGCGAGGGCTTCTACGGCCCACGCCGCCACACCCCGCCGCGGTAACTCGAGACGACGAGCGCCAGGCCCTGCAAGCGATGAAGCTCCCAGCCACCATCGCGACCGCAGGCGGCGCCGCCATCGCCATCCTCGCCAACACCGTCACGGTCCCTGCCGCCGTGGTCATGGCTCTCGTCCTCCTCGCGCTCACAACGGCAATCGTCGTCGCGATCCGCGCCGATCAACGGCGCAACGGGATCCCCACCCGATTCGCCAGCCGGCAACGCAGCCGCAGCGCAGCTGGGACAACGGCGTTGGCCCGGCAGCCTCCTCGGCCTCCTGATCGGCCTCGCGGCCGCGATCGGTGAGCCTCTTCTCCCACCTGCTCCGGACCCGACGAGCATGCCCTCATGACCGCTTCTACGCCCGCGACCTGCGCTAGAACCTGACGCGGGGCCCCGCGGGCGCATCACAGCACGGCTGCGCACCGGCATTCCGATCTCGCTGGGGCAACGTCATCGCTCCTTGAGCCCAGCACACGGCGCCCGCGGGGCGGACCATGAACCGGCGCGGCGTGGCGGCCAGGCTTCCCGGCCGCCCACGAGACTGGGGGGGAGGGGCCAGGCGTGCAGCGTTCGCTGTCGGCCCGGGTGGCTGGTGCTGGGTATGTCTTCGCCCACGATGGCACGCAGGCGTGCTTTTGGGGCTTGGTCAACCGCACCAACCACCTCAGGAGGACACAATGACTCTGCTCAACGAAACCATCGCCACCGGCGCGCAGCCGCGCTGCTCAGACTGCGGGCGGATGCCCCGCGTCGACGTCTACCGCTCGGGCTCCGGCTACTACGTAGGCACGTACTGCGACTGTGGGCCCTACTCGCGCGAGTCGGGCTACTACCCCACCCGCGAGGCCGCTCGGGCGGCCCTACACAGCGGGCGCTACGGGCGCGCCTAGGGCTACTGCTAGTGCCCCTGGTTGGGAGCCAGGTCGTTGCCTGACTGGGGCTGAGTTGTGGGGGGCGCCGAAGTTATCCGCCCACCGTTCACTCGTTTCCCAAGCACCGGTCGAACGGCGGGGGTGCGGGGCCCGACTACTCGACCGCCGTGTTGTGGCGCTTCACGGGCCTCGCGCCGTGGCGTGCCGGCGTGCGAGGCACCGCCCTCCGGCGCTGCCCGAGGGTGCCGAGGCCTTGACCCTCCCTCACTTGCTGGCTGACGAGTCGTACGCGGGTCGGGCTCTCGCGGGGTGGCGCAGTCTTGGGTGGCGCCACCGTGTCTGAGCCGGCGGCCGGCTCGCGATCGCTGCGCGAGTTCGTACATCCCAACGGTATGGCCAGGCTGACTATGGCCGCTGCCAAGAGACCGGCGCGGACGAGGGAGCTGCGCCCAAGCGAGCGGGAGGCGCCCCGTGGGGCGCCTCCCGCTCACCGGCGATCTCAGCGGCTTCAGCTTCAGCAGGAGACCGCCAGGTGAAAACCTCGGTCCGAGGGCGCGCCGGCCGAGCTATAAGTAGTCAGGAAGACGCCGTTCTCGTTGCTGCTCTCGCCAACGACGGTGATCTCTCCGGGCTGGTTGGCGCCCGACGTACCACTCAGCCCGATCGTGGCCGTGTACGCGCAATTGCGGACGTTCTGGTTGAACCTGACGATGTAGTTGCCAGTGCTAAACCTTAACGCAGTCGGCGCACCGCTGCCACGCGCGAGCGATCCGTCCGCGTTGACGACGGCGAACAGCTTCGTCGCCGGTGCACCGGCGGGCCCGGCAGGGCCCACAGAACCACGTTCACCGGCCGGACCAGCAGGACCGGTGGAACCAGCAGGACCGGTGGAACCAGCAGGACCGGTGGAACCGGCTCCGCGGAGTTTCGCGACAGTACTCAGGTTTATGTCCAGGAGCTTGATCGTGCGGTTCTTGATGTCCGCGCTGTTGACGGCGTTCTTTGCGATGTCGTCCTTCTTGACGCTGTCCCTGCCCGGCAATGCGACGGCGGTGCCGCCGAGAGCTGCGAGCAGCGCCACGAATGCGAGTGCCATCGCGGGTGACGGAAGTCGGCGAGTCCTGTTCCACATAGTGGCCTCCTAGTGTTGTGACGACCGAGCGCGTCGGCCAGACGGCGCTCCGGCGTGTATTGGCGTGTGCTCCCGCGGTCATCATCGGGGGATCGGGCTACTCGGCGCGTTCGCGAACTCCATCTCGGCGGTCACCGCTTCGTACATGTCCGGCCTGCCCCCTTCGGGAAAGTCGGTGGTCCTGATCGCTATCGCCATTGCTCCTCCTTAGGTTTTTGCTCACTCAGCGCCGCCCGCTCCCGAGCGCCGCTCAGCATCGAGTCCGGTCGGCGCACTCGTTCGTCGCTTGCGCCCTTCGTTCTCCTACTCCACGGTCGCCTCCGCGATCATGCCCTTGGCGACGTGCGGCGGCCCGCCCTCGCGGTCGCTGACAAAGCACACGAGCGCGTACTTGCCGCGTTTCAGATCGAGCTGGGTCACCTGCTTCTGTCCGCCCTCGAGGACCGCCGTGCCGGTGATGTTCTCGAAGTCGAGGGGCGGCGGCCCGGCCGGCTCGCCCTCCTGCATGAAAGTCTTCTTGACGTCGGCCAGCGTGGTGCCCTTCTGGTAGGGGAAGGCGATCACGTGGTGGAGGTCCTGGCCGGCGTTGTCGAACTCGACCTGGTTGGTTCCGGCCTTCAGGCCGCTGGTCGTAAAGGTGTATTCCTTGGCCGTGATCTTGGCGTCGGCCTTTGGCAGCTCGGCAGTGCCGGCCTCGCCGGTCACCTCGAGCTCCGCGGTGGCACCGCCCTCCGCGTAGGACTCCACGTCCTCGCCCATCGGCTCTGAGGTGTCGAGGATGAAGTACTTGCCCGGGGTGAGGTTCTGGGTCGTGGAACCGGTAGCGCCGGCCTTGGTCTGACCGACTCCTCCGGCGGCGAAGAGCCAGTCCGGGGTCGGCGCGCCCTCCTGGCTGATGAACTCGAGGACCTCGTCGATTGTGTGGTTTCCCTCCACCCGCACGAACTGCGCGTCGTGTGTCGTGGGCTTGCCGGCGGGCGTCTTCAGCGAGATCTCCACGAGCCCTGCCTCGACCGACTCGGGAGCGCTCAAGCCGAACTTGTCCGGTCCCTGCTCGGTCACCTCGACGACGAGCGCTTGCGGCTTTGAGGACGAGCTCTTGTCGTCGTCGTCCCCGCACCCGGTGATCGTCAGGATGAGTGCGGCGGCCAGGATGGCCCGCAGTGAAACGGTTGTCATGACTGTTCGGCTCCTTGGTGGCTTCATGGTGGCTTCGTGCGTCCGTAGGCCTTCGACTCAGGGCTCTCGAGTCAAGTCGTGTGGAGTGGTGTAACTGCTTACTTCAGGGGGTGCTGGGCCTGTCCGGGAAGGTCAACGGAGCGGACAGGAGCGGCACACTCGGAGCGTCAGGTTCTTCTTGGTCGACTTGTTCCCGGCTATGTCGGTGGCGGTCAGCTCGATCCGGTAGCGCCCGACCTTGAGCGGCTTGCCGCGTATCTTGCCGAAGAAGTTGATGCTCCCCGTCGTTGACGCAGTGGTCTGCTCGAGAGTGCCCACATTCGTAAGGCGGGTGCAGCGCTGCCTATTTCGGTTGCGGCGGGTCGGCGCGACACAGCGGCCTGCGACCTTGCGGCCTGACCGGACCCGCTTGAAAACCGCCTTGACGGTGGCGTCCTCGCTTACCTCGTAGTTGATCACGGTGCCTACGTTGGGTTGGATCGCCTTAAAATTGAGGCTGGCGCCCAGGATCACAGGCGGCTGAGTGTCCGATACCTGAGCAGTCGCGCCGGAGGCGACAAGGGCCATGACGGACATGACGGCGAGGACGACGACGGTAAGCGTGATCTTCTTCAGGGCCGCGGCGGGCGCCTTCGGCGAGCTTGCTGTGTTCTTCTGCATGGTGCTCCCTTCGAGGGTTGCTGGGGCTGGAGGCCGATCGTTTCAGCGCTGTCGTTTGGGGCGTACGATCTTGAAGGTCGTCCTTCGCGGGGGCGAGCTACCGGCGGTGTTCGTCGCTGTGATGGTGGCGCGGTAGGAGCCCGGCGCGAGCGCGCGCGAGCCGATCCGGCCGCTGAACGCGATGGTGTTCGGGCCCGCTTGGCCGGGGCGCGTGAGCGCGCCGCGGCGCTGGTAGCGCGCGCATCTGCGATTGCGCCGCAGGCGCTTGGTGGGCCTGACGCAGCGCCGCCCCTTGCGCCGGCCGGCGAGCTTGCGCTGGATCGCGATCGTGACGCGCGCCGCGCGGTTGAGGGTGTACCTGAAGCGCCCGCCCTTGGCGAGCGCGGAGATCGGCGTCGCTCGCCTCGCGACCGCGATCACCCGCGGTGAGAACCCAAAGCCGCTAACCAAGGGACGCGCGAGCGCGGGCGGGACAACGGGCGCCGGCGGGGGCGGGGAAACCGGCGCCGGCGAGTAGAAGATCGAGGCCGACCCCTGGTTTTCGTTGGCGCCGACATCGTCGAAGAGGGCGCCGGCGACGACCGTGTCCCCGTCGATCGCGACCGAGAAGCCGAGCAAGTCGCTCGCGGCGCCGTCAGTGGCGGTCAGCTTCGCGGTCTGGTTGCGCGCCGCCGCGCCCGTGCGCGCGAACGTGTACACCGACCCCTGGTTTGGGTTGGCGCCGACATCGTCGAAGGGGGCGCTGGCGACGATCGTGTCGCCGTCGATCGCGATCGTGTCGCCGAGGAAGTCGTTCGTGGCGCCGTCAGTGGCGGTCAGCTTCGCGGTCTGGGTGCGCGCCGGGGCGCCCGTGCGCGCGAACGTGTACACCGACCCCTGGTCTACGTTGGCGCCGACATCGTCGAAGGGGGCGCTGGCGACGATCGTGTCGCCGTCGATCGCGACCGAGTCGCCGAGGAAGTCGTTCGTGCCGTCAGTGGCGGTCAGCTTCGCGCTCTGGTCGCGCGCCGCCGCGCCCGTGCGCGCGAACGTGTACACCGACCCCTGGTTTGGGTTGGCGCCGACATCGTCCAAGTAGGCGCCGGCGACGACCGTGTCCCCGTCGATCGCGACC
>JAABUR0100009253.1_pt1 | contig 11158 bp, 10 predicted proteins | sample 5560091 | NCBI WGS metagenome assembly JAABUR01 (sample SAMN10711879, study PRJNA513375) | rock metagenome | isolation source: Antarctica rocks | place: Antarctica: Victoria Land, University Valley sud
TAGCAGAACTCGCGCGGCGCGGCGCGGTACACCAGCGGCGGCAGGCGGCCGCACAGGCGCGCCGCAAACTCGGCCAGCGGCATGCCGGCGGCCAGCAGGGACGGCGCCGCGGCCGCCGGCCGGAACGTAAGGAACAGCGGCAGCAGCTTCGGCTCCACGAACGTGACGCGCGGGGTCGGCGAGAGACGCACGGCCACCCTGCGGGACCGGCGGTCCTCACCCTGGCGTCACCGCGGACTGGCAGCGCAAGCACGCGACAAGCAGGCAGAATGCAGCCCTGCGTCCCACCTCTGGCAGCCATGCTGTGCGGCCAGCCATTGGAGCGACCACTTGCCGACCGCCGGCCAGCTCCCTGCCACTCCCTTTATCAGCAGCGGCTCGCTCCCCGCGCCAGCCGCGTGCGCCCGCAGCAGACGGCACGCCTGCGCCTGTTCCTCCTGGTTCGTCCATGCGAACGTGCGCACGGAGCCGGAGATCCTGTCGCGAGGCGGAGGACGTAGGTGTGCAGTGGGCGGCGGCACGGTGACGTGTCGGCACTGAGCCACAGGCGTCGCACCCTTTCAGGACTTGCGGGAGCTCCGCACGCACGGCGCACTCATCTAGCGCCCTCCCTGCGGCCAGGGCTGCGCCTTGTTCGGAAGTGTGCGGAAGTGTGCCGAGACAGCCAGGGCAACCACTCACCGGCTACAGCCAGGGCTGATTATCCCAGACAGCACAGTGGCCCTGTGTTGGAGCTGCTCTGACCATGTAGCTTGTTCAGCTACTTCTTTTTGCATGCAACAAATGTCAACGTGCAGTGCTTATTCTATGACAGCTTACGTCTTCCCAGGGGGCATGGGACAGGCACTGCACCTCTGCACCTTGATGGTGGACACGGAAGTGATCGATGGGCATGCACAGCATCTCAAAACTGGCTAGGCCTTTCAGCATTCTTCCTTCTAACGCGCTTCATGCTTCCCGCTTCCTCTACATGCAGAAAATGTACTGATGGCTATTTGACAACCCGGCAGCACTCCTGTGCGGAGTGCGGCGACATGCTTTATCTCTTGAAAGCTTCTGGTATCCTTATATTTGAGAGCATCCAGCAACACAGCGACTTCTGCTCGAAAGTGCCACGCCTGGCTGCTGCACGCCTGGCTGCTGAGCGCGCTGAGGCACCTCAGCGCAACAGTCGGCCTCAACCCCGGCGCTGCAAAGGCCATCTAACCTGCCCCCGGCGCCGGCCGCACGGCGCTCGCGCCCCCTCTCACCCTCCCTCCTCGCTCGCTCTCACTGGCTGGGCAAGGCGCCCGAGCGGCCGTCCTAGCAGCAGCCGCTGGGCGCCTGCTTGCGGCGCGCGGCGCGCTGGCCCGCCTTGGGCAGGCGCACCGCGCGGCCGCCGCTGCCGCGCGGCGTGCCGGGCCCCGCAAAAAAACCCTCCGGCGGCCTCGCCTCCTCCGCGCCCAGGCCCGCGCTCAGGTCCTCCGCAAGCGCCTGGAACAGCGCCGCGACGCCGCGGCCATGCCGTGCCGACGTCGCAAACACCTGCGCGCGGCGCCTGCCGCCTTCGACACGGCATCGCCGCGGCTGCCTGCCTCACTGGTGTGTCTTCCGACACCACTTGCTGCGCTCCCCGCCGAAATAACCAAGCATATGCATGTAGATGCGCATGACCTGAGACAGACAACATCCCCGCCGCTGTGATGCCAGGACATTGGCAGCACCTCGAGCAGGGCACTGCGCAACCGTATGGGAGTGCAGCGTTGACGGCGCGCCTTGGCTGGCCCGTGCCGCGGCAGCGCGACGCTCTTCGCAAAGTTCGCGACGTCATCGTCGCTCACCTCGCGCCGCAGGCCGCCATGCGAGGCCAGCGACATCGAGGACGCAGAGTGCTTTGATGCTGCAGAGTTCCCACCTGCCAGACGGCGGAGCGTCACTACGTGAGCAAGATTCAAACTCCTTGTTAATGCAGCGTTTTTGGTTAACACGGCCTCGTTTCATGCCCTGCGCCTGGCATGCACACCCTGTGGCCTCGAGTGCAGGCTTGAGGGCATCAACTGACGCTGCTAAGGGCAGAGCCCATGACCGAAGGGTGCCATGAAGCCACTGCAGAGACATGATCCAGCATGCATTTGGTTGCGTGGCTGGTCACTCGAGCGATACAGGCACAGCAAGCTCGTGCGGGACGAGCGCAGCCGTGGCCCAACACCTGCCAGCTGAGCAGGCGCAGCCACAGTTGTACACAGCACGGAGGCGGCAAGCCCTCTCTGCGCACCTGCAGAGTCATCAGAGCCAGAGGCGGCCGCGTCCGGCAGGCCCAGCGCTGGCGGGTCCTCCAGCAGGTCGCACTTTGTCATGGCCAGGTACACGCGGCACTCGGGCTGCGCAGGGGCGCGGCGCCGCTTGACACCCCCCGCCCCTGCCTGCACGGTGCCGCCCTGCGCGCCACGCCGGGCGGGGGCGCACCTGCGTATCTCGCAGCTCCCTGACCCAGAACTTGGCTTTCTCGAAGCTGAGGCGGTCTGCCGGGTTGAAGCACACGATGGCCGCGCGCGCTCCGTTGTAGTACCTGCGGGCAGCAGCGGCTGGGCTGCCCGTCGAGCTGCCCGGCAACAGCCAGACAAGCTGCTGCAGTGTGGCCTGGTTCCGTGGGCAGCTTGGTAGAACTGTGCAAGCCTTGACGAGAGCTGTATAGCAGGGCGATGCAGGCGGCACGGTGCAGCTCGTGGGCACGCACATACGACTCAGGCTCTCAAAGCGCTCCGCGCCAGCTGTGTCCCAGACGCCGAGCGACACCACCCGCCCGCTGCTGACCTTCAGCTGCGCTGCAGCAGTGCAGTCAGGGACAGCACAGAGCTCTCTGTGGTCACACTGTCTGCAGGGCACTGCCCTCGTCGGCACCCGCAGGAGCGCATTGGTGCAGGCCGCGGCACCTTTTTCGCGGCAAAAGCAGCGCCGATGGTGTTCTTCTGTGTGGCCATGAAGGCGCCACTGATGAAGCGGTCGATCAAGCAGCTCTTGCCTGTTGCAAGCAGGCAGGCGGTCTGGTGCTGTGGCCTGCTTCGCTCACAAGCCGCACATGCAGCAGAGAGCAGGTCGCACCGACGCTCTGCTGCCCCAGGAGCACCACCTTGACATCGACACGCGCCATGTACTAGCGCTGCAGCCCCCCTCTCTTTCCGCCCATTGCCTGCTCCCACAGGATGCAACTCACAGCCTATGAAGTATTCTGACTAGATGAGGTGGCTTTCCTTCCCTATCTCTCCGCAAGAATTATCGTTGCTGTGCTGGTACATAGCTGCTTGGCCAAGCCATGGCCAAAGTCCCCAGGTAGGCCACCGGGTGGCTGTCCGACTCGACTTGAAGATAGGCTTGGCTCACCGCGCTCTTCACCTGTCCTGACGCTTTGGCTGCAGCAGGTCACTGGGCTGTACAGGTCACTTCACCTAGGACTCGCAGTATGAGGCTGTTGTAGCAGCCCATGACAGCGGTTGGAGCTCGCCACTTCATACACCGCGCACATTACTTTACAGCCCGCAGATTTGCTGCCTGGAGCAAGGATTCGCTGCGCAGCGCCGGCGGGCCTGGCATACTGCAACCTTGCAAAGTGCGTGCTGCACTGCAAGTTCACCGCCTGCAGCGTCCCTGGGGGGCGCAGCCAGGCATGGCCGCAGCACTGACATCCAAGCCTAAAGGTGAGCCTTGAAGGGTGTGCTGTCCCTGCATCTTGCACACCTGTGCCTGTGCATGCGCACCTCGTCCCAACTTCTGCGTCACACCCTGGCGTCGTGCGGCTGCAGGTCTGGTCATGCGACCGATGCCGTCCATACCAGCAGAGATGGGGGCACTGTGGGGCGCTTGCAACGCTGTATCGGCGGCGCTGCGGCTCGAGCAGCGGCGCGGCCACGCTGTTCGCACGGTGCGACCTGCCTGCCTGGCGCAGTGCCAGCCCTGACTCCCAGCGAAGCCACCCTGAGGCGGCCTGGCGCCTCCTCGTGCGGGAGCTGAGCGTTGGGTATGCCGCACAGGGCGCGGCGGCGGCGGCAGCAGAGGGGGTGCCTGACTCAGCGACGGTGCCCGAGCTGGGCAAGCGGGCGGACGCGCTCGACCAGACGCTGCGTGATCGGCTGGACTTTCGGCCCCGCCTGTCGCCCACGCAGGCGCGCAGGGCCGCCTCCTGCGTCTAAACACGATTGTCCTAGTGTGAGCCACTGCTGGCAGCAGCTGCGGCGAACGGAAGATCGCGTACCGCACCAGGCTGCAATGCCCGCCGCCGCCAAAACGCAACGACGGCCTGCGATGCTATCAGAGTACAGGCAGTGGCACAGCAGCAGGTTTCTCAGAATGGCCACTTGCTGCGCTGCCATGATCACTTTGGAAGCAGAAAGTGGTACCTCTTGCGCCCGACCAGCAAGTGGCACGCAGGCGGCTGTGGTGGTCTGCCTGCCGGCGCTGGCGTGCCTGGCGGCGTGGGCGTTCTTGCACCCGCCGGCGCCGAGCGCGCGCTTCGCCGCCGGCATCGCTGCCGCGTATGCGCTCGGCGTGGCTGCCTGCCGCGCGCTCGTGCTCGAGAGCCAGTACGAGGCGCGCCCGCCCGTCGCTCTCTCCTCCTTGCAGCTGCTGGCCTCGGGGTGGACGAGAGGCCAGTGCATGGGGTGCACAGGGGCAGCTGCAAGCACTATCTGCGCCGCGCTGGTGTTTCTTGCTGGTATGCACCAGGGGCGCATGGGCGAGCCAGTGCACCCGTGCGGGTGCGCCCCCGGCGCCATGTGCGGGCTCAGTGGCGGCCCGGCGGGCGCAGGCGCAGCTGCTGGAGGAGCACGAGCTGGCGGAGAGGGACTCGCGCTTCCTGGCGGTGGACGGGCTGCGCGTGCACTACAAGGCCGCGCACGCGCCCCCGGCCAAGCCTGGCACAGGTGCCCTCCCACACAGGGTCGCTGTGCTGCATGGCCAGCACCGCCGCGGCTGCGCGGCAGCACAGCAGTGCAGGCGACAGGAGGCCCGGCCTGGTGGAGCAAGCCGCTGCGGTCTGCTTCGCGCTGTGTTGTCGGCTGATGCTGTTCGGCATGCCATTGTCTGCTGTGCATCGCCCAGAGTCGGGACAATATGGCAGAGTCGGGGCGTGGCAAGGGCCGGCTTGACAGCCGGGGCCGCTGACTGCATGGGGGCGCGCGCCCAAGTGCAGAGGCGCCGCGCCTCGCGCTGGGCCTGCTGCACGGCTTTGGCGCCAACGCGTTCAGCTGGTCGTTCGTGGACCGGCGCCTCGCGGCGCGCCTTCACGCGCTGGTCACCGCGCACGACATGCCGGGCTTTGGGCTCACGCAGCGGTGCGCCTCCGGCCCCGCAGCCGCGCAGGCTCCAGCTTGAGCAGAGGCAGGACCAAGCCTGTGCTGGCCCCGCATGCACGCACCGCCACGGTGCAAGCCCGCGCAGGCACGCCGACCTGGACAAGTACTCGCTGCGCTTCAACGGCCACATCGCGCGCCGCATCATGGACCACGAGCTCGCCCGGGACGCGCCGGCAGCAGGCGCGCCGCCATGCGCTTGCTGTGCGTGCTGCGAGCGCAGGCGCTCCAGGTCGGACCTTTGTGGGCCATGCTCCGATTCATTTCAAGGAGGTCCTTAGGAGGCTCCTGAACGGCTGTAGTGTCTGCGAGTGCCCCACAGAGCGGCTCACAGGCGAGAGGACGGCGCGCGCGCGCGCATGATGGGCTACCCTGCCACGCTGTCGTGGTGACGGCGCGCGGCAACTGACGTGCGCGCGCGCTCTCTGCTGCAGGCGCCGGCTTCGCGCCCGGGCTGCAGGGCCGGCCGGCCTCGGGCGGGGCCGAGGGCGCGGGCGACGCCGCTGCCAGCGGAGCGAGCGCTGCGGGGCCGGGGCGGGGCGTGCGCCGCGTGCTGGTCGGCCACTCCCTGGGCGCGGCAGGCGCCGCGGCGGAGGCGATCGCCAACCCCAAGGTGAGAGCGGCCGGCGCCGGGGCCTGCGGCACCTGCGGGGCCCGGCTGCAAGGTGCTTGCATGTCGCCTGCTACTGGGTGGTGAAGAGGATGTCGGAGTGGATACCGCTGCGTCCCACCCTCCTGCGCAAGTCTGCATCGGTCGCCGACTGCTGTTGCAAACCTCACTTAGAGCACGACGCCGCGGCTTGCCGGTCTCGAGTGCAGCACAGTGGCGGGCATGCATGCGTGCCAGCCAGGCTGAGTGCCTTTCACCAACAAGCTGGCGGGTCGGGCCGGAGCTCTCAAGGCGCCACGGGCAGCGCGCCGACCCAGCGCGCCCGCCGCAGGGGCTGGCGGGCCTGGTCCTGGTGGCGCCCGCGATCCTCGCGGGCCGCAGCCCCGCGGCACCGCGCGAGGCAGCGGCGCCGGGGAGCCCGCGCGGCGACCCCGCGGCCGACGACGCCGACGCCGCGCCAGGTCCGGGCAGCCCCAGGGGGCCGCCGGCGGGGCGGCGGCCGCCGTGGCGGCGCGTAGCGCGCGTGGCGGCGGCGTTGGCGACAGAGGCGGCGGCCGCAGCCGCGCGCGCGGTCCTGTGGCTCCTGACGCCCGTGCTCATCCTGGCACTGCGCTGCGCCGTGCGCTCGCGCGCGTTCTGGGAGCGCGGCCTCGCCAGCGCCTGGTGCGCTTGGCCCAGCCTTGGGCCTTAGCCCTTGGCTTGGCCCCAGTTGGCTTGGCCCAACCGCCCCAGCAAAGCAGGGTGCACAGGCTGGAAGCTGCATCAGATGCCCCGCGCGTTGCAGCACAGCCGACCCTGCTGCGTCCAGTGTGTGGGGCGCGAGGCGCCCAGCAGCGCCAGGCCGCCGTTTCTGTGCCCAGCGTGCGCAGGTGTGACGGGCGCGGCCAAGCGAATCCTGCCACGTTTGGGTTTAGAGTTTTACCCGCAGCGCACGCGCAACAGGTATGAGCGCGGCGGCGTCACCGCGGCGCTGGTGGACGCGTACCGGACGCCGCAGCTGGTGCGCGGCTGGGAGCGCGGGCTGCTGCGCTTCATCGCCGCGCGTGTGGCCGGCGGCGGCGGCCTGGCCGCGTCGCTGCGCAGCCGCGGCGCGGACGATGAGCGCGGCGGGCAGGCGGCCGAGCTCGCGCGCGTCGTGGCCGAGCACGGCATCAAGGCGCGCGCCCGGCCGCCCGCGCCGGGCAGCGCGGCGCGTCTCTCCTGGGGAGAGGGTGGTGGAGAGAGTGTGTGCGACCGCATGATGTGCTTGCATGCGCCCGCGTGAAACGCTGGCACACAGACACAGAGCGCCCGGCAGCGGCCCCCGCCCGCCTGCGTCCGCGCCGCCCTGGCTGCGCCCCGCACGTGCGAACGCGCGCGCGCGCAGGTGCTGGTCGTGCACGGCACGGCGGACGCGCTGGTGCCCGCCTGGAACAGCCGGCGCCTGGCGGCGCGGCTGCCGGGCGCGCGCCTGGTCGAGCTGGGCGTGTGCGGCCACATGCCCATGGAGGAGGCGCCCGACCGCTTCCTGGACGCCCTGGCGGATTTTATTGCAGACTTGGACTAGGCCGCGTGGGCAGCCTGCGCTCGGTGGAGTGAAAGCTGGCTTGAACTGAGCAGGCCGGATGTGAGGCCGCTCAGCTGCCCGTCTGCAGGGCGCGCCTGGCTGCCCTGACAGGAGTCTGTCCTCAGCTTCTCAAGGAGCTGTGCTCTTTGGGTCAGCCGGCCAGTGCGCGCACGTGGCACCCTCGGGCTGCTGTGTGCAGACCATGCGACCGATGTTGGCTGGTGCGCGTCGCTGTGCTGGGAATGACTGGCATAGGCTAAGGCGGCGGGCTCCCTCCCAGCATGGATCACCCTGGCATGTGCAGGGAGAGCATGCATAGCGATGCAGAAGAATGACGGCCTTTCGTGACTGTCGTCGACAGTGAGAGCGCTGCCCTGTGAGGTGACTTTCAGACACTTTTTGGCATAGTAGCAGCTGGGCCATGGCGTGAACGTGGCCGTCTGTACAGATACACATGTGCAGTCCCTACACAGAGACGCGCATGCTGATCACCTTGTTCAAGGAGGTCGTAGGCTGCTGCCTGGTTGGCGCACATGTGTGAGCTGCTGAGGCAGCGTGCGCATGCCTTGCGGGCTGTGCAGAGATTTTTGGGTCCCAGGAGAGAGCGCTGTGTTCGTCATTCCTGCTTTGGTTCTGCAGGTGTGGGCAAGCGCCCATGCAAGCAGGATGAGTGCAACACGGCTTCACTGGATTCAGGCACGGCTAAAGTGCTTTCACATGCGAGCTCAATACACATGCGGTGCGCCTGAGCCGTAGGTGAGGTCGAATTTTACACACGCCTGGGAACGGCGTGGCTGGACACTCCAGCCACAGCACCCCTTTCGCTGGCGCCAGGTGGACGACCCCAGACAGTCACGCACGCTGGGCCAGCACGGCGTCTCTAGCGGAAAAACAAGCTCAATCGCATCTGCCTACACTCGCTCGCACACTCATAGACAGCCGACCCACCAGCCCCCCGACACAGGCGCCCTCACTGACAGGCACCCCCGCTGAGGCCTTGACCGCCTGACTGACCAGCCACTTCTGCAAACAACTGCACATAGCACACCGCTGGCGCAAGCGCAAGAATGGGGCCAAGCCTTGACCCAGGGTCGGGACGACGCCTTGCATAGGGGTCCCGAGTACCCCCCGCCGCGCAGGACCCCCACGCACACCCGCGTCCCAGAATGAATTCCTGGCATGCAGCACGCCCTGCTGGCCTGCCAGCTTGCATTTGCATATTCCTTGCAGCCCCGACGCGCCACCCCACGCCTGTTTCACCGTCCGTCGTCTTGGTGGCGGTCACATTTTGACATACACCCCGCGCAGGACCCTCCTGCTGCACATGCCCCGCTAGGAAAACGCGCTGTAGCGGCCTAAACACAGTCCTAAACGGTTCCACAGAGCTCAGGTGGTGACGCCTTGCCGGCAGGGTGCTCGCACCCCGCCTGCAAGGGCACCTGGAAAAACCTGCTCAAAACGCTTCTATGCACCCGGCTGAACCCACACCCCGGCGAGATCGCACACCGGCGGCTGCGCAGGGGCGCGGTCCCCACCATGTCAAAAACCCTGGTGTGCGCACTACGAGCCTGCAGCGCGCCTGTGCCGCCCGGAGCTGGCAAAACAGGCAGCGGCCGCCAAGAGGCGCCGCGCCCAGCCCGCTCCGCTGCAGACGAGCTCGTCTGGGCGCACACGCATCGCCTGCCGGCACGTTCTGACACCTGTTCCTAAAGGAGGCTGCGAACAATGTACCCACGTGACCCGTTCTCAGCCGGCAGGCGCCAAGCCCCACAGGGAGCGGCCTGCCCGGAGGCCCACCACAAGCGCGCGCACGCGGAGCGGCCACAGAAGCCATACACACTATGTCAAGCGCCAGATGTCCGTATCGCTGCAATGGCGCGAGGCGCACAGGCAGCCAGACAGCCCGCCAGAGCGCCCACGCTTGCAGGGTAGCTAAACCAGAGCTTGAAGGCTGGAGGCGCCTTGACGCCAAGCGAGCACGAGCTCAACGCCTGACCTGCTGCAGGCTTGCCTCCACCCTCGCGGCGCAAATCACACTCTGTCCCCGCGCCGCGTATCCCCGTTAAGCTTGCTTGCTCCCCGCTGCACGGTGGACAAGCTCATCGCACCCTCTCATACTCGAGCGGCAGGCCACAGACAGCGCTCAGAACACCGCCGCCGCCGCCGCGCCGCGCTCGGCGCGCCGCTACGCTGCGAGGCGGCGGCTGCTGCCCGAGCGCGACAGCGCCAGTGCAAGCGTCGTGGCCACCAGCGCCAGGCTCAGCTGCTGCGCGCGGCGCAGCGGGCCGCGCGCAGCGCCGCGTCGCCGCCGGCCGGCCGCCGGCACGGGCTCGGCGCTGGGGTCGGTGTCCGTCGCGGACGTCTCTGAGCCCGCCAGCGACAGCAGCGACGCCGCCGAGTCGCAGCGCAGCGCCGGCGGGTTGGGCGTGGCCTTGGAGCCAAACGCGTCCGGGTCCGGCTGGAACTGCGCGCGAGACCCGCAAGGCCGTCAGCGGTGACCACAGGAGTTCCAAGCGCGCTGCTGGCAGTGACCGCACACAATTTCATGATGACACACGAGCGGCGCTTGATACCAGGTTATCAGTCTATGCACCTCTCGTGCCCTCAGCCCTGGCACTTCTGTACTGGGCACCGCGTGTTTTCCGCGAGACTTGCAAGAGCAGGAGTGCAGCATGCGCACAGCAGACAGGTGCACGGCACAGAACGGAACGGATTCAGAGGAGTTCATAAGAAGGGCGCGCACCGGCCCCACGCGCGCGCGGCGCTCGGCGACAAACGCAACCACCGCCGGGCCCATCTTCTTCACGAAGCCGGTCATGCCGTGGCGCACGGCGAAGCGCGCCAGGTTCTCCGGGATCTTGAAGCCCTCGTGGTGCAGCAGCACCGTCTCGCACGACGGCCGCCCGCTGCCGTCGGGGCTGGGCACCGTGCGCGAGCGCCACATGGAGTAGTAAACGTCCATGCGCACGATGCCGCGCGCGACGGGCGCGCGCGGGTGCTCGATCGTCTGGCGCCCCGCGAGCTGTCAGCTCCGCGCGACTACACAAGCCTCGCACTGCCAGCAGAATATGACACACGCCCGCATCCGTCTCCCTGGATATACAATAGAAGAGAAGTAGCAGCAGAGCACGCGCAAGTACGTCGACCACACCTCATTTGCATGCAAAGGATCGCTTGCAAAGCAACCCATGGCCACATCAGCAAGCAGGCGCCAGGTGTATCCAGCTCAGGGAAAGGCAAGGCCTGCCCCGCCACTCGCTCAGCTCCTCGGCTGCACACGTCCACCAGAAGGCACCAATCAACATGCAGTCCCTCCCTGCACGCGCTCTCCCGCGCCGCGCGCACCTTGGTGATGCCGTACAGCGCGCCGTCGTCGCCGCGCCACATGCGCCGCGCGATCACGTACTCGCGCTTGGAGATGAAGGAGAAGGGGAAGGTGCGCATCCAGCGCACCACCTGGCAGCGGTGCCGACCGTCGCCGTTCTCCAGCACCTCGGTCTCCGAGATCATGGAGTCCTGTCGGCCGCCGCGGCCCCCGCAGGTCAGGCCAGCCAGCGCAGTAAAAGCGACGCGGAGCGATTCCACGCGATGTGACGCTTGCCCGCTCGCTAGGCAGGCGCACGCTAGCGGACCGCTGCTGGCCGAGCCTGGCGGCCGCGCGCGCTCACCCACAGCGCA
>JAABUR0100009254.1_pt1 | contig 11157 bp, 15 predicted proteins | sample 5560091 | NCBI WGS metagenome assembly JAABUR01 (sample SAMN10711879, study PRJNA513375) | rock metagenome | isolation source: Antarctica rocks | place: Antarctica: Victoria Land, University Valley sud
GGAGTCGTACGGCGAGCTCATCGTGACGTTGAAGGTCCAGGTGCCGTCGCCGGTCGAGGACGCGACGGCCTTGACCACATCCGGGTACCTCGCCGGCGCGCTGGACGGGTTTGCGCTCTCCGAAGCGGAGACGGTGGTCGGGCCCGGAGTGGGTGTTGACGACGACCCGGATCCAGAACTGCAGCCGGCCAGAGCGAGTGCGCAGAGGGCGGTAAGCAGGGCGGCGGTGCGCGTCAGGTTCACAGCGCCAGCATGCCGGGCCTGAAGATGTGCGGCGACCGGTAGGTGCGCGGACCACAACTAGATAGCGCACAACTAAGCCGTGGGCTACCGTCGCTTTATGGTCGACGATCTCGCGCTGCACCGACAGGTGTGCTTTGCGCTGTACTCGGCCTCGCGCGAGACCACCGCCGCCTACCGCGGCATGCTGGACAACTTGGGCGTCACCTATCCGCAGTACTTGGTGCTGCTCGTGCTGTGGGAGCAGGACGGGCGCGGCGTGCAGGAGATCTGCACGGCGTTGAACCTCGACACCGGCACCGTCTCTCCACTGCTCAAGAGATTGGAAGGCGCTGGACTGATCCACCGTGCCCGGATTTCCACCGACGAGCGACGGGTGCGGATCGAATTGACCCCTGCGGGGGTCGCGCTCAAGACCCAAGCCGCGGAGATTCCCGCACAGCTGGCCCAGGCCAGCGGGCTGTCTCCTGACGAGCTCACGGACCTGCGGGACGTGCTCACCCGACTCAGCGGCGCATTGCACACCAGCGCGCTGCATCCCTCTATCTCGAAGGACGCGCATTCATGAAGGCTCTCTACACCGCCGAAGCACTCGCCACGGGGGAGGGCCGCAACGGTCACACCCGCAGCACCGACGGGCGGGTCGATGTGGACCTGGCTGTACCCACCGAGATGGGGGGCTCCGGTGACGGCGCCAACCCGGAGCAGCTTTTCGCCGCCGGCTACGCAGCGTGCTTTCACTCCGCCCTACAGATGGTCGCGCGTCAAGACAAGGCGAACGTCGCCGACTCCGCCGTCGGGGCACAGGTGAGCATCGGCCAGCTCGACGGCGGTGGCTTCGGGCTGGCAGTCACCCTCGAGATCTCCCTACCCCACCTACCGCGCGCGCAGGCCCAGGAGCTGACCGAGAAGGCGCACCAGGTCTGCCCGTACTCCAACGCGACCCGCGGCAACATCGAGGTCACCTTGACCGTGACCGACGACAACGAATAGGAGCAACCATGTCCTCAATACTCATTGTCATCACCGGTGCCAACCACTGGACTCTCACCGACGGCACGCAGCACCCGACTGGCTTTTGGGCCGAGGAGCTGCTCACCCCGGTGTCCACCTTCCGCAAGGCCGGGGTTCAGCTCACCTTCGCCACCCCCGGCGGTGTCCGCCCCACCGTGGATGAGGGCAGCCTGTCGCCCGACACGGTCGGCGGCGAGGACGAGGCGGCGCGTCAGCGCGCCGAGCTCGACGCGCTGTTCGCTGAGGAGCTGGCCACGCCGCTGCGGCTGGAGGAGGTCAAGGCAGCCGACTACGACGCCGTGTATGTCCCCGGTGGCCACGGTCCGATGGAGGACCTCGCGGTATCGCCGGAGATGGGCGAGCTGCTGGTCAGCATGCTCGACGCCGGCAAGATCGTCTCTTCCGTGTGCCACGGTCCCGCCGCCCTGCTGTCTGCGACCAGGGCAGACGGGGAGTGGGCTTTCGCCGGACGTACCCTGTCCGGTTTCCTCAACGAGGAGGAGCGCCAAGCCGGTCTCGCGGACAAAGCACCGTGGCTGCTGGAGGACCGGCTGCGGGCTGCCGGTGCCGAGCTGAAGGTCGGTGACGCCTGGGCGCCGCTGTCCGTGGTCGACGGCACCATCGTCACCGGGCAGAACCCCGCGTCCAGCGGCGAGGTGGCCGAGAAGGTCGTCGCCCAGCTCACCGCCTGAGTAGCGCGGAAGCCAGATCCGCGCGGTTGACCGTTCCCGCGGCAGTAGCCTTCGGCGATGAAGATTCGGGGACTTGCCGCAGCCAGCGCCGTGCTTGTGCTCGCGGCGGGCGTGGTCGCCGCGGTTACCGCGGTTACCGCGAGCCCGTGGCCGGGAGCGCTGCTGATCCGCTTCGTCTTCGGTCGTGACGCCGCCAAGGTCAAGACCGCGCTCGAACCGCACGCGCCCGACGACGTGCGCAGGATCGGTAACCAACGGTACGGAGCGGGGCCGGACGCGCTCCTCGATGTCTACCTGTCGGCATCGGTCGCCGACGGTGAAGCGCTGCCGACCATCGTGTGGACGCACGGCGGCGCCTGGATCTCCGGCAACAAGAGGGACGCGGCGCCTTACTTCGCGATCCTCGCGGCCGCGGGGTACACGGTGGTCGCGCCGGATTACTCCGTCGGCCCCGGACGGCAGTACCCGACGGCCGTCCTCCAGCTCAACGACGCGCTCCGCTACCTGCACGACAATGCCGAGCGGCTGCACATCGACCGGACCCGAATCGTGCTCGCGGGCGACTCGGCGGGCGCCCAGCTCACCAGTCAGCTCGCAGCCATCGTCACCAACCCGGACTACGCCCGCGCGATGGGCATCACGCCGGCACTGGACGCCACCCAGCTCAAGGGTCTCGTCCTGTGCTGCGGTGTCTACAACATGGCCGCGCTGGACCATCTGCGCGGCGTGCTGGGCTGGGGCTTCCACATCGCGACCTGGTCCTACAGCGGCGTCCGCCACTACACGAGTGATCCGGCTCTGAAGTTAATGTCCACAGTGGACTACGTCACCGCAGACTTTCCTGCCGCCTTCATCACGGGAGGTAACGGCGACGGGCTCACCGCGATCCAGTCGAAGCCGCTGGCCGCGAAGCTGGAGGGCCTGGGCGTCCCCACGACGGCGCTGTTCTTCCCTGACGACTACACGCCGTCACTCCCGCACGAGTACCAGTTCACTTTGGACACTGCGGCGGGCAAGGATGCGCTCGAGCGGATTCTGGGATTCCTCAAGGAGCGTTTCAACGCCGAGGAGACCTCGCGGTGACATATGTGCGGCCTTCAGCTGGTTCGGCCGCTTCAACTAAAGGCGACCATCTCCCGCAACCAATCGCTGAGCTGCTCTATCTCGCTGGCCGAGGCGGTCCCGATCGGCTGGGGTCGGGTGAACCGCGTGGTCGTGACCGCGCGAATATCCTCGGTTCGCGCCCAGCTCGGTCGGTTCAGCCCGGATTCGGTCGAATCGATGCGCACGTGGTGGGCCAGCCCGCGGTCGCGCGTGGTCAACGGCACGATCAGGGCCATGTCGATCGGGAATCGGCAGTGCGTCGACGAGCTGACGACAATCGCCGGCCGGAGGCCCCCCTGCTCGTGCCCGATCGGAGTGCCGAGATCCACCCACCACAGCTGCCAGGGCGCAATCCGCGGGGATCGACTCACCGAGTGCGCTCCGGGTACTCCTCGCTGGCATCCAACAGACCGTCACCGGATGTCGCATCCCACGTGGCGATGTCAGCTTGGTAATCGGCCCATTCTTCGGCGTTGCTGCGTAGCTCTTCGTATCGTTGGATGACGCGGTTGATCTTGTGTTCCTTGATCAGCCGGCTAACCGCTTCGCCCAGTGGCACGCCGTGAAAGTCCTGCGCGGCAAGCTTCGCCAGTTCGTCCCGCAGAGCGGTGTCAAGCTGCATCGATGTCGTGGCCATGGTGTCAACCATAGTCGCAGCTATAGACTTGTGCCTTGATTGCCCGTCCTCGACCAGGCCGGATACGCCGGTATCGCCATCCTGCCCACCGCAGCGGCGACCGCGACCGACCTGATGGTGTTCAAGATGCTGTGCAACCGGCGCAAGGACTGGGCCGACATCGAAAGCCTGCTCCGTTGCAGCGCTGGCGATAGCGCCGAGGCCGTCGAGTGGGTAGCGAGCGTTCTCGGACCCGACGACCCGCGGTTGGCTCAGCTGCAGGCAATCATCGACGAGCTCGCCGAAGAACCAGCAGGCCGGGACACGGCACCGGGGCCGCCCTGGCCTGAAGCGCTACCCTGATCCCGCGGCCCGACCGGCTTCCTCCGCCCAGTAGTTGAGCGGCTCAGGACACGCCCCCACCCGCACGAATCCATTCGTGCTGCCTGGGAGTTCTGTTCGTGACGCTGCTGCGTACCTCGCCGACGAATATTGTCGCCATGGACAGCCCCGACTCGCTCATTGAACAGCTGCTGGAGCAGATGCTCATCCGAACCGGTCACCGTCCCAGCCCCGCCGAGCAGAAGTCCTGGGGCCGGAGCCTGCCAGTACTCGCCCGGGACCTGGTCGATGCCGGTCTGCCCGGGGTGGAGATGCTCATCGAGTACCACCTGCCGCTGACCTCGCAGCGCGCCGACGTCGTGCTCGCGGGCACCCATCCGCACACCGGTCAAGCGTCCTATGTGGTCGTGGAACTGAAGCAGTGGTCGGCAGCCCGGTCCTACGAGGGAAGCGCCGAGCTGGTCGACGTACCGGGCATGCCCGGCGGCCCGAAGCTGCACCCGGTGGCCCAGGTGCAGGGCTACTGCTCCTACCTCGCGGACTTCATCCGCGCGCTGGACGACCAACCCGATGCCCTCGCCGGCGTGGCCTACCTGCACAACGCCACCGACCCGGCGGCGGTCGCGGACCTGCGCCGCTACCCGGTCTCCACCACCGGCCGGTTGTTCACCGGCGCGGACCGCGGGGACCTGCTCGACTTCCTGCGGACCCCACTGGCGCCAGACTCGCGTGGACACGCGGCGGGCGACACGCTGCTGCGTTCGGCTGTCGCACCGTCCAAGCAGTTGCTCAAGGTGGCTGCCGACGAGGTCCGCGACCGGGAGCAGTTCCGGCTGCTCGGCAATCAGCAGCTCGCGGTCGACCTGGTGCTGCACGCGGTCGAGCAAGCGCGCGGTGCCGACACCAAGCGGGTGATCGTCGTCAGTGGTGGGCCGGGCAGCGGCAAGTCCGTGGTGGCGCTGTCGCTGTTGGGCGAGCTGGCGCGACAAGGGCGTTCGGTGCTGCACGCCACCGGATCGCGCTCGTTCACCCAGACGCTGCGCAAGGTCGCCGGGGCGCGGGCGCCGCGCGTACAGAGGATGTTCAAGTACTTCAACCAATTCATGACGGCTGAGCGCAACGGGCTCGACGTCTTGATCCTCGACGAGGCACACCGTATCCGCGCGACCTCGGTGGACCGCTACACCAAGGCGGCGCTGCGCACGGAGCGTCCGCAGCTCGATGAGTTGATTGCGGCGGCCCGGGTTCCGGTGTTCCTGCTCGACGAGCATCAGGTGGTGCGCCCCGGGGAGATGGGCTCGTTGGCGCAAATCTTGCGGCACACCGAGTCGTTGGGCCTGGACGCTCAACACGTGCACCTGGGGGAGCAGTTTCGCTGCGGTGGCAGCCAGGAGTATCTGCTGTGGACGCAGAAGCTGCTCGGCCTGGTGGAGGGAGCGCCCGAGCGCTGGCGTGGCGATCCGCAGTTCGCGGTGCGGGTCGCCGAGAGCCCGCAGGAGATGGAGCATCTGCTGCGGGTGCAGATGGAGCAGGGCTACTCCGCTCGGATCTCCGCCGGCTACTGCTGGCCCTGGAGCGATCCACGGCCTGACGGGTCGCTGGTGAATGACGTTCAGGTGGGCGCCTGGGCCCGGCCGTGGAACCTCAAGGGCGACCGCGCCGTCGGCGACGCGCCGCCGTCGGCGCTGTGGGCGACCAACGACGGCGGCTTCGACCAGGTCGGGTGCGTGTATACCGCGCAGGGCTTCGAGTACGACTGGAGCGGGGTGATCCTGGGGCCTGACCTGGTGTGGCGCGGTGGCCGGTTGACCACGGTGCGCGCGGCCAACTGCGACCCGGACATGCGCAACAAGACGAAGGTTCCCGAGCTGCAGTTCGACCGGCTGGTGCGCCACGTCTACAAGGTGCTGCTCACCCGCGGCATGGTCGGCACGGTGCTGTATTCCACCGACCCGCAGACCCAGGAGGTGCTGCGTCAGCTGATCCCGGACTGAACACACGAGAACTGAGACAACCGAGCACGGCCCGACGGGCTTCCGCAGCAGGACACGCCCCCACCCGATGTGAACGCGGGTAGGAGCACGTCTGTTGACCGCTTGGATTATTCCGATCGGCGCCGCATTTCCTGACCATTGGTCCATCGCACGGGATCACGGCGCGTGGGACCTCACCCGCCGGGCCGCAATTGAACCGTCCGACGACATCATCTTCTGGCTCGGTGGTGCCAGTGTTCTCGCCTGGGTCCGCGCGACTTCGTACGCTACGAGCCCGATTCCTCGCCGCCCCGTCATTCCCTGGGAAGATCGCGAGACGTCGCGTTACGTCGCCCGGTTCACGTTCACCACGATCTCCGAGGATCCGGTCGGCGCACCGTCATGGGGGCAGGTGCGGGAGAACATCGAGGCGCAGTCAGGGCTAAACAGGGGGCCGGTAAGGGTTGACGGCACGAAGGGCATCCACTACCTCCGCTCCCTGTTTCGAGCGCAACCGGAGCGCGCTCTCCCAGCAGCCGGTAGGCAACTACGCAGCGTCGATACGCCTGGCACTGACCTCGCGCGGTCCCTCGTTGCCATTGACACCGAGTACGAACACAGCGATACCGACGCCCGGCGACGTGTCTTGAGTGCGGTGGTGCGACGCCGCGGACAGCAGGAGTTTCGGGGCCGGCTTCTGGCGGCCTACGGAGGCGGGTGTGCGGTCACAGGGTCCAGTGCCGCTCCGGTTCTTGAAGCTGCGCATATCGACGCCTACTCGGGCGACCACACGCAGCATGTCAGAAACGGGATCGTGCTGCGGAGCGACGTCCACACCCTGTTCGACTTGCACCTCATCACTGCGACGGCGGGGTTCCTGGTCGCGGTGGCACCCGAGCTGCGGGGTACCGAGTATGGGCGTTATCACCAGCAGCGGTTGCGGCTACCCAGTGACTCGGCGCAGCACCCAGATGCGGACGCGCTTGCCCGGCACCGCCAACGATGTACGTGGTACGCCTTGGCGGAGCGCCACCGGTGAGCGCCTGCCGTGAGTTCGCGATCAGAGCCGAGGCGGTCTCACTCGATAGGGTAAGGGGCTTCATCGCCCGCGGTGGCAATCGTGATCTCGACCGCCTAACCGGGTGGCGGCGGACGTGGATGTTGAAGGTTACCGGTGAGCTGGCGGCCGGGCCGCGATATCGCGTGCGCCGGCCCGACATCAGCCCGCAGCGCGAAACCGTACGTAGCTCATCTCAAGCAACAAAGGATCGGGTTGCTCCTTGCGGATGCGCGGCAGTGCCATGAGCGGCTGGCCGTGCTGCTCCTTTAACCCGTGCTGCAGCATTGGCCCGTCGATCTCGCTCAGGAGGTCGGTGCGGATCTCAACGACCTTGTCCGGTCGGATGCCGAGGATGCCCGAGTCGTAGGCGGCGTGGTGGATCTTGCACAGTGCGAGGCCGTTGCGCACGACCGGGATACCTGCTTCCTCCGAGTCCGCCACGATATGTGCGGCGTCGAGCAACTCGCCGTGCCGCAGGGCGCATACCGCGCATCGCGTCTCGTAGGCGCGCATCACGGTCGCGCGAAAGACGGGCTGATGCAACCGCCGCTTGGTCTCCGCGATGATGTAGCGGCGAAGTTGTGCTTCGACCGGAGTATCCGGGCGGGCCAGGTCGCGCCCTACCTCGGTGGCAACGGCGAACTGGTGCTGTTCAGACTCCTCGGAAAAGATGAAGACGGGGAACACGGGTTGGTACTGGGCGACACCCACCCCGAAGAACCAAATCATCGGGACTCTTTGCTCCATGGCGGCCCGCAGTGCACGGTTTTCAGCGTGATCAGGGTCGTCGCCTCGCCACTTGTAGCGGAGGAAGCCGTCTGCGCCCATGACGTCCTCGTAGGGGCGCGCCGCCCCCTCCGGGCGGTAGACGGTGCGGATCGACAACGCCGCGGAGAGTTGTCGCGGCTTACGTATTCCGCGCTGTGCGTCCATAAGTCGGAAGGATTCGCCGTCAAAAATGAAGTCGCGTAGCTCATCAGTGGACAGCGAACGCAGACCGTCATGGGTCCTCACCGTCAGCCACGCCATCGCCTCGCGGCGCAGGCGAGCATCGAGGTCGGCGGACATGACGCCTATCCAATCAGCTTGGGATGCCAGGCGCGGCCGTCGAGTGCGGCAAGATGGAAGTCAGACTCGGCCGAAAGGAGCGCACGATGACGATGCTCGAAGAAGAGACCGGCGTTCTCGACCGATTCCGCACCCCGCTCTACACCGTCAGGGAAGCCGCGCGCTACCTCGACGTGCCGGAACGTACGTTCGCTACCTGGGCGCATGGCTATCGCCACCAGTCCACCCGGCGCCGCATGGTTGTCGGTTTACCTGTGTTGACGGTGCTGCCCAAGACCGGTAGGCGCGGCCCGGTCATCCCGTTCATCGGCCTTGCCGAGGGACTCGTGCTCACCGCCATGCGGCGCAGCGGCGTCCCCCTACAACGAATCCGTCCCGCCCTCGCCGCGCTGGACGAACAGTTCGGACTGGGGCACGCGCTCGCGAGCGAGCGACTGTATACCGACGGGGGCCGAAATCCTGTTCGACTACGCCGAGACCGGCGCCGACCCCGGTGCGGCCCGGGCCGCACGCGAGCTTGTCGTCGTACGCAACGGCCAGCGGGTATTTAACGAGATCATCGAGTCGTACTTGCGTCGAGTCGTCTTCGGTGACGACGGATACGCCCGGCTGATGCGGCTACCGGCGTACGAGGTGGCCGAGGTGGTCGTCGATCCCAACCGCGGATTTGGCCAGCCGATCTTCGTTCACGGTGGAGCTCGAGTCGAGGACGCCATCGGGATGTTCCGCGCTGGCGAACCGCTCGACGCGGTTGCCGAGGAGTACGGGGTGCCACGCGAGCAGCTGGAGGACGCCGTGCGCATCGCCGTGCCTCCTGCCGCCTGAGGTGAGGACAGGGCACCCTGCGGGACTGCCTGTTCTGTTTCTTGACCGCAGTCTCGGGCGGCGCCAGGTTCCTGACCTCCTCAGAGCGTCCGGAATTCGGCTGCACACTCTCGCGGAGGTCTACGGAATTCCCGCTGACGAGCAAGTATCGGACGTCGACTGGCTGGGCCACGCTGGTGATCGGGGCTGGCCTGTGCTCATGAAGCACGACCGCATCCGCTACCGGCCTGCCGAACGCGCAGCCGTCATCGCTTACGGTGTCCAGGCGTTCTGCCTCAGCAGCGGAAACTTGCGTGCGTCTGCGATGGCGCACCAGTTTCTTGCTGTCCTTGATGACCTTGCCGCAGCTTGCCAACAACCGGGCCCGTTCCTATACACCGTTTCTCGAACCGGCCTACGACGGACTGATCTCACCGCTTGATTCACCCCGCGCCATCGGTCAGCGGCGAAAGGCGGGGTGAACAATGATCATGTGCCTGGCCGACACCGATAGTCAGAGTCCACACCCACGGAGCGTGCAATGAGTGACCCTTAAGCAGCAGATCGTCGACCAGCTCACCGAGATCGCCTGGATCCTGGACCACAAAGAGTGGGACCGCCTCGGCGAGGTGTTCACCGAGGACGCCGAAGGCTACGGCCAACAAGGTCTGCCGGCGATCACCGCCAAGACCATCCGCTACCTCGGCCGCTGCGGGCCCACCCCGCACCTGACCGGCAACCATCGCGTTCGCCTCGACGGCGACTGGGCCACCTCCACCAGCTACATCCGGGCCATTCACTTCTCCGCGCCCGGCCGCCCGGTGCAGCACTGGGACTTCGTCGGGATCTACGACGACATGTGGTTGCGCACCGACGCCGGCTGGCGGATCACTCGCCGCCGGTGTCGGCCCCTGGGCACAGTCGGCGACCTCGTCCTACCGGTGGAAGACGCGACCTGAGGGCGCCGGACTAGCGCGTCGCCCGTGCCCTGCATTCCCTTGCCGGTTCGGGGCGTCGGGATGGTCACCAGTCTGTGCGGAGGATCGGGCCGATGTCGAAGTCGTCATCGTCGCTACGAACCCCTTCCGGGGCCGCTGGGTCGGGCTGCTGCCCGAGCTCGGCAGCTGATGCTCACTGACGCGGGCCAGCTCCTCCTTCTCCTCCTCCGACATCGCGTCCCAGCGGTCGGCAAAGGCGTGCACCTGAGCATCCATGACCCGTGTGTAGGGCGGGTCGGTGTAGGCCTCCCGGAGGCTGCGCTTACCGGACAGCACGTCGTCGATCAGGCGGGAAAATGCCGGCTCGTCGCTGCGTTTGGCCAGCAGCCGCAACGAGTCCTTAAGGTGCCGAGACAGACCGACGTCACCGCCGGCAATGTCGAGCGTGGAGTCAGGCGGGGTGGACATCGTCAGACTCCCGGATGGTCGTAGGAGGCGGTCGGCAGAGCATGCACGTTGAGGTCTTCGATACCACCGAGGTACCCGGCCATGACGCCGACGAGACCCTGGGCCGCATTCCAGGCTGTTGTATGGGCTTCGAGCACTTTGCCCCAGACGCCGATCGCTTTAGCCAGGGTGAGTGCGAATGCGGCGCCACCGACCACCGATCCGATGATTGACCAGCTCGAGCCGCGGCGGCTGCCGCCTCTGCCGCCATCGCGATGAGCAGATCCATAAGGTCCTGCCATAGCGCCCGAATGACGTTGTCGACGTTGGTCACCGCGGGCCAGCCGCACAATGTGACGCGGTCAGGGCTGAACACCGGAAATGGTTGGCAGGACCTACCTGCTGACCTCGGGTTCCTGCCGGAGATAAACCTGCCCGCACTACTTGCGAGGCCGACCGCCGGGCCGCCTACCTCGACTTTGTCACCCCGGGGGCGCTGCTGAACGGTTACGCCGCCGACGACGGGTGCGCCCTGCTGTGGCGCGGCGGCCGCCGGAGAAGGGGGTGAGCGAACGGCCCGTCGGACAGGCGTTTCGCGAGACGCGTCACGAGGGCAGAACCGCGGAGACCCCGCTGGCCGTGCGCTTCCTGGGGGTGAACGCTCAGGTGGAGGGCGGGACGAGCGGCCCACCGAACCGCACCGGCACCCCGTCGGTGACCAGCACGCTCTCGGGCGGCCCCGACGGCTGGGGCAGGCCCGTGGCGGCGACGAGCTCGTCGTTCAGCTCAAGCACCCGCGCCTCGCGCAGCGTCCACGCGCGGTGTGCGTTGGGCAGGTAACGCGTCTGCCCGGTCAGCG
>JAABUR0100009259.1_pt1 | contig 11153 bp, 16 predicted proteins | sample 5560091 | NCBI WGS metagenome assembly JAABUR01 (sample SAMN10711879, study PRJNA513375) | rock metagenome | isolation source: Antarctica rocks | place: Antarctica: Victoria Land, University Valley sud
CCCGCGCCTATACGCGGCCGGCAGAGCACCGTATAATTGAATCTTGAGTCGGGGCGTCGCCTGGTAGCCACTCGAAGCAGGGTCTCGACTGCGCTCGAGACACTGCACCGGCGGACCACAGGCGGCACCTTGCTCACGCTTACTAAAACTCTTAACACCTAAGCCGGGATGGCGGAACTGGTAGACGCGCACGGTTCAGGGCCGTGTGTCCGCAAGGACGTGGAGGTTCGACTCCTCTTCCCGGCACACTGAAGAGGGCAACCTGACGGGGCTATTCCGGTAAAAACTGGGATAAAGCACCTCTTACAGCCCATACGGAGCACTATTTATGGACATCAGATTCTCACCATTTCGTCGTCGTAGTGGAGGCCCAGGCGATGATATCCGTCGCGTCCCGATGGAGCCGGTCGACCCGAGGCTGATCCCGAAGGATCTCCTTACGCCAAAAATCCAGCGCATCGTGGCAATCGTCCACCCGGATCAGCGGGAAGCTTATCAGCTGAAAAACCAGCTGTTGCGCAGCGGCCATCGTAACGTCGACATTTTCTTCCTCCCGGAATCCTTCCTGACCATGATCAAAAGTGGCCATCAACCCGACGTCATCTTCGTCCATGATTTTTGGGCCGCCGACGCGGGCACGAACGGCATCGAATTGGCGCGGGCGCTGCGGACCGAACACGGCGTGAAATCATTGATCTTCAGCACGTCGGCAGACCATGCCGGTACCGCGGCAACCGTACTCGCGATGCACGGTTTTTCCGGGCACGCGGACAGCTACCTGCGCTAGGATTACGGAAACTCTTTGCCGAAACGGGGATAGCGGCTGTCCGACGGTGCGGGGGAGGCGCGCGACCGAACATCGCCGGGCCACACGCTGTTCCAGTCGGAGCCTTCAGCGGGAACTCGCCGCATCACCAAAGCGATGACTGGGTCGGCCCTCGAACGCGTTGACGCTGTTTCGGGCGGCCCGTAGACTTAGCTACGACCTGACTTGTACCGGTCGAGGCGTGAGACGTCCGTCCGGGGGCCCACTGGCCGAGGTGGCGGAACTGGTAGACGCGCAGGCTTGAGGGGCCTGTGGGGGCAACCCTGTGGAGGTTCGAGTCCTCTCCTCGGCACACTAGGATGACCAATCTCAGCGATGGTTCATTGGAGACCGACATTAAAAGGGACTAAGCTCGGGCATTACGAAGGACAGGGAAGCTATGGTACGAGTATCAGCCATTAATAAAGCTAAAATCGGCGCCATCCTGGCAGTCGGCATCCTCGGGGTGGCAGCGATTTTTGTCTACGCTAACGGTAATAAGCCGGTGGCCGAGCCGACACTGCTGCCGACGCCCTCCGAGACTCCGACTATCGTGCCAAGCGGTACGTCTGCCCCGAGCGCGGCCCCCGCCTCTCCCACTGCGACGCAGGCCGCGGCGCCCCGGTTCGATAAATGCGGCCAAATCAGTACTTATCGTCAAGAACTGTGGTTCGAGAAATTTACTAGCGTCATGCAGAGCCAAGGGATGGACCCGGGTACGAGCGGCGAAGCGTGTTATTCGCGTGACGCCGGCTTTTTCGTTTTCGTGCGGCCGGCCGGCCTGGCCAGTTCCGATGTCTATCGCTACGAGACTGCCTCCGGTCTGCTGGCGGCGGCGAAGTACGTGAACCCGGGTCCTGGTGGGACAGGCACCCAAAGCTACCCGAGTCAGTTGACCGCGTTCGAATTCGGGGTGCAGGAAGGTAGCATCATCCACATGAAAGGTGGTGGCGGTGATGGTGGGTGCGGCACCGAGGACAGCTACGACTATAATTTCGTCGATAACACGATTCGCATCACGCGTTCCGTGCTGAAATGCCAAAATGCCCCTGATAAAGTACTACTTTAATACGGGTTGATCGACGTGTCCGTCGTGGCACGAAGGGGTGCCTTGTCCCGCTCAGGTATCATGGGGATGAGGGCACTTAGCTCAGTTGGCTAGAGCGCCTCGTTTACACCGAGGAGGTCGGGGGTTCGAGCCCCTCAGTGCCCACATTTCTCGATGGTTCAGGCGATAGCCAGTCCGTAAGTCGTGGCAGGTCGATCGGTTGGTCCATAAAGACTGCCTTCAGGGATACTCCGGAAGCTTTCAAGACAGTGGTTACTGTCTCGGCGGCTTCGGAAAGTCGCCGTGCTTCCGCCTCGGACTTCGGATCCCAATGCGCCAAGGTTCCGCGGTGCTTGATCCGCGGCAGAAGAATTTCCCCGTGCTGTGCCGGATCTGCCGCCAAGGTGCAGTAGATGGAGCGGTCGGAGATGGTTAATCCGGCCTCGCTTAGTAGGCGAGCGAAGTGGGCGAAGCGGCGTGGCAGGGCGACCTCAGGCGCTTCGCCCTTCGACTGTGCTCGCTTCACATCATGAATCAACGTCTTATGTAACGGGTCGGAGTCGATTAGGACGATATCGAAGCGAGCGCTGAGATCATTCGCCAGCCGATAACAGCGGACGATCTTTTCCGCGAAATGCGCTTCCTCTTCGATACTGCCTTCATCGATCCGGTTCTTCACGAAGTAGCGATGCCAGGACTGGTCCGGCCATTCAGCCACGTCGGTGCCGCCGAAGCCGGTAACGACGTGTCCGCGGCTAGCCAGAGCCTCCTGTAGCTGCTGCATCAGGGTGCTTTTGCCGGCTCCGTCGGGTCCGTAAAAGGAAACGATCATACCTCCATTCTCATGAATTCCTCAGCGATGGCAATCAGGCAGTGTTGACGCTTCCGGTATGATGAAATCGGAGGAAACGATGAGTACAACAGAGAAAGCCACTCTGGCGGCCGGCTGCTTTTGGAGCCTGGAAGTAGTCTTTCGGGAGATTGACGGCGTTCAAGACGCGATCGTCGGCTACACCGGCGGCACGGTTGACAATCCTACCTACGAGCAGGTGTGTGCTCATCGCACCGGCCACGCCGAGGCGGTTGAGGTGACGTTTGATCCCGCCGTAGTCAGCTACGAACAAGTCCTCGAGGAATTTTGGAAGCTCCACGATCCGACCCAGCTTAACCGGCAGGGGCCGGACGTTGGCGATCAGTACCGGTCGGCAATTTTCTACCACTCGGAGGCCCAGCGAACGGCGGCCGAACAGTCCAAGGAGCAGGCGCAAACAGGCTGTGAGCAACCGATCGTCACGGAAGTCGTTTCAGCCGGAACGTTCTGGCCGGCCGAGGAGTATCATCAGCGTTACCTCGAGAAGCATGGTCTCGCCGGCGACGTGAGCTGATGGCTGACCAAGCCACACCAGCTGGCAAGACAGTCTTTGACAACGGCAACCAAATATGACAAAGCGAATTACTAAGACCGACGACCAGTGGCGCGAGGAGCTGACGCCGGAGCAGTACGACATCCTGCGTCGCCAAGGGACCGAGCCTCCCGGCAGCGGCGCCTACCTGTACCAAAAGGATAGCGGGATGTATAAGTGCGCGGCATGCGGCGCGGAACTTTTCTCGTCAGATACCAAGTTCGATTCCGGGACCGGTTGGCCGAGCTTTACCGAGCCGGCTGATCGGGAGAACGTGACCCTTCATCCCGACGATAGTTTCGGGATGCGCCGGACCGAAGTGGCATGCAAACGTTGCGGCGGCCATCTCGGCCACGTCTTCGGCGAGAGCTCGACTGAAAGCGGGAGCCAGCACTACTGCATTAACTCGGCGGCCCTGGATTTCGAAAAACAATAGGCTTAGATGCGGCAGTAGACTGGCGTGCGTCGACTCGTTCGCTTATCAGACGATACAGACATCAGGGAGTCCGATGAGTCGTTTCAGTGGCCGCAGCGGCACTTGGTGGTTATACTGAAACCATGGCAGTCAAGCGTACCCGGACGGCGGAATCAGCTCTCGTCGACAAAAACTCACCCGGGGTGGCCCGCCGCACCTTCGTCACTCTTTTCGTCTCGTTGATATTCTTCTGCATCCTCGGCTTCTTTTACCTGGTTCGCGAAGTGTTGCTGTTGATGGTGGTCGCCACCATTTTCACCCTGGCCTTAAGCCCAGCAGTGGGTTGGCTAGTCAAGCGCGGTTGGCAACGCGGCGTGGCCTCGTTCGTGACCCTGATCGTTTCGTTGATTCTCGTGGCAGGCGTCGTTTCCGCTGCCGCCGTCCCGCTGGTCTCCCAAGGCGGCAGGCTGATTGATAGTTTTCCGCAAATCGTCGAGGACGTCGCGAACAATCCAACGGTCAAGAAACTCGACGACAAGTATCACTTCGCCGACAAGGTCGAAAACGCCTCCCAAGAGGTACCGAAGCTCCTGACTGCCAACCAGGGAAAAATAGTCGATACCGCTAAGAGCACTTTCGGCCTCGTTACCGCCTTTTTCATCATCCTCGTCCTCTCCTTCTTCCTCTTGCTCGAAGGCCCGGAGGTATGGGCGACCTTGACGGCGCTCTTTGCGCCGCACCGCGCTAAGCGCGTGGAACGGGCGGGTGGCAATATTGCCAAGGCGGTGGGTGGTTACGTCACCGGCAATCTCTTCATCAGCTTGATCGCTGGCGTGGTGGCGTACATTGCCCTGCTGATCCTAAACGTGCCGTACGCCTTTCCCCTGGCGGTCGTCGTGGCCGTTTTCGATTTGATTCCTTTGGTCGGGGCGTCGCTGGCGACAATCATCCTTGGTCTCGTAGCTCTTTCCGAAAGCTCGATCGCCGCCATCATTATCGTCGCGGTCATGCTGAGCTACCAGCAGATCGAAGGGCACTTCATCCAGCCGATCGTCTACTCTCGCACGGTGTCCTTGTCGCCGCTTCTCGTCCTGGTGGCGACCTTGATGGGAGCCACCGTCGGCGGAATCGTCGGCGTGCTATTGGCTATCCCGGCCGCTGCAACCGTGCAAATCATCGTCAAAGAAGTACTGACGGGTACGAGGTCGGTGCGGTCATAGAGCCGACTGAAACACATTCCGCGAGAAGCCCTGGGTGGCTTTACGGCAAGAGCTTCTTGAAGACGGCAGTCCGGACGCTCAGCGATGTTTGCAGGTCGAAACCGTTGCGGAAAAACTCTTTCCCGAGCCGGTGGGCGATCCGGTAACCGATCCACTTCCCGAGCGGCCCCTTGAGGAACCAGGCTTGGTGGTCATAGTCGCGTCGCGACCAGTCCTTCTTGGCTTGGTCGTACGCTTGTTGCGAGACCGGCCCCTTCGTCCAGGGCACCGTCAGCCCGCTGAGTGACGCTGCGTAGGCTCGGGCCGTTGCCTCCAAGGCCAGGGTGTCGCCGAGCGTCTTCGGTACGCCCACCGTCTGGTAACGGACCAAGTGGTGCATTTCCGCGGCAAACACCTCGACGATTTTCTTCGGGTCCGCCTGCCAGTCCGGCAGCGAGATGTCGAACTCATGGTCGTTGCGCGCCCAACTGCCGGGCTGCGTCTTGGAGATTGCCCGTTCCGGGAAGTCGCGGACGTAGGTGACACCCCGCTTGTTCTTGGCGTATGGTGCGAGCTCGTTAAAGACCGCCTTCATCGCGGCCGGCAGGAGGGGGAGATTACCGTCACCGCGCACGTCGACGGACGTTATCAATAACTCTTTACTCCCGCTCTGCAAGAGCTGGGTGCGGATCGGGGAGTCGTTCATCAGTCTTTCTGGCGGTTGATCCACCAGTCATCTTCTTTCTCGGCGAACCACCAGCGGTCAGACTCGGTCTTTTGGATTTTCTCGGCGAGCTGCTTGGCTTCCGGTGTCTTCAGGCGCTTGAAGGCGCTCGGCAGCCAACTCTCGGCCCGGTCATTTCCGATGTCCACCTGCTCTTTCAGCGACAGGATGAACTCCAAGGTATCGGCATCCTTGGCCAGTAGGGATTCCGGCGAGGTGCGTTCTTCGTATTCCTGGATGATCGCCTTGATGTCGTCACCGAACGGTAGTGGTTCGGTCAGGTCGGCGATTGCCTTTTCTTCTTTGCGTTCGGCGTACTTCTGATGCACGTAGTTCAGGTCTGACGTCCTGGCCTCGGCGATGTCATGAAATAGGCACATCTTCAGGACTTTGCCGGTATCGACCCCGCCACGCATCATCGCCAAGGCGTAGCCGACGTAACCGACGCGGGTGACGTGTTCGGAAACGCTTTGCTCGCCACTACCGAGGAAGTAAAAACCGCTGCGCGGTGTCTTCGCAAGGATACCCGTCTCGAATGAGAAATCGACGATCGCGTCGTGGTCCGTCATGTCTTGATTATGCATGATTACATCATTCGGCGACGAATTTCGTTGGTTTCTGGATATTGTGACAACTCGCTCAACGGCCACGCTGCTAAGATTGAGTAGAAAGGAGGCTCCATGGGAAAAGCCACGGGAGACCAAGAAGGAGACAAGGTAAAGACCGGCGATACCGCGAGCGGCAAAGCCGTGCCTACGAAGACCGGCACGGTCGTGAAGATCAAGCCCGATGGAACCAGGGTGGTCAGGACGGCGGTCGGGACACTTAAGAAAATGAACAAGCCGTCCAAGCCCACCGACCGCCCGAACCAACATTGAGACGTCGCGGTTGCTTGAAAAGAGCCGCGTTTCCCGGCAAGCTTTAGTGTGTCATCTTGAAGCGACTAGGCCGTCGCGAACCGGAAGGGTCGCGACGGACATTGCCGATTCAGGATTTGCCGGGATAGCTCAGTGGTAGAGCGCTGGCCTGAAGAGCCAGGCGTCCCCAGTTCGAACCTGGGTCCCGGCACATGAGCAAATACTCGGACGATCTTGTCCTGGCGCTGTCTTTAGCGGACCGGGCGGACGAAATCACGTCGGATCGATTCCGAGCCGTCGATTTGGCAGTCGAAAGCAAGCCGGATATGACCCCGGTTTCCGAGGCCGACCGAGCGGTCGAAAAAATGGTGGCAGAGCGACTCGCTACGGTGCGTCCGGGAGATCAATTGCTAGGTGAAGAGTACGGGCAGTCCGGGCAGACCAGTACACGGCAATGGCACCTAGACCCGATCGACGGCACCAAGAACTACATCCGCGGTAACCCGGTCTACGCGACCCTGATCGCGCTATTTGATGATGACGAGCCAGCGGTCGGCGTCGTCTCAGCCCCCAAGCTGCAGCGCCGGTGGTGGGCGGCGAAGGGCCAGGGAGCCTACTGCAACGGGGAGCCGATTCGCGTCTCCAAGGTCAAGGCCATGAGTGACGCGTTCTTTTGCTATGGCAGCCTCAACTGGTGGAAAGCAGCCGGACGCACGGAAAACTTCGAGACAATCAAAGACGTCTGCTGGCGGCATCGTGGTTTCGGTGACTTTTGGATGCACATGCTGGTGGCCGAAGGCGCGGCGGACTTCGCGATCGAACCGATTGATATGAACCCGTGGGATTTGGCAGCGCTGCAGATAATCATTACGGAAGCAGGCGGCACACATTCCGATGTGGCCGGAAATATGTCCCTAACCACCGGAAGCCTGGTCACCAGTAACGGTTTGTTGCATCAAGACATCCTCCGCCTCGTTCAGTAACGGCAGCAAATTTCTTGTATACTGAACTTCGTTGTTAACAAACTGCGGGTGTAGCTCAGCTGGCTAGAGCGTCTCCTTGCCATGGAGAAGGTCGACGGTTCGAATCCGTTCACCCGCTCATTGACGTGACCAAAGATAAGCCCTACGATTAAGGGCTTTTTCTTTATGTTATGAAAACCATCACTCACCCCTTCTGCTGGAAACTCGTTCGTCCCTCAGGGATGGGCGGCGGGACGCTCTATGTGTTGCAGGGCCTCGAGCAGCGCCTCGAACTAACCGTTGAAGACGGCCTGCATACCGTGGAATCGCATTTCGAGCACGATCAGCCCGGTAGTCGCTTTGATTCACGGCTATCCCTTGGGGCGGTGATGAAAATGGTCGAACGGCACTTGCTCCAGCGAATCGGCTACCATGACAACCAGGCGCTGGTCCATCTTCACCTGCCGGAAATCATCGGGGAGGAGGGAGTCGCTTCGGCGGACGAATTACGGGCGGCCGGGGTACTCAGTAAAACAGATGTGACCCTCCTCGCGGCTGTTCAAAAGGAAATCTTTCAACGAAATCTGTACGACACGCCCGATTCGCGTCTGGCGTTTGTTACTTCCTTCAACCAGCGGCAGGCTACTGGGGTTTTCCGCCTTGGTTTACGTAGTGGCAGTATTGTAAATCTTTTCACGGCCCCACCGTCTCCCACTAACGAGCTGACCTTGATGATCGGTCGCTGGCGGAAAAATAGCGATGATGGTCGTATCCGGACGATGTATCCCGGACGCCCGTTGCTACGCCTTCCGGCCGATCCTCCCGTTTCTTATCTTGATTCCGAGGATCCGACAGACGAGCTAAGGCGTATCTACGAGTGCTGGAAGAACGTCGGGTTCCTGGTTCCATCGGACCGGCTGCAATAGTGGGCCTGAATCAGTCGGCGCTTTGCTTGATCATTACTAACGCATTCCACCGCGCTAGACGCTTTTTCAGTACAATGACCACATGGCGATATGGCCGAGTGGTTAGGCAAGGGTCTGCAAAACCCTCTACAGCGGTTCGATTCCGCTTATCGCCTCCAGGCTTCACAAACGGCCGGGGTGGCGGAATTGGCATACGCGACGGACTTAAAATCCGTTGCCGGAAACGGCTTGTGGGTTCGACTCCCACCCCCGGCACCGTGCTTTACTGAAGACGCGGGCGTGTGGGTTCGGCTCCCCTTCAGGCACAGGCCGATTTTCCGGGTAGAATAAGAGGGGAACAATACACACATGGCCGACGATTTCTTTAGTAACGAACAGTCCTTCGGTGAGGAAGCCGCCTTCCACGTCGACAATTTGGAGCCGCCGCGGCAGATCGCCCACGTCAACCTCTTCGATCGGCTGCACGAGGCCGAGGAAGCGGCAAAGCTGGCGAAGAAGCAACCAGCGAAGCCGGTGCATGACGTGGTGCCGCCCGCTGCCCTGACGCCTGCCGTGGCTGCATCGCCCTCGCCCTCTCCGGATGAGCCGATTTTCGCTGGTACGGCCGATCATCCGGCGGTCACGAGCCGATTACCAATCATCGTCGCGGCGGTCGTGCTGGTACTCGCCTTAGGCGGTGGCACCGCCGGATACCTATGGACGCAAATGCACAAGAATCAGAAGTCCGCAGTAGTCGAAAGCGGGTCGCCTAAGCCGAAGTCTTCCGTCAAGCCCAGCACCAGACCAAGCGCCAAACCGACCACTAAGCCGACGGCACCGCCACCCGTGGCGCCGAAACCCCCGCCCGCTCCCACGAACACCTACACCGTCCAGACGGGGGATAGCCTGATTACGATCGGTGATAAGCTGCGTAAGGACTGGCGCGCCATCGCGGCCGCTAACGGTAACATTTCCGATCCCAACCTGATTTTGCCCGGTCAAGTACTAAAGATTCCCTAACCATGGTCCGTGTCCGCTTAGATGATGATCCGAAGCCGCCGCCTCGCTTGAAGCGGCGGCCAACGCCGTCTCCCAAGCCGGAACCACCGGTCGAGCCTGATGCTACTACTGCGCCGAGACGGCGCGGCCTGACGGAACGGCAATGGTTTCTTTCGCTACTGGTCGTCTCGGGTCTCCTCTTGCTGATCGCGTTCCGCGGCTGCATCCTGCCCTCCGGAGTCGGACCGAAAGCCAAGCCTGCCGCCAAACCGACACCCGCCGCGTCAGGACCGCCGGTACAGCAAAACACCGGAACGGAGTATACTGTACAAAGCGGAGATAACCTATCAGCCATCGCCCAGAAGACCGGCGTTTCGCTCGATGCCCTTCTCCAGGCCAATGGCCTCAATCGCTCGAGCATCCTCTCGGTCGGGCAAAAGCTGAAGATTCCGCGCTAACGAAAGGACTACCATGACTCTTCTTTACATCATGATCGGCGTCGTCGTCCTCGGCTTGATCTTCCTGATCGCCGTCTACAACAGCCTGATCCGTTCCCGCAATCGCGTCGACGAAGCCTGGTCCGATATCGACGTACAGACGAAGCGCCGCTACGACTTGATTCCTAACCTGGTCAACACCGTCAAGGGGTACGCCACGCATGAGAAGGAACTGTTCGAAAAAGTCACCCAGGCCCGCGCCGACGCGATCAACGCCACCGGCACGCAAGACAAGGCCCAGGCGGAAAACGTACTGACCGGAGCCCTGCGCTCAGTCTTCGCCGTCGCCGAGAACTATCCTGACCTGAAAGCGAGCGAGAACTTCCAGTCGCTACAGGACGAGGTGACCGATACGGAGAACAAGATCATGGCCGCGCGCCGCTTCTACAACGGCAACGTCCGCGACTTCAATACCAAACTGCAAGTTTTCCCGACGAATATGTTCGCCAGCATCCTGGGCTTCAAGGCACGCGAGTTCTTCGAGCTCGACGAAAGCGACCTGGCCGCCAAGCAGCCGGTTGACGTCGCCTTTTAAAGATGTCGTCGCGGCACCACAGGGTGCGAAAAGTTAAAAGACAATCGGGTGGATGTCCATTTCGGTCGGGCGATGCCGGTGGTGCAGCTCGATTATGCCGCCCGGTATCGGACGCACCAGACGGAGGTGCTTTGTCCGTACCGACGGTATGGCCTGCCAGGAGAACTCCTCGCGACCTTGGTTACGATTGATGAGGAGGAGTTCCAGGATCGCGCACTGGTATTAGCAGGTCTGGTGAACTTAATCAAGAAAATCCGTGGCGAAGATGCTGTGGGCGAAGCACTCCTCAAGTCCCGAACGGTAAAGGGGGTGGAAGCCGCTGAAAGCCTGTTTGAAGCGATAAAGGATTCGGCGGCGAGAGATGTTCTCTGGGCGGGCTTGGTTGGGGGTACACTCGAGGGTAACCTGTGAGCGTCGTTCGCTAGACTGGAATCACCATGGCCACCCGCTATCCCACGTCAGTTGCAATAAATCGTAGCCGCGTCTTTACTCGACACCGTTCATCAGTCTGATCCCTGGTCGACTAGAACTCATTCCAACACCCACTACGTAGGCTGTCGCCAGCGTGTTCTGGTTCGGGCGAAGCGAGAACTAACGAAGGGAAGGCGTTCTTATCCTGGCCGGCCTCGAACTAGAAAGGGTTCTTAGCTTTCGAACGGGCCTGCTGCCGGACTGACCCCACCCTTTTTGAAGCCAAGGGAGCATGTTGCCATCAGGCAACATAGTGGAAGTAACGCTAAGCAGGAAAGTCCCGCCCCTTCCCAGACAGGATATAATTACCTTGTCATGGCCACCCTCTACACC
>JAABUR0100009266.1_pt1 | contig 11143 bp, 10 predicted proteins | sample 5560091 | NCBI WGS metagenome assembly JAABUR01 (sample SAMN10711879, study PRJNA513375) | rock metagenome | isolation source: Antarctica rocks | place: Antarctica: Victoria Land, University Valley sud
CCGTCCTGCCCACCGGCGCCTTCGCCGGTCTCCCCGAAGACGCCCTCGACTGCGCCGCCGGCCTCTACCTCGGCGACCCCACGAGTTGACCAACCCCCGACGGACTTACAGACCTGACCACTAAGGCACGTGTCCGGCCTTAGACATCTGCCCTGCGCGCCGCGGCCCCGGGAAAGATACGGCATCCCCCCAATGTGCCCGGCCTCCTCAGCGGACGAGCGTTGACCACGTCAGCAGACCCTCCCGAAGGAGCCATCGTGTACCTTTCCGACAACCCACTCTTCGTCGCCGCCGAGGTCGCCTACCGCACGGAGCGGGTGACCCGTCGTCGCCCTCGCCGGGACCCGGACCAGCCGCGCCCCCGACGTCGCTGGTTCCCGGTGCTGTCCCGTCACGAGCGGCGGCACCCGAGCAGCACACCGGCCTGCGCCCAGTGACAGGCCCGGCGTGTCGGTCGTCTCCGCGATAATTGGCCACGTGCCCCTCGATGCTGCACCCCAGAGCCCCCTCTTCGGGCGACGCGCGGACCTCGACCGCCTCAGGCGCCTCACCGGGCTCGACACGGCCGCCGAGGCTCCCGCGGGCGGGCTGGTCGTCGTCTCGGGGGACGCGGGGATCGGCAAGACCAGGGTGCTCGCGGAGCTGATGGCACAGGCCCGCTCGGCCGGGGTCCGGGTCCTCGCCGGGCACTGCCTCGGGGAGGCGGGCAGCAGCCTCCCCTACCTCCCCTTCGCCGAGCTGCTCAGCCGGCTGCATGCGACAGACCCCGACCGCGCGCAGGACCTCGTCGCGGCCCATCCGCAGATCTCCCGGCTCGTGCCGGGGCTGCGGGGCGCGGGTGGTTCAGCAGGCTCTGGGACCGGCGCCGTCCCGGGCACGATCCCGGGCACCGTCCCTGGCGGGGAGCAGCCGCTGGACCGGGGCGAGCTGCTCGAGGCCCTTCACGCCGTCCTCGAGGACCTCGGGACGCACGGCCGCCTCCTCGTCGTCGTCGAGGACGTGCACTGGGCCGACCAGTCCTCGCGCGACCTGCTGACGCTGCTGTTCACGAGGGGGTTCGATGCACCGCTGTCGCTCGTCGCGTCCTACCGCAGCGACGAGCTGCACCGCCGGCACCCGCTGCGGACGACGCTGGCGCACTGGTCTCGTCTCGGGCAGGTCCACCGGGTGGACCTCGCCCCGCTGCCCGACGCGGACATCCGGGACCTCGTGCGCTCGCAGCGACCGGACGACATCGACGAGGAGGAGCTGCAGCGGCTGGTCACCCGCGCCGAGGGCAACGCCTTCTTCGCGGAGGAGCTGGCCGCCGCCAGTGCTTGGGGACGCGCGGGTGGAGCGGACCTGTCCCGGCTGCTGCTCGTCCGGGTCGAGCAGCTCGACGAGGTCGGCCAGCAGGTGACCCGGATCGCATCGGCGGGGGGCCGGCACGTCCCGCACCGGCTGCTCGCCCGGGTCGCCGGGGTCACCGAGGAGGAGCTCGACCGCGGGTTGCGTTCGGCCGTCGAGCACAACGTCCTCGTCCCGACGGAGCAGGGCGGCTACACCTTCCGCCACGCCCTCCTCGGGGACTCCGTCTACGAGGACCTGCTGCCGGGCGAGCGCGTCCGCGCACACACGGCATACCTCTCCGCCATCGCCGGCGACCCGACTCTCGGGACGTGGGCGGACATGGCACGGCACGCGCAAGCAGCCGGCGACCGCGAGCGGGCCCTCGAGGCGAGCCTGCTCGCCGCCGACGCCGCCATGGCCGTCGGCGGCCACGACGAGGCGTTCGAGCACTTCAGCGCGGCCCTCACCCTCCTGCCGTGCGGCCACGCCGACACCGACAGCGTGACCATCCGGGCGGCGGCGGCCGCCACCGCGGCCGGACGGGCGCAACGGGCCGTCGACCTGCTCACCGAGCGCCTGGAGCGTCAGCCGGCGGAGGCGACCCCGGCCGAGCGCGCCGAGCTGCTCGGGGCGCTCGCAGCCACGGCGCGGTTCATCGAGACGACGATCGACACGGTCGCCCTCGTCGAGGAGGCCCTCGCGCTGGTCCCGGCCGAACCACCGAGCGAGCAACGCACCAGGCTGCTGAGCATCTCCGGTCAGACGCTGGCGGACCGAGCCCGCTACGAAGCGGCGGACCACGCCCTCGCGGAAGCGATCAGGATGGCGGACGCCCTCGGGCTCACCCACCTCTCCGCTGAGGTCGTCACCGTCCGGGCTCGGGTCGCCGAGCACCTCGGTGACCCGGAGGGCTCCCTCGCGTCACCGCAGGGCATCCTCGCCGACCCGGCCTCCATGGGCCTCGCCGCCGAGATGCGCGCCCGCCACCACCTCGGCTCGCTCCTTCACCGCAGTGGCCGGCTCCCGGAGGCGCTCGCCGTCTACCGGACGGGGATGGACCGGGCCCGCCAGGTCGGCCGCCGCTGGGCGCCGTACGCCCTGGACGCACAGGTGCTCGCCGGGATCGCGGCCTACGAGAGCGGTGACTGGGACCTGTCACTTCAGCTGCTCGACTGGTCCGGGGAGCCCCCACCGCAGCCGGCGGCATCGCTGCTCGCCGCTGCCCGCTTCTACGTCGCGGGCGGCCGGGGCAAGGCAGGCGTCCTCGAGCAGCTGCCGGGGATCAAGCGGTGGTGGAGCAGCGACGGGATGCTCGTCATCATCAGCGGCAGCGCCGCCATCGACCTGCACGGCGACGCCGGACGGCTGGCTGCGGCGGTCGCCGAGCACGACGCCGTCGTCGAGCGGATGCGCGAGCTGTGGGGGTCCGAGCTCTTCCGGGGTCGGGTGCGCCTCGGTGCCCTGCTCGTCGGGCAGCTCGCCACCCACGCCGGCACCCGGTCGACCGAGGAGCGGGCGGACCTGCTCGCCCTCGGTGAGCAGGTCGCGGACATCGGGGCCAAGGCCCTCGCGGTGTCCCGGCGGGACGGCAACGACGGGCCGGAGACGCTGGCCTGGGGTGCCCGGCTGGCCGCCGAGAGCCGCCGCCTGCGCTGGCAGGCCGCGGGCAGGGCACTGTCCCACGAGGAGCTCGTGACGGCCTGGCACGAGGCCGTCGAGGGCTTCCGCCGGTACGGCCACCCCTTCGAGACGGCGCGGTCGCAGGCCCGGCTCGCGGCAGCCCTCGCCGCCGGTGGGGACCTCGCCGCCGCCCGCGACGTGGCTGCCGAGGCGAGGGCGGTCGCGCAGCGGCTGGGAGCGGCTCCGCTGCTCGCCGAGCTGAGCGCGCCGAATGCGCCGAACGCGCTGGCCGCCGGGCGGTCTCCTGTCGCCCCCGGTGTCCGGCCGGGCAGGCGGGACCGGGGTGGCGCCGCGCTCACCCCACGCGAGCGCGAGATCCTCGGGCTCGTGGCCCGGGGGCGCAGCAACAAGCAGATCGGGGCGCAGCTGTTCATCAGCGCCAAGACGGCGAGCGTCCACGTCTCGAACATCATGGCCAAGCTCGGGGCGTCCGGCCGCGGAGAGGCCGTCGCGGTGGCCAGGCGCACCGGCCTGCTGGGGGACTGACGGGGGCGGCGGGGGCCGGTGCGGGAGGGTCCGCCCCCGGTTAGGCCCGGTTAGGCCCCCCTTACTACCCACCGTCGCGCAATTACGTCACACTGGTGTGGTGTTTATCGGGACGGCCGAGCGCCAGGACTGCGACGTCACGCCGCAGTACCTCGAGCTGCGCACCCGCGAGCGCGTTCTCGGATTCGTCTCCGAGCACGGGCCCATCACCGCCACGGAGCTCGGTGGACGCCTCGGCCTGACGGCCGCCGCGGTCCGCCGCCACCTCGATGCCCTCGCGGCCCAGGGCGCCGTCGTGGAGCACGACCCCACCCGGGGCCGGCAGCGCGGCCGCGGACGCCCCGCGCGTGCGTGGGTCGTCTCCGACCACGGCCACGAGTCCCTCCCCGCCGACTACGACGGGATCGCCGCGGAGGCGCTGCGCTTCCTCGCCGAGCAGTGCGGACCCGAGGCGGTGGCGATGTTCGCGCGCGAACGCGTCGGGGCCCTGGAGGGCCGGTATGCCGCGGAGCTCGCCGACGCCGGACCCACCCCCGCCGCCCGGGCCGAGGCCCTCGTCCTCGCCCTGACCCGCGACGGCTTCGCAGCCAGCGCCCGCCCGGTCGGCGCCGGCACGCTGACCGGCATACAGCTCTGCCAGGGGCACTGCCCCGTCAAGCACGTCGCCGAGGCGTTCCCGCAGTTCTGCGACGCGGAGACCGACGCGTTCTCCCGGCTGCTCGGGGTGCACGTCCAGCGGCTGGCGACGCTGGCCCAGGGCCACCACGTCTGCACCACGTTCATCCCGACGCCGGCCGTGCCCCGCCCCCGGGACCCGGTCCCCGCCGACCCGGCCACCAGCACCATCACCCCCAACCCCGCCCCAACCACGGAAAGGTCCTCGCGATGAGCACCAACATCGAAGAGCGCAACCCTGGCCTGAAGGACCTCGGCCGCTACGAGTATGGCTGGGCGGACAGTGACGTCGCCGGCACCGGCGCGCGCCGGGGGCTGAGCGAGGAGGTCGTCCGTGACATCTCCACGCGCAAGGACGAGCCGCAGTGGATGCTCGACCTGCGCCTGAAGTCGCTGCGGCTGTTCGGCAAGAAGCCGATGCCGACGTGGGGCTCCGACCTGACCGGCATCGACTTCCAGAACATCAAGTACTTCGTCAAGTCCACCGAGAAGCAGGCCGCCACCTGGGACGAGCTGCCGGAGGACATCCGCAACACCTACGACCGGCTCGGCATCCCGGAGGCCGAGAAGCAGCGCCTCATCGGCGGCGTCGCGGCGCAGTACGAGTCGGAGGTCGTCTACCACCAGATCCGCGAGGATCTGCAGGACAAGGGCGTCATCTTCGTCGACACCGACACCGGCCTTCGCGAGCACGAGGACCTCTTCAAGGAGTACTTCACCTCGGTGATCCCCGCCGGCGACAACAAGTTCGCCGCGCTCAACACGGCGGTGTGGTCGGGTGGCTCGTTCATCTACGTCCCGCCGGGCGTGCAGGTCGACATCCCGCTGCAGGCCTACTTCCGGATCAACACCGAGAACATGGGCCAGTTCGAGCGGACCCTGATCATCGCCGACGAGGGCTCGCACGTGCACTACGTCGAGGGCTGCACGGCGCCGATCTACAAGTCGGACTCGCTGCACTCGGCCGTCGTCGAGATCATCGTCAAGAAGAACGCCAGGGTGCGCTACACGACGATCCAGAACTGGTCCAACAACGTCTACAACCTCGTCACCAAGCGGGCCACCGCTGCCGAGGGCGCGACGATGGAGTGGATCGACGGCAACATCGGCTCCAAGGTGACGATGAAGTACCCGGCCATCTACCTGCTCGGCGAGCACGCCAGGGGCGAGACGCTCTCGATCGCGTTCGCGGGCGAGGGCCAGCACCAGGACGCCGGAGCGAAGATGGTTCACGCCGCACCCAACACCTCCTCGAGCATCGTCTCGAAGTCCGTCGCGCGGGGCGGTGGCCGCACCTCGTACCGCGGCCTCGTGCAGGTCATGGAGGGCGCGAGCAACAGCCGCTCGACCGTGCGCTGCGACGCGCTGCTCGTCGACACGATCAGCCGGTCGGACACCTACCCGTACGTCGACGTCCGTGAGGACGACGTGCAGATGGGCCACGAGGCCACCGTCTCCAAGGTCAGTGACGACCAGCTGTTCTACCTCATGTCCCGGGGCATGACCGAGGAGGAGGCCATGGCGATGATCGTGCGCGGGTTCGTCGAGCCCATCGCCCGGGAGCTGCCCATGGAGTACGCCCTCGAGCTCAACCGTCTCATCGAGCTGCAGATGGAAGGAGCAGTCGGCTGATGCCGCTGTTGTCCACAGACGAGCAGGGCGCCCCCGGCTCGGCTTCGCTCGTCGCTGCCCACACCGACTCGGCCGCGGCCTTCGTCCCCGACCAGTCCCGCGCCGAGCGCAGGACCTCGTTCTCGGTCGAGGACTTCCCCGTCCCCGGCGGGCGCGAGGAGGACTGGCGTTTCACGCCGGTCGACCGGCTGCGGGGGCTGCTGGCCGACGCCCCGACCGAGGCGGACGCGGTCACCTACGAGGTGAGCGCGCCGGACGGCGTCGTGACCGGCACGCTGGCCAAGGGACAGGCGCCGCGGGGCACCGTGCTCGTGCCGGCTGACCGGGGCGCGGTCGTGGCCAGCGCGAACACCGCGCAGGCGCTGCACCTGCTGGTGCCCGCCGACACCGAGCTGAGCGAGCCGATCCGGGTCGTCGTCACCGGTCGTGGCGGTCGGCGCAGCAACGCCCACTACGTCGTCGAGGCCAGGGCGCACAGCAGGGCGACCATCGTCCTGGACCACGAGGGCCACGGCGAGCACACCGGCAACCTCGAGGTCGTCGTCGGCGACGGTGCGGACATCACGGTGGTCACCATCCAGCACTGGGACGACGCGTCCCTGCACCTCGGACAGCACGACGCGAGCGTCGGGCGGGACGCGCGCTACAAGCACGTGTCCGTCTCGCTCGGCGGCGGCATCGTGCGGCTCAACGCGAACGTGCGGTATGCCGGTCCGGGCGGCGACGCGACCCTGCTCGGCGTGTACTTCGCCGACAGCGGCCAGCACCTCGAGCACCGCTCGTTCGTCGACCACAACACCCCGCGGTGCCGCAGCCGGGTGACCTACAAGGGCGCCCTGCAGGGCCAGACCGCCCATACCGTCTGGGTCGGGGACGTCCTCATCCGCATGGAGGCGGAGGGCACCGACACCTACGAGCTCAACCGCAACCTCATCCTCACCGACGGCGCCCGCGCCGACTCGGTGCCCAACCTGGAGATCGAGACCGGTGAGATCGTCGGCGCAGGGCACGCCTCGGCCACCGGGCGCTTCGACGACGAGCAGCTGTTCTACCTGCAGTCCCGCGGGATCACCCGCGAGGAGGCCCGGCGTCTCGTCGTCCGCGGGTTCTTCCTCGACGTCATCCACCAGATCCCGGTGCCGCAGCTGCGCGAGCGGATCACCCGCGACCTGGAGGACGAGCTCGCGGCAGTGGAACGTGCCGGTGTCGGCGCATGAGTGCCGAGCCCGCGGCGACGGCGCCGACGGTGCCGACCGCGCCCACTGCGCCGACCGTGCCGACCGGCAGCGGTGAGGTCGGCGGCGCCGACTTCGTCCTGGTGTGCCGGCTCGAGGACCTTCCCATCGGGACGGCCGCCCAGGCGGACGTCGACGGGGTCGTCGTGGCCATGGTCCGCGACGCGGAGGGCGGTGTGCACGCCCTCGACGACCGGTGCACCCACGCCGACGTGTCCCTGTCCGAGGGCGAGGTGGACGGCTGCACCCTCGAGTGCTGGCTGCACGGCTCCCGCTTCGACCTGCGCACCGGTGAGCCCACCGGTCCACCGGCGACCGTCGCGGTCGCCGTCTACCCAGTCAAGATCGACGGGGACGACGTCTACGTCTCCGTCACGAAGGAGCTGTGAGCACCGCATGAGCACACTCGAGATCCGCGACCTGCACGTCTGCGTCCAGGTCGAGGACGGCAGCAAGGAGATCCTGCGCGGCGTCGACCTGACCGTGCGCTCGGGCGAGACGCACGCGCTCATGGGCCCCAACGGGTCCGGCAAGTCGACGCTGGCCTACTCCATCGCCGGACACCCGAAGTACCAGATCACCGCCGGCACCGTCACCCTCGACGGTGAGGACCTGCTCGCGATGAAGGTCGACGAGCGGGCCCGCGCGGGGCTGTTCCTCGCGATGCAGTACCCCGTCGAGGTCCCCGGCGTCACCGTGTCGAACTTCCTGCGGACCGCCAAGACCGCCATCGATGGCGAGGCTCCGAAGCTGCGCACCTGGGTCAAGGAGATCAAGGTGGCGATGGAGAGCCTGCGGATGGACCCCGCCGTGGCCGAGCGCAACGTCAACGAAGGATTCTCCGGAGGAGAGAAGAAGCGCCACGAGATCCTGCAGATGCAGCTGCTCCGGCCCCGGATGGCCATCCTCGACGAGACCGACTCCGGGCTCGACGTCGACGCGCTGAAGATCGTCAGCGAGGGCGTCAACCGGGTCAGGGAGAGCGGCGACGTCGGCATCCTGCTCATCACGCACTACACGCGCATCCTGCGCTACATCAGGCCCGACTTCGTCCACGTCTTCATCGACGGCAAGATCGTCGAGGAGGGCGGCTCCGAGCTCGCCGAGCGGCTCGAGGACGAGGGCTACGACCGCTACGTGGGGGCGACGGCCTGAGCGGGCCGAGGTACGACATGTCATCGCCGGCGCCGTTCACCGAGGAGGAGCTGACCCGGATCCGGGCCGACTTCCCGATCCTCGGTCGCACCGTGCGCGACGGGAAGCCCTTGGTCTACCTCGACTCCGGGGCCACGTCGCACAAGCCGCGGCAGGTGCTCGATGCCGAGCGCGGCTTCTACGAGAGGCACAACTCGGCCGTCCACCGGGGCGCGCACCAGCTCTCCGAGGAGGGCACCGACGCCTACGAGTCCGCCCGCGCGAGGATCGCCGCCTTCATCGGGGCTCGGCCGGGGGAGGTCGTCTTCACCAAGAACGCCACCGAGGCCCTCAACCTCGTGGCCTACGCCTTCTCGAACGCGACGGCCGGTGGCGGCGGGGGGGTCGCCGGGGGCCCGTTCCGGCTCGGCCCCGGTGACGAGGTCCTCGTCACGGAGATGGAGCACCACGCCAACCTGGTGCCGTGGCAGGAGCTCGCCCGGCGGACCGGGGCGACGCTGCGCTGGGTCCCCGTCACCGTCGGGGGCCGGCTCGAGCTCGGTCGCCTCGACGAGCTGCTGACCGAGCGCACCCGGGTGTTCGCCTTCACCCATGTCTCCAACGTCCTCGGAACGGTCAACCCGGTGCGGGAGCTGGCCGCCCGGGCGCACCACCACGGGGCGCTGGTGGTCCTCGACGCCTGCCAGTCGGTTCCGCACCTGCCCGTCGACGTGTCCCGGCTCGGCGTGGACTTCCTCGCCTTCAGCGGTCACAAGCTCTTCGGTCCGCTCGGCATCGGCGTCCTCTGGGCGCGCCCGGAGCTGCTCGAGCAGATGCCGGTCTTCCTCACCGGGGGGTCGATGATCGAGACGGTGACCATGGAGGCCTCGACGTACGCGCCGCCCCCGCAGAAGTTCGAGGCGGGGGTGCCGATGGCCGCCCAGGCCGTCGGGCTCGCGGCCGCCGTCGACTACATCGGCCAGATCGGCGGAGTGGAGCGCATCCAGGCCCACGAGCACCAACTGTGCGAGTACCTCGTCAAGGGGCTCGCCCAGCGGCCGTGGACGCGCATCATCGGGCCAGGGGACATGGCCGACCGCGGGGCGAGCGTCGCCTTCGTCGTCGACGGAGTCCACCCCCACGACGTCGGCCAGGTGCTCGACCACGCCGGCATCGCGGTCCGGGTCGGGCACCACTGCGCCTGGCCGCTGCACCGGGCCATGCAGGTACCGGCGACCACCCGGGCGACGTTCGCGGCCTACAACACCCTCGGCGAGGTCGACGCGCTGCTCGCGGCGCTGGACAGCGTGCCCGCGCTCTTCGGGACCGCCGCCGGGACGCGGGCCTGATGGACCTCTACGGCGAGCTCATCCTCGAGCACTCCCGCGCTCCGCACCGCGCCGGGCTGCGCGAGCCCTTCGACGCCGAGGTCCACCACGTCAACCCGACCTGCGGCGACGAGGTGACCCTGCGCGTCGAGGTCGACCGCGACGGCGCCCTGGGGCCAGTGGTCAGGGACGTCTCCTACGACGCGCTCGGCTGCGCCATCTCGATCGCCTCCTCCTCGGTCCTCGCCGAGGAGGTCACCGGCCGGCCGGTCCGCGACGCGCTCGAGACCTACGAGGCGATGCGGGCGATGCTGACGTCGAGGGGGACGGACCCGGGCCGCGAGGACCTGGTCGGTGACGGGGTCGCCTTCGCCGGCGTCTCGAGGTACCCGGCGCGGGTCAAGTGCGCGCTCCTCGGCTGGTCCGCTTTCACCGACGCCCTTGCCCGGGCTGGCATCGACATTTCCGTTGCCGCACAACAGAGCACACAAGAGAAGAGTTGAAGAGATGACCGAGACAACGACCACGTCGAACCCCAACGTCGCCGACATCGAGGAGGCGCTGCGCGACGTCGTCGACCCCGAGCTCGGGATCAACGTCGTCGACCTCGGCCTCATCTACGGCATCACCGTCGACTCGCAGTCGCACGCCGTCATCGACATGACGCTCACGTCCGCAGCGTGCCCCCTGACGGACGTCATCGAGGACCAGACCCAGCAGGCGCTCGAGGGCCTCGTCACCTCGCACCGCATCAACTGGGTGTGGATGCCGCCGTGGGGGCCGGACAAGATCACCGATGACGGCCGCGAGCAGCTGCGGGCACTCGGCTTCAACTTGTGACGGGCGGGCCGGGGCGGCTCGTCAGCGTCGACCCGGACCGCCTCGGGCAGTGGCTCGCCGGGTTCGCCGAGCGGCACGGCGGCGCCTCCCTGACCGACGAACCCGGCCCCACCGGTGTCGGCACCGTCGCCGTCGGCGGGGACGGCGCGGTGGCCCGGTGCCGACCGTTCGAGCTCGACCCCCTCGGGATCGTCCTGCTGCGAAGGGGCGGGTATGCCGTGGGGCTGGCGGCCGCCGGACGCCTCACCGCCCACAAGACCGGCACCCGCTACGTCCAGTCGAGGACCGCCGCCGGGGGCTGGTCCCAGCACCGTTTCGCCCGGCGCCGCAGCAACCAGGCCGACGCCCTCGTCGGGGTGGTCGCCGGGCACGCGGCGAGGCTGCTCGTGGCCGGGCGGCGCGGCATACCGGCGGGTCTGGTGGTCGGGGGGGACCGGACGCTGGCCGCGTCGGTGCTGGCCCAGCCGCTGCTGCGCCCGTTGTCCGGCCTGCCGCGGCGCGAGCTCTACGACCTGCCCGACCCGCGGCTCGCCGTGCTGCGCGAGGCGCTGCGCCGGGGCCGGTCGGTGTGGGTCACGCTGACCGAGCCGGGCTGAGCACGCGGGCTGGCGTCACTCGACGCTCTGCACGCCGAACGTGTTGCACTGGTTGAGGTCCCCGGTCCGGTAGCCGGCCTGGAACCACTTCTGCCGGGCAGCACTGGACCCGTGCGTCCACGACTCGGGGGTGACCCGCCCCTGCGCCGACTTCTGGATCCGGTCGTCCCCCACGGCGGCGGCCGCGGACAGCGCTGACTGGATGTCC
>JAABUR0100009267.1_pt1 | contig 11142 bp, 8 predicted proteins | sample 5560091 | NCBI WGS metagenome assembly JAABUR01 (sample SAMN10711879, study PRJNA513375) | rock metagenome | isolation source: Antarctica rocks | place: Antarctica: Victoria Land, University Valley sud
GAAGTGAACCGTGCGGGCTGTCTGGCGCCCCCCGAAAAGCTGAAGCAGCTGCGGGAAGGCGGCGTCGAGGCCCGGCGACAGGGTCCAGCCTGCCAGCGCGATGAGCGGCAAGGCCACGAAGATCACCCCCATGTAGGCAAGCTTCTGCAGCACGTTGTAGCGCCGTGCGTTCTCGCCATGCGGAAACTTCAGCCTGGCGTGGTCGACGATCGCCTGCCCCGTATGGGCGAGTTCGGCCCGATCCGGGACGATATCGCGGGCGAAATGCCGAGAAACCAGGCCGTAGACCAAGTAGAGGAGTCCGTTGATCACCAGGAACCAGGCAGCCAGAAAATGCCACTGGCGTCCGCCCCCGAGGTCCTGCGTGGCCGGCAGGGTGATCCAACTCGGAAAGGCCCGCTCGACCGGTTGCCCAGCGACCTTGGACAGGCCCAGCACGCCCGACGTGTCGATGCTGTGGCCGAGCACTGCGGTATAGCCTTGCGGCTTGCCGTCGACCTCGCGCGAGTCGATGGCGAAGACCGGCGACTGGAAGTTCGACGTCTGGCCGATGTAGAGCGCCGGATGGGCATTGAAGATCTGCAATCCGCTCATCAGCAGCACGCCGAGGCAGATGGCATTGATCCAATGGGTGCAGCGCACGAGAGCGCCATGCCGCTTGATCAGCCGCGGCTCTGCGATGTTCTTGGACCGGCTCATGAGACCTCTTCGTCAGGCGATCGTAACCGGGGCCTTGCCTTATGGACCAGGGTCCCCAGAGTGTTACGAAGCTAGGGGTCGAGAGGTTTCGCATTGGATCAGGCAGATTTGGACGATATCGCCGCATTGCCGTTCGAACGGGCGCTCGCGGAACTCGAGGAGATCGTGGCCCGCCTGGAGCGCGGCAGCGTGGCGCTCGAGGAATCGATCGCCATCTACGAACGCGGCGAGGCCCTGAAGAGACATTGCGAGACGCTGTTGCGAAGCGCCGAAATGCGGGTCGAGAAGATCACGCTCGGAGCGGACGGCCAGCCGTCGGGCGTGGAGCGGCTCGACGTCCAGTAGGATCTGTCTTCCGTTCGAGCCGACACGCCACGGCTGAAAAGAGTGTTCACAGCGCATCCGAAACGCCGCCCTACGCCGTGACCTCACTTCCATTGTTTTGATCCGCCCACTGAAGGCTTTACCCTGGCGTCCTACGCGCAGCCGCTCGACACGGTCGTGGCCGGCGCCTTGACGGTCTCGGTGGTCCAGGCCCTCGCCTGCGGAGGGAGAGTCAGTTCCGTGTCGACGCCGCCAGCACGCGCGCGACATTGTCCCGGTGGACCTTCTCGTAAGCCCCGAAATACTGGACCCTGCCGGCGACAAGATCGTCATGGATGAAGGTCTTGAGGTCCTGGCATGCGAGGTCGGGGTCGTCGCCGCACCGGAGCAGCTTCTCGACGTAACGTCGGGTGGCATCGAGCAGACCTCTTCCATAGCCCCCGCCCGCGATGGCGGCCGGCGCCCCGTGGTTGGGGAGGATGCGATCGAAGGTCAGCCGTGCCAGTCGGTCGAGGTCGGCGAGATGGTGGCCCAGCCGGTCCGGTTCGGCCACGTAGGTCACGGGGTCCTCCAGCGTGTCGCCGGCGAGCAGCAGGCCGGAGTCGGGCAGCAGCAGCACCGTGCCGTCGCGGCTGTGGATGTCGAAGCGATGCAACTCCACCGGCACGGCGCCGACGCACAGGTCCAGTCTGCCCTCGAAGGTCTGCGTTGGCCCAATCAACGGGCGGATCGGCGGCGATCCGCCCTCGAGGGCGTCCCGGTGCTCCGCGAGGAGTTCTGCCGTCAGCGCGTTGGCGATGATCCCGCAATCCCCGAAGACGGCGTTTCCGGCCACGTGGTCGGCGTGCCAATGGCTCAGCACGAGCCGGATCGACCGGACACCCTTGGCCTCAAGCGTCCCGCGGATGAGGGCCGCATGGTCGGTCGAGATATGGGCGTCGTAGACGATCGCTTCCGCGCCATCGACGATGGCGTAGGAACAGGCCCCGAGCGCGTAGGCGCCGTCATCGAGCCAGTTCGGTGCCTCCGACCAGGCCCGGACGCCGTCGATCCGGCCGTCATAGAAGGCCAGGACGTGGGGGGCGGGCCGCAGGACACGCATCGTCGAGCCGAGCTGATGGGGCGCCATGATCGAGCCTCGCTGCCAAGTGCAGTCCAGCATAGTGTCGACATAAGCGGGCCACCAGGGCGCCAAGCCGGACGCCTCGGCCTCTGCCACAGATCCCCGACCTGCCTCTTCGGCGACCCCAAGGGCGGTTTTTTCCGCAGGCTGCCTGCCGATCGAGCCGCACCCGGGGCAGCGAGCCGGACCTTCGAGACCCACCCGTCGCGACCGCCCCTGGCATGGCGCTTGCTCGGTCTCGATCGAGTTAGCGGCTAGGGTTCCGGCATGCCACGGGCATGCGCTGGTCCGAGAGCCGCCCTCGGCGGGGAGACATCCCGCCGGCGCACGGCGGGACAAAAGCCCGGGAGACCTCGGAAGCCAAGGGATTGGCGACTCTGGTCTTGTCGATCCCTCATCGCGAAACGATCGGCATGCGCACCTCGAACCTCATGGTCGGCCGATGGATCATCGGCTCGTTGGCGGCTGCCGTCGCTGCGATGACTGCAGCAGGCCCAGCCGATGCGGCTCCCAAGACAGAGTTCAAGGTCGCCTGGTCGATCTATGTCGGTTGGATGCCATGGGGCTTCGCCGCCGATAACGGCATCGTCAAGAAGTGGGCCGACAAATACGGCATCAAGATCGACGTCACGCAGTTCAATGACTATGCCGAGTCGATCAACCAATATACGGCCGGAGCCTTCGACGCCCTCACGGTCACCAACATGGACGCGCTGGCGACGCCGGCGGCCGGCGGAGTCGACACGACCGCCGTGATCGTCGGCGACTTCTCGAACGGGAACGATGCCGTCATCCTGAAGGACAAGCCTACGCTCGCCGACATCAAGGGCCAGAGGGTCAACCTGGTCCAGTTCTCGGTGGCGGACTACCTGCTGGCCCGCGCCCTCGACACCGTCAAGCTGAGCGAGCGCGACCTGACCGAGGTCAACACCTCGGACGCCGACATGGTGGCGGCCTACAAGACGCCGGACGTCACCGCCGTGGTCACGTGGAACCCTATAGTCTCCGAGATCCTGACGGCGCCGGGGGCCAAGAATGTGTTCGACTCCTCGCAGATCCCGGGCGAGATCATGGACCTGATGGTCGCCAACACCGCGACGCTGAAGGACAATCCCGGCTTCGGCAAGGCCCTGGTCGGCATCTGGTACGAGACCACGGCCCTGATGACGGCCGAGACCGACGCCGGAAAGGCTGCCCGCGCCGCCATGGGCAAGGCGTCGGGCACGGATCTCGCCGGCTTCGAAGGCCAGCTCGCCTCGACCCGGCTCTTCCCCAAAGCCCCGGACGCCGTGGCTTTCACCCGTTCGGCCGACGTCGGGACGACGATGGACCGCGTGCGCCACTTCCTGTTCGACAAGCACCTCCTCGGCGCCAATGCGCCGTCCGCGGACGCTGTCGGCATCGAGCTTGCGGACGGCAAGGTCCTGGGCGACAGGGGCAACATCAAGCTGCGCTTCACCGACGCCTTCATGGTGGGAGCGGCGAAGCCCTGAGCCGAGACGTCCAGCCGCCACGCCGGCGACGCCGCCATGCGGCTCATCAACAGGAAGCCGGAGCGCGGGATGCGCATCGCGCTCGCAGCCTTGCCGTTCGGCCTCGTGGCCGGGGGCTACGCGGCGGCCTCGGCGATCCGACTGGCGACCAATCCGACCGACAAGCTGCTGCCCAGCTTCGCTTCGATCGGCCGGGCGATCGGCCGCGTCGCTTTTTCGGCCGATCCCCGGACCGGGGAGTTCCTGTTCTGGACCGATACGATCGCGAGCCTCGAGCGGATTTTCGCGGCCCTCGTCGTCGCGACCGCTCTGGCGCTCGTCCTCGGCGTCGTGGTGGGTCTGCTGCCCTATGTGCGGGCGCTCATGTCGTCCTTCGTGGGCGCCGTGTCGATGGTGCCGCCGCTCGCCCTGTTGCCGATCCTGTTCATCGCGCTCGGCCTCGGCGAGACGGCCAAGATCACGCTGATCGCGATCGGCATCGCCCCGGTCATGACGCGCGACCTCGCCGCGCGAGTCGGAGAACTGCCGCGCGAACAGGTCGTCAAGGCCGAAACGCTCGGCGCCTCGAGCTGGCAGTTGGCGCTGCGCGTGGTGCTGCCGCAGGTCCTGCCCCGGCTCATCGACGCCCTGCGCCTGGCGCTCGGGCCCGCTTGGCTGTTCCTGATTGCCGCCGAGGCCATCGCCGCGGAGGGCGGCCTCGGCTATCGCATCTTCCTGGTGCGCCGCTATCTCGCGATGGACGTGATCCTGCCCTACGTGGCGTGGATCACGCTGCTCGCGGCCGCCATGGACTGGCTGCTGGCGCGGCTGCGGCGCGCGCTGTTTCCCTGGTTCGGCGCCCCCGCATGATCGCGGTCGAGAATCTGTGGAAGGAATACGGTGGGCAGGTGGTGCTCGAGCGCCTCTCTTTCGCGATCGCGCCTCGCGCTTTCGTGGCCCTCGTCGGGCCTTCGGGCTGCGGCAAGACGACGTTCCTTCGCATGCTGCTCGGCGAGGAGCGCCCGACCCGCGGCCGCATCCTGGTCGACGGCGAACTGCTCTCCCCCGAACCCGGTCCCGACCGCGGGGTCGTGTTCCAGCGCTATTCCGTCTTCCCCCATCTGACCGTGCTCGGCAACGTGCTGCTGCCGCGCGAACTCGAAATCTCTCCGGTGTTGGCACGCCTGTTCGGCACCGCGCGCCGGACCGCCCTCGCGGAAGGGCGCGCCCTGCTGGCAGAAGTCGGTCTCGAAGGATGCGATACGCTCTATCCATCCGAGCTGTCGGGCGGCATGCAGCAGCGGCTGGCGCTCGCCCAGGCGCTGATGCGACGGCCGAAGATCCTGCTGCTCGACGAGCCCTTCGGCGCCCTCGATCCCGGCATCCGGGCCGACATCCACGGGCTGATGCGCCGGCTGTGGCACGAGTGCGACCTCACGGTCGTGATGGTGACCCACGACCTGCGCGAGGCTTTCTCGCTGGCGACCCGCGTCATCGCCTTCGAACGCCGGCGGAACCGGCCCGAGGAGCGCGAGCGCTACGGCGCGACGGTCTCGCGTGACATCGATATCTGGCCGAAGCGCGTCGCCGGCCAGCCCGCCATTCCTTCCATCGCCAGGGCCGCTCCATGACCGCCGATACGGAGGCCGCCATCGCGGCCAACAAGCGACGCTACGACGAACTCAAGCGCGAGGGACAGACCCATGCGGCCCGTGCCCTGCCGGGTCCCAGCCCGCGGTCCGCTCCCCCGCCCTTCGGCGCGGTGCTGTATCGGGAGCGGATACCGGGCGGCTGGTACTGGTCGACGAACCTCAAGCGCGGTGAAGCCCTGCGCCTGGCGACGCCCGACGGAGCGGCCGCCGTCGCACTCGTGGCCTGGCGTCTCCACGACACGTCGGAGCGGCTGAACTACGCCGACACGGTCAAGATCCAGTGGACGGCGGCGCTCGGCAGGGGCCGCGTCCTGTTCTCGGACATGGGCCGCGTGATGCTGTCCATCGTCGAGGATTCCTGCGAGGCCCACGATGCCGTCGCGGGGGGATCCACGCCAGGATCCGTCGGGGCGCCGGCCAACGCCCCGCGCCGCAACACGCGCGACAACCTGCTCCTCGCGGCCGCCAAGCACGGCCTGTCGCGCCGCGACCTGCCGCCCTCGATCGCGTTCTTCGCGCCGGTGCGCACGGACGTCGACGGACGCTTCCGCTGGGTCGCGGAGGGCCGGCAAGCGAACGATTTCGTCGACCTCCGCGCCGAGATGGACCTTCTGGTGGCGCTATCGAACTGCCCGCATCCGCTCGACCCCGATCAGGGCGAGCCGCCCGCCGTCGAGGCGACCCGCTTCCGCATGCCGCCCGCGGCAGAGGACGACCTCTGCCGCACCGCGACCGCCGAGGCCGTGCGCGGCTTCGAGAACACCGACGACCTTCTCGCCGGATCGGGAGCCCGCTCATGACCATCGACCGTTCATCCCCGGCGGCCCGCGATCCCGCCACGGCGAGCCGCGACCACCACGTCCCGGCCCAGGCGCCCTGGTCCGGCCTCGTCCGGCGCGGGGAGGTGATCCGCATCGTCGACCTCGACGGCCAGCAGGCCGTCGACACCCTGTTCTACCGGGCCGACGACACGGCCGAGCGCTATTCGTCCCAGGACACGGTGCGCCACCAGGGAGCCGCCTATGTGACGGCCGGCACACGCCTGATCTCCAGCGAGGGCAACGTCATGCTGACCGTCGTGGCCGATACCTGCGGGCGCCACGACACGTCGGCCGGCGCCTGCTCGTGCGAGAGCAACACGGTCCGGTTCGGCCACGCCACCCGCTATCTGCACGCCTGCCACGAGAACTTCCTGCTCGAAGTGGGCCGCTACGGCATGACGAAGCGCGACATCGTCCCCAACATCAATTTCTTCATGAACGTGCCGATCGAGCCTTCGGGCAAGCTCGCCATCGTGGACGGGGTGTCGCGGCCGGGCGACTACGTGGAACTCGAGGCCGAGATGGACGTGCTGTGCGTCATTTCGAACTGCCCGCAGATCAACAACCCCTGCAACGGCTTCAACCCGACCCCGATCCGCGTGCTGATCTGGGCCGCGGAAGGCTGAGATCCATGTTCAGGAAGGTCCTGGTCGCCAACAGGGGCGAGATCGCCGGCCGCGTGATAGGGACGCTCCGGCGCATGGGAATCCGCTCGGTGGCGGTCCATTCCGATGCCGACCGCTTCACGCGCCCGGTGCTGATGGCCGACGAGGCCGTGCGGCTCGGTCCACCGCCCGCGGCCCTGAGCTACCTCGACATCGATGCCGTCCTGGCGGCCTGCCGCCTCACCGGAGCCGATGCGGTCCATCCCGGCTACGGCTTCCTGTCGGAGAATGCAGGCTTTGCCGAGCGCCTTGCCGAAGCCGGCATCGCCTTCATCGGGCCCCGGCCGGAGCACATCCGGGCCTTCGGCCTGAAGCACACGGCGCGCGAGATCGCGGGCGCGAGCGGTGTGCCGATGCTGCCCGGCGCCGGCCTCCTCGACGATGTCGGAGAGGCGCTGCACCACGCCGAGCGGATCGGCTACCCGGTGATGCTCAAGAGCAGCGCGGGCGGCGGCGGGATCGGGATGCAGCTCTGCCGCGACGGGGGCGAGATCGAGGCGCGGTTCGCGGCCGTGCAGCGGACCGCCCAGGCGAGCTTCGGCGACGGGCGCGTGTTTCTGGAGCGCTTCGTGGCGGCGGCGCGACACGTCGAGGTGCAGATCTTCGGGGACGGCCGGGGCCGTGTGGTGGCGCTCGGCGAGCGCGACTGCTCGCTCCAGCGCCGCAACCAGAAGGTCATCGAGGAAACGCCGGCGCCCTGTCTCCCGGACGCCACGCGGCGCGCGTTGCACGACGCCGCGGTCGCGCTCGGCCGGACGGTCGCCTACGAATCCGCCGGCACGGTCGAGTTCATCTACGATCCGGCGCGGGACGCCTTCTCGTTCCTCGAGGTCAACACCCGGCTGCAGGTCGAACACCCCGTCACCGAAGCCGTGTTCGGCATCGACCTCGTCGAGTGGATGGTGCGCCAGGCAGCGGGCGAGGACGTCATCGGCGACGGCCCACCCAGCCCGGCCGGCGCCGCTATCGAGGCGCGGGTCTATGCCGAGGACCCGCATGCCGGCTTCAGGCCGAGCGCGGGCCTGCTGACCGACGTGCGTTTTCCTCCGGGAGCGCGGGTCGACACCTGGGTGGAGACCGGCACCGAGGTCACGCCCTTCTACGATCCTCTGCTGGCCAAGGTGATCGTGCGCGGCAACGACCGGGCCGCCGCCATCGCGGCGCTCCGGGCGGCGCTGGAGGGCACCACGGTCGCGGGGATCGAGACCAACCTCGATTACCTGCGCGCCATCGCGGGGTCCGAACTCCTGGGCGGCGGCCTCGTGTCCATGACGGCGCTCGGCGACTTCCCCTTCATGCCGCGCAGGATCGTGGTGATCCGCCCCGGCGCGCAGTCGAGCCTGCAGGAGCTGCCGGGCCGGCTGGGCTACTGGCACGTGGGCGTGCCGCCGAGCGGCCCGATGGACGAGCGCTCGTTCCGCCAGGCCAATGGGTTGGTGGGCAACCCCGAGACGACCGCCGCGCTGGAGCTGACGGTCGACGGGCCGACGCTCCGGTTCGATACGGGCGCCACGGTCGCCCTCGCGGGCGCCCGCATGCCGCTGATGCTCGATGGCGTCCCCGTGCCGCACGGCACCGCAGTTCGGGTCGAGGCCGGGCAAGTGCTCGCGGCTGGCCCGATCGAGGGACCGGGGCAGCGCGCCTATCTGGCGGTCGCTGGCGGGTTCGACGTCCCGGAGGTGCTCGGCTCTCGTGCCACCTTCGGGCTCGGCGGCTTCGGCGGCCATGCCACGGGGGTCCTGCGGGCCGGCGACACGCTGCGCGTGGCAGCGCTCCCCCGGCTGGCGGAACCTGCCGCCCCCAGGGTGCCGCGGGACGACGGCTCCGAGATGGCGCCAGCGGCCCTCACCCATGACTGGGAGATCGGCGTCGTCTACGGCCCCCACGGCGCGCCGGATTTCTTTCAGCCGGCCGACATCGACGAGCTTTTCGGCACCGCCTACGAGGTCCATTTCAACTCGGCGCGGACCGGCGTTCGGCTGATCGGACCGGCCCCGCGCTGGGCTCGGCTCGACGGTGGCGAAGCAGGGCTTCACCCCTCGAACGTCCACGACAACGCCTATGCGGTCGGCGCCATCGACTTCACCGGCGACATGCCGATCATCCTGGGTCCGGACGGCCCGAGCCTCGGCGGTTTCGTATGTCCCGCCGTCGTGGCGCGCGACGAGCTCTGGAAGGTCGGCCAGCTCAAGCCCGGCGACCGCCTGCGCTTCGTGCCGGTGCCGCGCCCGGAGGATCCAGTGGCGGGACCGTGCGTGCGGGCGCGGGGCGTCCCGGCGGGCTCGCCCATCGTCGGTCGGAGCGACGCCGGCCCGGTCGCGGTCGTGTACCGGCGGCAGGGGGACGATAACCTGCTGGTCGAGTACGGCCCCATGGAACTCCATATCGGCCTGAGGATGCGCGTCCAGGCCCTCATGGAGGCGGTCGGCCGCTTGACTCTGCCGGGGCTCGTCGACCTCACGCCGGGCATCCGCTCGCTGCAGATCCATTATGACGGCGCCCGCCTGCCGCGCGGGCGGCTCGTCGATCTCTTGCGGGAGGGGGAGCGCGGGCTGCCCGACCTCGCCGAGGTCTCGGTGCCGAGCCGGATCGTCCACCTGCCCCTGTCCTGGAACGATCCCGACGTCGTGCTGGCGATGCGCAAGTACCAGGGGCTCGTCCGGCCCAACGCGCCCTGGTGCCCGGATAACATCGAGTTCATCCGTCGCATCAACGGGCTGCCCGATAAAGATGCGGTCCGGCGGATCGTATTCGACGCCAGCTATCCCGTGCTCGGCCTAGGCGACGTCTACCTGGGCGCCCCGGTCGCGACGCCTGTCGACCCGCGCCACCGCCTGGTCACGACGAAGTACAACCCCGCCCGCACCTGGACGCCCGAGAACGCCGTCGGTATCGGGGGCGCCTACATGTGCATCTACGGCATGGAAGGGCCGGGCGGCTACCAGCTCTTCGGGCGCACTCTGCAGGTGTGGAACACGTGGCGGCCGACGCCCGTGTTCGCCCCCGGAACGCCCTGGCTGCTTCGCTTCTTCGACCAGATCCGGTTCTTCCCCGTCAGCCATGAGGAACTCGCGGACGCGCGGGCCGCTTTCCCCCACGGAGCCTATCCGCTTCGTATCGAAGAGACGCGCTTCTCCTACGCCGATCATGCGGCCGGGCTGGCGCGCGACGCGTCCGACATCGGCACCTTCAAGGCTGCCCAGCAGGCCGCCTTCGAGGCCGAGAGGCTGCGCTGGAAGCGCGACGGGCTCGACGCATTCCAGGCCGACGAGGCCGCGGCTTCCCCCGCATCCGACTTGCCCCCGCACTGCATCGGCGTGTCGAGCGCCGTGCCGGGCAGCATCTGGAAGTTTGCGATCGGCATCGGCGAGAGAGTCGCGGCCGGCGACACGGTCGCGGTGATCGAATCCATGAAGATGGAGATCGCCGTCTCCAGTCCGGCGGCGGGCCGCCTCCGCGAGATCAGGGCCTCGCCGGGCCGAACGGTCCGTTCGGGCGACATCATAGCGATCATCGAGGAGGACTGAACGTGTTGGGAAGCCTGGATCTCGGTAGTTTGCGGGAGCTCTACCGCGCGGGCGGTTTCGCCCCCGGCGATCTCGTCGAGGCGCTGCTGGTGCACCTCGATGCCTGCGCCGACACGGCGGTGTTCATCGCCCGGGTGCCGCCCGACCGGCTCCGAGCGGCCGCGGACGCGCTGGTGGCGCGGGCGCCGGAACCCAACAGCCTGCCGCTGTGGGGCATCCCTTTCGCGGTCAAGGACAACATCGACGTCGCCGGCCTGCCCACCACGGCGGCCTGTCCGGCCTTTGCCTACGCGCCCGCCGAGGACGCCGCGGTCGTGGGGCGGCTCGTCGCGGCCGGCGCGCTGCCGATCGGCAAGACCAACCTCGACCAGTTCGCGACCGGCCTCAACGGCACGCGCTCGCCTCACGGCGCGCCGCGCTCGGTGTTCGACGCCGCCTACATCTCGGGCGGATCGAGTTCGGGCTCGGCCGTGGCGGTTGCCTCCGGCCTCGCCAGCTTCGCGCTCGGCACCGACACGGCCGGCTCCGGGCGCGTGCCGGCCGCCTTCAACAACCTCGTCGGCATCAAGCCGACGCCGGGTCTCGTCAGCACGGCTGGCGTGGTCCCGGCCTGCCGCAGCGTCGACTGCGTCACGGTCCTGGCCTTGACGGTCGCCGACGGCGTGGCGGTGCGGCGCATCCTGGACGGCTTCGACCCCCGCGACCCGTTCTCGCGCCGGGCCGAGCCCGCTTCGCTGCCCGTGGCAGGCCTTCGGGTCGGCGTGCTGGGAGACGGCGAGTTGGAGTTCTTCGGCGACGCGGAGGCGGAGCGGCTCTACGACGATGCCGTGGCCCATGCCGCGGAGCTCGGCGCCGCGAT
>JAABUR0100009276.1_pt1 | contig 11134 bp, 9 predicted proteins | sample 5560091 | NCBI WGS metagenome assembly JAABUR01 (sample SAMN10711879, study PRJNA513375) | rock metagenome | isolation source: Antarctica rocks | place: Antarctica: Victoria Land, University Valley sud
TGAAGGAGGGGGCCTCGAAGCCAACCCCCTTGCCGGGGGCCTGGCGGCCATGAACGGCCATCGGACGTCCGACACTCATCACCGAGGGAAGGTTTCGCCATGAACACGAGCGACCAGGAGAGCCCGAGAGACCCCGGCAACGGTGCATCTCGGAGTGGCGCGGAGGGACCTCCGTCCCCACGGCGGATCGCCTTCATGACGATCACGTCGGCCCTCGCGGCCGCCCTCGTCGCCTGGGCGGTGGGTGAGACGCCCCTCGTCCAGGTTCCGGCCGAGATGGTCCCCATTGTCACCCTGGGTCAGCGAAGCATGGCGACATCGGCCGCGACCGAGCTGTCGGCGATTTTTACCAGGTCGGCGCGGTCTCAGGCCGTTTTTGGCGCGGTGTTAGGCCTCGCCCTGGGGGCGGCGGGGGGCCTGGCCCGGCGGTCGCTTCGGGGGGCCTTGACGGCCTCCCTCCTCGGGGCTCTCGTGGGGGCCGTCGCCGGCGGTGCCGCCTCGTCCGCCGGGATCCCGGCGTATTACCGCTTCCGCGAATCCTTCACGAATGATTTAATCCCTTCGTTCCTCCTGCACGGCACGACGGCGGCCACCGTCGGGGCCGCGGCCGCGCTGGCGCTGGGGATCGGCGCGGGTTTGGGCGGTCGCCGGCTCGGGCCGTATGTCGTGGGGGGGACGGTCGGGGCCGCGATCGGGGCGGTCCTCTTCGTGTGCCTCGGCGCCGTGTTCTTTGCCGGCGATGAGACGGGCGGGCCGATCTCGACGACGGCCAACGCGCGCCTGGCGGCCCGGCTCGTCGTCGCGTTGGTCTTCGCGATCGGGGTCATGGCGACCGTGCATGAGCGCCGGCAGACCGGGAGTGACACGCTCCGGGCTTGAGGATCGCCATGCAAAGGGGACGTCATCCCGACGGGGAGGTCAGGCGCACTCGGCGCTCTTGGTCAGGCCGCGGCGGCGGATCGGGCCGAACTCGACGCGCATCAGGGCGGACGGATCGAGGTGGGCGCGGGCGGCGCGGCGGACCTGACGCGGGGTGACCTTGGCGATGCGCTCGGGCCAGCGTAAGGGCTGGTCGAGCGAGAGCTTCCAGCGCTCGAGCTCCATGAGGCGGTCGGCGCGCTGCTCGACGGTCTGATAGTCGTAGACCCAGGAGCCGGCCAGGTAGCGTCGGGCGCGGTCGACCTCCTCGTCGGAGAAGTCGCCCGCGTGCATCGCGCGGACCTGCTCGATCACCGCGGCGACGGCGCGGTCGGCCTCGTCGGGCATCGTGCCGAGGTGGACGCGGAACATCCCGGGCGCGACGTCGGCCGAGTCGGTCATGCCGCCGCCGACGGAGTAGGCCAGGCCCAGCTCGTCGCGGAGGATGCGGCTCAGGCGGTCGGTGAAGCCCGGCCCGCTGCCGAAGATGTGGTCGAGCACGGCGAGCGCATCGAGGTCGGGGTGGTCGCGGCTGATCCCCAGGTGGCCGAGCACGATGTGGACCTGCTCGCCGGGATGTCCCACGCGACGGACCCTCGGCCGCGCCGACCGGGCGACCCGCGGCAGGGGGGACGGCTTGCCCCCGCGGGGCTTCCAGGTCTGGAATTTCGAACGGATCAGGGCGTGCAGTGACTTCGGCTCGAAATCACCCACGGCGACCAGGAACGAATTGTCGGGCGTGAAGTGGCGCGCGTGATGGGCCTTGACGTCGTCGAGTGTCAGGCGGGCGATGTCGCGCGTGGTGCCGCGCGGGTCGCGGGAATAGGGGTGGTCGCCGTAGACGAGCCCGCGGAAAATCAGGTCGGCGCGGAAGGACGGGTCGTCGCGGTCTCCGTGAAGCTCGGCCAGGATCCGACGCTTGGCCCAGGGGATCGCCTCGGCGGGGAATGCGGGCTGCCGCCCCACGTCGGCCAGCAGCTCGACGGCCAGGGCCAGGTCCTCGGCGCGGACGCGCAGCGAGGCGCCACAGGCGCCGACGTCGAGCGTGCCGCCGACGTCCTCGATCGCCTCGGCCAGCTCTTCGGCCGAGCGGTCGTGCGTCCCTTCGTCCAGGAGCCTCCCGGTCAGGCAGGCCAGGCCCGGCTTGGTCTCGCGGAGCAGGCCGGCGTCGACGAACAGCTCCAGCGCCACGATCCCGGTCCCCGGCCGGCGCTCGGAGATGAGCCTCAGCCCATTGGCGAGGGTCGTGCGGTGCGGGCGGAAGTCGGCGAGCCGCGCGACGCCGTTCGGCACAACCAGCGTGATCGGGTGCTCGACGCTCCGCGGCGCGGCGGGACGAGGCGGGGGCGGGATCGTCTCCGTCGGCAGGAGGACCGTCACCCCCCGGCCGGGTCGGGGCAGGGACCAGCCGACGGTCAGGTTCGAGTCGGTCAGGTAGGTCGAGATGACGCGGCGGACGTCGTCGGCCTCGACGGCGATGGCCGCGCGGTGCTCGTCCTGCCAGGCGCGCCAGTCGTCCCAGAGTGCGACGTGGCCGAGCCCCGAGGCTAGGCCCGCCAGGTCTTCCTGCTCCCAGCGCCAGGCGGCCTCGAGCCGGTGCCTCGACCGCGCCAGCTCCTCGGCCGACGGCCCCGCGTCGGCCAGCCGCGCGAGGGTCGCGGCGATCGCCCCCTCGACCCGGGCGGTCTCGACGCCGTGGGCGGCCTCGACCTGGACCAGGAACTGCCCGGCACGACGCGCCCCCTCCTGGGCCGTCTCGACCCAGGTGGCGACCTTACCTCGCTCGACCAGGTCGTCCCAGAGCCGCGACCTCCGGCCGCATGTCAGCAGGTCCGAGGCCACGTCGAGCGCCGGGCCGTCGGGGTGCCCCTGCGGCACCGTGTGCCAGCCGAGGATCCCCCGCGCCACGGCCTCGCTCTCCACCAGGGAGAAGTCGCGCCGGCCCGTCTGGCGGGGCTCGTCGGACGTCGGCTCGACGCGCGGCATGTCGCCGGGCGCCAGCGCCTCGAAGTGGGCCGCGACCCGGTCCAGCGCCGTCTCGGGGTCGACGTCGCCGACGATGACCAGGACCGCGCCGTCGGGCCGGTAATGCGCCCGGTAGAACGCGCGGAGGTCGTCCACGCCGATCCTCGCCAGGTCGTCGGGCCATCCCAGGATCGGGTTGCGGTACGGATGGCGGAGGTAGGCGACGGCCAGGTGCGTCTGGTCGAGCCTTCCCAGGGGCGAGTCGAGGTCTCGGGCCCGCTCCTCGGCAATGACGTGCCGCTCGGCCTCGACCTCGCGCGGGTCGAACGAGGCCCCGCGCATCCGGTCGGCCTCGACGGTCAGCGCGAGCTCCCAACGGTCGGACGGGAAGGCGAACCAGTAATGGGTACAGTCCTCCCCCGTCTCGGCGTTGGACTGCCCGGCCGCCACGAACGCCAGGCGGTCGATCTGCCCCTTGGGGAGCCTCTCGGTCCCCTTGAACAGCATGTGCTCGACGAAGTGCGCCAGCCCAGTCTTTCCCGCGGGCTCGTCCACGGAGCCGACCGGATAATACAAGTCGCAGACCACCAGGGGGGCGTGGCTCCTGGGCAACACGAGGGCCTTGAAGCCGTTGGCCAGGGTCCGCTCGAAGACCGGCAGGTCCCCCACCCAGGCCGGCGATGGGCGGGCCGTCTGTCGTCGGGCCATGGCTGCCCTTCCTTCACGCGGTGACTTCGAGGACGCCCAGGACCAGGCCCTCTCGGAAGAGGATCAATTCCGGGCATTCGCGGGGACTGGGGCAACGTCCGCGACCATCGCGCGGATTTTCCTCGTCCCAAGGATGTATCGTCGCCAACGCGGGCGGGAATCGCAAGAGATCTGCCCACCCGACGCATTTCCCCGGCCCGTTCGACGACCTGCCCGGCCAAGCCAACCGAGGCCGACCGCCCCCCGATGCGGAGGCGAAGGGAAAATCCCATGGTCCTACGGACCGCCGGGAGCGCGGTGGCTCGGGAGCGGTTCTCGTTGCGTCTGCGATTCTATAGGGGATCGCCCTTCCAAATCGAATCCGCCGCCCGAAATGGCATGAAGTCAGTCTGTCGTTTGTGTCGATTGTAGTGGCTATCTGGGGCTCGGTCGACTGTCGATTCTCTCTGCAATTGTGACATCATGGTAGCCTTATGCGTTTCTTGCAGGGGTCCATTTGAACCTTGCGACTTCGAAGGTGCCGCATCGCATCCGTGACGTGCTTCGGGCTCGCATGGCTGGCCGGGATCGGCCATGCGCCCGGCGTCTCGGCCCAGGAATCGTCGCTTGCTCCGGTTCCGCGAGCTTCCGTATCGAGGGACCCGGCATCTGGATCGACCGCCAATCCCGAGGGTGACCTGGTAACGCGGCTCCGGGAGATGGAGCGGACCAATCGCGAGCTGGCCGCGAGGCTGGACGCGGCCCAGTCGCGTCACGACCAGCAAATGAAGGCCCTGCTCGAACGGATTTCGGACCTCAGCAAGAAAGTCGAAGGGGGCGGGGGCGGGGGCGAGTCGAGCGGCAATACCCGCGCCAGCGCCGACGCAGGCGGTGGTGGGAGATTGGGCGGGGGAGGCGCCGGGACGCCCGGGACCCGGGATTCACCCGTCCCGGGATACGGGGTGTCGGGCTCGCGCGCCGAGAGGAAGTCTCCGCTGAAGGGCAACTTCGGGCCGGGCTTCGAGCTGATGAGCGAAGACGGAGAGTTCCAGTTCCAGTTCCACCAGGAAGTCCAGTTCGACGCCCGCGAGTTCGACCCCAACGGCGACGACTCTGCTCGCTCCGGGTTCGTCTTCCCGCGCGTCCGTTCCTTCTTCAACGGCCGGGTGACCAGGCCGGTCGAGTACACCGTCTCGCTCAACCGGGGATTCGGCGGGCTCGACGTCCTCGACGCCTTCCTCAACTTCCGCTACGACGACCGCGCCCAGCTCAAGGTCGGCCGGTTCATGACGCCGTTCAACTACGAGCAGTTCGCCATCCAGAACATGTGGCTCTTCGCCCCCGAGCGGTCGCTGTTCACGTCCAACCTCGGCCTGAACCGCCAGCTCGGCGTGCAGCTCTGGGGCAACCTCTTCGAGGGGCGGGTCGACTACGCCCTCGGCGCCTTCGATGGGCCGCGGAACTCGTATGAGGACTTCAACGAGGCCAAGGACGTGATGGCCTACCTGAACCTCCGCCCGTTCGGCAAGCGGGAGGAAGGCTCGCCCCTGCGCAACCTGAACCTCGGCGGTTCCTTCAGCTACGGGGACCAGGACAACCCGCTCGTGCCTCGCGCGTTCCGGACGGCGTCCAACGCCTCGAACGCCAGCACGGCCGACCTCTTCAGCCCGCCCTTCCTCGCCTTAAATGACGGCGTCCGCGAGCGCGGTCAGCGCACGTTCTGGTCGGCCCACGCGGCGTACTTCTACGGGCGGTTCTCGCTCTTCACCGACTACGACGTCGGCATCCTCCGCTACGCGGTCGACCGCAAGGCCCCCGCGTCGGTCGACGTCCCCGTCGACGGCTACTCGATCGCGATGGGCTACTTCCTCACCGGCGAGACGCAAGAGCGGAGGACGATCCTCGAGCCCAATCGGCCGTTCAACCTCGCCCCCGGCAAGTTCGGCCCGGGGGCCTGGGAGCTCATCTTCCGCTACAGCACCCTGGAATTCGACCGCGACGTGTTCGACGGCGGGCTGGCCGACCCCAAGCTCTGGAGCCACCGCGCCTGGAACACGAACCTCGGGGTCAACTGGTACTTGAACCGGTATGTGAAGGTCTATCTCGACTGGCAGCATACCGAGTTCGGCGACCCGGTGATCTTCCGCCGCCAGCCCGACATGAAGCAGCTCACCAACGAGCTCTTCTGGCTCCGGATGCAGCTCTATTTCTGAGGCGGGCGCCCTCGAAAGGTGTCGGTCTTCTCGCAGGGCATCAGGGTCGGGTTTCCGAGGCGCCTTCACCAGGATCCAGGGGGATCAGCGGAACCAGGGTTTCGATCAGGGCCGGGACACCTTCACGGGCCGAGTCCCAAACCTTGTCGAGGTCGACCTTCGCGTAGGCGTGGATGAGGATGTTGCGCTGGCCAATCATGGCTCGCCAGGGGATGTCCGGGTGCGTCGACCGAAATTCCGGCGAGACTTGACTGGCCGCCTCTCCGATGATCGTGAGGAGTTGCTGGATGGCGAGGACCAGGAGACGCTCGGAACGGAAACCCGCCTGGTCTTTCCCGCCCAGGTGCGCTTGAATCTCGCGCGAGGCCAGGAGCATATCGAGTAGCAAGCCCTCATCCTTTGGCGTGATAGATCGGCTCCGCGGTCGAGAGGATGTGATGCCTTCGGATGTAGTTCGGACTCTGCTCGACGCCTTCGCGTTCGACGACGTCAACCTTGCGGCCGAGGAGGGCCTCGAATTCGTCCCGGACGGCGAACTCCTCGGCAAATGATCTCGGACGAGATTCCGGCTCGTAGTCCACGAGCAGATCGATGTCGCTCTCGCGCCGAAAGTCGTCGCGGAGGATCGACCCGAAGAGGGCCAGGGCACGAATGCCCCGCCGCCGACAAAGCTCCGCGATCCGGGAGAGGGGCAGCGTGATCCCGTGCCGGGCCCGGATCGACTCGATCAGCGTCGCGGGATCGATCGCGGGCGTGGGGAGGGATGGTCGGCGGGGCTCGCTCATGGGGATATCTCCTCCGGGGCCGCCTTCGGAGCGGAATGTGCGTCGTCGGTCTTCTGACGGGCCATCAGGGATTGGACTCCAGGACGATGATCCGGTCGGGGGAGGCGAGAAAGATCAGCCGCGCCGAGTCGAGGATTTGCTCGCGCCAGGGAGAGGGAGTGCTGTCCCTGATTCCGCCCCGGGCCGCGACGTGAACCTTCCGGTGCATGGGCCCCGACAGGTCGTTCTCCAGCAAGTCGAGCTTGGAGCCCCACGGGCCGAAGTCGTTGTTCAGGAACTCGACGAGGAATTCGATTTCCTCCGCGGGCTCCGGGTCTCGCTCCAGGATCGCACCGTGGACCCAGAGTTGAGAGACCCCATGCCGTCGGCAGGCTTCGGCGATTCGGTCCAATGGCAATCGCGCGGCAAGCCGCGTGTCGATCTGGCCGATGCTCATGACGAGACCTCCTCCAGGCCCGTCCGGCGAGAACGGTCCACTCCCGATCGGATCGGGCCCGCGACGTCATCATACAGGCCGCCGCCTTCCGGCAAAGCCCGGCGGCATAGCGACGTAGCGACTGTGGGGTTCGTGGGGAGGCGCGAACCGCCTCACTCGTCGGTCGGCTTCGCGTCCTCGACGGGCACCTCGACTGTGGCCGGGGCTATCGGTTCGTTCCCCCAACTCGCCATCGACAGGGTGAGCCTCGCCCGGCCGCCCTTGAACTCCCTTGCGACCCGCACGGGGCCGATGAACTGGACCGTTCAGCACCTGCCTTCGAGAACGGACCGGGTGGCCGACGCGTCCTTGGCCCCGCCTGGGTCCCGGACCTCGATCACCACCTTGAGCCCCGACGGGGCGGGCTCTCCCAATTCCTTCTCATCCTCCGCCTTCAGGAAGGAGGCTACAGTCAGCCGATGGTGCGGGCGGGCGGCGAATGTCCCCCGCCCCAGTCCGTGAGTCCCGACCAGGACGACCAAGACCGCATCCTGTCCTCGGATCAACTTCGGCGACTGATCGAGGGCCAAGGTCAGCGGGCCCTCAAAATGGATGATTGGAGCATCCTGGGGCGAACCCGCGAACTGGAGCGGCTCACTACCTCCGACCACTTGCGGCCAGTCGGGGTGCTCCAACACCATCAGCAGTTGTTCCGGGCCGATCATCAGGAGCAAGTCCGGGTATCGTCGGCTTGACTGCGCGGTGTTCGGGGCCAGAGGCCCGGTGCGGAATAGGACCCATTCCTCGGATGCCTTCGTCGCCTCGCCCTCCTTGGGCACGAATCGCACGACCTTCTCCCCGTCCTCGGTCAGGTCGCCATTGCCGTTCCGATCGACGTGCAGCAGGTCACCATCCCGGACGAGCCAGACCCGCGCCTCGGCCTTCGGGCCGAACACCAGCAGGCAGTAGTGCGGCGACCCGCTCGAATACTTCGGTTCCCTCTGGATATGCCGATCGACCGTCTTGAGGTCAGCTGCTTGGGCACCGGGTAGGAGGCTCACCGCAACACCGATGGCCAACCAAGGAACTCCGTTTCGAGCCACGTTAACACCCCTGATATAGAAATCCTCGGCGGCCTGACGACCAACCTTAGCGGACCCGGTCGCCGAACAGAAGCCTACCAACGAGCCGTCCCGGATTCTACACCGAGGGCCGGTCCAGAAAAGGTGTCAGGGTCCAGAAAAAGTGTCAGGAACCGATTTTCCTAATCGGTTCCTGACACTTTTTCTGGACCCAGTCGCATTGCAGGTTGATGGTATACTCGTAGCCCTGTTCCACTGCCGACTTTTTGCGGCCCGCATAGGGGCGATCCAGCAGGACTTTCGGCCCCTTGCCCTCGACGGCGACGACGAATCGCTCCCGGCCCGGCCGGAAGTCGCCGAGAACGGCGTCGGCGTACTTGCCGTCCACGGCGACGTGCTTCTCGCGGGTGAACGTGTACCGGTCCTTGTTGTCCACCGCGCGGGTGTAGCCGAGGAGCCCGCAGAAGATGTCCGCGAGGAAGTCGGGCAGGAGCTCCTGCTCCTTGAGGGAGTCGGCCTGCGCGGACCCCAGCAGCCCCGCCCATCGGTTCAGGGCCTCTCGGGCAGGGCCGCCCTCGACGCCGGGACGGACGGTCGCGAGGTGCGGGCGGAGGACTTCGGGACGGAACAGCGGTTTCGCTTCGACGGGCACGCTTGGGTCCCCCGGCGACCGGGAATCGGGTAGCGGGAAAGCCCGATTCTACGACGTGCGGGGCGGGAGTGACTACCGAGCGGAATCCTGTCCAGGACGGTTCACTCGTGTCCAGGCAATGTGACGCTATGTCATGGTGCGTCAATCAAATACGTACAAAGGGAGTTGTCAAGTCGGCTCGACGGGGCGTCTCCCGGGCGGGCGCCCGTTTTTCAACCCGTTTTGACCCACCTTTGACCCATCTCTCGCCCACCCGTCCTCGGGCGCGTGTCCATGGGCCGGAGGATGCCGACGCGGGACGCGCCGCCAGCCGCCAGTTCGGCGTCAGCTTGGCCTTGCGTGGGGGGGGCCGATCTCCGAGAATGACGTCTCGGCGGAGAATGCCCCGCGGGATCGTGCGGGGGTCGGGGCGAGCCGGGGGGGACCCGGGCAATGGGGGCTTGCGAACCTGGTCAGGGCGGGAACGCAGCAGCCATAAGCATCGCCTTCATGTGCGCGGGAGAACCTCCCCGGCTCACCCCGGCCCCTGCCCCGATCTGACGGCCCCGGCATGGCGGCCCTCCCCGCATCTCGGCCTCAACCTCTCCTCCCCACGGCCCGACGGAGCGTGCCTCGTGGCTCGAGCCCCAGCGACGACGCCGATTTCCGATCCCGCCGACACGGCGAGCTATACCGTCGTCGCCCGTCGCTATCGCCCGCAACGCTTCGAGGAGGTCGTCGGCCAGGACCACGTCGTCCGGTCGCTCCGCAACGCCCTCCGGATGAACAAGGTCACCCACGCCTATCTCTTCAGCGGCACCCGCGGGGTGGGCAAGACGTCGGTCGCCCGCATCTTCGCCAAGTGCCTGAACTGCGTCCGGGGGCCGACCGAGGATCCCTGCCTGGTCTGCGACATCTGCCAGTCGATCGCCGTCGGCCAGGATGTCGACGTCATCGAGATCGATGGCGCGAGCAACAACGGGGTCGAGGCGGTCCGCGAGCTCCGCCAGAACGCCAGCCTGCGGCCGAGCCGCGCCCTGTACAAGATTTATTACATCGACGAAGTCCACATGCTCTCCACGGGCGCCTTCAATGCCCTCTTGAAGACGCTGGAGGAGCCCCCGGGGCACGTCAAGTTCTTCTTCGCGACGACCGAGCCGAACAAGATCCCCATCACCGTGCTGTCGAGGTGCCAGAAGTACGACTTCGCGGGGATCACGCCCGAACAGATCGTCGAGACGCTGGCCGACATCTGCACGCGAGAGCGCATCGAGGCCGAGCCCGAGGCGCTCCGGACGGTGGCCCGCCGCGCGGGGGGCTCGATGCGCGACGCGCAGTCGCTGCTGGAGCAGCTCCTGTCCGCGGGGGGCCAGCGGCTGACCGTCGAGGTGGTCCACCGGCTCCTGGGGACGGCCAGCGACGAACGGCTGCTCGACCTGATCGACGCCCTGGCCGACCGCGACGTGGCCGGGGCGCTCCGGCAGCTCGACATGGCCGCCGGCGGGGGGGTGCAGCCGGCCGACGTGCTCAACGGGCTCCTCGAGTTCCTGCGGGACGTGATGGTCCTGGCCACGGGCGCCGAGGCGACGCTCCTGGCCGCGTCCCCCCGGCAGGTCCCCCGACTTCAGGCCGTCGTCGACCGCTGGACGCTCGACTCGGTGCTCGCCGGCTTGCAGATCCTCGCCGAGGCGCGGGGGAGGCTCCGCGGCAGCTCGCACTCGCGCCTGCTCGTCGAGCTGGCGCTGGCGCGCGTCGCCCGCCTCGAGAACCTCGGCGAGATCGGCCAGCTCATCGGCCGCTTGGCCTCCCTGGAATCGGGGGGGACCTCGCCCTCCCATGCCGCGCCGGGCGTCGTAAAAAAAAAGTTAGCGGCGGTTGAATCGCCGCCACGCGAGCCGCTGCCTCCGGGATCGGCCCCCCTCCCGGACCCGAGTCGCGACGGGGTTGCACTGCCGGACATCGAGGACGTCCGTCGTGCCTGGAAAGAGCTCCCCCATAAGGTCGGCGTCCGGCTCGGCGTCGGGCTGAGCCAGGTGGAGCCCTCGGCGATTCTGGCGCCGGATGTCCTGGTCGTCTCACTGGGCGCCGGATACAATTGGGTCGCCAAGGAGTGCGGTGCGCCCGAGGCACGAGCGAAGATCGAGCAGGCCCTCCAGCAACTGCTGCATCGGCCCCTGACGATCCGGTTCGCGACGGCCGAAGGCGGGGACGATCCCGCCACAAGCTCCGCCCTCCCCCCCTCCCCGCCGGCGCCTTCCGGCCGCGCCCTGCTGGAGGAAGACCCGATGGTCCGGAAGGTGGTCGAACTGTTCGAGGCACGTCCCGTCCACCTGGAAGTCGAGGAGGACGCGACTCGTCCCTCGCGATCCTGATCCCGGACGAGGGTCGCCCGCCGGTTCCGGTCTCTTATTTCATGGGAAGGGGCTCGTCGTGTTCGG
>JAABUR0100009278.1_pt1 | contig 11133 bp, 6 predicted proteins | sample 5560091 | NCBI WGS metagenome assembly JAABUR01 (sample SAMN10711879, study PRJNA513375) | rock metagenome | isolation source: Antarctica rocks | place: Antarctica: Victoria Land, University Valley sud
TACTTGTTCGTGAACTCGAGCTTGGCACCTCCCTCCAACAAAACCCGGCACACCTTTTCATGCCCCTTGGCCGCCGCTAGGCAAAACGGTGTATCCCCCTTCGCATTCCGTACATCCGGCTTCTTGACGCCATGACGGCCAATCAATTCGCTGACTACAGGATCAAAACCACTTTCGGCGGCGAGGAAGAGAGGGAGCCCGCCGTCATCATCAGGGAGGTCTTGCCGGGCTCCACGGCGAATGAGAAGGCGAGTGGAGGGGATCTGAGCGTTTTGGATAGCGAAGACGAGGGCGGTTTTCCCTCTGTTACCAATGCAGTTGATGTTGACGCCGGCTTCTAGGAGGGCTAGAATGACGTCTCTGTGGCCTCTAATAGAGGCGAGAATCAGTGCTTGTTCGAGCTGATTATTCCGGACAGCCGAGTCCTTAGCTTCTGACTTCAGCAGTAGGTTTACCACGGTGTCGTACCCAAGCCGTGCCGCCTCCTCGACCGGCGAATAACCTGAGTGTTTTGAGGGAAATGGGTCGGCGCCGTGCGCTAGAAGCATTGACACTATGTTATCGGATCTACGACCCGCGGCCTCGTATAATGGGGATGTGGCAGTCTTGTCGCATCGGTTAGGGTCCGCCCCTTGCCCCAGCAGATACTTTACCATTTCATCTCCGGTGCCACCAGCCTTTTGAGAAGCACATCCCAGTGCCGATTGGCCATAGTAATCGCCAGTATTTACGTCAACTTTCCCCTGCGAGCACAATACTTGCACAGTATCCAGGTGATTTTCAGTTGCAGCCAAAAGAAGAGGACTTACGCCATTGCTTTCGGCTTCTGGATCTGCTTCATAATCAAGCAGAAGTTTGACAACAGCGGAATGACCCTCCTTGGCCGCCAGCCCCAAAGCAGTTTCCTTTTTCTCACCCCTGCCCGCTACATGCACGCTGCCATGCTCGATCATCATGCGAACGGTTTCTTCGCGGCCCCTCTCAGCGGCATATCTAAGTATGGCGTTATTACCAGGCGCTTGAGGAGTGAGACCAACGGCGTCTTCATGATCCAGCAGTAGCCTAGTAATTGAGACGCTGCCGCTTGATGCTGCCCAGTACAAGGCCGTCACATAACCATCAGCTCCACAATACGGAGGGCCTTGAATCCTGGAGTTCGCGCCGTTTGCTAGTAAGAGCTCTACGAGAGCTTCCTTCTTATCGTCTACGGCGCGATGTAGACAAGGCCATCCAGAGAGCTCACGAGAATCTGGATCGGCGCCGTTGGCAAGCAAAGATTCGGCTTTCTCGAAATTATCATTACGAACAGCAAACGTGAGTGAACTTCGTAGTCGTTCGATCTCATCTGGATCCCGGAATTTAGTTACTCTTAAAACGTGACTTGCATCGGGCAACAAGTCGTAACGAGAGGTAAACAGTAATGCGCCTGATCCCGTAGAAGGAAAGAACTCCATGACGTTCTTGAAAGCAGGAGGATCATAGTTATCAAGGACCAATAACCATGGGTGCCATCGGTTACCAAGAAAAGACTTTACAAAATCAATCTTCTCATTCCGGTCCTTCAAACCCTCTTTCGTATGACGAACAATATCTGAGATATTTTCGAGACTGCGACACAGATTTTCGGGCGTGGCAGCATTTACCCAAAATATGGTTTGGAATTGTCCAATGTCTTTTGCCTGATGACAATACTCCACAGCGAGCTGAGTCTTGCCCGCTCTTTCTGGCCCGACAAGTGCAACCACAATTGGTGTTTGAACTTGTGCAGTTGCCACAGGAAACAATTGTGCTTCAAGGTTCTGCATGGTCTCAACACGTTCAAGAAAAGGCGATACCTTCTTTACACGTACTTCAAAATACGAAGAATCCTCGTTCACACCTAGAGAAGCGTCTGAACCTTGAATCACACGGTGCAAGATCAGAACCGAGATATAAGTCTGCAGATTCTTCTGGATCGCCAGTATCTTCTCGTCGTTCTTTAGTCCCACGAACACTTTCTGAACTTTAGCCACCAGAGAGTCTCCCGGGACGAGAAGCACCTTCTCAATGATTCTGTCAATTTTCTCCACCTGTTGCATACACCCAGCAACTACGCCTTTGAGAATGCATCTTGTATCAAGGTCAACCTTTTCGACTTCGATCCCGGTCTTCACCCGCTCGAGAGACCTAAGTAAGAGCGGCAGCTGTGCTGAGATATGCTGCAGTGCTTTGGGGACATCAGTTGTAGCTGCATTGTATTCCTTTAAGCGTGCTGCGACCTGGAAGCCAAGGTTCACAAACTGAGCGATAGAAGCAGCGACGCCAATCGCCGAAAGAGGATCCATTGCTTGCTTTCAGGACTCCGATGTAGGTGTTTAGCACTTGTTTCAAACCTTGCTTTTCTCTGCGACTGGAAGTGCGTTGTATCTCAAGCGATTTGACGAGAAATTTTACAATGATACCTATCCAAGAATAAAGGCTTACAGTTTTGAAAAGATACTGCAGCATAAGCAAGTCAAACCGAACAAACCGCACTTAGGCTGGGAGGCAACATAGAAAAAGGATTAGAGAAGGAAAGAGACCTCAAGTAGTATATATCATATCGAGGTGTTCTTGAAGGAGATTAAACCTAGATCTATCAAGTGTTTCGCGCCTTCCCAGTGTTTTCATAGGATACGGGTAAGGCTCCAGACCCACAGTATTGGGGTCGAGGGTTGGACCACCTCCTTTCCGGACACAGGACGGGCTGTACTGAAGTGGGGGCCATAGCGTGATTCTGTAGTGTTGACTCCTTGTCGCCACGCTACGTTTGTTGTCAACATCAATATGTGTTGCATTAATCAGGCTTCTTTATGAAACTCCGGCCCCCATTATCAGAATTGCAGTGCTGCATGAGTAGCAGCTTCGCCGCGAGCAAAGGTATGGTGGTAACTGGTAAGGCTGAGAACGCTTACTAACCGCGAGTTTCCAAAGTGACGTGAACGATTGAAGGACAATTCATTTTGGTACTCATGGTCAACAGCCTGCATTTAGACCAGCCATGCGACCTCCAAGCCTCCAATTTCTTCGAGCTTTCAGGGTTACGGAATTCTGTCCAGCTCCAGCATGTTCAGCGCCGCGAGCAACTTGCTCACCTCCCAAATGTTCTCCAGCAGCAGCTGGCAGCCCCTCCAAGTTTACTCTCCATAAAACGCGTCCTTTACGATCCTTTTCTTCAGCAACGATACACCGATCCTCCCAAACTCCCAAAACTTCAGATCGCGGTCCTCCGTCCAAGGAGGACACTCAGACCGACTTCGGCTCTATGAACGTCCTCGGCAATACCCCCGCACCGACTACAGCTATTGATGCATGCCTAAGTGATGGATTTCATTTCGACAGTGGACTGAAGATTGGTGGGGGTAGCGGATGCCTATTAGTGGGAGGGGAGGCGTTCAGTTGGAGACCCTGGGACGCGGGAGGTGGACCAAGAGGGTCAAGAAAGGGGCGAATGATCAACAAAAAAGGGCAGTGGGATATTGAGAATGAAGCTTGGGGAACACTTGATCTTGTGTGGCCAAAGCCTGGTAGGATGATTTGCCTCGCTCCACTAATCCTGCTGGCGAGGGCTTCAAATTTTGGAAATAGAAGTGCTAATATCACGATTACAGATCTTCTCATTCTAGGATTAGGCCCTCACGTGCATCCCATTTCCCCAGAAACGAGAAATTACATCAATTCGCTAGGGATCCGAGTTGACATACAAGATACTAGAAATGCGGCCGCGCAATTTAATCTGCTTGCCACAGAACGGGGTGTTGGTGAGGTCGCTGCTGCGTTAATTCCAATAGGATGGAAGGAGCCTAGGTGAACATTTTAGTGTGTACAAAATGGCGAGTTCGCCAGTTAAACATCAAGAGAAAGCTTGGAACGGCAAGAGGCATATGTCTTCGACCAAGTGTCGAGTAAATCCAGAAGCTGGAATGATGTTGGAAACGCTATGGCGGAGGCACATGAACTTCTAGGCCGCTCGAAGCATTGTTGGCCAAGAGGAGTGTCGAGGGGCAACAAGATGGAGGTATAAAATCCACACGCCATGGAATAGCTGATAGATCAGGTATCCCAGAAGAATTCAGCAAGTTCTTCAAGGGGTTGTCAATGTGCAAATTGAGAGCAAGGTATATGGTCTCTCAACGGTAGTTGCATAGTATAGGGGAAAAGAGTAGTAAAAGAGTGATGGTTCCCAATTCCTTATCAGCACTCTGGATTTTGGGTCTGCCAGCCCTGTCTACCGCTTCAAAAGTTGCGGTAGAAGCGTTTTCGAGAATGTACACCATTAGTTCAGTGACAGGACTGCATAAGTGTCGCTGTTGTACTTTCATCAGTAGTACTTAGGTAGTTTTTGCCAGTCTTTTATGTACTGGCCTGGCTGATAGGGCAAAACGCCGACAACTCCGATGTGCCACTAGTTGAGTCTATAAAAAGCTTAGCCAAACTGCTAGGGGGAGGCGGGCCTCGTATCATGAAGAAGTACTCTGTAGATTCATTGCTTCTTCAATTTATCACGGTGGCGGCCAACCCGACCTTTACTTTCGCTCAGCATTGTTAGACCTAGCTTTTCTTCGATTCTTGGGCTATTCGGTTCGTGCGCCAGGAATCCACTATCATTTATTCAGCCCAAAGACAAAGGACCGGGCTCTTCATCCTATCTGAACGCATTTCACAGTCTTAATCCTCGTTTTCAATCGACGAGTCGCCGTATAAGTGACCCTCCAATACATATATATTTAATCCGTGGTCCTCATCAGAACATCTCACAATGGTCCACATCCTGGCTTCGGCAGCCTTGGCTGCTTTCTCGGCCTCCGCTGTCCTTGGTCAAGCTAGCGGTGGTTCAACGAATAGCGGAGGAATTCAGTGTGGCCCAGGAAATAATTGTCCATCAGACTCACCTTGTTGTTCCCGTATGTATATCAAGTTTTGACGGAACAAACGGAGACTGACCGCTGGTCCCATCTAGAATACGGACAGTGCGGGGCGGGAGCATATTGTCTTGGAGGCTGCGATCCCATACACTCCCATTCGCTCGAATCCTGCATGCCGGCACCAGTCTGCAAGAGCCAGGATTACCAAATGACTTCGCTGGATGGCATGCAAGCAAATACAGACTATCTAGGCGATGCGTCGAAAGCAAATTGGGTAACGAGTGGAACTCCCAAGATTTACCAGGATCAAGTCCTCCTCACCTTGTCAGAAACTGGACAGAGCGGGTCTGGAACTCTACTGGCTAGTACCTCATACGTCTGGTACGGGAAAGTGTCTGCACAGCTGAAGACGAGTCGAGGCCAGGGTGTTGTCACTGCATTCATCCTACTATCAGATGTAAAGGATGAAATCGACTTTGAATTCGTAGGTACAAATTTGGATACCGCACAATCTAACTACTACTTCCAGGGGATCACAGACTGTAAGTTCTTTATCAGTTATGATCACGGATCTCATGCTAAATACCACAGATCACAACGAGATTGACGTCAAGGTTGACAACAGCACTTTTGATAATTACCATCTGTACGAGTTGGACTGGACCCCAGATCAGATCACATGGTCAGTCGACAACAGTCCTCACCGTACGTTGAAGAAGAGCGACACATGGAACTCCACAACGAACCAATACCACTACCCACAAACACCGGCACGTGTGCAGCTTTCTCTCTGGCCCGCAGGGTCAAGCAAGAATGGACAAGGTACAATAGCCTGGTCCGGCGGCTTGGTCAACTGGAAGAGCCAGGATGTTCAGAAGAATGGCTACTACTACGCTATGTTCAAGGACGTCAATGTCCAGTGCTACCCTGCGCCATCAGGCGCTAATGTGACCGGAAAGACTTCATATATTTATACTTCACCGTCGGGGGACAATTCCTCTGTTGCCACGACTGATCAGAATACCGTCTTGAAGTCGCTTCTCGGATCAGGCACAGACCCCAATAAGGACTTCCCAAGTGCAAGCCCGTCTTCTGGCACAAGCACTGCTTCTGCTTCTCCATCAGCATCGAGCGACGTCGCCCTGGTACCAGGCCTGACTGGTGCCGGACCAGCCATCAACAACCATGGTGGCGGTAGTGGTACCAATGGAGGTAGTGGAAGCTCCGGATCAGGATCAGGCTCTGGGTCTTCTGCAAGTGGCGCTTCGACTGCCGCTGGGTCAACGGCAACGGCAGGTGTCGGAGGCTTTGTGCAAGGTGACCAGACCAAGAAGAGCGACAGTCCAGGGCCGAGAACTGAAAGAGTGTTCCAAGGATCAATGTTTGCCGCTTTGGTGGCATTAGTGGGTATGCTGATATTGTGACATCTAGGGTTTGCGATATTTGGAATATCTGAAACTGCCTTAATTATTCGATCGGATAAGGATCATGGGGGAGTAATGTCCTTTTGGATTGTATACTTTTATCTGCATTTAGCGTCAATCAAACCATCACAATGTACATGTTGAGCGCTTGGTGTGGTGACTGGTCTAGTATAACATGGTGGAATCGGAATCGGAATCGGAATTTTCTCGCTCAGCCTCAGGGCACTTCAATTGAAGACGTCTCTAGGAACACGTTGTGCCTGTATAGTATCAACGAGGTCTCGATTGAGTCATGCACAGGCCACCAGCAAAGCGGATTCGTGCGTTGGCGAGTGTCATGCCTGTGGGTACCCTGATCAAAGTAAGGTAGGAGCGGGACGGCAAGCATGCGAGCCTCATACATCTCTTCCCCTTCGGGAAACTTCGCGATCTTCACCACCCGGTTTTGGGCTCCAGGAATTTACCTGTCAATTCCGTTCCTTTTCCGTTGTCCGTTGCAACTTCGGCACTGCCACATGAAGTTGCCATTGACGATGTTTCCGGAGACCCGCGCCAAACGAATCAGGAAGAACCTATTAGGTTTGCCCAAAGCCTACAAAACTTGATTGCCGGCCGATCAGCGTCACAGTATCTCTTTTTCATCGACTGCCGATGGTGACTGGCTTTGGATCTCTTGTTTGCGTTGACTGAGCTTGCTTCATCCAGAGAGACACAGCAAGTTCGTGACTGGAACTCACCTGACTTAGTGTTCGTGACCTTGTGTTGTTCCGTGGCAATCTAGGTGTTCGTATCACCTCAAGATAGCTACAGTGGCTATGTCCGCCGGCAGATATATGCCTGAGAATGGAGCTGTCTAGGTATTCTAGTAGAAGCCACGATTCCAGCAGCATCAGTCACCAATTGTGTAACTTCAATGTATTTTTCACTTCTTGATCCTTGTGTGGGTCTACCGGATTGCTGCCAGCCATGGATTTGTTGGCAGAGCTTTATTTATATTATGACCCTTTGTATCTTGTACTTTCCATTTGGAAGCCTCCTTCGCAGTCACCTGATCTTTCCATCTTCAACCCTTGCTAGCTGTCTTCCCATCTGTTCATATAGAGACCTGTATCCTCATTCGGATCTCAGCCTAGCTATTGACCTTTCTCAACTACCTACCTAGCGCCCTCACCAGTCACACAATCGTCCCGATCTCGTTGCTAGCATGTGCGCTTTTGATGTTGTTCTCTTCGCTTGCGGGCACAACAGCGGCGTGCTAGACAAGTACAACTGCACGAATACCTGGCAACAGTTTGTACGAATTTACGATCCCAGAGAAAGAGGACTTTGTTTCGATTTGTCAGAACGCTGTAGGCCACAGCTAGACAAGAACGTCAACATTATTCAACACGAGAAGGCGTGTAGCGGATGTCAAGTTCCTGGATGGCAATTTAGGGGAACAAGACGCTCGCACTGGACATGAGGAAACTGAATCCAGCTGATGGACCGAACTGAGTAATGAAGGCACATGTTAGTCCACATCCATCACCCTCCCGAGCAGCTCATGTAGCTCGATATTTCCTCTTCTTCTACTTGGGGCGGCTGCGCCAGGACGCTGACGCAAAGCAGAGCATTGATTAGGCGTTTGGACGCGCTAAACGTGGTACTAATATTTCCCCATATTTCTCGCCCAACGATTATCACGAACGGCACTGCTACTATGGTTACCGCCTTGATGACGATGAGCAATATCATATACTTTGACGGCGAGTTTCATTGCGGAACACTGCAAATGTTCGGAACAGTGAGTCAAAAATGGTGTAAATCAGGGGCAATCTTATTGGCGGGCTTCGTGGTCGTGTGGTTCCTGTGATTTTGTTGAGAACATGCGAGAAAGGAACATCTCTCTCAGTTGTTAATAGCTTTCATCTTCCTGAACACAAAGTCTTCTGACTTCTCTGCTCTCGAAGGAAGCAAATGGGGCAAAACGACTTGGCAAGCAAAACCAATTGAATCTCTTAGCCTTTGAGCTCTTAGAGTCATTTTGCACGAGATCAGGAGTAGGAAAAGAGTTTTCTAGTACCTGAACTATACTATCTATATCTGGTTCGGTATTGCTCTACGCTTGCTCCTTTCTTCCTGCATTTCTTCCTCTTCCTTCTTCCACCAATGCCATCAATAGAGCAAGCCAAATCTGGAGTAAGGCCCATCAATTTAAGCTTACACTCTGCGCGTTATCAAGTACCTGTCTTTAAGTATCAGAATGTCAGCTGCACTCCTTTGTCTATTTTCCCAATTCTCTTAATTATCTATAGAGTGGCTTTATCCTAACCTCAGGCTCTCATAGCAATGGTGTGAAGAGATTGTAAGGGCTTACCGGTAATCGACAAAACGCTAGTTAATTTACATATGCTTGGGTCTCATCAATAGTCCACCAGCCAAGCCACAAAGCACGCTGTCTTTTCCGCCCGTAAGTCTTTTGCCTGTCCCTCCATCAACCATCATCATCATCATGTTAACATTTCTAACTTATTTGGAACACAATCGGCCACGGCTTAGTCTATCATGGCATTACTGATCCAGTGACACATCTCTTGCCGGTTCCGACAGTGGTGGCCGTCATCATCCGTGTAAACGCTGTCGAGACATTTGATAACAAAGGTACATTGACTTCGAACCTTCTTCTAAAATCTTTTGAAGTCTTTGCTTCTCTGTCAGACACTACACGTCTCATAACGAACGGCTGTATTTAAGTATCAAGGCTTTCCCGCAAGTAAGGACCTGAACTGATCATCATCAAAAGAAAGAACATTCTGCTATTAAATACAAAGCGTCTTTAACACAATCCTGAGATATCGGAAGTCGATTCCAGCTTTACACAACCATTGAATCGAGTGCTCAGGCCACCGGTATCATAATCGCTTCGCCTCCTTCACACGCTTTGGTCACAAGTTCACCTCCTCCCCGTGTCCAGTATGTGTTTCTATCGGTTGAAGAAATGCGCATTGGGTTGTCATCATGGGTGCCAGGGGCCCAAATTCAATCGTCTATGTGAGACAGCCAAAGTTTCTGGAGCTAGATGCCTTCCATCCGCGCCTGGGAGCAATTTCGAGACGGTCTATGACGACCATCTGTGTGAGAGGCTTGCTAAAGAAGCGGACCTAATCAAGGACGAGGAACCCTAACATCAAAACTTTCAATAAGACGGACATTCAACATAATGGACGCAGAAGCAGAGACAGAATAACTAAAATATCTTGTTGGGTGTGGATGCGTTTCGAGGTTTGGGGGGATCTCTGGATATTTCTCTTTCCTGTATGCATACAATACACTCTTGCATATTGATTTCTTAGTTGAGCATGCGATAACCAATTTTTTGAAGCTTACAAATGGTTGGAAAGTACGACGATTAAAAGATGAGACTTCCTCGTCCACTACTGCGTCGTAATGGATTAGGTCCAAGCTCACTTCGCCCATATCTGAAATCGGGTGCATCTCTTGTTTGCTTATCTTTGTTTGGACTTTCTTAAACGTAGCATGCGACAGCGAGCCTGCGAGTTGTGACCGGAGTACTGGATTTTGATTGGAGCTCTTCTATGCGCTGGTCCTGTCCGTTTGTTGTGCTACGAAAGTGGTAATCAGGAGAATAGCTTCCTACCCGGATCTTTGTCGCCTTACATAACGATGTCTTATATCAACAATCATATTTTCTAGCTCTACTCTTTACTTACTATCGTTGTCTTCCTTCCCTATCCTTCTTTTTCTTCTAAGCTTCATCTCTGATGTGTGCGCTTGATCATCCTTAGAGGTTAGTAATCCCAACCTTGAGTTCCTAGCCTGCTATTCTACCCTCTGTCTCCACTCAATAACGGCCTCCACATTGCACGAGCACCTGACCTATCATAGGCAAGATCCAGTTATATATACTCACAAACAGTATATCTGTTCAACGGAAACCTTAAAACGCCATGACGGCTGTCCGGTCTAACATTCCGTCTGGTCTTTTACCGCAGACCATGAGGACAATAAATTACCCTTACAGCATAATTATTCCCTTAAGATTTTCGATTACCACCATGCTAGATCACATCATAACACGCAAACAAGTTTGCTACCAAATTTTACATCCGCGAATTTAGTTCTCGACCCGCCACGCCGCTAGGCAAACGCCCCTTTAAGTAACCATGAGATCTATACTTTTCTCGCCTTTGGAGCTTGAGACATTTTATTTATATTTTACATCTAAATGAGTGGACTTCGGGACAGAAAGGTTCCTTTCTGGCCATGACTGATCTTATGCTTTATTCATTCATGAAGCTGAAACGCTATATACAACTGCCAACTCCCTATACCAAGTTTCTTATAGATCACAAAATCAATCCCGACGCAATTACTTTTAGCATCAGGGCTACGCGTTGAATGGATGGCAATTCCAATTCCCAGATCAGCAAGAAAGCCAGCTCCAAATCCCCACCAAAGATAACCGTACTTTCTGGATAAGCGAACACGCTCAGGTTGATTCACCTTCTAAGCTCCCCGAGTACTATCACTGACCATGGAGCCAGATCAAAGTGTCTTGCCAGTAACCAAAGGCCTATCATGACTCCACACAGCAGATTCAAGTCTCAACCCAGTACTACCGGGCCGATCGAATGTATCGCTTCCTTGGAAATCGCATTCATAGCTTAGACCAGTCACGGGGCCGCAATTATCTACTACGCACAACTCCCACGATGACGAGCTATGACTCCTACCGCCTCCAACTCATGACACGTTCCCACCGTCCCTATTCACCCACGCCCTCGCCACCACGTCTTATTCCCGCCCTACGTGCAGGCTAATCTAAT
>JAABUR0100009281.1_pt1 | contig 11130 bp, 8 predicted proteins | sample 5560091 | NCBI WGS metagenome assembly JAABUR01 (sample SAMN10711879, study PRJNA513375) | rock metagenome | isolation source: Antarctica rocks | place: Antarctica: Victoria Land, University Valley sud
GGCCCACCCCAGGCTCGCGGCCGCCCTGCGCCGGACGGCCGTGCCCTTCGGGGTGAGCTCCATCGCCCAGGCCGCGGCGATTGCGTCGCTCGACGCGTTCGAGCAGCTCAAGGAGCGGGTCGACGCCCTCGTGGCCGAACGCCACAGGGTCGCCGCCGCCCTCGAGGAACAGGGCTGGACGCTGCCCGCCAGCGAGGCGAACTTCGTGTGGTTCCCGCTCGGTGAGCGCAGCACGGCCTTCACCCAGGCCTGCCAGGACGCCGGGCTCGCGGTGCGCCAGTACGGCAACGACGGGGTGCGCGTGACGGTCTGCGAGCCGGAGGCCAACGCCGTCCTGCTCGAGGTCGCCGCCGCGTTCGGGCCCTGCTGAGCGGGAGCCCGCTGAGCCGGGCCTGACTGGGCCGGGGCGTCCGGCATGTGGGATTCTCCGAGGTGACGGATAGATTGACTCCAAGGCCCATCACTGTGGCCGCCGTCACACCGACGGCCACAGCCCACGAAGCCGACCGGCCGTGCGCGGTGACCCCGCGTACGAACCGTCGGCCCGAGTACGGCACGGACGCCAACAGCGCCCGGCCACGCGATAGGAGTGCCTGTGAGCGACCACGCTGTCGCGGAGCTGACCGCCCCGGTCCCCGCTGTCGGGGACGGCGGCCCGGAGATGGTCCAGTTGCTGACCCCGGAGGGTCAACGGGTCAACCATGACGCGAGTGGGCAGTACGCCGCCTATCTCGCCGACCTGAGCGACGAGGACCTGCGCGGCTTCTACCGGGACCTCGTCCTCATCCGCCGGGTCGACGCCGAGGCCACCGCGCTGCAGCGGCAGGGCGAGCTGGGCATCTGGGCCTCGCTGCTGGGCCAGGAGGCCGCCCAGGTCGGCTCCGGCCGTGCCCTGCGGCCGCAGGACTACGCCTTTCCGACCTACCGCGAGCACGGCGTCGCCTGGTGCCGCGGCGTCAGTCCCCTCAACCTGCTCGGCCTCTTCCGGGGGGTCAACCACGGCGGCTGGGACCCGAACGAGAAGAACTTCCACCTCTACACCATCGTCATCGGCGCCCAGACGCTGCACGCGACCGGGTACGCCATGGGGGTCCAGCGCGACGGTGCCGTCGGCACCGGGGACGACGAGCGCGACACGGCTGTCATCGCCTACTTCGGCGACGGCGCGTCCTCCCAGGGTGACGTCAACGAGTCGTTCGTCTACGCCGCGGTCAACAACGCGCCGGTCGTCTTCTTCTGCCAGAACAACCAGTGGGCCATCTCCGAGCCCAACGAGCGCCAGACGCGCATCCCCCTCTACCAGCGAGCAAGGGGCTTCGGCTTCCCCGGTGTTCGCGTCGACGGCAACGACGTGCTGGCCGTGTATGCCGTGACCAAGCACGCGCTCGACGCGGCGCGGACCGGGCAGGGCCCCACCTTCATCGAGGCGTACACCTACCGGATGGGCGCGCACACGACGTCCGACGACCCCACCAAGTACCGGGTCTCGGCCGAGCTGGAGGTATGGAAGCTGCGCGACCCCATCGAGCGGCTCAAGGCCTACCTGGCCCACGGAGGCACGGCCGACGCGGCGTTCTTCGAGCAGATCGAGCGGGAGGCCGACGACCTCGCCACCGAGGTCCGGGAAGGCTGCCTGAGCATGGCGGACCCGCCCGGCGAGTCGATGTTCGACAACGTCTACGTCGAGGAGCACCCGCTGCTCGAAGCCGAGCGCCGCGAGTTCCTCGCCTACCAGGCCGGCTTCGAGGGGGGGCACTGAGATGGCGCAGCTGACGATCGCCAAGGCGATCAACGCCGGCCTGCGCGCCGCGATGGAGCGCGACCCGAAGGTCGTGCTCATGGGTGAGGACATCGGCAAGCTCGGCGGCGTCTTCCGGGTCACCGAGGGACTGCAGAAGGACTTCGGGGAGGACCGGGTCATGGACACCCCGCTGGCTGAGGCGGGCATCGTCGGCACTGCGATCGGGATGGCGCTTCGGGGCTACCGGCCGGTGGTCGAGATCCAGTTCGACGGCTTCATCTACCCGGCGTTCGACCACATCGTCAGCCAGGTCGCCAAGATGCGCGCCCGGTCCCTGGGCAAGGTGCGCCTGCCGATGGTGATCCGGGTCCCGGTCGGCGGCGGCATCGGGGCGGTCGAGCACCACAGCGAGTCCAACGAGGCCTACTTCGCCCACACGGCAGGGCTGCGGGTGATCTGCTGCGCCAACGCCGAGGACGCCTACTGGATGATCCAGCAGGCGGTGGAGACCGACGACCCGGTGCTCTTCTACGAGCCCAAGCGCCGCTACTGGGACAAGGGGGAGGTCGACGACTCGGCTGCCCCGCGGGGCATGTTCGAGGCGCGGGTCATCCGCGAGGGCACGGACTGCACGCTGGTGGCCTACGGGCCGATGGTCAAGACCTGTCTGCAGGCCGCCCAGGCTGCCGAGGACGAGGACAAGGACCTCGAGGTCATCGACCTGCGCTCACTGAGCCCCCTGGACCTCGACACCCTAGTGGCATCCGTCGAGAAGACCGGGCGCATGGTCGTGGTCCACGAGGCGTCGACCTTCCTCGGCCTCGGCGCTGAGGTCGCGGCGTCGGTCACCCAACGCTGCTTCTACCACCTCGAGGCGCCCGTGCTGAGGGTCGGCGGCTACAACCTGCCGTACCCGCCGAGCAGGCTCGAGGAGGACTTCCTCCCCGACCTCGACCGCGTCCTCGACGGAGTCGACCGCACGCTCGCCTTCTGACCAGCCCTCCCAGACAATGGAGCTCCCATGACCGTCAAGCAGTTCCGGCTCCCGGACCCCGGGGAGGGCCTGACCGAGGCCGAGGTCGTCACCTGGCGCGTCAAGACGGGTGACACCGTCAAGGTCAACGACATCGTCGTCGAGATCGAGACCGCCAAGTCGCTGGTCGAGCTGCCGGTGCCGTTCGCCGGGACGGTCACCGCGCTGCACGTCGGGGAGGGCGAGACGGTCGAGGTCGGCACACCGATCATCTCCGTCGAGACCGGCGACGGCGGCGCGCAGGCGCCGGTCGGTTCCGGGGAGCCCGTCGGTGCGGCCGTCGACGCCACCCGGGTCGAGGACGCACCCGAGGAGGGCGCCATCGAGCCGGGTCTGATCGGCGGCCCGGCCCCGGGTGGCCGGACGTCCGTCCTCGTCGGCTACGGCCCCAAGACCACCGAGGCCAAGCGTCGCCCCCGCACCGGGGCGACGGGTATGCCGTCCGCCGCGGCCCCCGCCCACGCGCCCGCGGCGGCTCCTGGCCGCGCCGCAATGGCCCCACCATCTCCGGCCCCACCGTCTTCGGCCCCACCATCTCCGGCCCTCCCGCCAGCCGCGTCCCCTGCTGCACCCCCGGCTCCCGCCCTCGCGGCGGCCGCGGCGGCGGTGGGCGGCCGTGCCCTGGCCAAGCCGCCGGTCCGCAAGTACGCCAAGGACATCGGGGTCGACCTCGCCGAGCTCGTCGGCACCGGGGACGGCGGGACGATCACCCGCGCCGACGTGGAGGCGCACGGGTCGGGCCGGGAAGGGCCGTCGTCGCCACCCGCCGGCGGGCTGGCCCCGTGGTCGGGCAGCCGTGAGGAGACGCGCGTGCCCATCAGGGGGGTGCGCAAGATGACGGCACAGGCCATGGTCGCGTCCGCGTTCACGGCACCGCACGTGACCGAGTGGATCACCGTGGACGTCTCGGCGACGATGGAGCTCGTCGAACGGCTGAGACAGGACCGCGAGTTCGCGGACGTCAAGGTGTCACCGCTGCTGGTCCTCGCCAAGGCCATGTGCCTGGCGATCCGGCGCAACCCGGAGATCAACGCCTCGTGGGACGAACCGGGCCAGGAGATCGTCGTCAAGCCCTTCGTCAACCTCGGTATCGCGGCGGCGACGCCGAGGGGGCTCGTCGTCCCGAACGTCAAGGACGCCGACCTGCTGTCGATGCGCCAGCTCGCCGACCGGATGGCCTCCCTCGTCGCCACCGCCCGGGAGGGCAGGACGCCACCCGCCGACATGAGTGGCGGCACGATCACCGTCACCAACGTCGGCGTGTTCGGTGTCGACACCGGCACCCCCATCCTCAACCCCGGCGAGGCCGCGATCGTCGCGTTCGGCGCGGTGCGCAGGATGCCGTGGGTCGTCACCGCACCGGACGGGACCGAGGCGATCGAGCCGCGGTGGGTCACCCAGCTGGGGGTCTCCTTCGACCACCGGCTCGTCGACGGCGCGCTGGGAAGCCACTTTCTCGCCGACGTCGCTGCGGTCATGCAGGACCCCGCGAAGGCGCTGGTCTGGGGCTAGGCGTTCCCGGCCGGGCGCCGGGAACCGGCCCGCCCAGCCGCGCGTCACCCGCGGTGGCGCCTCGGTCCCTTGGGCCCGGTGGGGGAAGCTGGTTCGGCGCCAGCCTCCCCGGCTGAGCCACCAGGAACGTCGGCGCCGACCGGCAGTGGCTCGGCGGAGTCCCGGGCAGCCTCGTCGGACGCCTGCGGGCCGGTCGACATCCCACCCATGCCGGCGGCGGCCTGGATGACCGCCTGCTCCTGTTCGGCGTGCGTAGCCTGCTCAGCCCGCTCGTCCGCCTCCTGGTTCGCCTGCCCACGCTCCTCGTAGGCGGACCCGCCGCGCAGCTCCACGTGGGGCAGGAACCAGGCCACGACGAAGGCGATCACCAGCAGCCCCGACGCGACGAGGAAGACGGTCCCCATCGCCTCCGAGAAGCCGACGAGGAACGGGCGGGCCAGGCGGGGGTCGATCCTCTGGATGAACGAGGAGTCGCTGAGGGCGTCACTGAAGCCGGCGCCCGGGCCCGCTCCGGCGGAGCGCGCGTCCTGGAGCTTCCGGATGAAGTCCGCGTTGGCGGCGGCGTCTCCCTGCGGGTTCGCCAGGGCGGCCTGGAAGTCCGCGGTCGGCGCGATCCGCTGGAAGGCGGCCGCGATCCTGTCCTGGGCCGCCGAGAAGAGGATCGACAGGAAGACCGCTGTCCCGAGGGTGCCGCCGATCTGTCGGGTGAACGTCGCCGACGAGGTGGCCACCCCGATGTCGCGGGGACTGACAGCGTTCTGGACGGCCAGCGTCAGGGGCTGGAAGTTGAAGCCGAGACCGACTCCGAAGAAGACCATGACGATCATCGTGCGCCACAGCGCGGTGTCGGCGTCCACGAAGTGGAACGCGAACAGCGAGGCGACGAGCAGTCCCGCGCCGATGATGGGGAACTGGCGGTAGCGGCCGGTCCGCGAGATCAGCTGTCCCGAGATGATGGACCCGGACATGATGCCCAGCGTCATCGGGACCAGCTGCAGCCCGGCCTGGGTGGGGGACGCGCCCTTGACGATCTGCAGGTAGAGCGGGAGCGCCGCCAGCCCGCCGAACATGCCCATCCCGACGAAGACGGAGGCGGTCGACGCGACGGCCACGGTGCGGATCTGGAACAGGCGCAGCGGGATGAGCGCCTCATCTCCCATGGACCGCTCGACGAGGTAGAGGGCGACCGCACCGACGACGCCGGTGCCGTAGCACAGCAGCGCGCCCCCGGAGGTCCAGCCCCAGGCCCGGCCCTGCTCCGCGACGATCAGCAGCGGCACGACGGCGACGGTGAGGGCGAGCGCGCCCCACCAGTCGATGCGGTGGTCGAGGCGACGGTGGCGTAGGTGCAGGGTCTTGGTGACAACCAGGAGCGCGACGATCGCGATCGGCACGTTGACGAGGAACACCCAGCGCCAGCCGGTGAACCCGAGCAGCGTGGACTGTCCGGCGAAGAATCCGCCGATGACGGGACCGAGGACGCTCGAGGTGCCGAACACGGCGAGGAAATACCCCTGGTACTTGGCCCGCTCCCGCGGCGACACGATGTCGCCGATGATCGCGAGCGCGAGGGAGAAGAGACCACCGGCGCCGAGCCCCTGGACCGCCCGGTACAGCGCGAGCGTGGGGATGGAGGTGGCGAGCGTGCAGAGCATCGAGCCGATGGTGAAGATCGAGATGGCGGCGATGAAGAACTGCTTGCGCCCGTAGATGTCCGAGAGCTTGCCGTAGAGCGGGGTGACGATCGTCGCGGTGATGAGGTATGCCGTCGTCACCCACGCCTGCGCCGAGAGACCGTGCAGGTCGTCAGCGATGGTGCGCATGGCCGAGGCGACGATGGTCTGGTCCAGCGCGGCCAGGAACATCCCCATCATCAGCCCGCTGAGGATGGTGAGGATCTGGCGGTGGGTGAGCGGGGCGTCGGGCTCGGCGACGGGACGGGTGGGGGCGGCGGATGCCATCGGTCAGTGCTCCTTGCTGATGGGGTGCGGAGTGTTCGGAGCGGCGGTGTGCGGGGTGGGTCCGGAGCTCTCGGCCACGTCGGTCGAACCGGTCGGGTCGCTGCCCAGGGGGGCCGGCGGCGTCGACCCGGGGGACAGCCGGCCCTTGAACGCCTCGACGTCGTCGGCGAAGCGTTGCATGAGGGCAAGCAGGGTGCTGGCGTCCTCGTCCGACCAGTCGGCGAGCAGCACGGCGAACCAGCTGCCCCGGTCGCGGGTGACCTGCTCGATCAGGGTGCGACCCTCCTCGGTGAGCGAGAGCACCTGGGCGCGCCCGTCCCGGGGATCCTCGATCTTCTCCACCAGCCCGTGCTGGACCAGGTGGCTGACCTGGCGACTGACGGTGGAGACGTCCGAGTGGATGCAGTCGGCGAGGCTGGAGACGCGCTGCGGCTCCCGCATGAGCCGGAACAGCACCGGGTAGTGCGTGCTGTCGACGGCGGGGTGGAGTCTGGGGGCGTGCGCCCGCAGCGAGGTGAAGACCTTCATCAACCGGATGAGCGTCGTGCTGAGCTCCTCCGCGGTACGGGCACCGACCGGCATGGGCGCTTCCTCGTCGATAGTTGCGTGAACCACGCAAGTATTGCATAAGAACTTGTATGCCGCAAGCAACCTTCGGACGTGCCAGCCGCACGGTCAGTGCGTGATGCAGAGGTGCTCCATGACGCGTCTGGCCACGTCCGGGTTGCCGTGCACGGTGTGCGGCACCTTCGCCACCGGCCGGCGTCCCGCCGCACGCCGGGTGAGCGCGTCGGTCGTCAGGGTGATGCTGGTGGTCTCGAAGGTTCCCTCCGCGCCCGCCTCCGGCTGGCCGCCGGTGAACAGGGCGTCCCCGTGCGGGAAGCCGTCCTGGCCCTCGACGACCCGAGCACCGGCACGCCCGACGACAGGACCGGTGATGTCGAGGATGACGGCGTGGCCCACCTCGATCCCGGCGCTCTTCGCGACGATCCTCGGCAGTCGGGCGATGATGGCGCTGACGAACACCGCTGCGGCCGGGGAGTCGAGGTTGCCCGGACGCCCGAGCGCGGCCCGGATGTCCTGCTCGTGCACCCACACGTCGCAGATGCGCCGGGTGAGCGCCAACGCGGCGGGGGCCGGTCCGAACGAGCCCTTGACGACGGTCTCGGCGCGCAGCTCGGGATCGCGCAGCGTCCGCATCCGGCTGGCGAGCACATCCTCGAGCTCGCCCACGACGTCCTCGCCCTCCAGGGAACGCCGCTCGTGCACCCAGAGCTCGATGAACCGGCCAGCCTCGTCCTTCACGTGCGGCAGGTCCGGCAGGTCCACCCCCGGAGTCGGCGCGCCCTCGAGCCACGACTCGATCCCGACGACGTGGCTGATCTGGTCCTTGACCGTCCACCCGGGACACTCGGTCGCCCTGTCGAAGTCCGCTGTGGAGCAGACCTGTCCCAGGTCGATCACCGACTGGACGGTGTGCTCGAAGGCGCGGACGAGCCCGGCGAGGTCCTCGGGAGGTGCCGGGTGCATGGGCATGCCGCCACTGTACTTACGCTGAGCGCATGCCCGACCCGGTGCCCGCCACGACCACGACGACGGAGGTGACGACGACGACGAGGGGGACGACGAACGCGACGGGGACGACCTCTGGTAACGGGGTGGCTGGACGGATGTCCCTGCTCCTCATCACCGGCGTCGCCCTTGCCGCGTGTGTCCTCGCGGTCGTCATCGGAGGGGCGGCCGCCCCCACCGTGGCCGGCCTGGACGACCCCGGCGCGTTCGTCCGGTGGGGTCTGCCCGTCGTTCAGGTCCTCCACGACATCGCCGTCGCGCTGACCATCGGGCTGCTCGTCCTGGCGGCAACCGCGATCCCGGACCAGTCGTCCGGACGGACGGGGCGGGTGGTGCGGGCCGGACGCCTGGCCGTCGGCGCAGGGGTCGCCTGGGTCGTCTCCGGTCTCGTCATCGTTGTCCTCGGCTTCGCCGATGTGTCCGGGACGGCGCCGGGCGACCCCTCTTTCGTCGCGCAGCTGGAGAGCTTCGCGTGGTCGCTCGAGACGCTGCGTGTCGAGATCATCAGCGCTGGGCTGGCCCTGCTCGCCACGACCCTCGCCGCGCTGGCGCTCACCCGCAGGGGGATCGCGGTGGCGGCGGCCGTCGCCATCGCGGCGGTGCTCCCACTTGCCCTCGGCGGCCACGCCGCCGGCAGCGCGGACCATGAGACGGCAGTGACGAGCATCGCCTTCCACCTGGTGGGCGCCGTCCTCTGGGTGGGCGGCCTGCTGGCTCTTGCGGTCGTCCGCAGCACGCTCGGCACCGCCCTGCCCGTCGTTGTGCAGCGGTTCTCGACGCTCGCGCTGTGGTGCTTCGTGGCCGTCGGTCTCTCCGGCGTGCTGAACGCGTGGCTGCGCCTCGGCGGTGTCGGCAACCTCCTGACCGCGTACGGCGCGCTCATCCTCCTGAAGACGAGCGCGCTCCTCGTGCTGGGCGGCGCGGGCTACCTCCAACGTCGCCGGGTGGTCCAGCGGCTGCGCTCGGAACCGGGATCAGGGCGACTGTTCACCCGGTTGGTCCTCACCGAGCTCGCGGTCATGGGGGCCGCCTTCGGCGTGGCGGCGGCCCTTGCCCGCACCCCTGCGCCGGACACCGACGCGCCTCCCCCGAGCAGCGTCGCGGAGAGCCTGACCGGCTTCCCCGTCCCTGCGGCGCCGGACGGCATGACGTGGTTGACGGTATGGCGCTGGGACTGGCTGTGGGGGACGGTGGCTGTCCTCGGCATACTCCTGTATCTGCGCTGGGCCCTGCGCCTGCGGCGCCGGGGCGACCGGTGGCCTCCGACGCGGACCGTCAACTGGGTCCTCGGCTGGCTGCTCTTCATGTGGGCCACGTGTGGGGCCCCGGGTGTCTATGGCCGGGTCGCCTTCTCCTGGCACATGGTCGAGCACCTGGCCATCGCCATGGCCGTGCCCATCCTGCTCGTCCTCGCCGCCCCCGTCACGCTCGCGCTCCGCGCCCTCGCCCCGCGCAAGGACGGCACCATCGGCCCACGCGAGCTCGTCCTCGCGCTGGTCCACTCCCCGGTCCTGCGTCGCCTCGGCAACCCTGTCGTGGCTGCTGTGGTCTTCTTCGCCAGCCTGGTGGCCTTCTACTACTCGCCGCTCTTCGGCTTCGCGCTGACCACCCATACCGGGCACGTCCTGATGATCAGCCACTTCCTGCTCACCGGCTACCTCTTCGCCTGGGCGCTGATCGGGGTCGACCCCGGGCCGCCCAAGTGGACCCCCCCGCTCCGCCTCGTCATCCTCTTCGCCACCGTCTCCTTCCACGCCTTCTTCGGTGTCGCCCTCACCTCGGGGACGAAGCTGCTCGCTCCAGACTTCTTCGCCAGACTCGAGATCCCGTGGCTGCCGGAGCCCATCCGCGACCAGCAGCTGGGCGGGTCCATCGCCTGGGCGGTCGGGGAGCTACCCACCCTGGCCCTGGCCATGCTGGTCACCCTGGCGTGGGTGCGCTCCGATGCGGCGGAGACCAGACGCACGGACCGTCAGGCCGCCCGCGACGGGGACGCGGAGCTGGCGGCGTACAACGAACGGCTGAGGGCTCTGGCCGATGCGGACCGGCGCCCTGGGCACACCGTCCCCGCGGCCGGCGACGAGCGGAGGAGGCTCACATGAAGGTCGCCCTGATCCAGCTGGCCTACGGCGACGAGGAGCCGGTCGCCGACCGGGTGGACCGCGTCGCCGCCGTGGTGCGGGACCAGGGCGGGCACGATCTGGTGGTCCTGCCCGAGCTGTGGTCGGCTGGCGGGTTCGACTACGAGCACTGGGCAGGCCGCGCGGAGACCACCGAGGGCACAACCGCCCGGGCGATGGCCGCTGCCGCCCGAGCCGCAGGCGTCACGCTGCACGCCGGCTCGATCGTCGAGACCACCTCGGACGGCAGCACCGGGCCGGAGGGCAGGCGCCTCTGGAACACCTCCCTCGTCTTCGCACCGGACGGCGCCCTGCAGGCGACCTATCGCAAGGTGCACCGGTTCGGTTTCGGCGCGGGCGAGCCGAGGCTGATGGAGGCGGGGGAGCACCTCGTGCTGACCGACCTGCCGGACTCGGCGGGTGAGACCGTCCGGGCGGGGCTCTCGACGTGCTATGACCTGCGCTTCCCCGAGCTCTACCGGGCGCAGCTCGACCGTGGCGCGAACCTCTTCGTCATCCCGGCGGCCTGGCCCAGTGCGAGGGTGCGGCACTGGACGCTGCTCGCGCACGCCCGGGCCATCGAGAACCAGTGCGTCGTCATCGCGTGCAACACGGCCGGGACCCACGCCGGCCATGAGATGGGCGGGCACTCACAGGTGGTCATGCCCACCGGCGAGGCCCTCGCGGTCGCCGGAACCGGCGAGGAGGTCCTCAGCGTCGACATCGACATCCGCGCCGTGGCGGACTGGCGCGAGAAGTTTCCGGTGCTGGCCGACCGGCGGGTGCCCGACCGGGTCCGGTAGGAGACCGGCGCGCCGGATCAGGGCGTGGTACCGGCATACCGGCCCCGACGCCTGTGCACCAGATGACGTCGGGCAGGTAACAAGAGGGTGACGTCGGGTGTGGCGTGGCTCACATCGGGGTAAGCACGGCTCCGCGGACGTATCGTCGTCAAGCGGGATGGTCCGGCGCAACCACGTGCCGGACCCGGAACTGACGGAGGAATCATGGGAATCGGCCTTGGCATCTTCCTACTGGTCGTCGGCGCAATCATCAGCTTCACGGGCATCGACACCCAGCTGCTCAGGACGAACCTCGACGTCGTGGGCTACATCCTCATGGCTGGGGGCCTGCTGGCCCTGGTCTTCGGGACGATCCAGAACCGGCAGCGCACCAACACCTCGCACACCT
>JAABUR0100009282.1_pt1 | contig 11130 bp, 10 predicted proteins | sample 5560091 | NCBI WGS metagenome assembly JAABUR01 (sample SAMN10711879, study PRJNA513375) | rock metagenome | isolation source: Antarctica rocks | place: Antarctica: Victoria Land, University Valley sud
GGAGCGTCGTGCCGCCGGAGACGAGCTCGCCGATGATCTCCCACATGGAGAGGCGGCTGCGCGGGTCGAGGCCGGTCGTCGGCTCGTCGAGGAAGAGCACGGGCGGCGCAAGAACCAGGCTTGCGGCAAGGTCGAGGCGTCGGCGCATACCACCGGAGTAAGTCTTGGCCAGGCGCGAGGCCGCATCCGTCAGGTCGAAGCGTTCGAGGAGCTCGTCTGCCCGCTTCCTGGCCAGCTTCTTGGGCAGATGGTAGAGGCGGCCGACCATCTCCAGGTTCTCGCGTCCGGTCAGGTACTCGTCCACGGCTGCGTACTGTCCGGTGAGACCGATGCGAGAGCGCAGTTGATCCGCCTGCTTCAACACGTCCAGACCGGCGACCTCGGCCCTTCCGGCGTCGGGTTTCAGGAGCGTGGTGAGGATGCGGACGGCCGTGGTCTTCCCCGCGCCGTTCGGCCCGAGCACCCCGAGGACGGTTCCCTCCTCGACCGAGAGGCTCAGACCGTCCAGGGCGCGGGTCTTGCCGTAGCTTTTCTCCAGACCTTCGGCCAGTATGGCGGGGTTGCCGTTTGCCATGCGGTGCCTTTCATGGGTGGTGGAGCGTGTCCCGTAATTAAACCGGATGAATCGTCGGACGCCCACGGTAATTACGCCACGAACCGGAGAAGTTTCCGGATCTGTCGTCCACCGAGATGCGCGGAATCCCGCATCCCTGTTAGAGTTCCGGCTCACACGACGCAAGAGGAACGATGCCTTTGAGAAACGTAGCCCGCACACCAGTTTCGACTATGGTCGTCGCCGTGCTCCTCTCCCTCGCCGCCCTGCTCGGCGCCTGCTCCCCCGAACAGCAGAACGGGCAGCCGTCCGAAAAAGCCGCATCCAAATCCTACTCAGGCGGCCACGGAAGCAGTTCAGCGACCGGCCAGGGTTCTGCAACAAAGACAGATCAGAAACAGGAGGCGCTTCCGGCGCTCGTGCCCATCGCGCATCTCACGTACAGGCAAGAGAGCGTGAGCATGGAGGAGCTAGCTGGGAGGGGGGATCTCGCGGTCCCGAAGAAGTACGCTGGCACGGCTGGGAGGTTGCTCGGGGGATCAGGCTTCCAGATGCTCGGGTCGACAGCAGAGGTAGTTGATCGCGTGAGCCGGACGCCTGAGGCTATGGGCCTCGTTCCCTGGGATGAGGTGGATACCCGCGTCAAGGCGCTTGGCGTCGACGACGAATCTATCTTTGAGCCTGGACAAACCGTGGAAGACTATCCGCTGGCCCCCGATGGCATGACGATGCCTGACGGCGAGAAGTTGCGGCGCGTGGTAGTCGGGGGGGATATCGTCCTGGATCGCGGGCAATACTATACGGTCATCCAGCAGGGCCTGGGGCTAGATTTCCCGCTCGACGGGGGATACGCGGCGATCACGGGCCGCACGGCGGAGCCGAGCTACTACTCAGAGACAGGAACCATCCACCAGTTCACGGCCGAGAGGCGTGGATCTGCTGGCAAGGTCCGCGATTATCTGAGCGGCGCGGACCTCACCATTGCCAACTTCGAGAACCCTGTCGTAAGGAACTCCGAGTATCATCCCAGCGCGACCACCTTCACGGGGGATCTTCGCCTGATGCCGGAGCTGGATCAGGCAGGGATAGACGGCGTCACCCTCGGCAACAACCACATCCTGGACGCTGGAACTTCCGGGCTGAGGGAGACGATTCGCCACCTGGACGACGCCGGAATCTCCCACGCCGGGGCCGGGAGGAACCTGGACGAAGCCCGCCAACCCATGATCTTCGACCTCGGCGGTACGAAGATCGGCGTTCTCTCCTACCACGGCGTGCCTTCCTACGACTGGACCTGGGCCACAAACAGGTACCCAGGCACCGCGCCGCTGCTCGAAAAGGTGATGAAGGAAGACGTGGAGCGGTTGAAGAAGAAAGTCGATGTCGTCATGGTGATGCCGCACTGGGGCGTGGAATATACGGCCACGCCGGAGCCGGACCAGGTGTCCTTCGCCCACGCCGCCGTGGACGCTGGCGCCGACGTGTTTATCGGGGGTCATGCCCACTGGCCGAAAGGCATCGAGATGTACGATGGCACGCCCATCTACTACGGGGTCGGCAACTTCCTGCTCGACCAGTCGTGGTCAGAAGAGACTTCCACCGGGATCTTCGCCGAGATCACGCTTTATGGGGACAGGGTGATCCAGACCCAACCCATCCCGTTCATCATGCTCGACCGCGCCCAGCCGAACATCCTGGTGCCGAACGCTGGCGGTAACCGGGCGCTGCGCAAGGTTTACTCTGCCTCCCTCGGGCCCGAGTTCCAGGCGTACAAAGCCAGCGATTGAAACGGTTTTCGGCGGTCCCTATACTGATCCTCCGATGCAAAGGTTCGGGCTTTTCGGCGGGGAAGCCCGGGAGTGGATCGGAGCCTGACGAATGACCATACGAACGATGCTTGCAGCGTCGCTGGCGGCGATCCTTCTCCTGACGGGATGCACCGGAGGCGGCTCCGGGGAATCGGGGCAGGGAGGCTCTGGCGGGGAATCTTGTAGCCTCAAGAACCCGCCGCTCTATGAAGACGGCACGCTCACGGTAGCCACGGACAAACCTGCGTATCCGCCGTGGTTCGAGGGAGATCCCAAGCACTATTCGGGCTACGAGGGAGACGTGGCGAGCGAGGTCGCCAGGCGCATGGACCTCCCCATCAAGTGGGTGGTCGAGCCTTTCAACCGCTCGTACGCGCCAGGAGCCAAGGATTACGACTTCGACATAAACGAGATCACCATTACCAAAGAGCGCGAGTCGGCGGTGGATTTCTCAGACGGCTACTTCGACAACGCCCAGGGCGTGATGGTGATGAAGGACTCGCCGGCCGCTGATGCGAAAACCCTCTCCGACCTCAAGGACGTGCAGTTCGGGGCGCAGGTCGGCACCACGGGCCTCGACTTCATCAACGAAGAGATACAGCCGAACCAGCAACCCAAGATCTACGACACAACCAACGACGCAAAGAGCGCGCTCGAGAGCGGCCAGATAGACGCCTTCGCCACAGACCTCGTCACCACCGTGTACCTGCGGGACTTCGAGATAGACGGCTCCGAGGTAGTCGGACAGTATCCCCGCAACGAGCAGTTCGGGATGCTCTTCGAGCAGGGCAGCCCGCTCGTCGGCTGCGTCAACCAGGTACTCGGCGACATGGAGAACGACGGAACTCTAGAAAAACTCCAGAAAAAGCACCTGCAACAGTACCTCAGCGTCCCGACCCTCGAAGACTAGCGGGGCAAAGGTCAGCCTCTCCACGAGCATCGAAGGTCAGCAGAGATGACGACGCGGGGCACGGGACCGCCGGATCAGCCGAAACAATCCACGCCATCCAATACTGGACGGGGAACGAAGATGCTCGGCGGGCGGGCCGTGCTCGTATCCAGCGCGAGCACCGTTTTGTTCTTCGCCGTGATCGCGGTGGTCGTCGCGCTCGCGCCTGGGAGCGAGCTGGTCGCCGAGCGGTTCTTCAGCCCTTTCCACCTGTGGCAGTCGCTAGTCGGCACGGAGAGCGAGCCTGGGATACTCAAGGCTTTCCTGCTCAACGTCTATATGTTCGCCATCTCGGAGGTTTTGATCCTCATCCTCGCGCTAATCATAGCCGTGGTGCGCCAGATCCCCGGTCCCGTGTTCTTCCCTTTCAGGATGGTCGCCGTTGCGTACACGGACCTGTTCCGGGGAGTACCCTTGATCCTGATCCTTTACATCATAGGGTTCGGCGTGCCAGGGCTTGGATTGACCTTTTTCTCGTACCTCTCTGACATCACCTACGGGATCATCGCGCTGGTGCTCGTGTACTCGGCATACGTCGCCGAGGTGTACCGGGCAGGCATCGAGTCCGTCCACGAAAGCCAGAACGCGGCTGCGCGATCGCTCGGACTCTCGCGCTGGCAATCGCTGCGGTTCGTGATCCTGCCGCAGGCAGTGCGCCGCGTGATACCGCCGCTCCTCAACGATTTCATAGGTTTGCAGAAGGACACGGCGCTCGTCTCGGTGCTCGGCTCCATCGAAGCGGCGCGGGCAGCCCAGATCTACGGCGCATCCCAGTTCAACTACGCGAGCTACGTGGTCGCCGCAGCCCTCTTCATCCTCATCACCATCCCGCTCGCCCGCTTCACGGATCGCCTCATCGCCCGCGACAAACGCCGCCGCGAAGCCGGAGCCCTCGCATGAACGCTGGCGAAACCCCGGCCCTCGTCCTCGAAGGCGTCCGCATATCCTTCGGTGAGACCGAAGTTCTGAAGGGCATAGATCTCACGGTCGCGCCCCACGAAGTAGTCTGTTTGATCGGGGCTTCGGGGTCCGGGAAGTCCACGTTGCTGCGGTGCGTCAACCTGATCGAACCTCTCAACGCCGGGCGCGTGGTCGTCGAGGGGGAGGAGATCACAGCCAGGGGCGTTGACGAGAACCGCATCCGACGTCGCATCGGCATCGTCTACCAGGCATTCAACCTCTTTCCCCACATGACGGTGCTGCGCAACATCACCCTCGCCCCACGCGAGGTACTCGGGATGGATCGGGCAGAAGCCGAGGAACAGGCGCTCTCGCTCCTCGAACGCTTCGGCCTCTCGGACAGGCGTGACGAGTATCCGGATAGGCTCTCCGGGGGCCAGCAGCAGCGCGTCGCCATCGTGAGGGCGCTCGCGATGCGCCCGCACCTCCTGCTGCTCGACGAGGTGACGAGCGCCCTCGATCCCGAACTCGTCGCCGAGGTTTTGAACGTCATCAGGGAACTCGCGGATGAAGGGATGACCATGCTCATCGCCACGCACGAGATGGGCTTCGCCCGCGACATCGCCGACCGTGTGTGCTTCCTCGAAGATGGCCGCATCCTTGAAGAAGGCCCGCCGGACAGAATCTTCACATCCCCCGAAAACCCGCGTACCCGCCGCTTCCTCAGCCGCATCATCGCCGCAGGGCGGCTCTGAGACCGCTTCTACGCCACGAAAGTCGAGAGAGCCCGGTAGTGCTCGACCAGCTCATCGAAGGTCATTCGATTCAAACCCGAGGGTGATGGAACTACCACGTCCGTCACGCCTGGGACGACAGGCTCCGGTTGCACGCCCCATCCGCCTTTCGAGGTGGCGCGGAACCAGCGGTACATCCCGATGCCCGTGTAGGCGACGGCGGCGGGGCGGAAACTTTCTAATCTGGCGCGCAGTTCGTGGGCTCCGGCCTGGATCTCCTCTCGCGAAAGCTCGTCTGCGCGGCGGGTCGGGCGCGAACAGAGGTTGGTGAAGCCGATGCCGCGTTCCAACAGTGATTCATCCTCGTCCGGCGCGTAGAGGCGATCCGTGATTCCGGCTTCGTGCAGAACGCGCCAGAAGCGGTTGCCTGGATGGGCGTAGTGGTGGCCGCTGGCTCCGGATCTCAGGGATGGATTGTAGCCGCAGAAAACCAGCCGCAGTCCGGGCCTGAGCAGGTCTACCGCCACGGGGAAGGCTATTCTCGGGAGCGGTCCCTTGTTTATTCCCTGTCGGTTCGAATTTCGGCGGTTTCCTCGCCGGGCGGCGCCTGCCTGGCGCCAGTGGACAAGTATCCTTCGTCTTCGGGGAAGACGATGTCTCCTATGACCACGTTAAGTTCGGTGACGGAGAGCCCTGTCATGGTCTCGACCTGGTCCACGATCCTGCGCCGCACCTCCCCGGCCGCCTCCTTGATGTTCCGTCCATAATCTATGCCCATCGTCAGATCCATGGCGACCTCGGTCCTTCCGACGTCGACGGAGACGCCGCGCTTCTGCCCAGACGAGCCGGTCAGACGGTCAACCAACCCTCCGGCGGCCCGCGAAGCGCTGCCGCCCATGTGGACGCCCGGCACCTCTGATGCCGCAATCCCCGCTATCTGGGTCACCACGGTCTCCGAGATCGTGGTGACCCCGCGATCGCCAAGTAGCGGGCTGCGGGTCTGCTGCCGCTGTTCTCCCATCCTTGCCTCCTCTGCTCGTCCGCATTCCTCCCTAAAGGCTCATCTTAGGACAATAATTACCCAAAAACCCCCTCCGCAACCGGAAACCGCAAGATCACAGAATGGCCCGAAAGATGTAGTGCCGAATGTGGCGCGTGGCCGAAGGCTGAGATAGACTATGCTTGGTTGTTGAACCTCGGGTAGGAGGAAAGGGTCCAATGGACTAGTTAGTCGACAGCCGTTTGCGGGCAAGGCCCGCGAACCGGGCCGGTGATCGCCAGCTTCCAGAAGCGGCTTCACCGGCCCGAATTTTTGCCCAGAGACCCTGCCTCGAATAACCTGTCAGCAGGTCGAATGGATGAGCGCCCCGACCCTCTCGTTCTTCCCAAGCTCGTTGTAGAGCCGGACAGCCTCTTCCGTCTGCTCCACGTATACGGCGATTCCCTTATCCTCCAGCATCCGCAGGGTCTCACCCATCACCCGAAGCCGTTCGTGGAAGCCTTTGGACAGAACCACCACCGTTGCGCCGTGCTCGAGCAACTCCTCCACGTCAGCCGACTGCACACCCGGCTCGTGGCGGGTGCCTGTCTCCTTCCAGTCCCATTCCTTCGCGCCACCGGGGAAGAGCTTGGCGTCCTTGAACGCTCCATCTTCGGTCTCCAGCCGTCCCCATGAGACGTGCGTGACGCGCGGGGAGCGTGCTTCCTGTGTCATCTTCCTTCCCATTTCATCGCCTGGTATCTGTGCCCGAAGTATAGAACTTCGGCCGCGCGGCGAATCGTTTAACGAACCTTTAACCCGGAATTTTCGCGCAATTAACCCATGCGCGACCGCGGGCCGGTAGCATAGGTGTCGGTGAGGCTCCACCCCCGAACACAGCGGGCCTCGCTCCTGTCTCTTCGGGCCTCGGAACCTCGACCCACTGGTTCTTACTTCCGGGGCCTGCTTTTGATCGCTACTTGAAGCGGTACTGGCGGTACATGCTGGCGCTTTCGTCCACGTCGGCTTCTGTGACGTGGGTGCGCCCGCGTCCTGCGACGCGCTCCTCGATGCGCTTGCGGATGAAGCGGCGCATCAGAAACGGGCTGCGCCGGATGCGGCGGTCAGCCTCGGGGTCCCAGGTGATCTCCGTCCTCTCCGCCATGCGATCTCCTTCCGCTGAATGCCTCGGAAGCTGATTATATCCATCGGCGACAGGCTATCCGACGAGCTCCCGCATTGCCCGCAAGAATGCCTCGATCTCCCCTTCTGTGTTGTACGGCGCGAGCCCGGCCCGGACGAACCCACCTTTATCCTTGATGCCGAGCTTCCCAGACAGCGTGCTCGCATAAAAATCGCCCCCTGCCACGAAGATCCCACGCCCCGACATGTACTCGCAGACCTCCAGCGGCGTTCTACCGGCTACTCGAAAAGCGATGGTTGGCGTTTTGCGCACCCCATCCGGCGCGGCGTAGACGGTGATCCCGGGCATGGCGGCAAGCTCTGCGCGAACCCGGCCAGCCAGTTCCGCCTCGTGCGCCTCGACTGTCTCCATGCCGTTCGCGATACTTTCACGCAGGGTCTCCCCACCGCCGAGGGAAGCTATGAACTCCACGGTCGCCGATACGCCAGCGAGGGCCTCGTGGTTCTGGGTGCCGGTCTCCAGTATGTCAGGGATATTGTTCGGGGCTGGCTCCAGGCTGTATACGTCAAGCGCCTCGAAAACCTGGCGTTGTATAGCCGTGATCCCAACGTGCGGCCCGAAGAACTTGTACGCGGAGCAGGTAACTATGTCTGCCCCGATGGCGTCCCGGTCAATGGGCATGTGCGGCGCCGCATGGACGGCATCCACCGCCACCACCGCGCCAATCTCGCGGGCGCGCTCGGCTATCTTCGCCACGTCCGTGACGGTGCCGACCGCGTTGGATGCCAGGTTCACGGCCACCAGCCTGGTGCGCCCGTTGATTACGCTATTCATATCGTTTAGGTCGAGGGTGAGGGTATCTGCATCAACTGGGAGCCAGCGGACTTTTGCGCCAGCGTCCTGGGCGGCGAGGAGCCAGGGGTCAACGTTGGCGCGGTGGTCCATTTCGGTGACCACGATCTCATCCCCCTCGCCCCACGTCCTTCCGAGGGCGCGGGAGATCGCAAGCGTCAGGGTTGTCATGTTGGCCCCGAAAGCGACCTCGTCGGCCTCAGCCCCGAGAAAAGCGGCCATGGATACGCGGGCGCGGTGCAGGATCTCCTCGGTCTCGCGGCTGGTGGCGAACGCGCCGTGGAGGTTGGCGCCGCCCTCGCTCATGTAGCGCGTGATCGCCTCGATTGCCCCACGCTCCACCTGGGAGCCGCCAGGCCCATCGAAGTAGATCACCTTCCGGCCGTCCTGCTCCCGATTCAGTGCTGGAAAGCGTTCGCGAACTACGTGTACGTCGAGCTTCTTTCCGCCTGTGATCACAGGTATTTCCCTCCTCGTTTTCGGGCCACTCTAGCAGACTGAGTCACCTCACCGATCCATCCGGTTGTGCCTTTCTCCACAATGGACACTACAGGTAGTGTAGTTTTTGATGCTCCCTGATTATTTCTGGTGGCGTATCCACATGGCCCATGTTAGGCTTTGTCGGCTTGGCGTCCCCGGTGCTACGACATACGCTACGGGGGTCGTCCACCGGGAGGGGGGAGCCTCCCGAAGGCGTAGGCAAACAACAAACCAGGCGCACGGCGAACGTGCGGAAGGTAGGCCACTCTTGAGTCTCAAAAATCGGAGGGAAAAGCGGAACACCGACAACTTCGGTGGGGGCTATTCCGATGGCGGCTACACGGGTTACGGCCCTGGCGAAGGTATGTTCGGGAAACGCCGGCGGGGCCGGATCGCGGGTCCGATCATCATCGTCTGCGCGATAATCGCCGTGCTGGTGGCGGCAGACTACCTGGTGAACTCCGGCAAGGTCTACCGGGGCGTCGAGGTCGGCAACGTCGCCCTTGGCGGCAAGACGCCAGCCGAGGCGCGCCAGGCCATCGAGGACCGCGTCATCGGGGATCTCAAAGAGATCCAATTCGCCGGCCCGCAAGGCCAGAAAGACTCCTTCACCGCCAGGCAGATGGGCCTTGACTTCCAGGTCCAGTCCACAGTGAACCAGGCCTACGCCGTCGGGCGTGAAGGCAACGTACTGGAACGGCTCATGGACAGGGGAAGCGCCCTGATCGGGGGCTTCACGATCACGCCCGACGTGGAATACGACCAGGGGACGGCCCTGAAGCACATCGAGCGGCTCGCCAACAGGGTGAACAGGAAGCCGGTGGAGGCCGATCTGGAGATCCAGGGTTCCGTCGCCGAGGTCTCCGATTCCAAAGAAGGCTTCAAGCTGAACGCCGACAAGACGGCCCGGGCCGTCGGCGCGGCCGTGGACGGCATGAGCGGCGACGTCAAGATGAAGGGTCGGACACTCGAACCCGAGATCACCACCCAGGAGGCCAATAAGGCCGCCGAGAAGGCCCGTACCGCCATGAACGGGGAGTTGAAGTTCACCGCGCAGGGCAAGACGTGGACGCTCTCGCCCGCGGACGTGGGCAGAGCGCTGGACGTTACGCGCGATGGCGGGTCCGTGCAGGTCAGCCTGAACAAGGACCGCATGAACGACACCCTCGAGGTCGTGTACAACGACGTCGAGGTGAAACCAGTCGAAGCTTCGTACGATTTCGCGGCCAACGGCGACGTGATCGTCAAGGACAGCAGGACGGGCCAGAGCATAGAATACGACAAGCTACTCGAAGACATCCAGTCCAACATCTTCGAGGGACAGCGCGAGTACCAGTTGCCGCTCATGACCTCCAAGCCGCAGTACACCACCAACCAGTTGGAGGCCCAGAAGCCCACCGAACTTCAAGGGAGCTACAGGACAAACTATACGGCGACCACCGACCAGGGCGCGGAGCGCGTGGCCAACCTGAAGGTCGCTTCGGGCGCCGTGAGCGGGGTGTTCGTGGCGCCTGGCGAAACCTTCTCGATGGTCGAGCACGTCCAGGACCTGCGCTATGAAGACGCGCACGTCATCGTGAACAGCAAGGAGCAGGTGGCAGAAGGCGGAGGTCTCTGTCAGGTCACATCCACGCTCTACAACGCGGTACTCTACGCCGGCCTGCCGGTGATAGAGCGCTCGCCGCACGACTCGCAGTTGCCTTACATAAGGCCGGGGATGGACTCGACGGTATGGTACGGCGACACGACGACTACCGTGGACGACGTTGATATGAAGTTCAGGAACACCACGGACGGCTACATCCTCCTCCAGGAATACGTCTCGAACGACGGCTACATCTACGCCAACGTCTACGGCGTCCCGGACGATGTGGAGGTGGAGATGTCCTCCGAGAAGGTCTGGATGACCCAGGACGCCTCAGAGTGGATCACCTACTACACGAAGACAAAGGACGGCGAGGTAGTCCACAGGGAGAGTTGGAAATCCGATTACAGCGCCCTCTACGACGACAAGGGCAAGAAGATCCCGACCCCCATAGTGCCAATCGCAGAGATCAACGGTACCTACAACGGAATAGACTTCTCGACCTTGCAGTAGCAACCGGTTATCTATACAAGAAGAAGCCCCGCCGGATTTTTGACCGGCGGGGCTTCTGTCGTTCCGTCGGCTTTTGACTACGAAAGGGCCTTCTGGCCCTCCAGGACGTCCTCCGGGCTGCCCCCGGCGCGCAGCAGGCGCGACCCGCCATCGAGGAGCAGGATTTCGGCTGGCTTGGGGTGGCTGAGGAAGCCGAGGTTGGAGGCGCTGTAGCCGTAGGCGCCCGAGTAGAAAACCCCGATGAGATCCCCAACCTCGGGGTCCGCGATCGGGATGTTGTTGCCGAACATATCCAGCGGCGTGCAACAAGGCCCGGCGACGGCCACGCCCTCTTCTTCCGGGAGCGCGCTCATGCGCGTCAGGTTGAGGAGCGGGTATGCCTTCCTGAACACCTGGCCCATGTTGCCAGTGGCTGTGAGGTGGTGGTTCATCCCGCCGTCGGTGACGGCGAACGTCTTGCCCCGCGTCCGCTTCACGTCAACCACGCGGGTGACGTACAGCCCCGCATCCGCGACCAGATAGCGTCCCAGCTCGAACAGGAACCGGCAGCCTTCCAGGCGCGGGTCGAAACGGTACGTGGAAAGTAGCCCCCTGAAGCCTTCGGCGAAGCTGTCCAGGTCGAACTCGGACAGC
>JAABUR0100009283.1_pt1 | contig 11129 bp, 11 predicted proteins | sample 5560091 | NCBI WGS metagenome assembly JAABUR01 (sample SAMN10711879, study PRJNA513375) | rock metagenome | isolation source: Antarctica rocks | place: Antarctica: Victoria Land, University Valley sud
TCACGAACCGGTTGTGCTGGCGCGGTCGACGGGGGTCGACATCACTGTGGGCACTGGTTTAGACCAGGCGCTGCGCGGCGCGGACACGGTGGTCGACGTCAGCAACGTCACGACCACCCGAGCCGGGAGTTGGCGTCGGCTTACGACGCAGCGCGGCCGCGGCTGGTGCGCGTCGCCTACGCCATCCTCGGCAGCCAGGCTGACGCTCAAGACGTCGCCTCCGACTGCTGGCTGCGCCTGGTCAACGCCGACGCCCGCGCGCCGATTCTTGATCTCGAAGCGTGGGCAACCGTAGCGGTCGCCCGCATGGCGTTGGACGTGCTGGGCTCCGCGCGGGTTCGCCGCGAGACCTACGTCGGGAGTTGGCTGCCCGAGCCGCACGTCGAGCCGCTCAGCGCCGGACCGTGCGCCGGTGATCCGGCTGATCGGATCACACTGGATGAGTCGGTGAGCTACGCTCTGCTCGTGATGCTGGAGACCCTCAGCCCTGCCGAACGGACGGCCTGGGTGCTGCACGACTTGTTCGGGCTGCCTTTCGCCCAGGTCGCGACCGCCGTCGGCCGCAGCCCCGCCGCCGTCCGGCAGCTCGCCGGCCGCGCCCGCTGCCACATCGCTACTGGCGCTCCCCGCCTCGATGTGGACCGGACCCAGCATCAAGCCGTCGTCGGTGCATTCACCCGCGCTACCACCACAGGTGACCTGGCCGGACTGCTCGCCATCCTCGATCCTAAGGTGATCTTGACCAGCGACGGCGGCGGCCACGTGACCGCCGCACGGCGACCCATCCACGGCGCTGAGCGGGTCGCCCGATTCCTGCTCGGCGTTGCCAGCAAGGCACCCAAAGGTCAGCGGCTGCTCCCGGTTAGGGTCAATGGCGACCTCGGGCTTGCACTCCTCGACGACGGAAAACCCGTAGCCATCGCCGCGATTGCCGTCCAGGTCGGCCGCATCCAACGAGTCGACCTGGTACTTGCCCCCGACAAACTCGCGCGGCTGCAACTGGACATATGAACCCGAACACCTGGTGGGAGAGTGCCGGTCGACCGACACCCCCACGGATCGGGCCCACAGCCTGATCCTCGACCGGTGACGAGTTCTCAGCCGGAGGAACAACGGGTCGCGTGATCACGGTGGTGGACGGTCCGATGTCGGCGCCTGCTGGTAGGCACGGCGCATGAGTGGTCACCGGAGGTGGCAGGGCAAGGTCTTCATCGCAACGAGTCTGGACGGCTACATCGCCCGAGGCGACGGGGACATCGCCTGGCTGACTGATCCGCCATCAATCGCCGGACACGCGAAGCCGCCCGCGGATCCCCCGGTGATCTCGGGGTACGAGGAGCATCTGGCCAGCGTTGATCACCTCGTCATGGGTCGCGGGACGTACGAGAAGGTCCTCACCTTCGGCTTCTGGCCCTACCCGCAGCAGCAAGTCATCGTCCTCAGTCGCACGCTGGCGACCGACGACTCGCAAGTCACCGTGGCGACTTCCACCGACGAAGCGCTGACACTGCTCGCTGAGCGAGCCTCGACAGCGGTCTATGTCGACGGCGGCAAGGTCATTGCGGACTGGCTCCGCCGCGGCCTGATTGATGACATCGTGCTCACCCGAGCGCCCGTGCTGCTGGGAGGCGGTATCCCGCTGTTCGGGCTCCTCGACTCCGACGTTCCCCTGATTCACCTCGCCACCACCTTCGACGACGCCGGAATGACGAGCAGCCATTACCGGGTCGCGGTGCCAACCGACCTCGGCTGAGCGAACAGCCGGCCATACCCCGGGCCACAAGTGAACGAGCCGAATCTGTACCGCTTTCCGATCGTCAGCGGGACGCGATGCCGCGTATGGCCACCCGGCGCTGGACGTTCCTGATCAGCGCGTTGCACCAGTTCGTGGCGTGACGTGCCGAGAGGAAGGGGGACGAGGGAGGCAAGGTGACGGTTGTGGAGCCCGCAGTTGAGGCCGCCGAGCAGGCAGTGTTGGAGCGGCTGCTGGCCGAGCGGGCGGTCCGGACGGTGTTCCAGCCGCTGGTCTGGCTCGACAGCGGCCAGGTGCTGGGCTATGAGGCGCTGGCCCGCGGGCCGGCCGGGACGGCGCTGGAACGCCCGGACCTGCTGTTCACTGCCGCCCGCCGGGGCCGCCGGCTTCGGGACCTGGACATCGCCTGCCGGACCGCCGCGTTGACCGCGGCCAAGATCGCCGGTCTGAGCGAGCCGTACCGGCTGTTCATCAACGCCGAGCCCGAGGCGCTGGACGGCTGGCGGCCCAACCCGGAGCACGAGCAGCTACCCCTGACCGTCGTGCTGGAACTGACCGAGCGGGCCTTGACCGGCCAGCCCGCGCAGCTGCTGCAGACCGTCGCCCGGGTCCGCAAGCTGGGCTGGGGCATCGCCCTGGACGACGTCGGCGCCGACCCGGCGTCGCTGGCACTGCTGCCGCTGGTCCAGCCCGACGTGATCAAGCTGGACCTGGCGCTGGTCCAGAACCGCGCCAGCGCGCACATCGCGGCGGTCGTCAACGCCGTGCACGCCGAAGCCGAACGCTCCGGCACTGTCGTGCTCGCCGAAGGCATCGAGACCGAGCAGCACCTGCGGACCGCCCGGGCATTCGGCGCCACCGTCGGGCAGGGCTGGTACTTCGGGCGCCCCGGCCCGCTGCCGACCCCGATACCAATGTTCGCCGCTGCCGCGCCGCTGGCCGTGGTGCCCCGACGTGCTGGCACCGACGACCCGAGCCCGTTCGACCTGGCCGCAGCCGACCGGCCGGTCCGGGACGCCGACAAACGGCTGCTGATCGAGATCAGCAAGCAGCTCGAAACGATGGCCCTTGCCGCTGGCGACAGCGCCATCGTGCTCGCTGCTTTCCAGGACGCCACCTTCTTCACCCCGGCCACCCGCCGCCGCTACACCGGATTGGTCCGGTCCTGCTCATTCGTCGCAGCCCTCGGCCAGGGCATGCCCGCCGAACCGCTACCCGGCCTGCGCGGCGCCGTCATCAGCCCCGGCGACCCGTTGCTCGGCGAATGGGACATCGCCGTCCTCGGCCCGCACTTCGCCGCCTGCCTGGTCGCCCGCGACCAGGGCGACACCGGACCGGACATGACCCGCCGGTTCGAGTTCATCTTGTCCCACGACCGCGAGCTGACCATCCGGGTCGCCGCCTCGCTGATGTCACGGGTCTGGCCCGAGCCGCCCGCCACCGACCTGCCCCAGCTACCCCTGCCCCGCGGCCTCCCGCTGCCCGCCCCGACCGCCGACGACGACGCACCCGGGTTGGTGAGCCCGGCACGGCCGGCCGGCCTCACCAACCGGCCGGCCACGCGAGCTCGCCGTGTTGTCGCACAGCCTGCTCGAGCGGGCCCTAGACGCCTCCACGACCGGGATCACGATCGCTGACATGACCCGGCCCGACGCGCCGCTGGTCTGGGTCAACGCCGCGTTCAGCGAACTCACCGGCTACCCCGAACGCCAGGTCCTCGGGCGCAACTGCCGGCTGCTGCAAGGCCCGGCGACCGACCAGCGCACCATCGCCGAGCTCGCCGCCGCCGCCGCCGGCCGGCAGATCTGCACCCGCCTGCTCAACTACCGGGCCGACGGGATGCCATGGTGGAATGAGCTGCAGCTCTCACCGGTCCGCGACACCCGCGGGGCGCTGACGCACTACATCGGGGTGCAGCACGACGTCACCGCCCGGGTCGAGGCAGAAGCCAAGATGCTGCACCTAGCCCACCACGACGCGCTCACCGGCCTGCCCAACCGCGATCGGCTCCGCGTGGCGCTGACCGACGCGCTCGAGCGCGGGCGCCGCACCGGGACCGCCACCGCGCTGCTGTTCCTCGACCTCGTCGCGTTCAAGGCGATCAACAACGCGCACGGTCACGCCACCGGCGACCAGCTGCTTCGCGAGGTCGCCGGCCGGCTGCGCCTCGCCCTGCGCGCCGATGACCTACTCGCCCGCCAAGGTGGCGACGAGTTCCTGCTGCTACTCGCCGACCTGCCCGCAGGCTTAGCGGCCGGGATCGCCGAACGCGTCGCCCAGGACCTGCTCGCCGCCCTCTCCCCGGCCTTCCTGGTCGCCGACCAGCACGTGCACGTCGGGGTGAGCATCGGGATCAGCCTGGCCCCCACCGACGCCGACACCCCAGACCAACTCCTGCGGCACGCGGACGCCGCGATGTACACCGCCAAACGCACCGCCGGCAGCTTCTGGTCCCGCCACGCCACCACCAGCTGAGCACCGACCACCCTCGCGGGAACGGCTCACCCTCGACGGTCGTACCTTTCTGCAGATGGTGACTCTCGCCGACCGGACCAGCGGCACCCGCCGGGATCAGCCCTGCCGGGGGTTGTTCTGCTTCATCGGCGCCGAACCCGTGACCGGCTGGCTGTCCGGGGTCGCCCTTGACGGTGACGGCTTTGTGCGCACCGGCGTGTCGCTGCAGCCGGGTGACCTGGGTGAGGTGTGGACAGCTCTTGGCCGCCGCCCGCTGCCGTTCGAGACCAGCATGCCGGGGGTGTTCGCCGCCGGAGACGTGCGCCACGGGTCGATGAAACGCGTCGCCGCAGCCCTCGGTGACGGAGCCGGCGTGGTCGGGTCGGTGCACACCGCGATCGGGATGCGTCCATGACCCCGCGCCGGCGTCACGCTCTGGCCGCACGGCGGTGACGATCGAACGCATCGGACTGGTGGTGCACGCCGGCAAACCGGCGGCCGTAGCGGCCGCCCAACGGGTCCGGCAGTGGGCCCTGCGCAACAGCGTCTCCACCGCTGATGTCGACGTCTGGGAGGAACTCGACGGCAGAGGCGCGCGTTGCTCGGCCGAGGAGGCAGCCGCCGCCGGCAACCCCGACCTGATCGTCACAGTCGGCGGGGACGGCACCTTCCTGCGCGGCGCCCGGGTCGCTGCCGCCAGCAACGCCGAGGTGCTGGGCATCGACGTCGGCAGGGTCGGGTTCCTGACCGAGGTTGCCCTGGATCAGGTGGAGCCGGCGCTGACGGCCGTGCACGCCGGAGCAGCGCAGATCGAACGGCGGCTGACCCTGACGATGCGGGCCTCCCGCCCGTTGGAGATCCCACCGGACATCCAGACCCTGCTGCGCTACGGCCGTGGCCCGACACCGGCACCGCCGCCGGTGCGTTCCAGTTCCGCGGACGACGTCGGCTGGGGGGTGGGGCTGGAGGTGACGGCAATCAACGACGTGGTCTTCGAAAAGCTCGCCCGTGACCGGCAGGCCAGCCTCGGGCTGTCCATCGGGGGCCGACTGTTCGCCTCCTACTCACTAGACGCCATGGTCGTGGCCAGCTCCACCGGGTCGACGGCCTACAGCTTTGCCGCCGGCGGCCCGGTGCTCTCTCCACGTCTGGACGCCCTCGTGGTCACCCCCGTCGCCCCGCACATGGTGTTCGACCGCAGCCTGGTGCTGGCTGCCGACGAGGTGGCCTCCGTACGGGTGCTGGCCCGATCCGGCCAGGTCGTGGTCACCGTCGACGGGCAACTGGTCGGTGTGCTCGACCCCGGTGACTGGGCCGCCGTGTACGCCGGGCCGCATCCCTGCCGGGTGGTGCGCCTTGGCCCGTCGGACTTCTTCGGCCGGCTGCGTAAACGTTTCGGCCTCGCCGACGCCGCAGCTGCAGTGGCCGACGGCCAGACCCCCCTGGTCTACCGGCCGAACCTTCCCATCCCAGCTGACCTGCGCCACCTGCACCTGCCGCCGCCGGCAACCTGACCCGGCCAACACCACGCGGGCACACTCATCCCAGTCCGACACCGCAAAGGGCACCACGTCGCCGACACACCGGCCGGCGCCGAGCGCAGCAGGCGGCCTGCTGTCGACCTGCCTTGCGCAACCCGATGGTGGACCTTGTGGAGCGCTGACTCAGCTGGCGACCAGCTGCGGGAACATGGTCTCGATCGGCGCGGCGAGATTGTGCTTCACAGCCGCGCTGATGTCCTCGGCGAGGATCTCCAGCCCTGCCGGCTTCGATGCCATCTAGCGCGATACCCACGATCTCTGCCGCGTCGTCCGTGGGAGCGGACACTCCCCCCAGAGCCGGGCTCGCGCCGGAGGCCACCGCCTGGATGCTCTGCGGCCGGGTGTTGGCGGCGAGCCGGTGATCCTCGTGCACCAGTGGACGGCAACCCGGATCGGTACTAAGGCGAGTCGGCCGGAAGCCTGGCCACCCAGCCGACCCCGATGGTGTGGGTTGTGTTCGCGGCCCCGTTCGCCGACGAGGCTCGACACTCCGGCGGAACGCGCAGCTGCGGACACTGGGGTGAGCGACGTCGCAAGGCGGGGGAGCGCGACCCGGCGAAGAGCACGCCAAGCTGGTGCGGACCGGGGCGCCGCAGGCTCCCCTCCCGCGCTCGACGCCCGTGGGGTGCCCGGCCGCGGTTCCGTTTGCCAGGGGACGCGGCTTTGGCGGGAGAGCCCGTTGCGTATGACGTCTCGGTCCGGGACTGGACAGTGCCGATGTCGGAATCCAACGCCCGCCGGGTCTGTCTTGTGTTGGGCTAGTCCGCCCTTTGCGCGGTCTGCCAGGATTGCCGGTGGCGTCCGTTACTGCTTCAGGCCCCAAGTGCCCGAGCTCTCGAAGGGACCTTCTTGTGAGGCGTTGTCGGTGATGTTGCCGTACTTCTTGTGGTAGGCGATGAAGGTTGGCTTCTGGTACAGCGGGATGGTGGGCATGTCCTGCCAGATCTGTGTGTCGACTTGGTTCCAGTCGTTCTTGACCTTGGCCGGGTCGAGGTCGGAGACGGCCGCCTTGATCAGGGCGTCGACCTTTGGATTGCTGTACTTGCCGTAGTTCGAGCCGCCGCCGGTCTGGTAGATCGGTTGGTTGGCCGAGGCGAACGGCGTTGCAACCCAGGCGAAGTCAGAGATCTGGAACTGGCCTCTGGACAGCGCCGGGAACAACGTCTTCGAGGGTTGGTTGGCGATCCTGATGGCGATCCCGAGCTGTCTCATCTGGGCCTGGAACAGGATGCCCTGCTGCTCGCGCAGCCGGTTGCCCGACGTCGTCGCGAAGGTGAACGACAGCTTCTGGCCACCTTTCACGTAGACACCGTCGGGGCCCTTTGTGTAGCCGTCGGACTCCAGCAGCTTCCGGGCTGCGGCGATGTCTCCCTTGCCGATCCCGGGAGGTGCGTCGTCCTTGTACTCGGGCTGGTTGTTGACATAGATGCGGTTGCCCAGCAACTGCGCCTTGTCGCTGAACTGCTTGACGGTGGCGTTCAACAGCTGGGCGCGGTCCAGGCCGGTGGCGATTGCCTTGCGAACCACCGGGTCGTGCAGCCCTTTGACCGTCGTGTTGAAGTCGAAGTGCTCGAACGTCAGACCGAAGTTGGTTTGGCTCTCCACGTTGGGCAGCGCCCGCACCGTCTGGACCAGGTCGAGTTGCGGCTGCGGGTAGATCAGCTGCACCTCACCGTTCTTGAGCGCGTCGGGCTGGGTCTGCGATTCCGGCAGGAAACGAAACACGATCTTGTCGAGCTTCGCCGGCGGCCCCCAGAACTTGTCGTTACGCGACAGGATCAGACTGTCACCGGGCTTGTAGCTCGTGATGACGAACGGGCCGGCCGAGATCGGCATGCTCTTGTCCAGACCGGTGTTCCAGCCGCCGGGCTGCTTCTGGGTGTAGTGCGCTGGCACCATGTTGGTGAACAGCGACTTCCAGTCGGCAAAGTTCTCCTTGAACACGACTGTGACAGTCTTGTCATTATTCGAGCCGGTAACCGACTTAATGTTGTCATAGCCGGTGGTACCGAAGACGTCGAGGTCCTTGTTGGTCCCATTCAGCGACTTCCACATGTAGATGAAGTCCTTGGCGTCGACCGGGACACCGTCGGACCAGGTGGCTTTAGGATTGATCTTGTAGACGACCGTTTCCGGGCTTTTGCTGGTCAGGTCGGCGCTGATGAGCAGGTTCTTGTCCATCTGCACGGTGAAGTCCGGCGGGTTGTGGAAAGTCGAGGGATAGGTGTTTTCGGTGATGTTCTGCACCGAACTGCCGTTGTCCTTCGAGGTGTTGACGTTAAAGCCAGAGGGCTCCTGGTCGGCGGCGAAGACCAGCGTCCCGCCCGGCTTGACGGTGTCGTTCTTCACCCGGGCGCTGTTGCTGCCAACGCCGCCAGTTCCGCTCGAGGTGCTGCTGGCACCCCCACACGCGGCCGCCGCCAGGGCGATGCTTGCGGTCGCCATGGCGAACGCCGGCGCGGCCTTCCTGCAGTACTGGCGGGTCAGCTCATCGTCTGTCTTCACGCACCTACGGTCTACAGCGGTAGACGTTCTGTCAAGGTCTACGTTGAGGCACGTGGAGCATGAAGCGGGGTCAGAGCCCGCGCGCCAGGACCTCGGGGCCATATTTCACCACCTGCTTTCGGTGATCCTCGAACGAGAAGCCCCACTGCTGCGCAGGTACGGGTTAAGCATGTGGGACTACGTTGTCCTGGGCGGCCTCGAGCGGGGTCCGGCGCTGACGCAGAGCCAGCTAGCCGCGTCCGTCGGACGGGACAAGACCCGGCTGATCCCGATCCTGGACCGGCTTCAGGCGGACGGCTTGATCGATCGCCAGGCCGACGCGAACGACCGCCGTAACAAGGTCGTCACCCTCACAGACGCGGGTCGCGCACTGCTCGCCAGCTGCCGCAGTGCCGTCCGCGAGATGGAACGGGACCTGATGGCCCCACTTGCACTGTCCGACGGATCCGCTCTCATCCGCGCCCTGGCTCAGATGGTCGAGGCGACCCGCCGCACGCCGTAGCTCTGCACGAGCGCCAGAAGATGCCTCAACAAGCAATCGCACGCGCTTCTTCTGATGTTCCAGTGGTGCGCCGACTCGCTCGTCACCCCGATGCAGCGCTCAACGCTGACCCGCGCCCAGGCCCACGGTCCCCGCAAGTACCTACGGCGCCGGCGACCAGCTGGCCGGGAGGCTGCACCTCACCGTTCACCGACACCACCGAGCGTGTCGCTGCCCGGGCCGGCCCAAACGCGGCACCCGGCCGGGCAAGCTCCCGTCGCCACGACGTTCTGCATGACGGCCCCGGCAGTTGCCTGTTGTGTCGCTAGTGCCGCTGCTGCCAACCTTGGCCCTGTGAGCGACACGCCGGTCAAGGTTCACCTCGTGGGGGCTTGATCGACTGATCCTGTCTTGTCTGATCCTGACTTCCCCCAGGAGATGCGAGATGGTGACACGTGTGCAGGTCCGGCAGATCACCAACGACGAGGGCAACAAGCTGCTGCGCATCGTGCGTCGAAGCAGTGGCTCGGTAGTGACGTGGCGACGGGCGCAGATGGTGTTGCTCTCTGCCCAGGGCATGGACGTCCCGGCGATCGCCAAGGTCACCTTTGCCAGTGCCGATCGGGTCCGGGACGTGCTCCACAACTTCAACGCCGACGGCTTCGACTCGCTGCTACCCAAGTACGGCGGCGGGCGTCCACCGAAGTTCACCCTGCCCCAGCGCCAGAAGATCAAGAAGACCGCGCTGGGCCGGCCGGCCGATCATGGTCTGCCGTTCTCGACCTGGAGCCTGCCCAAGTTGGCGGACTTCCTGGTCGCCGAGGGGGTGGTCGACGACATCAGCCATGAGGGCCTGCGCCTGCTGCTCCGCGAGGAGAGTGTCAGCTTTGGAAGCCGTGAAGACCTGGAAGACCAGCACCGACCCGGACTTCGAGGCCAAAAAGAACCGGGTGCTGGAGCTGTATGCGATCGCCGACGGCACGGCCGAGCCCGGCCCGGATGACCCGGCCGTGGTGATCTGCATGGACGAGTTCGGGCCGTTGAACCTGATGCCGCACCCGGGCAAGCAGTGGGCGCCCCAGGCCCGCGCCAAGGGTCAGCAGGACACCCCGCGACGGCGGCGACGGCGGGCGACCTACAACCGCCCGCACGGAGTCCGGCACTTGATGGCCGGCTATGACCTTTCCCGCGACAAGCTCTACGGCCACGTCACCACCCGCAAGGGTCGGGTCGAGTTCCTGGCGTTCTGCCGCTATCTACGGTCGCTGCACCCCAAGCAGGTTCGGCTCGCGATCGTGCTCGACAACTTCAGCCCGCACCGCTGCACCAAGACCGACGCCCGCGTCGGGAAATGGGCCTCGGACAACAACGTCGAACTCGCCTACGTCCCCTTCTACGGTTCGTGGCTGAACCGCATCGAGGCCCAGTTCACCGCCCTGCGCTACTTCGCCCTGGACGGCACCGACCACAACAGCCACGCCGAGCAAGCCAGCATGATCCGCCGCTACATCGCCTGGCGGAACCGGCACGCCGCGACCCACCCGCGGCTCCGCGAGGTCGTCACCAAGGCCGAGACTATCAAGAGGGCAAAGGTTGCCTGACGCGGCACTAGTAGGGAGTTTGCGCCTGGGTGTACGCAGCGGGTGTGCGGCCGGTCGCGGCGTGGAAGTCGCGGCTGAGGTGGGCTTGGTCGGCGTAGCCAAGGTCAGCCGCGACCTGGGCCCAGGACACCCGCTCGCCGTTGCGGACCGCCTCGGCTACGTCAAGCAACCGGTAGCGGCGCAGTACCCAGGTGGGGGAGACACCGGCATGCTGCACAAATAGCCGTTGCAGACTGCGCGGGGCAAATGCCCACCTGCGCGCACAACTGGTCCAACCGTCGCACACGTCGGTCGGTTTCGGCCAGCCTGGCCACTGCGGCGACCTGCCGGGCGGCAACCGTCCGCGACGGTTTCACCGTCTGCTCCAGGAAGGCACCCAGCACCGCGACGCGGGCTGCCTCGCTGGGCTGCGCGGAGACGCGCCGCAGCAACGCTGCCTCATCGAGGCCGAAGGCTTCCGGCCTTGGAGCACAGCGGTACAGCGGTTAACGCTAAGCCGATGATCATGGGTACCTAGCACAGGCGATCGGTCCTGCGGCGGTGTTCGGGGGAAGATCCTTGACCGGCTGTGGGCGTCGTTAGCGTCAGGTCCATGCCAGTGGAGTTCTTAGTACTACAGCCGCAGTTGCTCTGATCTTGTTCGGCGTGTCGGCTTGGATCTTCGGTTGGGTGTCGTGATCTTGCCGGGGTGGCTGATGATCTGGACGTGTCCGAGGTGCAGGCGTGGGCGGCTGGGCTTGCCGAGATGCATGCCCGGATCGCGCCGAGGTTCGCCCGCTCCGAGCCGCGGGCGC
>JAABUR0100009284.1_pt1 | contig 11129 bp, 12 predicted proteins | sample 5560091 | NCBI WGS metagenome assembly JAABUR01 (sample SAMN10711879, study PRJNA513375) | rock metagenome | isolation source: Antarctica rocks | place: Antarctica: Victoria Land, University Valley sud
CGCACGAAGTCTCCTTGCTTTCTTCTCGTCAGGTCTGTGGTCGCGGCGGAGCGTCCCAACAGCCGGGAGGGAGTCTGTTACCGGGACGTAGCCACGTTGTGAACAGACGGTGAACGCTCGGCGGAGAGCCGGTAGCCGAAGCCGAAGTGCGTGTGGATGTAGCGCCACCCGGGCAGCGCCGCGGCGAGCTTCACCCGGAGCTTGCGCACGTAGACGTCGATGGAGCGATCACCCGGGCGGAGCGCCCTGCCCCACCCGACGGCGAAGAGCTCCTCTCGGGTCACCACCCGGTCGGCGCGGAGCGCCAGGGCGACGAGGAGGCGATGTTCGCGGACGGAGAGCACCAGCGGCCGACCACCGGCGAGCACGGTCGGATCCGTGGTGTGGATCTCGAGCGGCCCGATGCGCAGCACCTGCCCGGCTGGCATCGCACTCACGGGCGCGAGCTTGACCTGCTCCCGCCGCGGGGTCGTTACCGATCCGTGAACCGCTGGTGAAGCGGCGGTGAAGAGCTGCGCTGTCGCGGCTCGAAGACCAGGGCGCTCGCGACGGGGCGCCCGCCGGCCAGCTCGACGTCGTGCTCGGCTCGGGGACGATTGCGCAGCTCGCCACCACAGACCAGTGACGCGGACCCTCCGCCGTCGAGGTTGATCGCGCTCTCGGCGCCCAAGGCGACGAGCAGGTCCGCGAGCTCGCGCAGCGTCAGACCGGCATCCCTCCACGAGCGGCCGTCGGCCGCCAGGGCGATGATCCGCCCGGGCGCGAGGGCGAGCGCCGCTCGCGGATAGCGTCCGGCGGTGATGTCGGAGTCGAACTGCGCCGACGCCTTCGAGAACCCCTCGGCGTCGTCGCCCTCCGTCACCACCGGCCGACCGTCGGACACGAGCATCGGTCCCGCCTGTAGGAGGTCCCCTGCGGCTCGCGCGCGAGCTCCGGCCGCGGCGCGAGCGCCGCCTCACCGGCGAGGAGGTGAACGCAGGCACGGACGCCGTCCCAGGGCGCGAGGAACGGAACGCTCCTTCGGCGGACGCCGCGCGTCCGGAGCTCTCCGAGCGGCACGTTCCGCGGACGAGTGAAGAACCCGGCGACCATCGCGTCCCGAACTCCTTCTCGCGCGCACCATGCCTCCAGCGGCTGAGCCGGGCGGAGCACCGCCAGCCGGATCGCGGTGTCCTCCGCGGCGTAGCTCGCCACGTGCACGGTCGTCCGCTCGCCGTCGGCCAGGACCGCCCTCCAGCGCCACAGGTGCCGCGGACGCGGGCGCGCGGGCGCCACCTCGAGGAGCCGACCGGCGCCAACGGACACGCTCGGAACCTAAAGCCCCCGCACGGAGGGCTGTTCTCGAACGGTGACCGAACGGTGAAGAGGCAGTGAACCAGCTCGACGAGCAACCGCTGCGCTCGGCCGTCTGAGAGGCCACGTTCACCTGTCGGTCACACGTCGACCATCCGGGGTTTGTACGGTGGCGACATGAACGATATCCGTGATCCGCTGGTCGCCGAGGAGCTCGAGTGGCACGCGCCCGAGGCGTTCCTGCGCCGCCGTGAGTTCCTGCAACGCACCGCGCTGCTCGCCGGGATGGGCGCCGGGGCCGCGTCGCTGCTGGCGCCCGACACGCTGGTGCAGGAGGCGGCCGCGCGCCAGGGTGCCGCGGGGCTGCCGGCGCCGCGCAACCTGCCGATCGACACCTTCGTCGTGTTGATGATGGAGAACCGGTCCTTCGATCATTACCTGGGCTGGCTGCCGCAGGCCGACGGTCGCCAGGCCGGCCTGCAGTACGCCGACAGGACGGGCAGGCGCTTCTCCACCCACCGGCTGACCGGTGACTTTCAGGGCTGCGCGCACCCGGATCCCGACCACTCGTGGAAGGGTGGGCGTGAGCAGCTCGACGGCGGCCGGGTCGACGGGTTCCTGCGCTCGGGCACCAACGACGTGTTCTCGATCGGCTACTACGCCGAGCAGGACCTGCCGTTCATCCCCTCGGTCGCGCGGTCGTTCACGACGTTCGATCGGTTCTTCTGCTCGATCCTCGCCTCGACCTTTCCCAATCGCGAGTTCATGCACGCGGCGCAGTCCTACGGCAAGACCGACAACAGCATGCCGCCGTCGCCGACCGGCTTTCCGGACTCGACGATCTTCGCCGCGCTGGCGGCCAAGGGCGTCTCGAACCGCTACTTCTACACCGACCTGCCCGTGTCGGCGCTGTGGGGCGCCCCGGGACTGGCGCGCTCGGGCCAGGTGCAGGAGTACTACGAGCGCTGCGCCAGCGGGACCCTGCCGGCGCTGAGCTTCGTCGACCCGTCCTTTGCGGGGGAGGACCAGGGCACCTCGGGCGATGAGCACCCGCACGGCGACGTGCGCACCGGCCAGGCGTTCATGTCCGACGTGGTGCACGCGTTCATGGAGTCGCCGCAGTTCAAGCGCGGCGCGCTGTTCATCATCTACGACGAGTGGGGCGGCTTCTTTGACCACGTCCGCCCCCCGCGGGTGCCCGACATCCGCAGCGCGCGCAGCGTCAAGGACGACTACGGCCAGATGGGCTTTCGCATCCCCGCCGTCGCGGTCTCCCCCTACGTCCGCCGCAATCATGTCGACCACGGCATCTACGGGTTCGAGTCGATCCTGAAGATGATCCGCTACCGCTTCGGACTGAGCCCGCTGACGCGGCGCGACACCTACGCGCGCAACATCGCGCGCGCATTCGACTTCGAGGCCAAGCCGCGGCTCGACGTCCCCAACCTCCCCCGCCCCGCGCACGTCATGGCCTCGGCGTGCCAGACCCCGGGAATCGGGCCACCGAACCCGGGGCTCAACCCGCTCGGCGGGCCGCCGGTCGCTGCCGCCGCCCGGGCCAAGCCGCACGACCTTGCCGAGCTGCTCAGCTCCGGCTACCTCGAGCGTCTCGGGTTCCGCTACCGGCCGGCGACGGCGGCCCGGACGTTTCGCCACCCGTCCTCGCTCGGCCCGCGACGGTGAAGCGGCTCGCGCTCGCCGTCGCACTCCTCGCCGGCGCGGCGACACCGACGGCGCGGGGCGACGTCGACCCCGTGCGCCTCACCGTCCGAGCGCCCGAGAGGGTGGCGGTGGGAGCGCCGCTCAAGGTCTCCGTCCGCGTCGACACCGATCCGGGCGCGCTCGACACGCGCGACGGGAACGTACGGATGCAGGTCCGCCTGGCCGCCGGAGAGTGCGGCGGCTCCTACCTCGGCACCACCGGACGCACCGTGATCGACGCCGTCCTGCGCCCCCAGCCCTCCCCCGGCGCCTCCTACACCGCAAGCGCCGCCGGCACCACCAGGCCGCCGAAGACCGGCACGCTGACCGTCTGCGCGTTCCTCGACGACAACCAGGACCGCCAGTTCGCCACCGACGTCGACACCCAAGTGCGCGTCGTGCCCGCGCGCCGCCACCGAACGCATCGCCCGCCGCGCCGGCCGAGCCGGCACCACGCGCGCCCGGCCCCCCGCTTCACCGGCTGACCAGCGCCGACGCTCGACGGCGAGCTACGTGGCCGTGGCCTCCCAGCGCGAGTAGAGCTCCTCGACCGTGCGCTTGGCGGCTCCGTGGCGCTCGCCGGAAGCTGCGGCACGGTCGGGGTCGTCCCAGGCCTCGGGCGCTCGCAGCTCGTCCTCGAGCGCATGGAGCGCCGCCTCGGCGTCCTCGATCTCCCGCTCGAGCTCGCGCTGGGCGCGGCGGGCGTTCTTGGACGGGCCGGCGGACTTGGCTCGCACGGGCTCGCGGGCGACGCGCGTGGGCGGCGCGGGCCGCTTGGCCCCGTTCGCCCTCCCGCCGTTCGCGGCCTTGCGTTCCTCCCGCACGCGCACGAACTCGGCCCATCCACCGGCGTAGGAGCGCAGGGCCCGGTCCTCGAAGGCCACGGTGCGCGTGCCGACCGCGTCGAGCAGCGCCCGGTCGTGGGAGACGAGCAGGAGCGAGCCCTCGAAGCCGGTCAGCGCGGACTCGAGCGCCTCCCGGCTCTCGACGTCGAGGTGGTTCGTGGGCTCATCGAGGATGAGCAGGTTCGCGCCCGAGTGGACGAGGATCGCGAGCGAGAGCCGGCGCCGCTCCCCGCCCGAGAGGCCGTCGAGCGGCTTCTCGGCCTCCTCCCCGGAGAAGAGGAAGCGGCCGAGGAGCGCGCGCGCCTTGTTGGGGGTGAGCCCCGTGGCGCGCTGGGCGGCCTCGAGCACCGTGCGCGCGCCCTTCGCGCCGAGCTCGTCCGCGTGCTGGGAGAGGAACCCGAGCTTGACGTTGTGCCCTGAGCGGAGCTTGCCGCCGGCCAGGGGGCGCAGGCCGGCGAGCGTCTCGATCAGCGTCGTCTTGCCCGCGCCGTTGGGGCCCACGAGCGAGACGTGCTCGCCGCGCTCGAGCCAGATCTCCGCGCCGCTGAGCAGCTCCTTCTCGCCGGCCTGGAGGCGACCGTCCTCGAGCTCGAAGACCACCCGGCCACTCCGCTCCGGCGGCTTGAAGGCGAAGGCCAGGCCGGCCGCGTCGCGCGGGTCACGGCCGACGCGGTCCATCTTCTCGAGCTTCTTGGAGCGCGACTGGGCCTGGCGCGCGCGTGTGCCCGCGCGAAAGCGGGTGACGAACCGCTCGAGGCGCTCGATCTCGGCCTGCTGGCGCTCGATCGCGCGGCCGAGGGCGAGCTCGCGTGCCGCCTTCGCGCGCCGCCAGGCGTGCCAGGTGCCCGCGAAGAAACGGGAGCGGCCGCCCTCGAGCTCGAGCACCGCGGTCCCCACCGCCTCGAGGAACCAGCGGTCGTGGGCGACGAGCACGACCGCGGCGTCGAGGCTCGCCAGGTGCTGCTCGAGCCACTCGAGCGCGGCGATGTCGAGGTGGTTCGTGGGCTCGTCGAGCAGGAGCAGGTCGGGGTCGCCCGCGAGCGCGCGAGCCAGGGAGCCGCGCGTCAGCTCCCCGCCCGAGAAGGTGTCGAGGCGGCGATCGAGCTCGGCGTCGGCGAAGCCCAGGCCGCGCAGCGTCGCGAGCGCCTCCTCGCGCCAGCGGTAGCCGCCCGCGTGCTCGAGGCGCTCCTGCGCGGCGGCATAGGCGTTCAAGGTCCCCTCGTCATAGGCGCCGTCGGCCATCGCCTGCTCGAGGCGGCCGAGCTCCTCCTCGATGCGAACGAGCTCCTGCGCGCCGGAGAGGACGTACTCGCGCAGGGTCATCCCCCGCTCCCGCGGCGGGCGCTGGTCGTGCAGCGCGACCTTGGCGCCCTTCTGGAAGACGAGCTCTCCGACGTCGACCGAGGCCTCGCCCGCGAGCATCCGCAGCAGCGTCGTCTTGCCCGACCCGTTGCGCCCGGAGAGCGTCAGGCGGTCGCGGCGCTCGAGCTTGAAGGACACGCCGCGCAGGAGCGGCTCTCCCGCCATGTCCTTGCCGAGGTCGGAGGCGATGAGGACGGCCATGGCTCGATGGTAGAGCCGCCCCGCGCGGGCGCTACAGCCAGTGGCGCAAGCTCGTCGGGTCGTTTGTGGGCACGCTCGCGAGAAGTACGTCGAGGGCGGCTATGAGTCGCCCGACGGTACGCGTCTGGCCTCGCGGATATCTCTGCGCCGGCACCAGAACCAGTCCGAAATGCTGCTCGCTCCGGCCGTCGTGCGCATCCGCGAGCGGCGCGTAGTCGCGCACGTTCTCCGTCACTACGGCGCGTCCCTCGGCCTGAGCGACCGCGAAAAGCTCGGCGTCGGGGAGGCCTCGCTGATCGGCCCGCTCGGTGACGGCGCCGACGTCGTGGCCCCCACGGCGCAGTTCGAGGGCGATGCTCGGCGGGTACATCTCGTCGAGCAGCAGCCTCAAGCGAGGGCCTTGAGCGACCGCTCCCAGCTCTGGCGAACGCGGTCGGCCTCCGCACGGTTGACCTCGATCCACTCGTCGATCTCGGCGCGATGGTCGGCGTAGTAGACCACCGCCGTGCGCACCTGCGCGACGGTGACTCCTCCCCACTCCGCGGTCGCCCCGATCGCCTCCTCGCCCGAGAGCCCCGTGCCCCTGAGGGTGTCGAGAACCTCCCACACGTCGGGACCTCCGGCGAGTCCGGCGCGGCGCCCGGCGCGACCCTCACGGAAGACGATCCCGGGATGCTCCTCCATCCGCAGGCCCTCGTCGATCAGGCGCTCGGCCACGCGCGCCCTCGGCTCCCGGAGGCGGCGACTGTGGGCATCGAGGCGCTCGCGCGTCTCTGGGCTCATCCGCAAGGAGAACGGCGAGGGCACCTTGGTCATGTAGTCGAGTGTAGTTCAGGAGCGGCGGCCCTGGGGCAGGCCCGGCCCCTCGCGCTGCCAGTACAGGAGGATCTCGTTCTCGCGCGTGACGCGCTCCTCCGTGTGCTCGAAGCGGCGCAGCAGACGCTTGGCCTGCCGCGTGCCGGCGGCCGGCTGGGCGGCGATCTCGGCGGCGAGCGCGAGCGCGGCGGCCTCTGCCTCCTCGGCCGAGGCCGCCACCCGGTGCAGCAGACCGATCTCGGCCGCCTCGGCGGCGCCGAGCACCCGGCCCGTGAGGAGGAGGTCCTTGGCGCGGGAGAGCCCGACGAGCGGAACGAGGCGCGCCGCGCCGACCGGCACCCCGAGGCGCGTGCCGACCCAGCCCAGGCGCAGCGGATCGCCCCCCACGCGCAGGTCGGCCCCGGCCGCGAGCTCCGCGCCCGCGCCGAGCACGTCGCCGGCGCACACGCAGATCGTCGGGGCGGGGAAGGCCTCCCACGCGGAGTACAGGCGCGCGAAGCCCTCCATGCGCGCGAAGCCCTCCTCGGCGGTGAGCGGCTCGGAGACGTCGGCCCCCGCGCACAGCGCCCGTGGGTCCGTGGTGGAGAGGACGAGGGCGCGGAGCTCCTCCTCGCCCGCGAGCTCCTCGAGCGCCCCTATGAGCTCGGCGATGGTCGGCGAGTCGAGCGCGTTACGGCGCTCGGGACGGTCGAGTCGGACGAGCTCGACTCCGGGTTCAGGGCGGAGCCGGACGAGCGACATGGCCGGCGAGAATAGTGGCCTGCACCCGGCCCGCCGGGCCCCGGCGCGCGGCCCGCGACGCGCGCCGCGTCCGCTAGGCTTGACAGCAGTCGTGCGCCGCCTGCTCTCCCCCCTCCTGCTCGCGCTCCTGGCCCTCGCGCTGCTCGCGCCGGCAGCCGGCGCCCGCAATCCGGGCGGCCAGGGCTTCTACGGCGAGACCAACGACGTGGTGGTCACGAACGCCGGCTTCCTCGTGATCGCCTTCTTCCCCCTCTTCATCCTCGTGATGAGCGTGCTCCAGTCGCGCCTCGACAAGCGCAAGCACGCGCGCATGGACGCCAAGAAGCGCCGCTCCGCCGCGCCCGAGTGGCGCGGCGGCTGGTAGACCCGGGTCGCTCGGGTTCACCACTTCGTCACCACGCACACCGGCGGCTCCGGCAGCGTTTGAGGCGGCGATACCTCCGCCTCGTCGAGCGGCCCCGCGACTCCCCGCACGGGGCCGTTCGGCCGTCCGGGGCGCCGCTGGTGTGGAAGCATGGCGGCATGTCCCAGCCCGTCTCCTACGCGCGCGTCGGCGCCGCGGCCGTGCTCACGATCGAGCGTCCCGAGCGGCGCAACGCCGTCGACGGGGCGACCGCGGAGGCGCTCCGCGACGCCTACCGGAGCTTCGCCGCCGACGATGACGCCCGCGTGCTCATCCTCACGGGCGCGGGCGGCGAGGCGTTCTGCGCCGGGGCGGACCTCAAGGCGATCGAGACCTTCGGCCCGCGGCTCGGAGCGCCCGAGGGGCCGCTCGGCTTCACCCGCCTGCACGCGAGCAAGCCGACCATCGCCGCGATCTCGGGCTGGTGCCTCGCCGGCGGGCTCGAGCTCGCGCTGTGGTGCGACCTTCGCCTCGCCACGGCCGGCTCCCGGCTCGGCTTCCCCGAGCGCCGCTGGGGAGTGGCTTTGATCGACGGCGGTACCCAGCGCCTGCCACGGATCGTGGGGATGGGCCGAGCGATGGACCTCATCCTGAGCGGGCGGATCATGGAGGCGTCCGAGGCCCACGCCTGGGGCCTCGTGAACGAGATCGTCGAGGATCCGCTGGCCCGCGGGCTCGAGTACGCCGAGGCGCTCGCCGCCTTCCCCCAGGTCACCATGCTCGCCGACCGCCGCGCCGCACTCGAGGGCTTCGGCCTGCCCCTCGACGCCGGGCTCGCCGTGGAGGCGCGCTCGGGGATGGAGACCTTCGGCGCGGCGGTGGAGGGCGCGGCCCGCTTTGCCGGTGGCGAGGGGCGTGGCGGGGCCGGCGCGGGCGTGTGACGCTCCCCCGGCGCCCCAGGCGTCTTCGCGGGTCTGCTGACCGAGGGCCGGCCGGGGCAATGGAACATCGTTCCGCCGAATGGAACGCCTTGACGGCGAAGCAGTCCCTGATCCGCCGAGGAGGCATCTTGATGCGAGCGCCCGTCCCGATGACACGACTCATCCTGTTCATCAGCGCGGGCTCGCTGCTCATGTTCGCGGCTTGGCCCGATGGGCGCGAGCGCAAGCGCTCGCTTTGCCCACGAGTGCGCCGGACACCCCGCCACCAACGTGGGAACCGCGGGAAACGACACGTTGCATGGCACGGGAGACAACGACGTCATCCGAGCATGAGCGGCGCACGCGCGGAGGCGGCCGCGAGCTGGGCGCGCACCGCCCCGAAGAGCACGTAGCGATCGCCTCCGCGCGCGGGAAGGCCGTCGAGCATCTCGGCGAAGGGCTGGTAGGACACCCCGAGCCCCTCCTCGCTGCGGCCGTAGAGCACGCGGGCACCGGCGTGCTCGGCTCGTGCGGCCGCCTCGGCGGCCAGGCGCGTCTTGCCGATCCCCGGCTCGCCGGCGAGCACCGCGACCGTAGGCGCCCCCGGCGTGGCGCGCTCGAGGGACTCGGCGATCACGCGAGCTCCGCGTCGCGACCGACGAAGGTGCCCTCGCGGGCGGCGCTCCGGAGGCGCTCGGGGAGGCCGGAGGAGTCGACGTGCGCAGTGGGCGCAACCTTCGCCGACTCACCGATTATGAGCGCCCACTCATGCCCCCCGCGGGGGGCTACTGCGCAACGCGCCCTCTCGCTTTGTGCGCGTGAGGAGCTGCGGGACGCCTGCGCCGCGGGGCTCGGTTAGGCTGCGCTTCATGCAACCCGGGAGAGAGCGATGACCTACTTCGTGACGGGCGCGACCGGCTTCATCGGTCGCCATCTGGTGGAGAAGCTGCTCGAGCGCGAAGGCGACGGCGATATCCACGTGCTCGTCCGCGAGGGCTCGAAGGACAAGCTCGAGCGCTTGAACGCGGAGAAGTGGGGCGGCTCGGAGCGGATCAAGCCCGTGGTCGGCGACCTCGGGGAGCGGCAGCTCGGCGTCTCGGACGAGGTGGTCGAGCAGCTCAAGGGCAAGGTCGAGCACTTCTTCCACCTGGCGGCGATCTACGACATGACCGCCGACGAGGAGACCAACAAGAAGCTCAACGTGGGCGGCACGCGCCACGCCGTCGAGCTCGCCAACCTGCTCGAGCCCGAGCACTTCCACCACGTCTCCTCGATCGCCGCCGCCGGCTCGTACAAGGGCCTCTTCCGCGAGGACATGTTCGACGAGGGGCAGAAGCTTCCGAGCCCCTACCACCGCACGAAGTTCGAGTCCGAGAAGCTCGTGCGCGAGAAGGCCAAGGCGCCGTGGCGCGTCTACCGCCCGGCCGTCGTCGTGGGCAACTCGCAGACCGGCGAGATGGACAAGATCGACGGTCCCTACTACTTCTTCAAGGCGATCCAGAAGGCGCGCCACTACCTGCCCGAGTGGTTCCCTCTTGTCGGGCCCGAGCTCGGCCACACGAACATCGTCCCGGTCGACTGGGTCGCGGCCACGCTCGACCACATCGCCCACGAGCCCGACCTCGACGGCCAGGCGTTCCACCTCACCGCCCCGAAGTCGACACGCTCGGGGGAGGTGATGAACGAGTTCGCCAAGGCCGCGCACGCGCCGCAGCTCGCGATCCGGATCGACCAGAAGCTGACCCAGGCCCTGCCCAAGGGCACGCTCTCCATGCTCATGAAGCTCCCTCAGGCCAAGCAGCTGCGCAAGACGGTGCTGGCCGATGTCGGCATTCCCGACGACATCATCGAGCACATCGCGCTCATCCCGCAGTTCGACACGCGCGACACCGAACGCGCGCTGCGCGGCTCGGGGATCGAGCTGCCGCCGCTTCACTCCTACGCCGAGAAGCTGTGGGACTACTGGGAGCGCAACCTCGATCCCGATTTGTTCAAGGACCGCTCCTTCGAGGGCGCGGTGAACGGCAAGGTCGTGCTCATCACCGGCGCCTCGAGCGGGATCGGCAAGGCCGCGGCGCACAAGATCGCCGCCGCGGGCGGTATCCCCCTGCTCGTCGCGCGCAACGCCGAGAAGCTGCAGGAGACCAAGGACGAGATCGAGGCCGAGGGCGGCACCGCCTACCTCTACTCCGCCGACCTGGCCGACCTCGACTCGGTCGAGGCCCTGGTCGAGCAGGTGATGTCCGACCACCCGGCGGTCGACTACCTCGTCAACAACGCCGGGCGCTCGATCCGCCGCTCGGTGGCGCTCTCCTACGATCGCTTCCACGACTTCGAGCGCACGATGCAGCTCAACTACTTCGGGGCGATCAAGCTGATCGTCACGCTGCTGCCGCACTTCGCCGAGCAGGGTCGGGGCCATGTGGTCAACATCTCCTCGATCGGGGCGCAGACGAGTCCGCCGCGCTTCTCGGCCTACGTGGCCTCCAAGGCGGCGCTCGACGCGTGGACGCGCTGCGCGGCCTCGGAGGTCGTGGGCAACGGGGTGACCTTCACCACCATCCACATGCCGCTCGTGCGTACCCCGATGATCGGGCCGACCAAGATCTACGACGCCTTCCCGACGCTCAGCCCCGACGAGGCCGGGGACCTCATCTGCGAGGCGATTCGGGCGAAGCCCAAGGAGATCAACACCCGGCTCGGGACCTTTGGGCAGGTCGCCTACTCGCTCGCCCCCAAGGCCGTCGACCAGATCCTCCACATGGCCTACCGCGTGTTCCCGGACTCCGCGGCGGCGAAGGGCAAGCAGGACCCCGAGGAGAAGGCCTCGACGGAGCAGATCGCCCTCGCGCACCTCATGAAGGGCGTGCACTGGTAGCGCGGGGCGAAGCGCTCGCGCACGAGGAA